>Ga0081455_10006526_pt1 | contig 12489 bp, 9 predicted proteins | sample TabmetS3T2R1_FD_70207 | JGI IMG/M metagenome (GOLD analysis project Ga0081455, IMG submission 70207) | Tabebuia heterophylla rhizosphere microbial communities from the University of Puerto Rico - S3T2R1 | ecosystem: Host-associated > Plants > Roots > Rhizosphere ... | reverse complement strand
GACGCGCTGGAAGCTCTCCCAATCCAAGGGAATGATCAGGCTGCACGCGATCTACCAGCTCGCGAAGAACTGCTACGGCTGCCATGTCGTGCCGGAAGAAGATCTCGTCAACAAAGGCGGCCACCGCGCCGGCAGCGCCTTCGAGCTCGTGTCCTGGTCGCAAGGCGAGGTGCTGCACAACACCTGGTATTCCAAGGGCAAGGACAACGTGCCGGCCGACGCGGCGCGCAAGCGGATGCTCTATCTCATCGGCCTCGGCGTCGAGCTTGAGACGTCGTTGCGCGCGGTCGGAAAGGCGAAGGTGCGAAATGTTTATGCGTTCGAGATGGCCAAGCGCGCCGACCGGGCGCGCGAGCAGCTCGCCGCCGCGGCGAAAGCCGCGCCGGACGTGCCGGAAATCGCCAAGATGGTCGAATGGGGCAATTCGGCCGGACTGAAGCTGAACAATGAACAGCCTCTGAATGCTGCCGCCGACGGCATCGCCAAGCTGCTCGCGAACCTCAGCGAGAAGTACGACGGGAGCACGATGGCCGGGCTCGACAGCCTGATTCCCGCACCGGACAAGTTCAAGGGCAAGGCGAGAGAAGCAAGCTCGGTCAAATGATCTGAGCCGGCTGGAAACGCGAGGGCTCGATGGGACAACCACCGCGACTGACCATATTTGGAGGCTGCCGTGAGATCGGTAGGGCGGCAGTTTAGCGGCTCGATCGGCGGACGCGGCCCGGCCATCCAGGCAATTCAGGGCCTTCTGATCGCGGCCATCGCCATCGGCCTGTTCTCGCTCGTCTCGATCTATGGCAACGGGCTCCGCGACCCGCGCTATCTCGATGGCTGGGTGCTGGCCGCGGGCGTGTTCTTGCAACTCTTCTTTCACACCGCCATGAAGACGGGGCGCCTATCGACGCGATCGGCTTTGCGCTGGCGGAAGGTCCATATTTTTGTCGGCTACCTGCTGATTGCGGCTTTCCTCTCGCATTCGGATTTGTCTCTGCCGGACACGAGCCTCGAATGGGCGTTGTGGGCGAGCTTCGTGCTGGTGACGTTGACCGGCATTTTCGGCACCTACCTCGCCTGGTCGCTGCAGGCCAAGCGCGGGATCGACGAGCGCGTCGGCTATGATCGCATCCCCGCCCGCCGCGCCGAGCTCGCGCGGGAGGTCCATGCCGCCGTCGCCAAGACCGATCAGCCCGAAGCTGCGACTGCGTTGCCGGCGCCGCCCTATCACGCCTGGATCGCGGACCTCTACGCCAACCACCTGCGGGAGTTTTTCCAGGGTCAGCGCAATTTCACCGCCCATCTCATCGGCTCGCAGCGCCCGCTCAAGCGGTTGACCGATGAGATCGACACCCTGTCACACTATGTCGACCAAGAGAGCAAGGAGAAGCTTGCGGCCATCAAGAAGCTGGTCGAGGAGAAGGACCGCCTCGATTTCGCGCGCGTCTATCTCGGGCTCACCAAGGGCTGGCTGTTCGTGCATGTGCCGGTCACCTATGTGCTGACGGTGCTGGTAGTGGTGCACATCCTCGTCGTCTACGCGTTTTCGTCGGGGGCCTGGTGATGCGGCGACCGGTGCGGACCAAATCGGTTCGGCGGCCGAAGGCCGAGAAGCAGGCGAATCCGAATTTCCGGCGCGATCGTCTGGCTGCGGCGCTGGCGCTCGCGACTGTCGTTTGTCTCGGCGCGGCCTTCGTGCTGTCCCGCGATACCCAATTCCTGATGCCGGGGCCGCTCGCGAGCGTTCACGGCGCGATCGAGAATTGCAGCGCCTGCCACACCAAGAGCGGCACCGGCAAGCTAAGCTGGATTCACGGCCTCTTCGCCGGCGATCCGCGCGCCGACAGCAAGGCCTGTCTCACCTGCCACAAGATGCCGAAGACGGCCTTCAACGCGCACAGCGCGTCCGCCGACGTGCTGAAAGAAAGCACGGACCGCCTGACGAAAATCGCCGCGGCGATGCCTCAACCGCTATCGGCCCGATTGCAGAACGGCGCCTTCGCGACCCATGACGTGGTCGCGCGGGGGCTTAATTGCGCGACCTGCCACCAGGAACATCAGGGCGTCCATTTCGATCTGGCCAAGATCGCCAACGAGCAATGCCGCTCCTGCCACGTGGTGAAGTTCGACAGCTTCGACAGCCATCACCCCAAATTCGAGAACTACCCGTTCAAGCGGCGCACGCGGATCGTCTACGACCATGCCGGTCATTTCGACAAGCACTTCCCGGAAGTGGCGGACAAGTATCCGGCAAGGCGCATTCCAGATACGTGCTCGACCTGTCACGACAGCCGTGACGACGAGCGGGTCATGGCCGTTGCTCCGTTCGACAAGACCTGCACCACCTGCCATCTCGACCAGATCGTCGGCAAGGAGCGCGCGAGCGGCCCAAAAGGCATTGCTTTCCTGACGCTGCCCGGCCTTGACGTGAAGACCCTGAAGGAAAAGAACGCCGCGATCGGCGAATGGCCCGAGACCTCCGAAGCCGAGCTCTCACCATTCATGAAAGTGATGATCAGCCGGGACGAGCGGGGCCGCGCTCTGATCAAGGCCGTGGACAGGGTCAATCTCCAGGATCTGAGCGGCGCAAGCGACGACCAGATCAAGGCGGTGACCAGCCTTGTCTGGGAAATCAAGCGGCTGATCTACGCCCTGATCTCGGGAAAAGCCTCGGACGTCCTGGCCGACCTCAATATCGGCAGCGGCGTGAAGCTGAGCGCCAATCTCGTCACCGATCTGACCGCGAGCATTCCGCGCGACGTGGTCATCAGCGCGCAACAAGAGTGGCTGCCCAATCTTGCCGCCGAAATCGCCAACGGCCCGAAAGCGAGCGAACCGGAACAAGCCGGCTGGAGCACGGCTGTCGAAGCGGCTGCTGCCGAAGAGCCGTCCGATGCGGATGCGCCCGAGGCTGACCCAGATGCACAAGACGAAATCGAAGAAAAAGCCAGCGTCGCCAAGCTCGATCCGCCAGTTTGCACCGCGAGCATGTTTGGTCAGTGCCTGGTGTACAAGCAACAGACGGACAAGGCCGGTGCAGCCAAGGCTAAAGCAGGCGCCGAAGAAAGCAAGAACGAGAACGCCGAAACCGAGGATGCCGCATCCGCGGATGCGAGCGCCGAGGCGGAAGAAGGTGAGTCAGCCGATGTCCCGGACGACTCGGAGGGTGGGGCGGCCGAGAAAACCGAAACCGCGAAGGCCGAGCCGGATGACGCTGAATCTGCGGGGTCCAACTCAGAGGCGGAGGAAGGTGAGTCAGCCGATGTCCCGAAGGACTCTGACACCACGGCGGAGGCAACGCCCACCGCTGACGAACAACCTCCGGTCAAGGCGGCAGACCAAACCGACGATCTGCTCGCTCCCAACGAGCAAGAACGTCGCGCCATCGAAGCGCATCGCAAGCACGCAGAGAACGCAACCGGGCGTGAAGGAGCGGCCGGCGACGCCTCGGCGGAGTCGGTTGCCGCGGCTGACGCCCTTCAAACAGGGGCTCTGCCTGTTGCCAGCATCGAAAGCGATGTGGATCCGGAGAGCTGGGCCGAATATGGCGGTTGGTACCGGCAGGATTACGCGATCTTCTACCGTCCCACCGGGCACAAGGACAAATTCATTTACGCTTGGCTCTCGTTGACCGGTCGCAAAGCGCCGAAAGGCGATGGCAGCCCGGCGGCAGCGGTCTTCGATTTCCTCACCCACAAGGACGCGCAAGGGTCATGCACGAAATGCCACAGCGTTGACGACATGAAAGGCAGAGGGCGCCTCGTCAATTTCTCCCCCCCTTCGGTCGAGAGCAAACGGGGCCGCTTCACCAATTTCATCCATGAACCGCACTTCCAAGCGGTCGGGATCGGCCAGCGCATCGGCATCCTGGAGAATCGCGGCTGCTTGACCTGCCATGTCCTCGAAAAAGCCGCGCCAGGTGAAAAGACCTCGCCCTATCTGAAGAGCTACGAGCAGGGCAATCCGCAAAACTTCACCTCCAATTTCGGCGCGGTGAAAAAGGATCTGTGCCAGACCTGTCACAACGTCAGCACGGCGCGTCAGGATTGCCTGCTGTGCCACAAATATCATGTGAATGGCGTGAACACGCCGATCATGAAGACGAAAATCCCATCTCAATAGCGCGTTCGGGCGCCACGATGACTGGCGTTAGCCTGTCCTGGCACGAGGAACCTGTCATGGGTTGTGCAGTTGTTTCGACAGCACGAGCCTGGAGGCAACCATGGCAAATCCTAAAAGTACCGCAAGTATTGCGGGTCATCCGCTCCACCCGATGCTGGTGGAGTTTCCGATTGCTTTTTTCGTGGCGACCTTTGTTTCCGACCTGATCTTCTGGCAGACCGGCAACTCCTTCTGGGCCACAGCTTCGCTTTGGCTTCTCGGAGCCGGGCTGGTCATGGCGGCGCTCGCCGCCGCGGCCGGCCTCATCGACTTTCTTGGCGAGCCCAAAATTCGCGCGTTGAACGACGCGTGGTGGCATGCCGGCGGGAACGTGCTCGCCGTGCTGATCCAGCTTGGTAATTGGTATTTGCGTTACCAATCCGGCGAGGCCGCCGTCGTGCCGACCGGACTGTTACTGTCGCTCGCCGTCGTTTGCATTCTGCTGTTTACGGGCTGGAAGGGCTGGAAGCTCGTCTATCTCCACCGCGTCGGAGTTTCAGACGAGCGCCGCGAAGGCGAGATTACGGCCCGCGAGGCCGCGCCCAGCCGACGATGACGCTGTCTGTCTGATGTGAGTGTCCGTCGTGACGGAGACCGTTGCCGACTTCATGCTTTCCCGCCTTTCCGCCTGGGGCGTTCGGCGGATCTATGGCTATCCGGGCGACGGCATCAATGGCATCTTAGGTGCGCTCGACCGGGCATTGGATCGCTTCCAATTCGTACAGGTGAGGCATGAAGAGGAAGCGGCGTTTATGGCGACGGCGCACGCCAAGTTCACCGGTGAGGCAGGGCTCTGCCTCGCCACGTCGGGGCCGGGGGCGATTCATCTGTTGAACGGCCTCTACGATGCCAAGCTTGATCATCAGCCTGTCGTGGCCATTGTCGGCCAGTCGGTCCGTGCGGCTCTAGGCGGCGACTTCCAGCAGGAGGTTGACCTGCATTCGCTCTTCAAGGACGTCGCCGGCAATTACGTGCAAACCTGCACCGTGCCGACGCAAATGCGCCATCTGGTCGATCGCGCCATGCGTATCGCTCTCTCCGAGCGTTGCGTTACCTGCTTGATCGTCCCGAACGACGTGCAAGAGCTTGCCGCCGAGGAACCTCCGCATACCCACGGCACGATTCACTCAGGTATCGGCGATCCCGCATCGCCCTCCGTGCCGCCACGAGAAAATTTGCAACGTGCGGCGGACGTCCTCAATGAGGGTAAGAAGGTCGCGATCCTCGCTGGCGCTGGTGCTCTGCGGGCGACCGATGAGGTCATTGCCGCAGCCGACATGCTTGGCGCCGGCGTTGCCAAAGCGCTGCTCGGGCGCACGGCGCTACCCGACGATCTCAACTTCGTGACCGGTCAGATCGGTCTGCTCGGGACGCGGCCATCCTGGGACATGATGCAAGAGTGCGACACGCTGTTGATGGTGGGATCGCGATTTCCCTACACCGAATTCCTGCCGAAGGAAGGCAGCGCACGTGGCGTGCAGATCGATATCGATCCCAAGGTCATGTCGATTCGGTACCCGATGGAGGTCAATCTCGTCGGCGATGCGGCGGCGACGCTTTCCGCTCTCATGCCCTTGCTCGAGCGCAAATCGGATCGATCCTGGCGGAAATCTCTGGAAACGAGGACCGCGGAGTGGTGGAAGGAGGAAGGGGAACGCGCGCACCTCGAAGGCGACCCGCTCAATCCCGAGCTGGTTTTTTGGGAGGCGTCGCAGCGTCTCCCCGATGGTGCGATCATTACCGCGGATTCCGGCACCTCAGCCAGTTGGTTTGCTCGGGCACTCAAGCTTCGCCGTGGGATGATGGCGTCACTATCCGGAACGCTGGCGACGATGGGTTGCGCCATTCCTTACGCGATCGCTGCCAAGTTTTGTTTTCCCGATCGTGTTGCGATCGCCTTCGTTGGCGATGGCGCCATGCAGATGTTGGGCATCAACGGTCTCATCAGCATCGCCAAGTACTGGCGCGAATGGAAAGACCCAAGGCTGATTATTGTCGTGCTCAATAACCGCGATCTGAACATGGTGACTTGGGAACTCCGCGCGCTCGGCGGCATCCCCAAGATCGAGGAAACGCAAAACGTCCCCGACTTTCCCTACGCGCAATTGGCGGAAATGTTGGAGCTCAAGGGCGTCAGGATTTCCGATGCCGACCAAGTCGGGGACGCCTGGGACGCGGCTCTCGCGGCCGACCGGCCCTTCATCATCGACGCCGTCGTTGACCCGACTATTCTAGCAGTACCGCCCCATGTGACGTCCGAGCAGACGAAGAACTACCTCGCGGCGATCCTGAAGGGCGATCGCGAAGCGGCCCACGCAATGTGGCGGTCATTCAAGGATTTGGTGAGTTAGTGCGCGCTGCGTTCGATGCCGCGTTCCAACTAGCGCGCCTTCCCTTCGTCTGGCGGAGGAATGACTTCCTCTTCATGACCGGCATCGGGATTTGGAACGTCGGTGTGGATGTCCTCATCGCCTATCGGAGGCGGCGTAATCACGCCATCGTGTTGTGCGGGAGGCGCAACCGGCTCTTCATTGTCACCGCCGGGTGGATCCTGGCCCTGGGGAACGGTTTTTTCTTCTGTGCCCGCCGCGAGAGCAGGCGAGACGGCGAAGTTGGAACCGTTGCAGACAAGCGGGAAGACCAGAGTCAAGACGATCACTGCGCTTGCGCGGAACAAAAGCATCTTCTGTCTCCGATTGTCCTTCTCTTGAAAAACCCCCTCTCGGCGGACATGGTTCCAGACAAGGCCAAAGGGGACTTCCGGCCGCAAAATCAAGTCCCAGGACAATTTTGCTGCTACTCTGCCGAGGCCATTTCGCGGCCGGGGGAGATTTGATCGTCAATGAACCGCAAGCCTGATCCTTATGGCCGCGACGCGCGGCGTCCCTACCAGATCCCGCTCAAAGGCTGGCGTCAGGTTGCCGAACGCGTTTGGACCGAAAGCGGTCGCGACAATCTCTCCGTCGTGGCGGCGGGGTGCGCCTTCTTCGCCCTGTTGGCGATTTTCCCGGTGCTTTCGGCGCTCGTCTCGATCTACGGCCTGACCGCGAATCCCGACACCGTGGAGCAGCATTTTGGCCTGCTCCGTTCAGTCCTCCCCCCGCAAGCGAGCGATGTCGTCATGGCGCAAATCCATCGGGTCGCCGCGGCATCGAGCGGGAGGCTCGGCTGGAGCCTCGCGGTGAGCTTGGGGATTGCGCTTTGGAGCGGTCTTGCCGGCACCCAGGCGATGATGGCCGCCCTGAATATCGCCTATGAAGAACCCGAGAGCCGCAGCCTCTTTCGCTACTATTTGAATGCCGCGACCTTCACCATCATCGGCATCGTCGGCGGCGTGGTCATGCTTCTCGCCATTCTCTACGTACCGATCCTGTTTGCCGTCACCGGCTTTTCGCGCGCATTCGAGCTCGCCGTCGGGATTGGGCGCTGGCCCTTCCTTGCGCTCTTTGTCCTCCTCCTCCTGTCGCTTCTCTACCGTTACGGTCCTTGCCGCCGCGCCGCCAAATGGCACTGGGTCAGCGTGGGCTCGGTGTTCGCCACGGTGGCGTGGCTGGCCGCTTCAGCCGGCTTTTCCCTCTACGTGTCGCACTTCGCCAATTACGACAGGATCTACGGATCGCTCGGCGCCGTGGTGATATTGCTGTTCTGGCTCTACATGTCGTTCTACATCATCCTGCTCGGCGCCGAGATCAACGCCGAACTCGAGCTGCAGACGGCGGAGGACACGACCTCGGGCAAGCCACGGCCGCCCGGCAAGCGCGGCGCCTTTGTCGCCGACCACGTCGCCGGAGGGCCCGACGGCCACAAGCGGCCGGTCAGTCCCGTAACGCGCGACCCCGCGGCGGCGAAGCCCGGCGGCTCGTGATGGGACCCGCCCTTGAAGCGGGGGTTTAAAGCCCTAAGTTGCGATATTCATGGCCTCGAGGTTGGGCTAAGGATTAGGGACTGGCGTTAGCTCTCAGAGTTTGGGACCAACATGCAGATTCCACCGCGCCTCCCTGTGCTCTCCTCCCGATCGGACGCGCGCACGGCGATCCTGCAGGGCCTACTCATAGCGATGCTCGTCATCGCCGCGCTCTATGTCGGGCGCGAGGTGCTGGTCCCGCTCGCTCTTGCCATCGTGTTGAGTTTCGTCCTGACCCGGCCGCTCGTCATGCTGAGGCGGGTCGGCATGCCGCGCATCCTCTCCGTCGTTATTGTGGTGAGCTGCGCGTTCGCGATCATCTTCGGGCTGGGTTGGCTCGTCTCGCGCGAATTCACACAACTTGCGGCCGACCTCCCGACCTACCGAGCCGCGCTCTCTGAAAAAATCGAGCGTCTGCACCAGAACGCGCCGGGATCGTCCGTGCTGAAGCGGGCCGGCGAAGTCCTCAGCGGCTTACAGAAGGAACTGTCGCAAGGGACGACTCCGGCTGCGCCTAAGGCCGATGCCGACGGGAAGCCGCCCGTCGCTCCGCCTCTCCAGGTCGAAGTCCGCCAGCCCGAGCCGACAGTCTTCGAGCTCTTCCGGCGCATCGCCGGAACGGTGCTGCCGCCGCTTGCGACCGCCGGCATCGTGCTCCTGTTCGTCATTTTCATTTTGGTTCAGCGCGAGGATTTGCGCGACAGGTTTATCAGGCTCTTGGGCTCCTCCGACCTGCAGCGCGCCACGACAACGCTCAATGACGCGGCGACGCGCTTGAGCAAATACTTCCTGCGTCAGCTCCTCATCAATAGCGCGTTCGGCACCCTGATCGCCATTGCCCTATGGCTCATCGGCATTCCAAGCCCGCTGGTGTGGGGCGTGCTCGCCATGCTCATGCGCTTCGTGCCCTTCGTCGGATCGTATATCGGGGCGATACCGCCGCTTCTGCTCGCGACCGTGGTCGATCCGGGCTGGTCCACGTTCCTGATCGTTCTTGCGCTCTACGTCGTCGGAGAAATGACGATGGGCCAGGTGGTCGAGCCGCTCGTGTTCGGGCATGGCACCGGCGTGTCGCCCATCGCTGTGCTGGTGTCGACCGTGTTCTGGACCTGGCTGTGGGGACCGCTGGGCCTTCTGCTGGCCATGCCTATCACCGTTTGTCTCGCTGTGCTCGGACGCCACGTCGAGGACTTGCATATGTTCGAGGTTTTGCTCGGCGATGAGCCGGCGCTGACGCCGGATCAGGCTTTCTATCAGCGGGCGCTATCCGGCGATGCGGCCGAAGCCACTCATCAGACCGAACTCCATCTCAAGGAGAAGAGCTTCGAATCCGGTCTCGAGGAGGTCGTCTTGGGGGGTCTCAAGCTCGCCGAACGCGACGCGCGACGCGGCCTGCTCGATGCCGAGAGAACGCAGCGCGTCTCCGACACGGTCAAGGAGATGCTGGAAAATCTCGCCGATTTCGCCCCGCGGCGCTGGTTTGGCAAGAACCATCAGAAAGAAGACGATAAGGCCGCTCATGGCCTCGCCTCGCTCAAGGCCGCCGAGGCCGGAGAGGATGGGAGCGAGACGGCCGCGATCGACCGCGCTACGCTCGCCCCCGGGTGGCGCGAGGACGACGCTATCCTTTGCGTTGGTGGACGCACGCCGCTCGACGAAGCCGCCGCCGTTTTGCTCGCCGAGATCTTGAAGCGACGGGGTCTCGGCGCGACGGCGCCGGCGACGGAAGCGACCTCCGCCGGTCACATCGCTTCGCTCGCCGGGACGGAGGCGAAGCTCGTCTGTCTTTGCTATCTCGGCCTCGGCGCGGGGCCGGCGCATATCCGCTATCTCGTCCGGCGGCTTCGGCGCATCCTCCCCGAAGGTACCGCAATTCTCGTTGCCTATTTCCCGGATGGGGGCGGCGCGGGTTCGGTCAAGGAAATGCTGGCCGCAGCCGAAGCCGATTCCTATGCGGCGTCGTTGAAAGAGGCCGCGGACGTCGCGACCGCCATAGCGAAGGGCGACGTCAAGTGCAAGGAGCCGGGCGAAGCCGCAGCGCCGGTCAGCGCGGCCAAGAGCGAGATCGAGACCGTAAAGCCGAGCGAAGCGGCAGCCCCAGTTACTTCGCCTGAGGCGAACAGGGTGCTGGCATCAGCCGCCGGCAAGCGCAAGCGGGCGGGCTTAAGCCGCAGCCGCGGCGAGGTTCCCTGATTGTTTCGCGGGAAAATACAGGGAAATTTGCCGCTTGAGGCTGATGATGGCGATCAGGCCCTCGGTATTAGCGAACAAATTCAGAGTGTTCCCCCTAAGCACATAGCGTAACAAGGAAACATGTGAGCCGTCGCAAATGGATAAGTTTTCGTCTCGTCCGGCCTAATCGCGACGGTGACGCTCGCGTATTGCCACTTCCGTCAGCCGAGCGATGACCTATCGTTATCCTTGAAAGTCGCCAATTAGCCCGAAGGCCCCACGTGAAGCGGGAGTACTCATTCTGGTCGCTGTTCAAGCAGGGCCTTCAGCACAACGAAGGGTGGGAGCCGGCGTGGCGCAGTCCAGAGCCGCAGCCATCCTATGACTTCGTCATCGTCGGTGCGGGCGGGCATGGTCTCGCGACGGCCTACTATCTCGCCAAGGACCACGGTGCGCGCAGCGTCGCCGTCATAGAGAAGGGCTACCTCGGCGGCGGCAACACGGCGCGCAACACGACCATAGTCCGTTCGAACTATCTCTGGGACGAGTCATCCCTTCTGTACGAGCACTCGCTCAAGCTGTGGGAGGGGCTCACCCACGATCTGAACTTCAACGTCATGTTCAGCCAGCGCGGCGTCTTCAATCTGGGCCACACGCTGCAGGACATGCGCGACATCGAACGCCGGGTCAATGCCAACAACTTGAACGGCATCGATGCGTTTGTGCTCGACGCTCAGGAGGTGAAACGGCGCATTCCCCTGATCGATATTTCTCCCAACAAGCGCTATCCGATCCTCGGCGCGAGCTTTCAGCCGCGCGGCGGCGTCGCGCGCCACGACGCCGTGGCCTGGGGATTCGCGCGCGGGGCGAGCAAGCTCGGCGTGGACATCATCGAGAACTGCGAGGTGACCGGTCTCGATATCTCCGACGGCCGCATCACGGGGCTCAAGACCAGTCGGGGCTATATCGGCGCCGAGCGCGTCGGCTGCGTGGCCGCCGGCCATTCGTCGGTCCTGGCGCGCATGGCCGGCATCCGCATGCCGATCGAGAGCCATCCGCTTCAGGCGTTCGTGTCGGAGTCGATGAAGCCGGTGCTCGACACCGTCGTCATGTCGAACGCGGTCCATGGCTATTTGAGCCAGTCAGACAAGGGCGAACTTGTCATTGGCGCCGGCATCGATCACTACAACAGCTACACGCAACGCGGCAGCCCGCACGTGATCGAGCATACGGCCGCGGCCATCATCGAGCTGTTCCCGATGTTCTCGCGCGTGCGGCTCAACCGCCAGTGGGGTGGCATCGTGGACACGACGCCTGACGCCTGCCCGATCATCGGCAAGACCAAGGTCAAGGGGCTCTACTTCAACTGCGGCTGGGGCACCGGCGGGTTCAAGGCGACGCCCGGTTCCGGCAACGTCTTTGCCCACACCATGGCTAATGACGCGCCGCACGCCCTCAATCGCGCCTTCGCGCTCGATCGCTTCTATACCGGACATCTCATCGACGAGCATGGCGCCGCGGGCGTCGCTCACTGACCACGAGAGCCTTTCGATGTTCGTTTTCCATTGCCCGCATTGCGGCGAGAAGCGCGAGGAGGAGGAGTTCGCCTACGGCGGGGAAGCCTTTATCGCGCGGCCCGAGGCGCCCGAGGCGATCGGCGAGGAGGCCTGGGGCGACTATCTCTTCATGCGCAAGAACCCCAAGGGCTGGCTTTGGGAGATGTGGCAGCACGCGACCGGTTGCCGGAAGTTCTTCGTCGTGAGGCGCAACACCGCGACCAACGCCGTTCAAGGCACGTGGACGCTCGCCGAAGGGCGCAAGGTCTATGACGCGGAGGACAGCGCGCCATGAGCGGCCACCGCGTAGACCTTGCCACGGCGCGCATCGATAGGAGCCGTCCGCTCTCCTTTACCTTCGACGGCAAGGGCTTCAGCGCTTACGCCGGCGATACGCTCGCCTCGGCGCTGCTGGCGCATGGGGCGAGAATGCTGGCGCGCAGCTTCAAGTATGGAAGGCCGCGCGGCATCGTCGGCGCCGGCCCCGAAGAGCCGAACGTCCTCGTTCAAGTCGAGATCGGCGCGCTCACCATCCCTAATCTCAAGGCGACGCAGGTCGAGCTGTATCAGGGCCTCGTCGCCCGCCGGACGACGGGGTGGCCCTCGCTCGCGTTCGATCTCAAGAGCCTCGGCGGGCGCTTTTCGCAATTCATGCCCGCGGGCTTCTACTACAAGACATTCAAGGTCCCGGGGAGGCTGTGG
>Ga0081455_10006525_pt1 | contig 12491 bp, 19 predicted proteins | sample TabmetS3T2R1_FD_70207 | JGI IMG/M metagenome (GOLD analysis project Ga0081455, IMG submission 70207) | Tabebuia heterophylla rhizosphere microbial communities from the University of Puerto Rico - S3T2R1 | ecosystem: Host-associated > Plants > Roots > Rhizosphere ... | reverse complement strand
AGCTCGCCGGCGACCTCGACCATCATGCCGATGGGCATTTCGTAGCCGCCGTAGCGGGCGGGCTGGAACAGCTTGTAAAGTCCGGCTTCTCGAAAGGCGCGATGAGTATCGACGGGAATGAGCCGATCGCGCTCGGCCTCGAGTGCGCGTTCGCGCAGCACGGGTACCATCGTGCGGGCGCGTTCGAGAACTTGCTCGCGCGTCGGACGGGACGATGTTGATGCAGTCACCGTTGTTTCTGGCATCGCGCTCCCCCAGGGGACGACCTTCCATTGACGGCACGAAACGGACGTGACGGCATGTCTCCTGCCATGCCGGCTTTCGCAGGCTAAGAGGACATGGCGACCTTATGAAGACCCCTAGCTCGCCAGCCGCAGCACCGCGTTGAGCAGCACGGCGGCGCCCGCTTCGAGGTGCTCGGGCTTGGTCTCTTCGTGCACGTTGTGGCTGAGCCCCCCGACGCTCGGCACGAAGATCATGCCGGCCGGGCACAACCGCGCCATCATCTGCGCGTCGTGGCCGGCGCCCGAGGGCATGCGGCGGCAGGGCAGGGCGAGTTCGCGTGCCGTCGCCTCGATGAGCGACACCATCTCGCTCGGAAACGCCACCGGCGCGAAGCGCCCGAGGCTGCGCGTTCCGACCGTGACCTGCTCGCGCGCGGCGAGGCCTTCGAGGAAGCGCGCGAGCTCCTGCTCGGCGGCGCGCAGGGGGGCCTCCTCGGTGTTGCGCAGGTCGACCGTCAGGGTCGCGCGTTCCGCCACCACGTTGATGAGGTTCGGGTAGAGCGCGAGCCGGCCGACGGTGCCCTTCTGGTGGCCGCCCATCTCCTGCGCGAGGCGGCGCACGAACAGCGCGACCTCGCTTGCCGCGCAGGCGGCGTCGCGTCGCAGGTGCATCGGCGTGGTTCCCGCGTGCGACGCGCGGCCGGTGATCGTCACCTCGGTCCACGCGAGCCCGGTGATGCCCTCGACCGCGCCGATGACGAGGCCTTCGTCCTCCAGCACCGGGCCCTGCTCGATGTGCAGCTCGAGATAGGCGTGCGGCGTGAGGAAGCCCGGCTTCGCCTCGCCGGCATAGCCGATGCGGCGGAGCTCCTCGCCCACCGTCGCGCCGTCGATGCCGCGGATCGCGGTGGCGTCGTCGAGCGCAAGCGTGCCGGCATAGACCAGGCTGCCCATGGCGTAGGGCTGGAAGCGCGCGCCTTCCTCGTTGGTGAAGGCGACGAGCGCCAGCGGCCGGCGCGTGGCGGCGCCGGCGTCGTTCGCCGCCTCGCAGGCTTCGAGCCCGGCGAGCACGCCGTAGAGCCCGTCGTAGCGGCCGCCGGTTGCGACCGTGTCGACGTGCGAGCCGAACATGACAGGCGGCAGCTCCTCGCGCCCGCCGCGCACGCCGACGATGTTGCCGATCGCGTCGATGGTCACCGCGAGGCCGAGCTCGCGCATCCATTGCACGAGCAGGTCGCGCCCGGCGCGGTCCTCGTCGCTGAGCGCGAGCCGGCAATTGCCGCCGCCGGGCAGGGCGCCGATGCGGTTGAAGGTCTCGAGCCTGCCGAGCAGGCGCTCGCGGTTGATGTGAGGAGTCATGCCGCCCGTCCACGCCCGATGAATGACCAGCTCGGCCCGCCGCGCCCGGCGCGGAGGGGCGCGGGTCGCGCGCACGGACGAGAATGCCGGCGCCTCGGCGCGCAGGCAACAGGCGCTGGATCGTATCTTCTCCTGGCGCTGCTTCGGCCACCCTGCATTTTTTCACTCCGGAGAGAACCGGGGGCGGCCTCGGCACGTCTCATGCAGAGGCAAGGGCCCATCCACGTCGGCAAGCATCTTCAAGTACGTCATTCCGGTCGGGATAGCGTACGCCTGCCAATCCAACAAACAACGGGCCCTGCAATGAGGGAGGTCCTGATGAACTGGTTTTCGAGCGCCGCTCGCATGGGTACCGTTCTCCCATTGGCGCTTTTGTTCTTTGTATCGGTCCCGGCGATCACATCGCCCTGTTACGGCCAGACCGGGACGCTGCCGAATAATGCCCAGGGCATCAATGACAACTACGACGCTCTGAAAGAGGCCATCGATCGGACCGAACAGTCCCTCAAGGACGCCATTGCCGACGGTGATACTCAGAAGGCCAACGCAATGCGTCGGAACCTGCGTTTCTACGCGAAAAGACTGGCTAAATTGGAGAACGTGGCGACCGGGATCGCAAAAAGGACCAAGGACAGCCAGATGGTCGAGAAGATATCCAAGCTCAAAGACAGAGTTACTGGCATCCTCGACAGCAACAAGGTCGCGCTGCGGTCGGGAGCCTCCTCGGGCGGAGCCTTCAATTGCGCAGGCGCGGTCGCCGGCGCGGACGGCGCGAAGCGCGATCCCGATCCCCAGGTCGTGGCGGCTCTTGTCAAGGACTGCCAATGGCTGGCCGGCGGAGCCGGGCGCTAGCGCGTCCGCTTCTGGCCCGGCAGGTTGGCCTCAGACCACGTCGAAGGTGAGGCCGAAGGTTGCCTTGAAGCCGCGGCCCTCGATGTCGAATTCGTATTCCCATTTGGTACCGTCAGGCTTTCGCATGGGCGTAGCGCGCTCGGTATCCTTGAAATTTTCTCCGGTATGCAGCATTAGCCCGCGCAGCGTCGTCAGGTCACGGACGTCGTCGAAGGTGGCACGCGCGTAATACTGCTCGCGGAAGACGACATTGTCGGAAAAGCCGATCCCGAAGAGGTCCCGTTCACCGAGGTAGAAATCGAGCCGCATGACGATGTCGTTGTCGTCAGGCGCCCTGTCGGTCGTGATCGTGGCGTTGGCTTTCGTATCGAGCCAGCCTTCCCAGATCACCCGCTCGCCGTTGTCGCCGTCCACCCAGTTGAACGACACGCCGTCCTTGCTCTTGTCGCTCAGGTCGCCCTTGCTGAAGGGCCCGTAGCAGTTCTCGGCCTCGGCGCTCTGGTGGAACAGCTCGAAGTCGACTTTGCGCGGCTTGATGCTGACCCCGAAGAAGAATTCGCTTTTGCCGAACAGGTCCTTGCCGCGCGTCACCTCCGCCTTCACGAGATTCAGCCGCACCTTGATGTTGCCGAAGAAGAAGCGTGTCGCCACCTCGAAGGCCTCGCGCGAGGTGACGAGCGAATCGGGGCCGCCGTGGCACTTGTGCACGAAGGTGCGCGGAGCCCCTGGGAGCTGCGCGTAAGCCTGCTTCACCAGGCCGTCGCTGCGGTTGTAGTTGGCACCGAACTCGCCGGCGACCGAAAAGGCGCGGTTCAGCCAGCTCGCGACCACCGGGCCGTAGGTGCGGTAGTTGGTGCCGACCACCGTGAGCACCCGCTCGGGCGGGAAATGGTCGGCGAACTTCTCGAACCTGACCGGGTTCTTGGGATCTTTCTGGCCATCGGGGTTGAACTGATTCAACTCTTTGGATGCGCTGATCCCGATCCAGTCCTTGAGAACCTGGAACGCGATCCCCTGGTGCGGGGTGCCGAGGGTGACGATCTTGTTGATGTGCTTGGGGGCCTCGCCTTTGGCATAGCTTCGTTGTACCGCCTCACGCACGATGAGCCCGCCCATGGAATGGGCGATGATGTTCACCTTCGGGATATCCTCGTTTTTTTTCTGGGCTAGCGTCCGGATGAACGTGATGAGGCGCACCAGCGCTTCGCCGTAACGCGTGAAGTCCTTGCGATCGTCCAGGTCGTAGTAGCGGAAAACCCATAGCGTCTTGCGCACCTCGGTGGGCGACTTCAAGAGGGTGAGGGCCGTTGCCGGATCTATGATCACCTTGTGTCCGGAGAAGAGCTCGGGATCGAAGCCCGCAAGCTCCGGGGGGATGCTGTTCTCAGGTCGGGTGACCGGGCTGTTGTAATAGCCGACGACATTGGTCGCGTCGTTGTAGATCCAGCGCGACTTCATGAAGCGGAGAATGAGCCCCTCGTAAATGTAGTTCTCCCCGCTTTTCCGCGGATAGACCGTGCCGTCGTTGAAGCCCTGGTAGGCGACCTTCTTTTCGTCTTCGACTCCGAGCCCGCCGAAGCCGCGGATCAGGATGATGGGTTGCTCGGCGCGCGTCGCCGAGGTGGTGTCTGCGCCGGCGGCAGGTTTCTTCACCATGATGACGGTACCCTTTTCAAATCATCATGCTCGCGAGCTAAGCACAATCTCCGTCGCCGTGCCACGGGACGGTGAAGCCGGCATGAAAATGTGGATTCGTTTCGCGACCGAGTGGCGCTTCCTCGTAAGAAGAATGCCGGACGGCGATCCCGTCAAAGCCGCCATATGCCGCGGGGGCGGAAGGTAATGTCCGCTGTGTGAGCTGCTTCACACTGAAGCTGCCGGCCATAGGCAAAGCTATCGGCGGGGACACTCGGTGATGAAACCCACAGCTTCGGACGCCGCCCGAACCCACCGCTCGCTGCCGGCGATGCAGCCCGGGACTGGCAGGTTGCAGGGGACCTTCCACCTGGATGAGGGACCGGTCACGCTGATTACGCCGGCAACGCTCTCGCAAGGAAGCTGTACCGCTCTGGCCGGGTTCTTCGAGCTGTTCCTGCGTCGCGCGAAGAGTGTTCCCGCCGCGCCCGGCTTGTTCCCGCTGCGTCGGAAAATGGTGAAGTGATCGATGCCGTATCGCCCGGCCGCCGCACCCGACAGCGAACCCGCATCGGCGGTTTGCGTCCTCGATCGCCACGGTATCGGTGAGAACACATAGGGGATTCAGAAGCGACAGCTCTCAACCGGAGGGATTCGGGATGGACAGCGACCAGCGATCCCAGGTGAAGCATTCGCGGACGAGCTATCTGCGGCGCGCATTGTGGTCGTCCGACGTACAGCTCTCGAAGGACGAAGCGGCGTCGACTTTTTTCCGGTTCTTTCGATCCAAGCATGTCGACGATTTTAGATTCATTGCCAAGGCAGCTACGATTTGCTTCATGCTGTTCTGCGCTTCGGTGATTATCGTACAGCTTTTTTCTGTCGTAATACCGTTACTGACGTCGTTCTTTTTTACCGTGACGTCCAAGGGATCTGGAGCGACACCCGATATTCTCAAGGTAACGTTGGTGTCGGAACCGACGCCTTTGCTGGATGCGATGAAGGTCGCGATAGCGTATATCGGTTCGGCAATCCCGATCTTCGGCGCCATCATTGCGTGGACCTATCTGTCGGCGTCCGCGCGGCTGGGTATCGTCGACCTGTTCGCTTGCGAGATCGCAACGCTCTGCCGCGTGGGGACTCTCTTCGACGTAGGTCAACGATACGTCGACATGATCAAGAAGAATCCGGCAGCTCCCGCCGGAATTGCCGGTCCCGACCGGACTGCAGGCCCCGCCCGGACTGCGAGCCCCGGCCGGACCGCGAGCTCCGGCCGGGCTGCACACCCCGACCGGGCGGCGGGCTTCGACTCCAAAGAAGATTATTTCCCGGTGTTCTCCAGCAATTCCGGGGATCTGAAGCTTCTCGAGGTCTTGGTCGTTACCAACATCACTGCGTTCTACACTTACATGAAGGCCGCGCGGGATTTGCTGCGCAGGCTGTCCGAACTGGGGACGGCGGCTAAAAGTGAGACTGAGGATGCTGAAAGTTTGCAGACATCGCAGGCCATCTGGAACGCCATTGTCCACGACTTGATATACGTGGTGTTCCTGGGTTACGAGCGAGCGCGGAAGGCGGTCGGTGACCTGATCGAGTTCCAGCCGGTCAGGGACGAAAACACGATCGTAATCCTGGTAACCGAATTGAAATGTTATGCGTTTCTACGCAAACATTTCGCGGACGGCGGCGTCCGTTTGGCGCGTCTCAAGCTTCGCGAGCGCGGTTACCTGCGGGATGTCCCGGTTCTCTATTACAGGGTGATGTCGCATAAAGAGGACGATGAAGATTGGCGCGAGGCTATGAGCACGGTCTCTGAATTGGAAAGTTGCTACGACGCGGTGCTCAATGAAGACCTGAAGCTGGCTGCGTTGCGAGCGGAGGGCGAAGAATTGCGAACGGAGTGTGAGTCCATCACAAGCCCGCGAGAGCTTGATGACTGGAGAAAGCGTACACGTCAATGGGGCAATAGAGTCGTCGCCAGGTTCAAGGAGCTCGGCGCAGCCTGCACGGAGAACCTTGCGACCTGGGATGCTGTCCTTTCGCCTCCAATCTCAACCGGCGTCCCTGCGGATTTTGCGACCGGCCGCATGAAAGCATGTGACGAGCTTGTCAATCGACTGGCGAAATTAGGCGAAATACTTTCAAGAATGCGAGCGGATGCCGCCATGCCGAAAACCGGCTGATGACGTTGCCCGCCGCCCTTTGCGGAGCGCGTCGCCCCTTCGGCTGGCTGAAGAGATCCCTGCGACTAGTTCCGGGACGGCGCCGTCCGTGATTGACTACTCATATCCGTTGCGGGATTGGGAGTTCGGGTCGGAGCGCCGATCGTGAGCATCAGGCCGATGACGAAAAGCACAACCACGCCGCTTGCTATCCACATGATGCGCATGTTCTTTTTATCTTCGTCGTTTTGGTCCGCCATCTGATGCACTGATTTGGGCCTAGTGACCCGTTCAGCAAGCACCCAAGACAGCCACAGGAAAAGAAAATAGAGAGAAAGAAAGACGATTAGGCTCACGTTCGAGCCCCACTCGTATTCGGTGATGAGCCCAAGCAAATACGCAGCGACGTCGCCCACAACCATGAAGGCGACATAATAGATGATGAGGTTCACGACGCCCTCCGCCAAACAGGCGTCGCCCCTGCATTTCCTGTAGCACAATTCCTCCGGCAAAACATGAACACTCCCTCAAAAATTGATCATGCGAGTCCCCCGTGGGATGGAAAACCGTCGAGAACGCGATATGACCGGCTGCGCGCGCCGCGCACGGCTACGAGGACTTGCCGTGAACACGCGCCGACGGCGGTGGCACGGCCGGTAGGTCGTCGCGCAAGCCCTTGAACACGGCCTCGCGCAGGAGGCCATCATCGGTGATCCCGCCGTATTCGATCTCGGCGAGCACATCGGGCCTGACCCAGGTGGCTTTCGAGGCCGCCCAGTTGCTCGAGCGGCCCAGCGACAAAGACGCAGCGAGATGGGTGAACGGCTCCCACAAAAAAATCTTCGGGTACCTGTGACGTGGGTCACAAGGCGCAGCCTTCTTTGTGCGCTAGTTCACACTCGGACAATTGGTCAGAACCTACGGGGAGGATCAGATGACCAAGACCGAATTGTTCGCAGCCAGTGCCGCCGCTTTGATCCTGGCCTGCGTCGCCGGATGGGCAGTCTTAGACACGCAAGCCCGTGCTGCCAACCCGAGGACGGATCAGATTGATCCATTGCAAATCATGACGAGCACAAAGCAACTCCCCACCGAGCATTTTGCAGATTATTCCTTCGTGTTCTGACGGCGGGCGAGGCTATCATGAAACCCGTCACCCCAGACGCGCCCCAAGCGCAGCAACCCTCTCAAGTGGGGATGCAGCCCAAGGCGGGGATGTTGCATTCGATCTTCAACTTCGATGAAGGGCCAGTCACGTTCATCGCGCCGGCAACGCTCTCGGAAACAAGTTATTCCGTCCTGGCCGAGCTACTCGAGCAATACTTTCGTCGCGCCAAGCGTGACGCGAACAACAATAGTCTGGCTCAAGTTCAGTAAGCCAGTTGCCCGATCTTAACTCCTCCGCCAGCTCTTAGCGACGCGGCCATCGCGGCCTCCCGCGTCGGCTCGTAGCCGTGCGCCGCGCCGCGGATGTTACCGTTGTGGCCGCGCGCCCTCATCCATGGGCGGCCTGCGGCCCGACTGCATCGAGGAACAAGATGCGGCCGACAACAACGTCATCTTCGAGCACGTCGTAATTGTCGTCGCGCCACTGGCCGGAGGAGCGCCATGCCGACGCGCGCTTGAGGATCAGCGGCGGCAAGATCAAAGTTCTTCAGTTACTATGCGTTCTCACCCATCTGCGGCCTATCGCCGACTATATCGACGCCCTCAGCAAGAGCCGCGCTCGTGCTCGCTGCGTCTCCCTGTGAGGTGGTCGAGGTGACCGGCGATCTCATCGATCACAAATTCATAAGCCGCGTAGCGTTGGCCAGGAGGCAGCAGGCCAATGATCTCTGCAACCAGAGTGGCCACCGATCTGAGCACTGCCTTGTTGTCGACCATGCGCGGGATGTACGTTTTGTAGCATTTGGTTGCAAGAGTAACTGTTGTTCAAATAGGACAGATCTTTGCTTTTTTTCGCGACTAGGCGCCGCCGCGCCGTATCTCGCCGTTGTGCCCGGTCGCCCACATGCAGGAGCGGCCCTGCGGCCCGACTGTATCGAGAAAGAAGATGCGACCGACGACGACGCCATCCTTCAGCACGTCGTAATCGTCATCGCGCCATTGGCCGGACGAGCGAGAGACTGATGCGCGCTTGAGGATCAGCGCGGACATTTGGGCGGCGGTGGTGGAGGCGGTGGCCTCGGTGGCCTCGGTGGTGGCGGCTTCGGCCTTCCGGGAATCATCACAGATATTCCCATGCTAACGCGAGCAGGATGGGGGATGAGGCCCAGCAAGATGACTATCGTCACCAATAAGTCCGGATCGCCTCAATTGCTCGTCGTTCATTGTTTCGGCGGCAGCTTATGCACTAGCTCCGGCCACAAGTCTTCGATCAACTCGCGCATGGGGTCAGAGATGGATTCGACGCGCTCGAATCCAAGGATTTCCCTGTGTATGCGTTCGATCTCGTCCGGCAACATGACTCTGCCATCAAAGATGCGCGGTTCGTAGGCATCGCGGTTCCGGCGACTGTCCTCGATAACGAGGGTGCCCTGCCGCAGAGTGACGGGTTCCCCCCGCCAGCGCTTGCAGGCTTCTTTGTATGCGGCCATCGCCACCTCAAGGTCGTCGAGGCCGCCGATGTGGTCGATGATGGTGTTGCCGTGGGCATCCCAGCGGTCGATGCGGTAGGCGAAGCGCGTCTTGGTGACGGCCATTGCGCAGACTGCCCGTGCTGTCTCAATCCTGTTCCCGCACCACAAGTCGCCTGCGCTGATCCTCACCGAGCTTGAACTCAGCTATGGCGGCAGCCTCAGCCGCCTTTTCGTCGGGGGCGTAGACGATGCCGAGGGGGTGGGCGCGTGACCGCAAGAGCGAGGCGCGCCAAGCCTTGAGCTTTTCGGCGGTCGCCTTCTTCTTTGGGGCTCGCATGTCGCAAATATAGCGATCACAGCGGCAAAATCGAGGTAGCCGCCGGCCGCTGCTTGGTGGTCAGGGCACATCGGCGCGCTCAACCAACCGCATTTCTACGCCCGGCCCCGCCGGAGGCGACACATTGCCGCTAAGTTGTGGTTATCGCCGCTTCTCTTTGCCCAGTCCCGTCATTCGTCATCTTTTATCCGCTTGAGGATCAAATCGCGATGCCGCTCGAAAGCACGGAGTGCAGACTCAAGAGCACGGAGCAACGATACGGCCACGTCAATTTCATCCCCGTCGCTCTCCAGCTTTTGGATCTGCTTTTTTTGGTAGGTGATGTGCTTCTGCGCCTGCGCGATGTGGCGATTGGCCTCCGCTAGATGCTCACGTTCGCGTTTCGCGTGGGCCACGCCACCTCTCCGACTTTCTCACGTGAGCCGGGTACCGCCGGTAATTTTGCGCAAGCCTCTCGCGGAGGCCAAAAAGAGCCCCGGGAAACCGGGGCTCAGGACTTCTTCCAATTAGGGGTAGTCTCGCCAAGATGGCACGAAAGAGCGACGGTGTCGGCTCGCTTCCCGACTCTGGAACCCAGAAATGTAGGGGGGCATTTTACCTCTCATCGTTCACAGCCGAGCGTTCGCTCGCCTTCTTCGATGATCTGGAAACTTTCGACTTCGGACGTCTGCCCGACGCCGCCCACCACGCACTCCGTGGTCTTGGCGGCAAATCCGATGCGCACCAACTTCGCCATCTCCGAGCCGAGACTCTGTTCCAGGGCGGAATAATCCGTCTGCCCCAAGCGAGAACCGGAACGGTCACCGCGCACAGAAGTTGGCAATACATGAGAGCAGATCGTTATCGCCGCAAAGCAGATCGCGCCAGAGCGCTTGCGATGCACGCAAAAGACCCCTTCTTCAAGATTTCATATCAGGAGCTGGGGCGCGACTGGGCTGCGCTTGCGGAGGAAGCGGAGTGGCTCGATAGCCATCAGCTCCCTAGTCCTGCTGGTTCCAACCGTTCATGCGCGGTTGAGGACCAGCTTTCTACGTCGGGGAATGGCGTTCGTGAGTTGGAGTTTTCCCGGCATGGACAATGCAACGAAGTGCAGAGAGAGGGCGCAGCGCAGCAAGGAACGCGCCGCCATTGAGACTGACCCCGACAAGCGCGACCACTGGCAAAGAGTGGCTGACGCCTGGCACCGCGCCGCCGAGGCGGCAGCGAGAACGCCTCCGCTGATCTGGCAGTGGGAGCGCGAGCGGTGGAGGGACGATAACGGGTGACCGCAAGTGGTTCCGGTTCTTGCCCGCTGCGCCAAGACCCGTTGTCTAACCGCCCCCTGAGCCTGAGGGGGAGAAGCCCCAACGTCCTCGGGGAACTGATTGCGTGGCGCAGCGTTGCGCGAGGGGAGAAATCAGAATGCGTTCGGACCATTACATTCACCCCGAGTTCGGCTATTTGGCTCCCACCGGGCGGTTCCGACGCGAGCTGAAGGTGGGATTGCTATCGGTGCTGTTTGGAATGGCCATTGGCGTGGCAGCTGTGAGCGGGATCAGCCTCGGCAGCCGCGAGCACGATCGCCACTCCGAACCGAGCGCGGCCGCGCACGGCATTGTTGCGGGTTCCCCAATCCATGAGGAGGGCAGCGACGGGCGTCGTAAGGTGGCGCCAGCCGGCGCCAGCGAGCCCAGCACGCAGAACGCGGATTCCAATATAGCCGCCAGCAAGCCGGACCCATCCACGGGCCGTATCAGGAACTCGGCTCTTACGGTGAAAGAGGCGTGCCCAGGTAATGTTGACGCGGCATGTTCTTCCAAGGGAGAGCACGCAGGCTCTCGTCCACGGCCGCCCCGGATAACCGGTTCCCCGGCTATTGCCAGGCTCCCACTCGGGCGCTCAGGTCCCTCCAGCTCTGGAACAAGCCAATCAGATGTTCGGCCCGACCTTACGCCTGCCACACCACTCGCGAAGCAATTGCCGGCGCCAGCTGGCACAGCGCGCGGAAAGCAGAAAAAGAAGGCGCTTAGCCAGAATGCTTCACGACACTTCGAAATAAATAGCGCAAATTCCCGCGAGGATTCCGAAAACATTTCGACGGCTCGGGCCGAGGAAAGTCAGACCAGAAGGCTCGGCCGGCGCTCTGCTCGCGATAGCTCCGACCATCCGAGAGGTTTTTGGGCTTGGTCTCGATAACCGATGCTGGTGGGCGAGTTCACCGAGGTCGAGAGCGGCAAGCACAGCGAGCGAGTGCAGCTTCGGGCCGCACAGGCCGCCTGCAAGAAGCACAAGGCCAAGCTGGTTATCGCCAAGCTGGATCGGCTTTCCCGCAACGTCGCCTTCATCGCCAACCTGCTGGAGGCCGGGACGGATTTCGTCGCGGCCGATAACCCTCACGCCAACAAGGCCATGGTGCAGATGATGGCGGTATTCGCTGAAATGGAGCGCGACGCGATTTCCAAGCGTACCAAGGAAGCCTTGGCGGCTGCCAAGGCTCGCGGGGTAAAGCTCGGCAATCCTCGTCTAGCCGAAGCCATTAAGGCCACGAATGCAGCCCGTAGGGAAGCCGCTGACGCCTTTGCAGCCAATGTCCGGCCGATCATCCATGAAATCCAGAAAAGCGGCGTCAGTAGCCTCCGGGGAGTCGCCAAGGCGCTATCTGCTCGAGGGATTAAGACGGTTCGCGGCGGCGAGTGGTCTGCAGTGCAGGTCGGTGACATCTTGAAACGGTCTATGTGAGCAGAGGAGAAATCGTGAGCCACCGATTGCCTTGGGACAAACGGGGAAGCGTCAGATTGGATCAGATGCCGGACACCTCGCCGGAGACGCTGAAGGGCCTGAGCGATCATGACCTCTTTCGATTCGTAGCGGGCCACAAACCTGGGACCGAGCCTCACTTGGCTGGTCAGTCCGAGATCAAGCGTCGCGAAAACGCGACGGCTCGCATGGCCGTGGGGATCAGCATCCTCTCACTCTGTGTCGCCATTCTCGCGCTCGTCAGTTCGTGGATGGGCTGGTCGGGCAGGTGACTATTGGCGAAGCAAGCACAAGGTAGTAAGCGAAACCTGCACCCGGCCTGTTTCCGCCGGATCGACTAAAATCAATAGCGAGGATTAGATCATGAGCCGCAAAGGACACTACCCGGGTGCGAATACATCGATAGGTCTACGCGACGCTTCCTGGTTTACAAAAGAATCAACGCAAGTCCCACGTGATGAAAGCGCGCCCAAACCAGAACGATCGCCAAAGGAACACCCCATTGAGGAGGGCGAGGAGTCTAAACTCTCATTCGGCGAGCAGCTCTTCAATCAGTCTCTTCTCAAGCACTGAGACAAGAATGTCTTTCGTGAGTTCGCCGATTTCT
>Ga0081455_10006524_pt1 | contig 12491 bp, 11 predicted proteins | sample TabmetS3T2R1_FD_70207 | JGI IMG/M metagenome (GOLD analysis project Ga0081455, IMG submission 70207) | Tabebuia heterophylla rhizosphere microbial communities from the University of Puerto Rico - S3T2R1 | ecosystem: Host-associated > Plants > Roots > Rhizosphere ... | reverse complement strand
CGCCCTCGATCCGCACCACGCACTCCGGCCGCAGTTTCTCGGCAAGAGCGAAGGCCGGCGACTTCGGATCGGCGACGGCTTGCGTGAGGCCGTAATGGTCGCGCAGGTCGATGAACAGGAGCCCGCCATGATCGCGCACGCGGTGCACCCAGCCGGAGATACGGACGCTTCTGCCGACGTCGTTCTTGCGAAGCGCGCCGCAATTGTGAGTGCGATAAAGATGCATGGCCGGAATGGGAGCGGGCCGTGCCCCGCGCGGAGTGGAAAATTGCCGCGGAACAGCGCATGGGCGGCCCTTATTGTCAAGGCGAGCCGGTGCCTCCTTGAGGGGATGCGAATAGCGCCATGACACAAATTTTTGCTCGTCCGCGCCCTTGGCCTCGCGCGCACCCTTAGGCTATACCGGCCCCCCATGAACCTCATCACCACGACCGAGGACCTCGCCGAAGCTTGCGCCCGATTGCGAGGCGCACCCTTTATCGCCATCGACACCGAGTTCATGCGCGAGCAGACGTTCTGGCCGAGGCTCTGCCTGATCCAGATTGCGGCGGGGGAAACCGAGCTTCTGATCGACAGTCTTGCCCCCGGCCTCGACCTTGCGCCCTTCTTCGAGCTGATGGTCTCGGAACGCGTGCTGAAAGTGTTCCACTCCGCGCGCCAAGACATTGAAATCGTGCATCATCTGGCAGGGGTCATTCCCCACCCGATCTTCGACACGCAGGTCGCGGCCATGGTCTGCGGCTTCGGCGAGGCGGTGAGCTACGCCATGCTGGTGAAGCGGCTCCTGAACCGCAACCTCGACAAGACCTCGCGCTTCACCGATTGGAGCCGCCGCCCGCTCTCCGAGCGCCAGCTCACCTACGCGCTCGGCGACGTCACCTATCTGCGCGACCTCTACCCCAAGCTCAAGGCGCAGCTCGACAAGTCGGAGCGTGCGAGTTGGCTCAACGAAGAGATGGCGGTTCTGACCGATCCCGCCACCTACGAGCTTCATCCCGAGCATGCCTGGAAGCGGCTCAAGATGCGCACCAAGACGCCGAAGTCGCTCGCCGTGCTCATGGAGCTTGCCGCCTGGCGCGAACGCGAGGCGCAAACTCAGGACGTGCCCCGCGCCCGCATCCTCAAGGACGAAGCCCTCTACGACATCGCAAGCCAGGCGCCGCGCACGATCGACGATCTCGGATCGTTACGCACGCTGCATAACGGCTTTGCCCGTTCGATGCGCGGCCGCGCCGTTCTCGAGGCGGTTGGGCGCGGGCTCGAGCGCGATCCGAAGTCGATACCGCCGATCGAGCGGGGCGAGCCGATGCCGCCCGAAGCTCAGGCCGTGGTCGATCTGCTGCGGGTCCTGTTGAAAGCGCGGGCGGGGAGCCATGGCGTCGCCCCCAAGCTCATCGCCACCAGCGACGAACTCGAAGAGATTGCCCGCTCCGACGGCGCCGACGCGCCGGTGTTGCGCGGCTGGCGCAAGAAACTGTTCGGCGACGATGCGCTGGCCCTGAAGCGCGGCGAGCTTGCGCTCGTCATCAAGAAAGGCGAGGTCGCGGTTATCGCGCCGGAGGGGTCGGCCGCCGATGCGCTAGCGGCGAAAGAGCCAGAGGACGGCGCTTAGAATCACGCTGACGATGACCGCCGTGGTGATCGGGAGATAAACCACGACGCCGCCCCGGTCGATGACGAGGTCGCCCGGCAGGCGGCCAAGGCCATAGCGCACGCTGAGAAACGTGAGCGCGACGACCGCGAGCACAAAGACGAGCGAGGCGCCGAGCGACTTCATTCGCCGCCTTCCCGCATCCGCGTGATCCGCATCCTGACCGTGGCGCGAAGGTCGGGCGGCAAACCCTCGAGCGCGTCGAGCAAGCCTTTGAGCTCGGCCCTGAGACCATGAATCTGGTCGATCAGGTTGAGCAGCACCGGCACGTCGTCTTCGTCGAAGCCAAGCTCGTCTTCGAGGTTGCAGATGAGGACCGCGCGGGCGAGATCGGCCTCGGAGTAGCTTTGCGTCGCCGCGCCGGCCGGCTTGATCCAGCCTTGCGCCACCCACACCCTTAGCCGTGTCACGGTGAGGCGCTCAACGCGAGAAAGGAGATCGCGCTCGGTCAGCATCACGCCTGCTCCTTGAGCTTGCGGCGCGGATCGTAGCCGTGATCCTGCCGCCATTTTTCCGCGAAGCTCTTGAGGTCCTGGTCGATCCGTTCGGGCAGCACGACGGCGAGCTTGACGAGCTGATCGCCGGCGCCGCCCCTCGCCTTCACGCCGCGGCCCTTCAGTCTTAACGTCTGGCCGGTGTTCGCGCCCGCGGGCACGGTGACGGACACCCTGCCGCCGATGGTCGGCACCTCGACCTTGCCGCCGAGCACTGCCTCATCGAAGGTGATCGGTACCTCGACCACGATGTCGTCGCCCTCGCGCTTGAACACGGGATGCGGTCGCACGCCAATCTCGATCAGAGCGTCGCCCGGTTCGCCTTCACCGAGGCCGGGGCCGCCTTTGCCCTTCAGCCTCAGCACCTGGCCGTCGTTCACGCCGGGCGGAATGGTGACGTCGAGCGTGCCGCCGTCGGGGAGCGTGATGCGGGTCTTGGTGCCGTTGACGGCGTCGAGGAATTCGACCTCGAGGCGGTATTGCGCGTCCTGCCCGCGCATGGAGAAGCGCCGGCCGCCGGCGCGCCCGCGCGGCCCTCCCCCTTCGAAGAGATCGCCAAAAAGATCGCTGAAGGCGCCGATATCCTCATAGCCAGCGCTCGAGCGGTAGCGCGCTCCTTCGGCGCCGCCGGCATATTCGCGGTAATAGCGCTGCTGCGGCGTCTCTTGGCCGGTGGCGTCGATCTCGCCGCGATCGTAGCGGCCGCGCTTGTCGGGATCGCCGAGAATGTCGTAGGCGGCCGTGATCTTCTTGAACCTCTCCTCGGCCGACTTGTCGCCCGGATTGAGGTCGGGATGCAGCTTCTTGGCGAGCTTGCGATAGGCCTTGGTGATGTCCTCGGCGCTCGCGGCCTTCGCGACGCCGATTACGGAATAGGGATCTTCTGCCATCGATATTTCAGCTTGCCGCGCGCTGCCACGCCGCACCGATCCTGAGCTCCGCTTCGCGGTCGAGCAGTCCGGTGAGCACCTTGAACCGCCGCTCGACCCGCTCGCCTTCGAGATTCGCATAGGGGTCGGGCAAGGTCCACACCAGCCGGTTCCCCTCGTAGGCAATCGGGGTATTGGTGAGGACGCCCGGCATCGCCGCCGAGACCATATGCGCGGCACGGAAAGCCGCGCCGAGGATGCGCGCCCGTTTTAGCATGTCCTTGTCCACGAGCTCGATCAGCCTTTGGCTCGGCTCGTCTTTGACCAGGCCTTCGTTGCGGTAATAGACGCTGAGCGCAAGGAAGGCGCGGCCGGGGTGATCGACCCCGACGAAGGTGCTGTTGGCGACGAGGTTGAGGCTTTGGATGCCGCGGTAATCCGGGTGCGCCCGCCAGCCGACATCAGAGAGCAGGCAGGCCGCATGGCGGAGCCGCTTCTGTTCCGGCGTCTCGGTCGGACCGGGCGCGCGGAACAAGGCGTCGGTCCAAAAGCAAAGCTCATAGGCGCTGTCGAGAGAGCGCGCCCGTCGGCGGGCAATATCGCTGCAAGCCGCGATCAGCGGATCGTTGCGCTGCTCGTCCTCGCTCAAGAGACTGTACAGCAATCCTTCGCGGATGCCGTAAACCGACACGACGATCGAACGCGGCTTCATCTGCTTGATGAGCCGCTCGAGCACGAGCGCGCCGAAGGGCAGCGTTTCGCGCCGGGCGCTCGAGATGTCGCGGATGCCGGCGAGCGAGCTTTGCGACTGATGATCGAGGAGAGCGGCGAAACGGAGCGCGTCCTCGGCGCCCATGCGGTAATTGTGCATGACGCTCAACGGATAGTTGGTCTGCGTCATGTGGAGGCGCGCGAGCGCCCGCCACGTTCCGCCGATGGCGTAGAAGTCGCGGCCCCTGCCCTTCTCCAGCCACTCGACCTTGGCGAGCTCGGTATCGACGATCTCCCGCGCCTTTTTCAGGCTGCCGCCCGCCGCGTCGATCAGGCGCAAGCCGCCGAGCGGGAGCGTCGAGGCGTCGCCAAGCCTGCCGCCCCGCACGTCGATCAGCTCGAGACTGCCGCCGCCGAGATCGCCGGCAAAGCCGTCAGCCGCATGAATTCCCGACACGACGCCTAGCCCGGCGAGTTCCGCCTCCCGGGTCCCCGACAAGACGGTGATGGTCTGGCCGAGGATGCGTTCGGCCTGGGCGATGAATTCCGGTCCGTTGGCCGCCTCGCGCGCCGCCGCCGTGGCGATGACCTCGACGCGGCCCGCGCTCAGCTGGTCGATGAGGGCGCGGAACCGGCGCAAGGAGCGGAGCGCGCGTTCCACCGCTTCGGGCGCAAGCCGCCCGGTCGATGCCAGCGTCCGGCCGAGGCCGCACAGAATCTTTTCGTTGAAGATCGGCGTCGGCGCGCGGCCCGAATCTTCATAGACGATGAGCCGGACCGAGTTCGACCCGATATCAACCACCGCGATGGGGGCCAAATCGTTGTTGAGGGTCATGGGCGGCCGAGCGCTTAGTCGGTCTCGACCACGCCCGTGAAGCGCGGCGGCATGTGCTCGGTGAGAGACTTGCCGCGGCCGGACAGGCTCGGATTGGTCATGAAGTAGTCCTGCGCACTGAAGGGCTCGTGGCCATTCGCGGGGTGAATTCGCTCCGAGCTTCCGTCGTGCAAAACCCGCCAGCTTTGCAGGTTGTCCTTGAAATTGGCCACCATGATCTGGTCGAGGATCTGCTCGTGCACGGTCGGGTTCGTGATCGGCGCCATTGCCTCCACGCGACGGTCAAGATTGCGCGGCATCATGTCGGCGGAGCTGATATAGACCACGGCGTTCCGGTGCGGAAGGCCGTGCCCCCCGCCAAAGCAGTAGATGCGGGAATGCTCGAGGAAGCGCCCGACGATGCTCTTGACGTTAATGTTCTCCGACAGGCCGGGCACGCCGGGCCTCAAGCAGCAGATGCCGCGCACCACGAGATCGATCTCCACCCCGGCCTGACTTGCTTCGTAGAGCGCATCGATGATCTCGGCGTCCACGAGCGAGTTCATCTTCATCCAGATCGCGCCCGGACGGCCCGCCTTGGCGTGATACATCTCTTCGCGGATATGATCGAGGATGCGCGCGCGGATTCCGTGCGGCGACACCGCCATCGCCTCGAGCTCGGCGGGTTCGGCATAGCCCGTCACATAGTTGAAGATACGCGACAAATCATGCCCGATGACCCGGTCGGCGGTGAAGAAGGAGAGATCGGTGTAAATCTTGGCGGTCACGGCGTGATAATTGCCGGTGCCGACGTGGCAATAGGTAATCAACTCGCCGCGCTCGCGCCGCACGATCAGGCTGAGCTTGGCGTGGGTCTTGAGCTCGATGAAGCCGTAGACCACCTGGACGCCCGCGCTTTCCAAATCGCGCGCCCATTTGATGTTGGCTTCCTCATCGAAGCGGGCCTTGAGCTCGACCACCGCGGTCACGGACTTGCCGGCGTCGGCCGCCTCCTTCAGCGCTTCGATGATCGGCGAGGTCTTCCCCGTGCGGTAGAGCGTCCACTTGATCGCCACGACGTCGGGGTCGGCGGCCGCCTGCTTCAGGAATTGCAGCACGACGTCGAACGACTCGTAGGGGTGATGGACGACGATGTCCTTCTTGCGGATGGCGGCGAAGCAATCGCCCTGATGCTCGCGGATGCGCTCGGGAAACCGGCTGACGAAGGGCTGGAACTTGAGATCGGGCCGGTCGGCGACGATCAGCTGGTTGGTGTCGGTCAATCCGATCAGCCCCTTCTGCACGAAGCTCTCGCGCTCGGTGACCTTCAGCTCCTGCATGACGAAGCGCTGCAGCCGCGACGGCATGGTCGCTTCCATTTCGAGCCTGATGACCGAGCCCCGGCGCCGCCGCTTGAGCGCGGACTCGAACAGGCGGACGAGATCCTCGGCCTCCTCCTGCACCTCGATGTCACTGTCGCGGAGCACGCGGAACGCGCCCTGGCTTCTCACCCGGTAGCCCGGGAACAGTCGCGACACGAAGGTGCCGACAACCGTTTCCAACCGGATGAAGCGGATCGGCGCCTTTGCTTCGCCCTTGCTCGGCAAGCGGATGAAGCGGTCGAGCTGCGCCGGGATGGGCAGAAGCGCGTGCATGGTGCGCAGCGACCCTTCGCGCACGAGCTCAAGGCCGAGCGTGAAACCGAAATTCGGGATGAACGGGAAGGGATGGGCGGGATCGACCGCAACCGGCGTCAGCACCGGGAAGATATGGGCGAGGAAATGGTCCTCGAGCCAATTGCGCTCGGCCTCGGACAGTTGCTCGGCGCTCAGCACGTGAATGCCCGCCTCGGCCAGCAACGCTTCGAGCTTAACCCAGTTCTCCTGCTGCTCGGCCGTGAGCTCCGCGACGGAGCGGTTGATCTGCTCGAGTTGCTCGACCGGGGTCAGACCATCGACGCTCGGCGTCTCGATGCCGGCGAGCACCTGCCCGCGCAAGCCGGCGACCCGCACCATGTAAAACTCGTCGAGGTTCGAGGACGAGATCGACAGGAAACGCAGGCGCTCGAGCAGCGGGTGGCGCTCGTTCTCGGCCTCTTCGAGCACGCGCCGGTTGAACTGGAGCCACGACAGCTCGCGGTTGAAGAAGCGGCTCGGGCCGAAGGCGGCAATCCCCGGCGTCGCATCGAGCCGTTCAACTTTTTCGGGCAAACTCATCGATAACCTATTGCAAATACGTGGTTTTTATTCGCAACGACGCCTCGGAACGCCTCGCGTGGGCCAACTCTAGGCCAAGAACTGTATCACTTGCGTTACAGCCGGGGCCAACCGGCCACGCGCCTAGTCCGAAAGGCCGCCCTCCGCAAGCACCTCGCTCACCAATTGGCGGCTGATCTTTCTCCCCGTCGCCAGCGCCGCGCGATCGACCGCAGCCACGGCCGCAGCGGCCGCCGCAAGCGAACGTTCAACATGCAGAGAAAGATATGTAAGCACTTTCGGATCGATATCGAGCTGCCGGTCGGCGAAATGCTTGAGCATGACGGTCGTGATGAGCGCCTCGTCGGGCGCCCCGATCTCGACAGCGGGCACGGCGTTGAGCCGCGACAGCAGGTCGGGCAGCGACAGTCCCCAGCTTTTCGGCGCGCTCCGCGCGGTCAAGAGCACGTAAAGCCCGTTTTCCCGCGCGAGATTGAGCAGGTGGAACAGGACCTCCTCGTCATACGCCGTGCGGTCGGCGTCCTCGACGATGAGCGCCGCGCCCGTTCCCAGCCGGTTTATGAAATCCATGCGAAGCATCCCAGCATCGAGCGCGCGCGCGTCTGAAAGCGCCTGCCAAACCCGCGCGAGGTGGGTCTTGCCGCTCGCTTGCGGGCCGGTCAGGAGCTGGACGCGATCCGGCCATTGCGGCCAGTCGTCGATGAGCTTGACGGCGGCGCGATTGCAATCGCTGACGAGAAAGTCTTCGGCGCCAAGCGCCGCGCGATGGGGCAGATCGAGCGTGAGCTGGTCGAGCGTCACGAGGCCCTGACCCGGGAGGGATGCGGCTCGTTGAGCTTTGTCGCGGGTCTTTGCCGGGGCGGAAGCGGCTGAGGCACCGGCTCGTAGGACGCCATATGCCCGAGCCACTGCCAGAAATAGACCGCGGCCGAAAGGATGGTGAGCGCGCCCGTGATCCAGATGAGGAAAGACACAAGCTCATGCAACCCGAGACCGACCCCGAGTTCGGCGAGGACGAGGCCGGCGAGCACGATCTGAGCCAGGGTATTGGCCTTGGAGATAAGAAGCGGCTGCATGGTGAGCGGCCGCGACAGCATCCAGGACAAGACCACCGCTCCGACGATGAGGATGTCGCGGCTCACGACCGCGATCACGAGCCAGACCGGCAGATGGCCGGCAAAGCCGAGGGTGACATAGATGCTGACGAGAAGCGCCTTGTCGGCGATCGGGTCGAGATAGGCGCCAAGCTCGCTCCGCCAGCCGTAACGCTTGGCGATGTAGCCGTCAGCGGCGTCCGACAGCCCCGCGAGCAAAAACAGCACGAAGGCCGCGGTCATCTCATGGGTGATGATCAGCCACACCACGAACGGAACGAGCACGATCCGCCCGAGGGTCAAGCTGTTGGGAATATTCACGAACACGCCTCCCGGACGTCGTTTGCGCCTTGCGGCATGGCGCCTCCGGGACCGGAGTTTAGCAGATTCTCGCCTGCGGCGCGCACCGGCCCAAACTCAACGCGAACGAAGTACAAAAGTCCCCTCTCTCTCGCCGAAAACGAACCCATTTTGGTCGAGTTCCTGCTGAAGGCGCGCCAGGGGCCCGGCATAATCGAAGGTAATGGCCGCCCCGCGCGCCGACAGCGAGTTGACCTCGAGCGCCCGGATTCCGGCGACGTTGGTCAGCCTCCCGCGGATATCCTGCCACTCCTTGAGGCCCGAGAACTCGACTTGGGCGACGACGTTGCGCGGGACCTCGCCTTGGGGTGCGGCCGTCCCCGGCTGAACGGGGGGAGCCCCCGGAGGGTAATTCGCTGCCGTCCCCGGCGCGGCGGCGCCGGCGCCGGTCGTTTTCCAGCGGCTCTCGATCGTCCCGAACGCGAGCGCGGCGCCCGCGCGGGCGCTCGCCTCGGCGTCGCTCCCTAAGGGATCGCTCTGCTCGAACTGAATTGCGCCCACGCTGTCGGCGCCGGCAAGCCGGGTCACGAACGCGCCGTCCGCGATCTCGCCCACGGCGATGACGAGCGGGGAGCCATATTCGTCCTGCATCTTGGCAAGAGCCGCGGCATCGCCGGCAAGCACCGCCTTGACGGTGTCGATGGCGAGATCCGGTCGCGGCCGCAAGATCGTGGCGGGCGTGATCGAATTGGAAAGATCGAGATTGTCGAAGGCCTGGCGCCAGCCTTCCTCCCCTTCGCTCGCAACTGTCTCGCCCGCGATCATGAGCGGCAGGATCGAGACCGGCTCGGCGCGCTCTTCGCTGAAAGGCAGCTTGTATTCTTGCAGGAGCTGCTTGATCGCCTCTTCGTTCACGCCGACATCGAGGGTGGCGATATAGCGCGTGGCCGAGTTTCGCTCGTTGCGGATCGAGACGCCGCTGACGAGACCTGAGATGTCCTCTTTGGTCAGTCCGGGTAGCTCCGGGTCCACGCCAACGGGCAGCAGGCGCTGCAGCACGGTTTTCACGGCGCGCGCTTCCGCTTCAGCCATGCCCGTCTCGCGCGCGGCAACGGCGTCCGCGGCGGTGACATCGACGGAGATCTTTGCGACGTCATAGAGACTGTCGGCGGCGCGCGCGGTCCCGCCTGTCCCGGCGATGGCGGCAAGACAGGGCAAAAGCACAAGCCCGAAAGCCAGCGCGTAGCGTCTCAGTTGCGTTGCCGCCATGTCGAACTCCGCCCAGATTCCCGGCACATAAGAACCGCTCCCCGCCACCTGGTAAAGCTTGTGAATGTGGCCGGTCCACGGCCTCTTCAACCCTTGACGGACCTCGCCGGGCGCGATTGTTATGCCAAATCTCCTGCCCCGAGTGGTCCGGTGCCCGCAACGCCCAAGGACAAGGCCAAAGTGACCTACCGCGACGCCGGGGTCGATATCGACGCCGGCAACGCGCTGGTCGAGGCAATCGTCCCACTTGCCGCTGCCACGAAGCGCGCCGGCGTGCTCGGCGGCCTCGGCGGCTTCGGCGGCCTGTTCGATCTCAAGGCTTCCGGTTTTAACGATCCCGTGCTGGTCGCGGCGACGGACGGGGTCGGCACCAAGCTCAAGCTCGCGATCGAGACCCGCCGCCATGACGGGATCGGGATCGACCTCGTTGCCATGAGCGTTAACGACATCGTCGTGCAGGGCGCCGAGCCGCTCTTCTTTCTCGACTACTTTGCCTGCGGCAAGCTCGAGCTTGGGGTGGCAACAACCGTCATCGGCAGCATCGCCAAAGGCTGCAAGGAGGCGGGCTGCGCGCTGATCGGCGGAGAGACCGCCGAGATGCCGGGACTCTACGATCCGGGCGACTACGACCTTGCCGGCTTTGCCGTCGGCGCCGTCGAGCGCGGCCGCCTGTTGCCGCGAAAGGACATCGAAGCGGGCGACGTCATTCTCGCGCTTCCCTCCTCCGGCGTTCACGCCAACGGCTTCTCGCTCATCCGCCGCATCGTCGCCGACGCGGGGCTTCGCTGGAACGACCCCGCACCGTTCGCGCGGCAAGCGACGCTCGGCGAAATCTTGCTCACGCCGACACGCATCTACGTCCGGCAGGTGCTTGAAACGATTCGCCGAACCGGCGCCGTCAAGGCGCTCGCCCACATCACCGGCGGCGGGCTGACCGACAACATTCCGCGCGTCTTGCCGCAAGACCTCTCGGCCGAAATCGACCTTGCCGCCTTCGCTCTGCCGCCCGTCTTCGCCTGGCTCATGCAGGAAGCGCGGCTCCCTCAGGACGAGATGCTGCGGACGTTCAATTGCGGCATCGGCATGATCTTGGTCGTCGCGGCAAGAGACGCCGAGCGGGTGAAGCAGATGCTCGGGCCCGAGGCGACGGTGATCGGCGCGATCGGCAAGCGCGCCGGCGACGCTGCGATCCGCTACGCCGGCGCGTTCGCACGGAGCGCGTGGTGAAGAAAGCGCGCGTCGCCGTCCTCATCTCGGGCCGCGGCAGCAACCTGCAAGCCCTGATCGAGGCCGCTAAGACGACGGACTTTCCCGCCGAGATTGTGCTCGTCGTTTCGAACGTGACGAACGCGCAAGGTCTTGGCCGCGCTGAAGCCGCTTCCATTCCGGCGCGCACCATCGATCATAAGGGCTTCGCCTCGCGCGAAGCGTTCGATGCGGCGCTGACCGAAGCGCTCGAAGCGGCGCGCGTGGAACTTCTTTGCAATGCGGGCTTCATGCGGCTCCATTCGGAGAGCTTCGTCAGGCATTGGTGGAACCGGCACCTCAACATCCACCCTTCTCTCCTCCCCGCTTTTCGCGGCCTCAACACCCATGCGCGCGTTCTCGACGCGGGCGTCAAGCTCAGCGGCTGCACCGTGCATTTCGTGCGCCCCGAGATGGATTCGGGTCCGATCGTGGCCCAGGCCGCCGTTCGCGTGCTCCCCGGCGATACGGAGGACAGCCTCGGCGCGCGCGTGCTCGCCGCCGAGCACCGCCTCTATCCCCATGCGCTCCGCCTGGTTGCGTCCGGCGCGGTCCGCGTAGAGGGCGACATTGTCGCAACGCAGGTCAAAGCCAAGGGCCCTCAGGCCGCCCTTTTCTCGCCGTCGCTCGATGAAGGACTTTGATTGAAATTGTTAACGGCCCTAAGATTGGGGCCTGGACGGGGCAGTCTGTCGCACCGCAAGATGGCGCCTAGCCGCGGGTGGACAGTGTAGACGGCCGGATGCTACAGAGACTGGCCCCAATCGAGGCAGTTTTAGACCTATTTTCCAAGCGAACGGCCGTTTTTCGGGAATGGAGCCGGCGCGAAGGAAGCGGGCAAAGGCCCCCAAACCAACAGCAGGGAACGAGGGGCAAGGCATAAAATGGCAGATATGACAGTCGCCTATTCTCCATCGCATGGGCTCGGCGAAGAACAGAGCATTTGGTTCAAGCTGACCCCGCTCCTGAACCAGGAGAACCCCATGCAGGTTCTCATGGCGCTGAGCGACAAGTATGGCGGCGTGGTTCCCATCAATCTCAAGAACCAGCGCGTCATGCTGTTGTCGGAGCCCGCGCATGCCGAGCGCGTGCTGGTGTCGAACGCCGACAACTACGTGAAGTATTTCGACGGGCTTCGCCCCATCTTCGGCAAGAGCATGATCACCGTCGATGGCGCACTGTGGCAGAGGATCCGCGCGCCGCAGCAGGCCGCTTTCCATCCGCATATGTTCGAGGACTACTTCCCGTATCTCATGTCGGCCATCGATTCGAAGATGGGCCGCTGGGCGAAATTCGCCTCGACCGGCGAAACCATCGAGATGGTGGAGGAAACTTGGACGCTCGCCGCCGAGATGGTGTGCAAGGCGCTGTTCGACCGCGAGATGCCGTTCAATCCGCATTTCGTCTTTGGCCAGGTCAAGACCTACACCGACGTGATGAACCACAAGTCGATCCGGCTCAAGAACGTGCGCGGCGAGCTCGAGGAGATGACCCAGGAAGACGCCGCCAAGGCCATGGAAGTGTGGGGCCAGATCCCCGAGATGGTGACCGGCGCCGGCGTGCTCGATCATCGCGATAAGACCCTGCTCAGGATGCTCGAGGAGGCGGAATCCGATCCCACCTTCCCCGAATTCGATCGCCAGCAGGTCATCGATGAGATGAAGCAGTATCTATGGGCCGGGACCGAGACCACCGCGCTCACGCTCGCCTGGTCGCTCTATCTCCTGTCGCAGCACCCCGAGGCGCTCGAGCGCATCAGGGCGGAAGCTCGCGCCGTCTGCGGCGAACGCGATCCGCAATGGAACGAGATCCAGCAGTTGAGTTACAC
>Ga0081455_10006523_pt1 | contig 12495 bp, 11 predicted proteins | sample TabmetS3T2R1_FD_70207 | JGI IMG/M metagenome (GOLD analysis project Ga0081455, IMG submission 70207) | Tabebuia heterophylla rhizosphere microbial communities from the University of Puerto Rico - S3T2R1 | ecosystem: Host-associated > Plants > Roots > Rhizosphere ... | reverse complement strand
CACGATCATCAAGGAGCGGCAGGCGCAGGGTGGTGACCGCGGCGACCTGCTCTCGATGCTGATGCTGGCGCGTGACGATGAGGGCCGGCCAATGACCGAGCGTCAGCTGCGCGATGAGGTGATCACGCTTCTCCTCGCCGGCCATGAGACCACGGCGCTGGCGCTGTCCTGGACCTGGTATCTGCTGTCGCAACATCCCGACGTCGACGCGAAGCTCGCAGCGGAGCTGCGCGAGGTCCTTGGCGGCCGCGCGCCGGCGGTGAGCGACCTGCCCCGTCTGCGCTACACCGAGCAGGTGGTGACCGAGGCGATGCGCCTCTATCCGCCGGCGTGGGGGTTTGGCCGTGAGGCGGTCGCCGATTGCGAGATCGGCGGCTACGCCATTCGCGCCGGAACGACTGTCATCATCAGCCCGTGGATATCGCACCGCGACCCGCGCTACTTCGAGGAGCCGCTGGCATTTCGCCCGGAGCGATGGGCCGGTGACCTCGCCGCCAGGCTGCCGCGTTTCGCCTACATTCCGTTCGGCGGCGGACCGCGCATCTGCATCGGCAACCGGTTCGCCATGATGGAGGCGGTATTGATCCTGGCCACTGTGGCACAACGTTTCCATGTGGAATGGCAACGCGACCGCCCGGTCGTGCCGCTGCCGTCGATCACGCTGCGCCCCAAGGACGGGGTCTGGGTCAAGCCAGTACCGCGAGCGGCGCGATAGGTGGGCCAACGGGCGATGTTCACAACACTGGACGTCGATCCTTCAAAGCTCGACGAGGATGAGCGGAAATTCGTTTCGAATACTCGGGAACATGGCTGGTTTGGCACGGCCGTCTTCGGGGACGAGGAAGGCCCGGGCTTCAGCTACACCACGGGCTTCTGGCTCAAGCTCAATTTTCCCGAAATCATGACATTTGCTCTGAAACGCGAGGTTGCTCACGCCACGTTCTGGGACATCTATCGAACGCTGGAGAAAGGCGAGCACTTGGCGATCGGGGAGCCGATCGCAGGCATATTCGAGAATAGCGATGCTGCGCTTCTTCCCGTTTCGAAGCGGCACTATAAGGATCATCTCGGCTGGAGCCGTTGGTTCTACTGCGGCGACGATTTCGCGTGCGTGCAACTGGTTTGGACGGATCGTGATGGATACTTTCCTTGGCAACGCGGCTATGCAGCCGAATTCGCAAGTGCGCAGCCGGACTTGACGGACGGCAACTGGTCAGGGCTGCGCGAGCATTGACAATGTGAACGCACGTACATCTTGTACCATGATGCATCGTGCTGACCACGCCGCGTCGTTGCGCCAAGCGCCAATTTCTGCTAGGGTGTCAGAAGTTATGTGTGTCCTTGCGACGCTATTGTGGAGTACACGGAGCACTGCGATGCGGGCAGTTGTTCTGCTGGCCTTGATACTGGCTTCTCTTGCCTTTTCCCATCATGCGCAAGCTGAGACGGAGTCAGGCCGCATTGTGTTGGCACAAAGGATTCTGTCCTGCGGCGAGCAGGCCAATACATTGTATCTCCAGTATACGCACCTGAAGTGCAATCCACGCGCCCCCTCCCAGCCCGACAAGTGCAAGCCGCTGATGGACAATATCTGCGCGATCGCAGCGAGATGCGAGCGCGCAAAGGTCTACTGCGTCAGATAGCCCGTCTGCACGTCCCTAAGTCCAGTTGTTGAGCAATCGATCGGTCACGCCATGCGCAAGCAAATCGAGCGAGTCTTCTCCGCGTTTGAAATGAATCTCATACCGATCATTGTGACGGTTCTAGTATCCTACGTTCTTTTTGCGCCTGCGCAGTTTCAGGAGATCCACCGGGCGCTCGCGCAGCGCATCGCCGCGCTGCAAACGATGCCCTTGACCTCCGACAATCCGGAGCTCTGGGCTACCGTGGCCACCTCGCTCTACGCTCTGGGCGGTCTCATCGCGCTTTCCATCCTGCTTTGGCTGTCGTGCCGCGCGAATTTTGACAATCCAGGAGCTCCGGAGAGCAATGTTGCGCCCGGCGCACTCCGATTTGTCAGCCTGACGCTTGCCGGCCTGCCCTTCTTCGCATTGTCGTTCGGGCTTTACGCCGCCAGCAGCGACCAGAAGTCTCTCGGCGAGATCAAGGGCCTGCTCACGCGTGTCAAGGAAATCCAATTGAAGGACAGCGGGACCGATCCTTCGCTCGCGCCAGCGATCGCAAGTGAGTGGGCGGACAAGATCCTGAGCTACAACGGCATTCTGATTGGATTGGCCATCTTTTTTGCTCTGCTCGGCCTGCTCCTGGTCTTCCTGCTCAGTCGCCTCGACAGCTCCAAGCGGGCTGATGCCGTCGGCCGCGTTCTGTCGAACGGCTATGCGGCGCTCGTCGCCGCGGTCATTTTCCTCGGGCTGTGCGCGCTCTATGCCAGCCAGTCGGGTGCGTTTGCAACGCGCGTCTCGGCCGTGCCCATTCTGCTCGTGTTTGCAGCGCTGAGCCTGGTCGTCGTGAATTATCTTGCGGTGCAGTCCGGTGGCGCTGGGCGCCTCGTGGTCTGGCTGCTTGCAACTCTTGCAGTCGTGTTCTCGCTGTTTGATTTCACCAACAATCATCGGGTCAGGCGCGTGCCGTATGTTGCCCAGACGGCACCGACAATGCCCGAGCTATCGGACGCCTTTCGGAATTGGTTTCAGGCCCGCACGGACCAATCGAAATTCTCCGAGCGATATCCCGTCTATGTCGTGGCGGCGCAAGGCGGCGGCATCTATGCAGCGATGCACGCCGCCCACTTCCTGAGCTACATGCAGGCGCGGTGCCCCAACTTCGCCCATCATCTCTTCGCCATCAGCGGCGTATCCGGCGGCAGCGTGGGGGCCGCGGCCTTTGCGGCTGTGATGAAGGACGCCGAGCAGCGCGGCGCCGTCAAAATCCCCGACACGGGGTGCGCGGACCGCACCGGCGAAGACCCCGGTATCAGCGCGGTCCAGGTCCTGGACGATGATTTCTGGTCGCCGCTGCAGGCGATGTGGCTGTTCCCGGACTTGCTCCAGCAATTCTTACCCGTGGGAGTCGAGATATTCGACCGGGCACGCGCTCTGGAGCATGGGCTGGAGGCGTCATGGCAGCGGAGCGTGACGCAAAACGATCTCTATGGACCGCGCGTGCAGAGCAAGACCGCCAACACCATGGCTGAGCCATTCATGTCGCTGTGGCCGCAAGGGTTCGGCAAGTCGTTGTTCACGCCTGCGCTGGTGCTGAACACCACCGAGGTCGACACCGGGCGACGCCGACTGATCTCGCCGTTCACATTTGAAGGACTGACCGACCTCAGATTTTTTCCGGTCAGCTGCACGTCGGCAAACGCGGCGCACGAGGGCAAGATCGAATCGGTGCCGCTGAGCACGGCAGCGGTGTTGAGCGCGCGATTCCCATGGGTCACGCCGACGGCGTGGTTCTACAAGAAGAAGGACGACGAGACCAATTCGATCAACGACTGCGCGCCGGCCGAGAAGAGCGTGACCAAGGTGAGCGATGGCGGATATTTCGAAAGCTCCGGTGTTGCCACCGCGCTCGACCTTGTGCATTCACTGGAGAATGCGGCGCGTGGGCTCAACGTCGACATCAAGCTGATCATTCTCACCTCGGGTGGCTTTGCTTCGGATACGGCCGATGGGCTCAATGAGGCGCTTGATCCGATCCGGACCATGCTCAATGCCAGTGAGGCGCGAGGATACATCGAGGTCGGTCGTGCCGAGCGGGCTGATTTTGCACGAACCGCAGCGCAGTCAGGGGCTGTGCTGAAGGTCAAGCTGGAAGAGTACGGCTATCCCTTGCCGCTGGGATGGAGCCTCTCGGATCTCACGCGGCTTTTGATCCAGTTTCAGACCGGCGAGGTCACTCCCTGCCAGTCGAACAAGGGCCCGCGCCAGGCCCCCCGGACCCTGGATTTGCGCAGCAGCAGCTGCGCGATCAGCGAGATCGCCGCGCAGCTCACGCACCGCTGATCCTTTCCGTTGGTCCCCGCGAAAGCGCTAGGGCATGTGTTGGGACACGAACGTGAATGCAGCGTGAGAGGTGCGAAGAACGGTGCCACAGCGTTCCCTCCCCCCATGCGGGGGAGGGACAGGGAGGGGGGTACAACAAGCACAGCGATTGTTCCAATCCGATGTCGGACAAATGCCGCTCCAAGACTTTTGATTTCCGGAAGCTTCGCTCCGAAAGAGCTTCGCGCTCGGTGCGCCATCGCCACCCCCCTCCCTGTCTCTCCCCCGCATGGGGGGAGGGAACCGTGTGGCTCGCATCTTCGCAACTTTTCTGCCGCGAACTTTGAGATGTGTGCATGCCCGAGCGCGAAAGCGGGGATCCAGGGCAACAGATCGAATCGTTCGCGTGGGCGGGTTTGGACTCCTGCCTGCGCGAACCGTCACTCCGCCTTCCAGGGAATGACCTTGCGTTCGATCTCCTGCAGCACCGCCGAGGTGATCAGGCCGAGGATGCCGATCGTCACGATGCCGCAGAACATGATGTCGACCTGCAGGAGCTCCCATGAGTTCCAGATCAGGTAGCCGATGCCGGCCTTGGTGGCGACGAACTCGGCCGCGACCAGCACGATGAAGGAGACCGCGAGCGCAATGCGGATGCCGGCAAAGATCGTCGGCAGTGCGCCGAAGAACACGATGCGGGTGAACATCACGGTCTGGCTGGCGCCGTAGTTCCTGGCCACATCCCAGTAGATCTTCTCGATGTTGGCGGCGCCGACGTAGGTGTTGACGCAGACCGGGAAGAACACTGCGATCGCGACCAGCGCGATCTTGGACGCGTCACCGAAGCCGAAGGCGAGCAGGAGCAGCGGCATCAGGGCGATCTTCGGGATCGGGAACAGGGCCGCGATCAACGGATCGATGATGAAGCGCACCGGCTTGAACATCGCCATCAGCAGCCCGCAGGCGACGCCCGGAATGGCGCCGATGAAGAAACCGCCGAACACGCGCAGCAGCGTCACGCCGGTATGCATCGCAAGCTCGCCGTTCAGGATGAGCTGCCAGAACCGGACCGCGATGTCGCTTGGCGCCGGAATGAAGCGGCGATCACCGATCCCCGCCATCAGCAGAAGCTGCCACAAGGCGAGAAACAGGATCGGGGAGACCATGTAAAGGAGCCGGTCGCGCGTCTTGGCCGACATCGTGTTCATAGCTCGAGCTCCGCCCGTGCCCGCGTCACCTCTTGCTCCAGCACCCGCCAGATGTCGAGCTTGAGCTGACCGAACTCGGGTGCTGCTGACAGCGCGATCAGATCGCGCGGGTGCGGGAAAGGAACGTCGATAATCTGCTTGATGCGGCCCGGCTGCGCGGTCATGACCACGCAGCGGTCGCCCATCAGCAGCGCTTCCTCGATCGAATGGGTGACATAGATCACGGTCTTGCGGGTCTCGTGCCAGATGCGCACCAGCTCGGCCTGCAGGATGACGCGGTTCTGCGCGTCGAGCGCGGCGAACGGCTCGTCCATCAGCAGCATCGCCGGATCGGTCACGAAGGCGCGCGCAATGGCGCTGCGCTGCCGCATGCCGCCCGAGAGCTGGTGCGGATAGTGGCGGCGGAACTTGGTCAGGCCCACGAGCTTGAGCGCGGCCTCGACGCGCTCGTTGGCTTCCGCATCAGGGACGCCGCGCGTCATCAGCCCGAAGCGGACATTCGTCTCGACGCTCATCCAGGGAAACAGCCCGCTCTCCTGGAACACCATGGCGTTCTGCACCGACCAGCCGCCGGCCTCGACCGTGATGGTGCCCGCAGTCTGGTAGTCGAGCCCGGCGAGGATGCGCAGCAATGTCGACTTGCCGCAACCCGAGGGGCCGACGATGCACAGGAACTCGCCCGGCGCGATCGCGAGGTCGAGAGTGTCGATCGCCAGCACGCGGCCCTGGCCGCTCACATATTCCTTGCGCAGGCCCGCGATATTGACCGCGGCACCGCGCCGCTGAACGACCATTGCCCATTCCCCTCAGAAACCGGCGCACCCTATCACGATCCGTTCGTCGGCGCGAAAGTGCATAGGTGTTAGGTTGAGAGATTCAATCGGCCTCATGCTGAGGAGCCCACCTTGCCCGCATAGCGCGTCGAAGACGCGCGTAAACGCGCTTATGTTGCGAGGTGGGCGTCTCGAAGCATGTGGCCGCCCCCATCCTTCGAGACAGGTGCACGCGAGGGCGTGCACCTTCCTCAGGATGAGGTCGGAGCAGCGCTCGCACGCGCGGATGGATATCACCTCAACGGCACCCCGCAAGCGTGCTGGCCTTGTTCGCCAGCACGAATGGGCCGAGCGTGCGGTTGGCGTGCTCGATATAGGTGTCGGTCACAAGCTTCTCGGCCGGCAAGCTGCGCAGCGACAGGCCCTCCTGCACGAAGAAGGCCTGGATATCGAGCATGCTGGCCACGTTGATGCGGCCGTCCGGGTTGGTGGCCGGCCAGGGATAATTATGCAGGATCTCAGCCTGCCGCTCGATGCCGCTCTTGACCGCAAGCTCGATCGCCTCGGCACGATTGCGACCGCCGTGGTAGGCGTTGCAGTAGTCGCGCACGCCGCGCATGTACGCGACGAAATAGCGCTTCACCAGCGCGTCGTTCCGCGCCGCCCACTCGGTGTTGATGAAGGCGACCGCGATCGTCATCGGATGTGGAGTGACGAAATCGTCCGGATCGGCAACGATCACGGCAAGTCCGCGTTCGACGATCTGCGCCGCGAATGGCGGGATCACGAAGGCAGCATCGATCGCCTTGTTGGCGAACGCAATGGCGACCTGCGAGAACGGAATGAACTTCAGGTCCACGTCCTTGAAGCCGAGGCCGACGGTCTTCAGGATCTTGCCGATCTCGTAATTGGTGATCGAGCCGCGCGAATTGCTGGCGAGCGGGCGGCCCTTGAGCTGCGCCACGCTCTTGATCTGATCCTTGAGGTCGGTCCGCACCAGGAGCTTGTGGCCAAGCGGGGAGCTGACGCGATCGAACGCGACGGTGACCGGCAGGTTCTTCTCGACCGCATTGAAATAGGCCGCTGAGAGCCCGCCGCCCACGATCTGCAGCCGGTTCTGGGCGACGACCGCAAGCGAGTCGGTCGAGGTGTCGAGTTCGGTCAATTCGACCTTGATGCCAGCCTCGCGGAAATAGCCCTTCTCGATCGCGATCGTGATCGCGAGCTGCGCCAGCGAGCGCACGCTGCCGACGCGCACGGTCTGTTCCTGGGCGTGGGCGGTGAAAGCGGCAAGCGCGAGCGCGGCAGCGAGCGGGATGCGCCGGGGCATGGGTCTAGCGGCAGCCCGCGAGCTTGCTGTCCTTGTTCTCGAGCGCGAACGGCGGCAGCTTCGCGGCCGCCTCGCGCGCGTAGGAGGTCTGCACCAGGCGCTCCAGCGGGAGCTGCTGCGTGCTCATCTTGCTCTTGAGATACCACGCCTGCATGTCGAGCATGCTGTCGGTGTTGATGATCCCGTTCGGATTGCGCGCCGGCCAGGGATTGTTGTGCAGCAGCTGCGGCCGGTTTTCGGTGCCGCTCTTGATCAGGAGATCGATCATGGCGGCACGGTCCTTGCCGCCGTGATAGGCGTTGCAGTAGTCGCGCACGGCGCGCAGATAGGCGGCGTAGTAGTTGCGCGCAACGCGGTCGTTCGCCTTGGCCCAGTCGGTATTCATCATGCTCACCGCGATCGTCATCGGATGCGGCTTGACCAGGTCATCGGGATCCTTGAACGCGACCGCGTGGCCCTGATCGAGGAACTGCGAGGTGAACGGCGGGATCACGATGGCGGCGTCGGCCGCTTTGTTGCGCATCGCGATCGCCATTTGGGTGAACGGCATCACTTTGATCTCGACATCCGCGATGGTCAGCCCATCGGTCTCCAGCATCTTGCCGACCTCGTAGGTCGAGACCGCGCCCGAGCCGTTGGTGGCGATCACCTTGCCCTTGAGCTGGGAGAGCCGCGTAATCTGGCCCTTGAGGTCGGGCCGCAGCATCAGGTTGTGGCCGAGCGGGCTCGACACCCGGTCCATCACGATCGTGATCGGCAGATTCTTTTCGATGCCGTTGAAGTAGCCAGCCGAGATGCCGCCTTCGATGAGCTGCAGCTGGTTCTGCGCCAGCAAGGCCAGCACGTTGGCGCTGGTGTCGAGCTCCTCGATCTGCAGCTTGATGCCGACCTCGCGGAAATAGCCTTTCTCGATCGCCCACAGGTTGGCGGCGTTCGAGATCGACTTGACGAGGCCGATCTTGACCGTGGTCTCCTGCGCGGGCGCCGCGCCAGCGAAAGCCGCAAGCGCCAATGCCACGAGCGCAGCGCGGTTGAGGATGGCGATCATGAGGCTCCTCCCGAACGATGATGTCACTTGCTCTTGATCAGATAGCGCCCGTCGGCATCGCGGTCGAGCGCGACCTTTGCGCGCAGCGCTTCGAGCTCGCGCACGATCTCGCGGCCGTCGCGGCTGCCCACCGCGCTCATCAGCTCCTCGAAGAATTTCGGCCCATCGGCCAGCGCGGCCTCGATCGACGGGAAACGCTTGCCGCCAAATCGCGGCGGCTCCGGCACCCGCATCTCGAGGCGCGCGGCGGCGCCGACCGGCCAGGTCAGATCGAAGCCTGCCTTGGCGCCCACCCGGCTGCCCATCAGCGAAGGGTCGATGGGCACGGTGCGCATCCCGTCCATGACCACGAGGTCGCGGTCGGCCTGAAAGCGGGTCGCGAACGCCCAGTCCATCTGCTCGTCCGAGAAGATGTCGATATCCGGATCGACCACGAACACGTGCTTGACGTTGGTGAGCGCGCCGAAGCACGCCGCGATGGCGTTGCGCGCCTCGCCTGGCACGCGCTGGCGAAGCTTGGCCCGCAGCGTGTACATGCCGCCGCTCGAGGGTGTCGCGTGCACCGCCAAAGGCTCGCGCACGGCGGTCTCGAGTGCGCGCCAGACCATCACCTCGGTGCGCACGGCATTGAGCAATGCGGTGTCGGTGCGCGAGAGCCATTTGCCCCCGATGCTCGCGGTCTGAAACAGCGCGTCGCGCCGCCGCGTGATGGCGGTGAGGTGGAATACCGGGTTGCGCTTGACCGCGCCGTAATAGCCCAGGAATTCGCCATAAGGCCCTTCCGGCTCGATGTGGCCACGGGCGTCGATATAACCCTCAAGCACCCATTCGGCGTCGGCCGGCACTCGAACGTCGTTGGTCACGCATTTGACCACTGGCAGCGGCGCGGCGCGCAGCGAGGAGATCAGCGCGAGGTCGTCGATCGGCAACCGCATCACGGCGGCGAGATGATCGATCGGGTGTGAGCCCACGACGAAGCTCACCGGCAGCGGCTGTCCCGTGGCGGCGCTCGCTTCGTAGATCGCGCGCAGGTCGCTCGGCGAGTTGAGGTCGACGCCGGCTTCGGTGCGACCGCGCAGCATCAGCCGACGTATGCCGACATTGGTCCATCCGGTCTTGGGATCGACCACGAAATCGGTCGAGGCAGAGATGTAGGGCGCCCCGTCGGCGCCATGCTGGAGATGAACCGGCAGCGCCGTGAGGTCGGCGTCGCTGCCGGTGAGCACGATCTCCTGGGCGGGCGCCTCCGTCCGCGCGACCTCGACGACGCTGGGGCTATTGGCCAGCCGCTGCCGCACCTCGTGCAGGAGCTCGTGCGGCGCAACGCCGAGCGCGCGCGCTATGCGCGCGCGGCTGCCGGTGACGTTGCCGGCAAGCTCGTGACGCTCCGGCCCGACGGCGCGGAAATGGACGGCGCGCGGGTTGCCGTCGAGCGCCGCAGCCACGGCGGCGAGTTCGGTCGGCTCGTTTCGGTTTTCGATCTCCTCGGGCGGCAGCTCGGCGAGGAAGCGCCGCAGCCGGTAGCGCTCGAAATCGATGGCGGCCTTGCTCTCGGTCTTGTCGATGATGTTCACGCTTGTCCTCCGCGCCGCGGATTATAGCCATCGGCCGCGGCGGCGCACACCTGTGGAATGCGCTCGCCGAGTGGCATGCCGCCCACCCACGCATTCGTTAGGTCGCTCGGCGGGTGAACCCTGTCGGCCCTAACGGCGGGCCTTGGACCGGTTTTTCACGATCTTTCGTGCCGCTTCCACGATCCGCTTGCGCTGGCTGACCTTGGCTTTGTCCCAGATCGCCCAGATCGCGTTGGGATCCATCGGGTCTCGCGTGAGCAACATGGCGGGGTCGGTTCGCATCGCGGAGGCCAGCGCCTCGACCGTGCCTTGGGTGTAGCCGCGCAGCCCGCGCTCCACCAGGGACACGAGCCCGGGCGTCATGTCGATGCGTTCGGCCACGGCCTCGAGCGTCAGGCCGCGATAGTGGCGCCACTGCCGGATGCAGGTTCGCCGGAATTTCTTCAGTTTTGGCATATCGACCCAGGCGGACGGGCGAGGACTTTGAGCACGCCAGTTAAGGCCGATCTTTCACCATTTGTCAAATAATGATGGCGCATCGATTGTTGCGATCAGTTGAAAACCGAACTTTAACGCCAAGCGCCTGTTGATTACGGGGGCATCTCTGTCGGTTATTCGAGCTTGATGCCCTGTTCGCGCACGATGCGCTCGTATTTGATCGCGTCAGCCTTCACCAGGGCGGCGAACTCGGGCTGTGTCATCACCAGCGGATCGATGAAAGTCGCCTCAAGCCGCTTCTTGGCCTCGGGCTCAGCCTGCACCTCGCGGGTATAGAGATTGAGCTGGTCGACGATCTCCTTCGGCGTGCCCTTGGGGGCGAACAGCGAGAACCAGGTCGACATCTCGAAGGCCGGGAAGCCTTCCTCCGCAAAGGTCGGCACGTCCGGCACGTAGGGCCGCCGCGTCGGCGTGGCGGCCGCGAGCACGCGCAGCGTGCCGTTGCGCACGAACTCGATGTGCGGTCCCATCGACACGAAGGTCACCTGCACGTCGCCGCCGAGAACAGCCGTGGCTGCGGGCGCAGTGCCGCGGAACGGCACCACCACGAGCTTGAGCCCGGCGCGGCGTGCAAACTCTCCGCCGGTCAAGTCGGGCGTCGTTCCGGCGCCGGCGCCCGCGTAGCTCACCTTGTCGGGATTGGCTTTGGCGTAGGCGATGAACTCGGCGAGCGTCTTGGCCGGCAGCTTGCCGTTGATCACCAGGAACAGCGGCACGGTGCCGACCGGCCCGACCGGCACGAGGTCGTTGAGCGGGTCGAAGCTCATCGACTTGAACAGATAGGGATTGATGGTGATGTTGCCGGTGTTGGCGAAGCCGAGCGTGTAGCCGTCGGGTGCCGCCTTCGCCACCGCCTCCATTGCGATATTGCCGCTCGCGCCGGCGCGGTTGTCGATCACGTGCGGCTGGCCGGTCCTGGTCGTGATGTGGTGGCCAAGAATGCGCGCCATGATGTCGGTCGCGCCGCCCGCCGAGGTCGACACCACGATCTTGATCGGCTTCGACGGATAGGTTTGCGCCGAGGCGGGCAGGGCGCTCAGCGCGACCGCCGCCATGCCAATCAGCGCATAACAATGCTTCATAGCGTTACTCTCCAGTCATTCCGAGCCTAGCCTATCCGGTGCGCGTCGGGGGCGGAAACGGTGCCGCAGGCCGTGCCGGCGCCGGCCCTATCCACGCGCCACGACGACAAAACGCACGCCTGTGATGCCCGTCACAGCGCTCGACCCAACACTACTGCATGGTCCGAGTGCGCAAGAGGGCACCATGTCGCCGACCGATGTTGATCGACCGAAGGATCGTCGCCCAATCCTGCTCGAAGGACGCACGGTGGGGCTGGCGCTCATGCGCAAAGAGGATATTCCGGCAATCGCCAATTGGAACCAAGACCTCGAATTCACTGCGCGCATGGGCACGCCGGGCGAGGCGCACTCCCTGGAAATGCGCCAGGAGGCTTATGACCGGAACTCGCGCATGAGGGCCGATAGTGTCGAATTCGCGGTGCTCCTTCTCTCAACCGGTCAACTGATCGGCTTCGGCGGCTTGTTCGATGTCACTCGTGCGATGGCGGCCACCTTGTTTGTCGGGATTGGTGAGCGCGATCATTGGGGCAAGGGCCTCGGCACTGAGGCGACACGACTTATTTGCGAATACGGGTTCTTCTTTCGGAGCCTTCACAGCATCAAAGTAGAAGTCAATGGATACAATCGAAGGGCGATCAGCGTCTATGAGTGCCTCGGATTCAAGCTGGTCGGTCGGCTTCGCGATGTTATCGTGATAAACGGCAACCGATATGATCAGGTCATCATGGATTTGCTGCGGCACGAGCTCAAATTGGAGCACGTCGCACGTTTCCAGAACCTCGACAGTATCTAGGCGCAATCGCGGCGCGGCGCCCTGCCAGCGAAACGGAAGCGCTATAGCAGATTCCGATCGATCTGATGCGCTCGCGGACTCTCCCGGCCTCATGGTGAGGAGCCGCGATCCTCGGCCTACCCAGATTCCACAGCCTCGTGCGCGGCGTCTCGAACCATGGGGCCGCCCCCATCCTTCGAGACGGGCGCTACGCGATGATTACATTTCTTGCAAGCACATGGACTTGCGCCCTCCTCAGGGTGAGT
>Ga0081455_10004196_pt1 | contig 12495 bp, 11 predicted proteins | sample TabmetS3T2R1_FD_70207 | JGI IMG/M metagenome (GOLD analysis project Ga0081455, IMG submission 70207) | Tabebuia heterophylla rhizosphere microbial communities from the University of Puerto Rico - S3T2R1 | ecosystem: Host-associated > Plants > Roots > Rhizosphere ... | reverse complement strand
GCGACGAAAGCGTCCATTCGAGCGTGGTCGCGCCGACGCCCCACGGGTTATTGCCCGCGACCCTCTTCCTCACGAAAGCTTCGACCATTCCGAAGAAGAAGATCAGCACGCCGAATCCCGAAATGTAGGAACCGTACGAGGAGACCAGGTTCCAGCCATGAAAGGCGTCCGGGTAGTCCACATATCGGCGCGGCATGCCGGCGAGACCCAGGAAGTGCTGCGGGAAGAACACCAGGTTCACGCCGATAAAGGTGAACCAGAAGTGCAGCTTGCCGATGGTCTCGTTGTACATGTACCCCGTCATCTTCGGGAACCAATAGTACCAGCCGCCGAAAATAGCGAAGACGGCGCCGAGCGAGAGCACGTAGTGGAAGTGCGCCACTACATAATAAGTGTCCTGCAGCACGCGATCGACGCCGGCATTGGCCAAGACCACGCCGGTCACTCCGCCGACCGTGAACAGGAAGATAAAGCCGAGGGCCCAGAGCATCGGCGTGCGGAATTCGATCGATCCGCCCCACATGGTGGCGATCCACGAGAAAATCTTCACGCCGGTCGGCACCGCGATGACCATGGTGGCCGCGATGAAATAAGCCTGGGCACCGGTCGACATGCCGACCGTGTACATGTGATGCGCCCAGACCACGAAGCCGATGCCGCCGATGGCGACCATCGCGTAAGCCATCCCGAGATAGCCGAACACCGGCTTGCGGCTGAAGGTGGCGACAATCTGGCTGACCATTCCGAAGCCCGGAAGAATAAGGATGTACACTTCCGGATGGCCGAAGAACCAGAACAGGTGCTGATAGAGGATCGGATCGCCGCCGCCTTCATTGGAAAAGAATGTCGTGCCGAAATTGCGGTCGGTCAGCAGCATCGTAATCGCGCCGGCCAGGACGGGCAGCGCCAGCAGCAACAAGAATACCGTCACGAGAATTGACCATACGAACAGCGGCATCTTGTGCAGCGTCATGCCGGGTGCGCGCATGTTGAAGATTGTCGTGATGAAATTGATGGCGCCGAGGATCGACGAGGCGCCGGCCAGATGCAGCGACAGGATGCCGAAGTCGACCGCCGGTCCCGGATGGCCGCTGGTCGATAGCGGCGCATATAGCGTCCAGCCGGCCCCGACTCCGTTGGATCCCGGTTCGCCTTCGACGAAAGCCGAGGTCAGCAGAAGCGCAAAGGAGGCAGGGAGCAGCCAGAACGAAATGTTGTTCATGCGCGGGAAGGCCATGTCCGGCGCACCGATCATCAATGGCACAAACCAGTTGCCGAAGCCCCCGATCATCGCCGGCATCACCATGAAGAAGATCATGATCAGGCCGTGCGCGGTGACGAACACGTTGTATTCGTGCGGCGTGGGGAAGATGGTGACGCCGGGGTTCTGCAGTTCCATGCGGATGGCGATGGACATCGCCGCGCCGATCACGCCGGCAACCAGCGCAAAGACAAGGTACATCGTGCCGATGTCCTTGTGGTTGGTCGAATAAACGAAGCGGCGCCATCCGGTGGGATGGTGCTCATGCGCATCGTGAGCATCATGTACATGCGCATCGCGTGCGCTGTGGGAAGCCGCCGTGTTGCTAGCCATCGTTATTGTCCTTCGACCTCGTCGTTGTCGCCCGCGTGTCTCAGTTTGCAGCGCCACCCGCAGCCACCGAGGTTGGACGACTGCCGTCTGTTGCGAATTTCTTTTTCGCCTGCTCGAGCCATTCCGCATAGTCTTTTTCGCTGAGCACCCGGACCGCGATCGGCATGAACGCGTGATCCTTGCCGCACAGCTCGGAGCATTGTCCGTAATAGACCCCCTCGCGTTCCGCTTTGAACCAGGTCTCGTTGATGCGGCCCGGGATCGCGTCGATCTTGATGCCAAATGCCGGCACCGTAAATGCGTGGATTACGTCGGCGCCCGTCGTGAGGACGTGCACGACCTTGTTCACGGGCACCACCAGTTCGTTGTCAACGGTGAGTAGCCGCGGCTGACCGGCCTTAAGATCCTTGTCCTGCACCATCAGCGAGTCGAATTCGATTTTGCTGTCCGGATAGCTGTAGCTCCAGAACCACTGTTTGCCGGTGGCCTTCAACGTCAGATCCGCCTTTGGCATGTTGAGCTGAAAGAACAGCAGCCGAAACGACGGGACCGCAATTGTCACAAGAATAAGAACGGGAACGACCGTCCAGAGTACCTCGATAGCGGTGTTGTGAGTTGTTCGTGAGGGCACCGGATTGCTTCGAGCGTTGAACTTCACCATGACGATGACCAGGAGCGCCAATACGAACAGCGTAATCGCAGTAATCAGCCAAAGCAGGAAGTCGTGGAACCAGATGATGTCATCCATTACGGGCGTGGCACCCTTTTGCAGGCCCATCTGCCACGGCTCCGGCTGGCCCGATGCGGCGAGCGCCACTCCCGCGATCATTACGGGCAAACCCGTGGCGATGAATGTGATCAACCGCTTGAGCACCAGCATTGTTCAATGCGCTCCTTCGAGAAAAACGGCCTTGTTCAGGCCCCCTTTGCCGCCCACCACTGACATGATGTTCGGCACGATCCCGCTGAGCACGGCATTTGCCACGGGCGTGGCAGCCTGGGCGGTGCGGCGGGATGGGGAGAAATCCCGGCCTCTCAAACCACAATTCCAGCTTTGCCGCAATGAGCCTAATAGGCGCCGGGATGCGACAAACGGTGTATCCAAAAGGGCTCCATCAGGCCATTTTGCAGGCATCTTGCTGGCGGCCCGCCAGACGCGTCATGCCTTGCTTCACAGAGCCTTTCCGGGCATGACCCACGCGGGCGAAGTAAAATGCAGGTGGCGATTCGTCTGACCTGCGTTGGTATATGGGCCAGCGCGACCGGATGCCAAGGAATTGGATGATGGGAATACTGGAGCACGGCAGGCGGATAATTGCCTGCGCAACGCGCCTCGCAGCTGTCACACTGATTGCGGGGCTGATGCTCGCACCCGCTGAGTCTGTCCTCGCTCAGGGCGCCGTCAAATCCGTGCACAAGGATTGGCAGATTCGCTGCGACACCCCGCCCGGAGCCAAGGCCGAGCAGTGCGCCCTCATTCAGAGTGTGACGGCGGAAGATCGCGCCAATGTCGGCTTGACGGTGATTGTTCTTAAAACCGCCGACCAGAAGAGCCGGTTGATGCGCGTCGTCGCGCCGCTGGGCGTCCTGCTGCCCTCCGGGCTCGGCCTCAAGATCGATCAGGCCGATATCGGCCGTGCCGGTTTCGTGCGCTGTCTTCCGAATGGTTGCATCGCTGAAGTCGTGATGGACGACGAGCTCATCAAGAAGCTGCGCAGTGGCAAGGCTGCGACCTTCATTATTTTCCAGACTCCGGAAGAAGGCATTGGCTTTCCAATGAGCCTTGCCGGCTTCGGGGAGGGCTACGACAAGCTGCCGTAGGGCCTCAGGCGGTCACGTACTGTGCAATGCCGTTGCCGAACGACCAGTTTTCCCTCGCCGTCTCTACCAGGTTTATGAACACATCCTCTTTGCGGATGCCGAGCTGAGCGTGAAGTCGCTCTGCAATTTCCCTGTAAAATGCTTGCTTGGCCTGAACAGTCCTCCCCACACTCATTGTGACCTGAATCAAAACGAGACCTGACGAGTGCTCGATCCCGAGATAGGAGGGCGCGTAATTCAGTTCCTCAGGCGGGTGCTCCGTAATGATTTGAAACTTGTCATCTTTCGGCACATCGATGATGTCGATCATCGCTTTGTAGACGATGTCGCCAAGCGTCTTGCGGAATTGAGCGGACATTCCCTTGGCGAGGTCGATTCGAACGAGCGGCATCGGGGCTCTCTTTCTTTAAGTCGTGGCAGGCTCAAGATGTCGGTGGCCGACCGGGCTTTCGCCAATTCATATTTGTCATCATTTTAATGCCTTGGAAGCATATGGAGCCGGCTGCGACTCGCCAAATCGATGCAGAAACCCTATCTGGTGGTGCTGGAGGGAGTCATGGATCCAAGCATTTCCTCGCTCATCGACCGCACCGGCCTCGATCGCGGAAAAGTCCGCCAACTCATCGGGCGCGGGCTGGAAGGGGCCGATGATGGCGAATTGTTCCTGGAATACCGGCAGGCAGAAGCGCTGACTTTCGACAACGGTCGGCTCAAGCAGGCAACGTACGATACCGTGCAGGGTTTTGGGCTGCGCGCGGTCAAAGGCGAGGCGGTCGGTTATGCCCATGCCTCGGATCTTTCCGAAGCCACGCTGGGCCGCGCCGCCGAAGCCGTGCGCGCGGTTAACGGCGGGCACAGCGGCACCTATGCCGAGCCTCCGGGACGGACCAACCGCAAACTCTACAGCGACGAGAATCCGCTCGGCTCGCCCGCATTCGAATCCAAAGTAAAATTACTGGAGTCGATGGATGCCTACGCGCGTGAAAAGGATCCACGCGTGCGGCAGGTCACTGCCAGCATGGGTGCGAGCTGGCAGGTCGTGGAAATCCTCCGCGCCGATGGGGAGACCTATCGCGACATACGCCCGATGGTGCGATTGAATGTATCGGTGGTTGCGGGCGAAGGCGAGCGACAGGAGTCCGGCAGCTATGGCTTCGGCGGACGCGAAGGCTTTCAGCGGCTTATCGAGACACAGGCGTGGCGGGGCGCAGTCGATGAAGCGATCCGCCAGGCGCTGGTCAATCTTCAGGCCATTCCGGCGCCGGCAGGGGAGATGGATGTTGTGCTCGGCTCGGGCTGGCCAGGCGTGATGCTGCACGAAGCGGTCGGACACGGGCTCGAAGGCGATTTCAATCGCAAGAAGACTTCCGCCTTTGCCGGCCTTATGGGCCAGCTGGTTGCAGCCAAGGGAGTGACCGTTGTTGACGACGGCACGATTCAGGCGCGGCGCGGCTCACTCTCGATCGACGACGAAGGCACGCCAACCAATCGTACGGTATTGATCGAGGATGGGGTCCTCGTGGGCTACATGCAGGATCGACAGAACGCACGTTTGATGCGAATGGCGCCAACCGGAAACGGCCGCCGGGAATCGCATGCGCACGTGCCAATGCCGCGGATGACCAACACATACATGCTCGCCGGCACGCACGACCGGCAAGAAATCATCGCTTCGGTAAAAAACGGCCTTTATGCCGTCAGTTTCGGCGGCGGCCAGGTCGACATCACCTCGGGCAAATACGTCTTTCAATGCACCGAGGCTTACAGGATCGAAAACGGCAAGGTCGGTGCCCCCGTCAAGGGCGCCATGCTGATCGGAAACGGTCCCACCGATCTGCATCGAATTAGCATGATCGGTAATGATTTCGAGCTCGACCCCGGCATCGGAACCTGTGGCAAGAACGGCCAAGGCGTGCCTGTTGGCGTCGGTCAACCGACCCTGCGTATGGACAAGATCACGGTGGGCGGCACCGCATAGTAGCCAGCTAGCGCACGACGCCTGAAATGCAGCAAGGCTTGGAGCGCGGGCGCGTGATTCTTTCCTTAAGGTAGCAACGGGGAGCTGCGCCGATGTAGCCCGGCCTCACGTAGGTCCAGGCGCGGCACTTATTGTCGGCCTCGCATGCGGCCTTGCAGGTTCCGCCGGATGCATCGTTGGCAACCTCAATATTGCGATAATCTCCGCCAAGGCGATCAATCGAATATTCAATGGGGCCTTTGCGGGGTTGGATAACGCCCGCCCCGCGCACCCCGGAAACGCAACATTTGTCCTCAATGCGGGCTGGCACCTGGCTCTTCAGCCAGCAAGTCGCAGCAGCGCTGGCTGTGCGCGGGTATGAAAAGGTCCACGCTTGGCAGCGGGCATCGCGCTCGCACCGGGCCGCGCATATCGCCGGATCGCCGTTGCGGATCTGGAAGTTCTGGTAATCGCCGCCCCGGCGATCGAACCCGCTCTGAGCCTGTGCCTGGCTAACGCAAGTCGACGCCGCCAGTACAAGAGCGGCCCACAGCCTGATCGGAATTCGCATGCGCGCCCGCTCGAATTCGAGAACCGGTAGCTTCGCCCCGACGGTATGTTATCGGCCATTGTGCAGGCGGATACAATGACGGCTCCGCAAATGTGTAATCAGTGTTGATGGCTCTTGTGGAAGATGTTTTCCAAAAGTAAGCGCCCGCCGGAGGGGCCAGCGGGCGCGAGATCCGGCCGCGAGAGGGGATGTTCGCGGGTGTCGGATCGAGCGGCCGATGAGAGGGGATCGGCCGTTTGCTTGTTCGTTACGACGCCTGACGCCGGGACGATTCGGACCGAAACCGGCGAGCACTAAGATCGAATTCGGCACGTCTCACCGAGTGGTTGAGACGACGCTCGAGCGCACGTTCGCGCAACAGCGCTGTCGGGTCGTCCCAGAACGGCTCCGAGAATGCGTCGCGCACGTCAGCGCGCGTGATGCCGATATCGGCGAGCATGCGTCGATCAAGGCCCGCCAGAACGCTAGCCTCGCGGCGGTGCCGGCGCGCCCGCGCCAATTCTTTGAGCCAGTAGGTCAGGAACGCCAGGAGGGAAGCAAACCCCCGTATCAGGGTGCTGCCTCCAAGGGGCAAAATGGGGTAATTGGCGCTCATTTCAGTCTCCATTCAGTTAGTCAGTACGGCCCCAAATTCGCGCTGGGCGCCGCCCAGAACCACCCGAAACCCCCACCCGATTCCTTCTGGAAGCACTCTAATATTGCACTGCGGGGATTGATTAGTGAAACGAATGTTTTTAATCTAACCAATCAGCAATAGTGATATACGCCAGTCGGCTCAAACCGGGACGCCCGCACATGACCGCAATGCTCGATATCGACCAGTTGCGAACATTCATCGCCATTTCCGAGACCGGCAGCTTCACGAAGGCTGCCGAAGTTGTGAACAAAACGCAGTCCGCAGTCTCGATGCAGATGAAGCGTCTTGAGGAAAGGCTGGAACGTCCGATCTTTGCTCGCGATGGCCGCGCCTCGAAACTCACGGAAGATGGACAGCGCCTCCTCGACTACGCGCGACGGATCGTCAAGCTCAACGTCGAAACCCTGGCCGCATTTTCGGACGGCGAACTGTCGGGCCGCGTCCGACTGGGAGTTCCTGACGACTATGCTGACCGGTACCTGCCCGAAATCATGGCCCGGTTTTCGCACAGCTATCCGGCGGTTGAACTGACCGTGATCTGCGAACCTAGCGTCGATCTTCTCGAGCGGATCGACGCGAATGAGATCGATCTGGCCATCGTCACCAACTGCGAATCCAAGCGTGCTTCAGAAACGTTTCGCCGCGAGCGATTGCTTTGGGTGACGTCCAATCGGCATTCGACACATCTCGAGGAGCGCATGCCGCTGGCGCTGGGCCGGCCAAGCTGTACCTGGCGCCGCATTGCGATCGAGCGTCTCGAGGCGATCGGCCGGCCGTTCCGTGTACTTTACTCGAGTTCGAATGCCGGCGCCGTTGCCGCTGCCGTCCTTGCGGGACTCGCGGTGTCCGTGCTCCCCGAGTCGGGTCTCCGCCCGGGGATGCGCGTGCTTTCCGCAGCCGACGGTTTCCCGGATCTGCCCAGTTGCCGGGTCGGACTGGTGCGCAATGCGCACGAAAGTTCGGCGCTGGCCGATGCGCTCGCCGAACATATCGTCTCCTCGCTCGACAACCTGTCGGAAGCAGCCCAAGCGGCGGAGTAGCCATTCTTTCGTTCGTCTCCGCGAAAGCGGGGACCAGATTTCGCTGGTTTCACTTCATGCTGGATTCCCGCTTACGCGGGAGTTGCTAATACGCATATTCCTCGAAAATCGGATCGACCGAGCCGCCCCATTCGCCATGGTAGCGCTCGAGCAATTCTTCCGCCGGCGTCATGCCGCGCGCAATCGATTCTTCCAGGGGTCGCAGGTAGCGCGTTTCATCCCGGCCATTGCGATCAAGCCGCTTGCGGCGCGCCAAGCCGCGGGAGCAGAGCCTCAACGTTTCTTGCGCGAGCGTGAGGACATTGCGGTTGCGGATTTCGGCCCTAAAACCAAGCCTTGGCACATCGTCGCGGAGTTTTTGCCGCTCCTCTGCGGTCCACGATTTCACCGTGTCCCAACATGAATTGAGCGCATCGTCATCGTAAAGCAGCCCGACCCAATACGCGCTCAGCGAAGGCAACCGCCGCCACGGACCGCCGTCGGCACCGCGCATCTCGAGATAACGCTTAAGTCGGACCTCGGGAAAAATCGTGCTCAGATGATTGGCCCAATCGGAAATCGTCGGCCGCTCTCCCGGCAGTTCCGCCAGCTTGCCGTTCAGGAAATCGCGGAACGACTTGCCGGAAACATCAATGTATTTGTCGCCGCGCTTGATGAAATACATCGGCACGTCGAGCGCATAATCGGTCCAGCGCTCGAAACCCATTCCGCCCTCGAAAGCCCACGGCAACATGCCGGCACGCTGATTGTCGGTGTGACGCCAGATTTCGGAGCGGAATGAAAGAAATCCGTTCGGCTTCCCCTCGGTGAACGGTGAATTGGCGAACAGCGCGGTCGCCACCGGCTGCAAGGCGAGCGACACGCGCAACTTCTTCACCATGTCAGCCTCACTGGCGAAATCCAAATTCGCCTGCACCGTGCAGGTGCGATACATCATGTCGAGGCCAAGTGAACCGACTTTAGGCATATAGGCCGTCATGATCTTGTACCGGCCCTTCGGCATTTTCGGCATGTCGGCGCGTGTCCAGTTCGGCGTCATGCCGATGCCGAGAAAGCCTATGCCCAAAGGCTTGGCGACTTCCCTCACCTGCGCCAGGTGCGCCATGAGTTCCGCGGCCGTCTGGTGGACATTGTCATAGGCTGCGCCCGATAATTCGAACTGCCCGCCGGGCTCCAGCGAGATTGCTCCCCCGCCGGTCACATCAAACAGGCCTATAATATTGTCGCCCTCCATGATCGGCTCCCAGCCGAGCAAACCATGCATGCCTTCAAGGAGGGCACGGATGCTGCGCCTCGTCGAATAAGGAACGGGCCGGTGGTCGGCGACCGTGAAAGCAAATTTTTCGTGCTCGGTGCCGACGCGGAATTGGCCTTTCGGCTTGCAGCCCGCTTCGAGCCAGGCGACAAGTTCGTCGCGAGTCTCGATTGGAGTCATGTCTATCTGGTCACGGGCCATGCGAAATCCGTCGCCGCAAAGGGCCGCGACGTTAAGCATGCTGCACTGCAAAGGGCAATGCGCCTCACACCGGATACCTGGGCGAAGCTAAGCCGCGGATCTCTTCTCGCGGCGGACAGCGCTGCGGCTATAGGAATATGTTCTTAGATAATCATTTCAGGCTAGTTCTTATTTTGTTCTTTCCGCCACCCGCCGCCTGCATTATTGATAACCGACGATGACGCACTTCACACCGCACCAGGAAAAAGCCCTCAAAGTCGTGGGCGACTGGCTCAGAGCAAAACCCGGGGCCGACGGCACGCCGCAGGTCTTCCGCTTGTTCGGCTACGCAGGTACCGGGAAGACCACGCTTGCCAGACACATTGCCGATGCTGCCGATGGCGAGGTGAAGTTCGCAGCCTTCACCGGCAAAGCCGCTTCGGTCATGCGCGGCAAGGGATGCCGTGGCGCCTCAACCATTCACGGCCTGATTTACAGGGCGCGCGAAAGCGGAGAGGAGATACCGAGCTTCGACTTGTGGGATGAGGCGCCCGCGTCAAAAGCCGAGCTGATCATCATAGATGAGTGCTCGATGGTCGACGCGGAACTTGGACGCGATCTCCTCTCGTTTGGCGTGCCCGTGCTGGTGCTGGGCGACCCCGCGCAACTGCCGCCGATCCAGGGCGGCGGTTTTTTCACCGAAGCCGAACCCGATGCAATGCTCACGGAGGTGCACCGGCAGGCCCAGGACGATCCAATCGTTCGGCTCTCGATGGACATTCGGGCCGGTGAATATATCGAGCCGGGCCGCTACGGCGAGACAGAAATACTGCGCAAGAACGATCTCGATCCGGAGCGCGTACTCGAAGCCGATCAGGTGCTGGTTGGACGCAATGTCACGCGGCGCGCATACAACGCCCGCATGCGCGAACGACGCGGCTTTGCAGACGAAATGCCTTCGGCCGGCGACAAGCTGGTTTGTTTGCGCAATAACCGTAAGAAAGGCCTGTTCAACGGCGGACTGTGGACAGTTAAAGAGCGCAGCGGGCGCAAGGGAAGCGCAAAGGCCGGTATTCTGACGATGCGGCTCTTGCCTGATGATGAGACCGCCACGCGTGGCATAAAGGTCTCCGTGCGTCCGGAATGTTTTTCCGGCGGAATCGAGCAGGTCGACTGGCCGCGGCGCAAGCCCTACGACGAATTTGACTACGGTTACGTGTTGACTGTGCACAAGGCGCAAGGCTCGCAATGGAATGACGTTGTGCTGTTTGATGAGTCATTCGCCTTTCCGGATAGCGGCGCGCGCTGGCTTTATACGGGCGTCACGCGCGCCGCGAAGAAGCTGACGCTGGTGGTGTAGAACATCGTCGTCGGCGGGCTTATTCGGCCAGGCGAACGAATTCCGTTACACTCAAAAAACACGTTTCCGCGCCAGCGAAAGGCTTGCAAGAGCAATGGCGGTGATCAACGCGCCCGCTAAAAATGTGCCGCTTGGTCCAACCTGATCCCACAGCGCACCGGCGAGAATGCTTGCAGCCAGCAAGGCGACGCCGCTTACCAGATTGAACATGCCGAAAGCAGTACCGCGCAGCTCCGCCGGCGCGGTGTCGGCAACCAGCGCCGCCAGAAGTCCCTGCGTCAGTCCCATGTGCAGCCCCCAGAGCGCCACGCCGACCATGATCGCGAACACGCTGTTGCCTAAAGCCAGCACGAGATCGGCGAGCATCAGCAGGACAAACCCGACACTTAAAACGCCATAACGACCGATGCCGTCGGACAGCGCGCCCGCAGGCCAAGCCGACAGGCTGTAGACCACGTTCATTAACACCATCACAGCCGGAACATAGGCGAGATGCAGGCCCACCGATTGCGCGCGCAACAGCAGAAACGCCTCGCTGAAGCGCGCGAGGGTGAAAATCGCCGCCACGCTGACGATGATCCAATACCCCGCACCAAGTCGGCCCAACTCCGCCCGTGAAAGTGGTGCATGCACGGCGCGGCTGCCCGGAGGCTGCCGTGGCTCATGCACGAAAAAGATAATGATCGCGAGGGAAACGAAAGCGGGCACGACGGCGATCCAGAACACCGCGGTAAAATCATTCGCCAGAACCGCCATAAAAATAATCGCTGCGAGCGGACCCAGCACGGCACCAACCGTATCGAGCGATTGACGCAGGCCGAAGGCGTTGCCACGCAGCTCGGCTGGAGTGAGATCCGCGATAAGCGCGTCGCGCGGCGCGCCGCGAATGCCCTTGCCTATCCGGTCAATGAAACGCGCCGCAGTCAGCCATGCGATGCTTGAAGCCAGCGGAAAGATCGGCTTGGTGAAAGCGGCAAGGCCGTAGCCGAGCGCCGCCAGGGGCTTGCGTTTGCCGAGATAGTCGCTCAGCGCGCCGGAGAAAATCTTCGTGATCGAGCCGGCGGCCTCCGCGGTGCCTTCGATGAAGCCGACAGTGAGCGCGGATGCGCCGAGCACGGTGACGAGATAGAGAGGCAGCAGTGCATGGATCATCTCGGAGGAGAGATCCATGAACAGCGACACCAACCCGAGCGCCCACACGCTCCGGGGAATCTCGCGCCAACGGAACAAGGAATGGCGGTGCGGAGGCATAACGGACTTCAGTTTTTAATTGTCATCGCCGGGGCTCGTCCCGGCAATCTCTTTCAAGAAGGCAAGGCTGTACCACCTGAATCGGGGTAGCCGGCCATGACAGTCCGAGGATGTCTATGCGGCTTCTTTCGTCTTCGCCGGCGCGAAACGCTGATAGAAGCTCTCCCCTTTGGCGGCAAGATCAAGCAGCAGCTTGTTAGGCGCAAAGCGCTGACCGTATTTCTTTTCCAGCTTGCGGCACAAGGCGACGAAATTCTTGGTGCCCATCATGTCTATCCACGACAGGGTGCCCCCGGAGAACGGCGCAAATCCGAAACCCAGAATCGAGCCGACGTCGGCTTCGCGCACGTCAGTAAGGACTTTCTCCTCGAAGCATCGCGCGGTTTCCAGGGCCTGGATGCCGAGCAGCCGAAGCTTCAATTCCTCGACGTCGATTTTTTCCGGCGCGAGCAATTTCTTCGGCTGCAGGTCAACAAGGTCCGGCCATAGTTTTTTCGGTCCGTTGGCCGGGTAATCATAGAATCCCTTGCCGTTCTTGCGGCCAAGGCGGCCGCGCTTCTCAACCATCTCTTCCAGCAATTTCTTTTGCCGCGGATCGACCGCCTTTGCGCCAAGATCGGCCTCGGTAGCCTTGAGGATCTTCCACGCGAGGTCGACCGCAACTTCGTCGTTGAGGGCGAGTGGTCCAACCGGCATCCCGGCCATGCGGCCGACGTTCTCTATCATCGCCGCGGGCACACCTTCAGTCAGCATGAGATGCCCTTCCCGGATGTAGGTGCCGACGACGCGCGAGGTGTAAAAGCCGCGGGAGTCATTCACCACGATCGGT
>Ga0081455_10006522_pt1 | contig 12497 bp, 12 predicted proteins | sample TabmetS3T2R1_FD_70207 | JGI IMG/M metagenome (GOLD analysis project Ga0081455, IMG submission 70207) | Tabebuia heterophylla rhizosphere microbial communities from the University of Puerto Rico - S3T2R1 | ecosystem: Host-associated > Plants > Roots > Rhizosphere ... | reverse complement strand
TGGAGGTTCCCGGGAGGCACGGCGCGCGCGCCCCGGAGCTCGCGGAGCTGCCACGCCGCGAGGTCGTCGACGACGTCGTCGGGCAGTCGCAGCGCGCAGAAGAGCCGAAGCCGTGCATCGGGATCGACGGTAGCGGGAGAGGTGTCCCGCGCGTGTGTCAACTCTGTGCCAACAGGCGCCGCACGAGGTGGAGACCCGCGACGGCCGCTCGCGACCGAACCGCCTGCCGGTCAGCGGGGTAGTTGAAGTCGAGCACGCGCGCTGCATCGGGCGTCTCGGCCGCGACGTAGACGAGGCCGACGGGCGCCGCCCACCGGCGACCGGCGAGGAGGAGCGAGCCGACGCCGAGGAGCGGGGCCGTGAGCAGGCCGCCGAAGAGGTAGTAGACGCGGAAGGAGACGTCCTCCCAGCCGGAGGCCGCTCCCCACGCGAGCGCGGCGGACGCGACCGCGTAGGCGACGAGCGAGGCCGCCCACGCCGTCAGCTGGGGCCCGCCGCCCGCGCGCCGGCGACGGGCGAGGCCCCCGGCCAGACGCAGGGTCAGAAGCGCGGCGGCGAACGCGAGCAATGCTTCCACGCCGTCAGTTAACCTCAGGCGGATGCTCGAGAAGCGCTACCTCGTGACGCCCGGGCCGACCCCCGTTCCCCCGGAGGTGCTCGCGGCCACGGCGCAGCCGATGATCCACCACCGCTCGCCCGACTTCCGCGGCATGCTAGCCCGCGTGCTCGAGCGGCTCAAGGTCGTCTTCCGCACGGACGACGACATGCTCCTCTTCACGAGCGCCGGCACGGCGGCTCTCGAGTCCGCCGTGGCCAACATCTGTTCCCCCGGCGAGCGCGTCCTCGTCGTCTCGCACGGCTACTTCGGCGAGCGCTGGGCATCGATCGCCCGCGGATACGGGCTCGAGGTGGAGCAGCTCCGCTACGAGTGGGGCGAGACCCCTGCGCCCGAGGAGGTCGGCGCGCGCCTGGAGGAGATCGGCGGCGCGAAAGCCGTCTACGTGACACATTCGGAGACGTCGACCGGCGTCGTCTCCGACGTTCAGGCAATTGCCGAGCGCGTGGCCGGCTCCGGTGCCCTCTTGTGCGTCGATGCCATCTCGAGCCTCGCCGCCGTGCCCCTCGAGACGGACGCCTGGGGTCTGGACGTCGTGATCACGAGCTCGCACAAGGCGCTCATGTGCCCGCCCGGGCTCGCCTTCGCCTCCGTCTCCGCGGCGGCGCTCGAGGCGACGAGGACGGCGGCCTGTCCGCGGTTCTACATGGACTGGGAGCGCGCGCGTGCTGCGCAGGAGCGAGGCGAGAACCCCTTCTCGCCCGCCATCTCGCTCGTCGTCGGGCTCGATGTCGCCCTGAGCCTGCTCCTCGAGGAGGGACTCGAGGCGGCGCACGAACGGCACGTTCGCCTCGGCCGAGCTTGTCGGGCCGGGGTAAAGGCGATGGGCCTCGAGCTCTTCTCGCCGGACGAGGACCGGGCCGCGGTCGTGACGGCGATCCGCGCGCCTACGGACGTCGACGGGAGCGCGCTCGTCCTGTCCATGCGCGAGCGGTCGGGCGTCACCGTCATCGGCGGCCAGGGGCCCCTGAAGGGAAAGCTCGTGCGCATCGGGCACATCGGCTACATCGACGTCCACGACGTGACGACGGCGCTCTCGGCGCTCGAGCAGGCGCTCGTCGAGGCGGGCGCCGACGTCGAGCGGGGCGCGGCAGTTCCGGCGGCGCTCGACGCGTGGGCCGCTCCCGTCACGGCGTGAAGGTCCTAGTCCGAGAGAAGATCGCCGAGGCGGGCATCGAGCTCCTTCGGGAGCGCTTCGAGGTGGACGTCGACCCGGAGGGCGATCTCGCCGAGAAGATCGGCGCGTACGACGCGATCATCGTGCGGAGCGCGACGCGCCTGACGGCAGACCTCATCGAGCGTGCCGGGCGCCTGAAGGTGATCGGCCGGGCCGGAGTGGGGGTGGACAACGTCGACCTCGACGCCGCGTCGAAACGGGGCATCGTCGTCGCGAACGCGCCGCAGTCCACGGTCGTCTCGGCCGCCGAGCACACGATCGGGCTCCTGCTCGCGCTCTCGCGGCAGATCCCGCAGGCGCACGCCGCGCTCAGGGAGGGACGCTGGGAGCGGTCGCGCTTCGCGGGGCTCGAGCTCGCCGACAAGACGCTCGGCGTCGTCGGCCTCGGCCGGATCGGTCAGCAGGTCGCCCGCCGGGCGCGGGCGCTCGAGATGCGCGTGCTCGCCCACGACCCCTTCGTAGCCGCGGAGCGCTTCAAGGAGCTCGGCGTCCAGCGCGCGGAGGCGCTCGACGAGCTGCTCGCCCAGGCGGACTTCATCTCGCTGCACGTGACGCTCACTGCCCAGACTCGCGGCCTCATCGGCCGGGAGCAGATCGCCCGGATGAAGGACGGCGTCCGGATCGTCAACGTGGCTCGCGGAGAGCTCGTCGACGAGGAGGCGCTGATCGAGGGCCTGCGGTCGGGGAAGGTGGCCGGGGCCGCCCTCGACGTCTTCTCCGCGGAGCCGTACTCAGGGCCCTTGCTGGAGCTCGAGAACCTCGTCCTCACCCCTCACCTCGCCGCCTCGACTGAGGAGGCGCAGGACCGCGCCGGGCTGATCGTGGCTGAGCAGGTCGCGGCGGCGCTCGAGGGCGGAGTCGTCACGAACGCCGTAAACGTCCCAGCGCCCGCCGCCGAGGACCTCGAGTATCTCCGCCCGTTCCTGCCGCTCGCCACGAAGCTCGGCGGGCTCGCAGCCGAGCTTGCGGGGGGAAACCCGTCTCGCATCGAGCTCACCTACCACGGACGGCTGGCGGAGCGCGACACGCGCCTGCTGACGGTCGCGGCCCTGAACGGGATCTTCCAGGATCGGGTGGAGCAGCCGGTCACCTACGTCAACGCCCCGCTGATCGCGCGCGAGCGCGGCATCGAGGTGAGCGAGGAGCGCCGGCGGGCCTCTCCGGACTTCACGAGCATGATCTCGGTGCGGGCGTTCGCCGGCGCCGACTCGGTTGCCGTCGCGGGCACGACGACCGGCCACGAGCACCAGTCGCGGCTCGTGCGCGCGCTTGGCTACAAGATCGAGGTCGAGCTCGAGCCGCTCATGCTCTTCGTCATCACCGACGACCGCCCGGGCATGATCGGCCGCCTGGGGGTCATCCTCGGCGAGTCCGGCGTGAACATCGCCAACATGGCTTTCGCCCGCACGCGCCCCGGCGACCGGGCGCTGATGGCACTCGCGCTCGACGACCCGCTCCCCGACGGGCTGGTCGAGCGGCTCTGGGCGGAGCCCGGCTTCGTGTGGGTGCGGCCGATCGTGCTCCGCCCCGGATGAGCGAGGCCTGGCCGGAAGCCGTCGAGCGCGTCGCCCGCGTCCTCCGCGAGGCGAGGGTGGAAGCGCGGATCGAGGAGTTTCCGGAGGGGACGCCGACGGCCGCCGCGGCTTCCGAGGCCACCGGCTCTCCGCCCGAGCAGATCGTCAAGTCGCTCGTCTTCTCCTGCGACGGGCGCGCAATTGTCGTGCTCGTCCCCGGTGACCGTCGCGCGGATACGGGCAAGATCGGGGCCGCCGCGGGCTGCGAGCGCGTGAAGTCGGCCGGGGCGGAGGCCGTCGAGCGCGCCACCGGCTTCCCGGCCGGAGGCGTGGCGCCGTTCCCGCTTCCCGGGATCGAGACCGTGCTCGTCGACCGCGCTCTCCTCGCCCACGAGGTCGTCTGGGTTGGAGCGGGGTCGGAGCGCCACATGGCCGCGCTCGCGCCGAGCGACCTGGTGCGGCTGGCCCGCGCCCGGGCCGCCGACGTCGCGGCCGACGGGCCGTGACCGCCACGCCATCGAGTAACCTTCGAACCCGGATATGCAGGAAACGGAGAAGATCTGGCTGAACGGCGAGCTCGTGGACTGGGGAGACGCCAAAGTCCACGTCGGCTCTCACGGGCTCCACTACGGCTCGGGCATCTTCGAGGGGATCCGCTGCTACGAGACCGAGAACGGGCCGGCGATCTTCCGGCTCACCGACCACCTGCGGCGCCTCGAGAACTCGGCACGGCTCCTCTACATGGAGCTCCCGTACTCGACCGAGGAGCTGCGGGCAGCGTGCCAGGAGCTCGTGACGACGAACGGGCTCGCGGAGTGCTACCTCCGCCCGATCGCCTTCTACGGCTTCGGCGAGCTCGGCGTCCACCCGGGCACGAATCCCGTCGACGTCTGCGTCATGAGCTGGCCCTGGGGTGCGTACCTCGGCGAGCAGAGCCAGGAGGAGGGCATCCGCGCCAAGGTCTCCTCGTGGAAGCGCGTGGGGCCGAACACGATCCCGCACGTCGCCAAGGCCACGGGCATCTACCTGAACTCCATGCTCGCCGTCGTCGAGGCGACCCGCGCGGGCTACGACGAGGCCATCCTGCTCACCGACGAGGGGATGGTGGCCGACGGCTCGGGCGAGAACATCTTCGTGGTCAAGGACGAGGTGCTCTCCACGCCCGACCTCTCGGCGTCGATCCTTCCGGGGATCACGCGCCAGTGCGTGATGGAGATCGCGCAGGCGCACGGCTACGCGGTGCAGGAGCGCGAGATCATCCGCTCCGAGCTCTACCTCGCCGACGAGCTCTTCATGTGCGGCACGGCCGCCGAGGTGACACCGGTGCGCTCCGTCGACGACCACGAGATCGGGCCGCCCGGCCCGGTGACGAAGGCGATCCAGGGCACGTTCTTCGACGCGGTTCGCGGCCGGGACGAGCGCTGGGCCCGCTGGCTCGAGTACGCCGAGAAGACTTCAGCTGCGCCCGGCTCCTAGGGTGAAGCGGGAGATCGGGCTCTCCTCGCCCTGGCTCGACGGGCGCGAGGAGGAGCTCGTGCTGCAGGTGCTGCGCTCCGGGCGGCTCTCGCTCGGGCCGATGATCGAGCGCTTCGAGCAGGCGCTCGCGGAGCGTGTCGGGGCGCCGTACGCGGTGGCGGTCTCGAGCGGGACCGCGGGCTTGCACCTCCTCTGCCACATCGCCGGCTTCGGGCCCGACGACGAGGTGATCACGTCGCCGGTGTCCTTCGTCGCCTCCGCGAACTGCTTCGCCTTCGGCGGCGCCACGCCGGTCTTCGCCGACGTCGACGCCGAGACGCTGAACCTCGATCCCGCGGCCGTCGAGGCGGCGATCACCGAGCGCACCCGCGGCATCGTGGCCGTGGACATGTTCGGCTACCCGTGCCAGCTCGACGAGCTGCGCGGGATCAGCGAGCGGCACGGTCTCGTCCTGATCCAGGACTCCTGCGAAGCGCTAGGGGCGGAGTACAAGGGGCGCCCGATCGGCGCGCACGGTCCAGCGGCCGTCTTTGGCTTCTACCCGAACAAGCAGATGACGACGGGGGAGGGCGGCGCCGTCGTCACGCACTCCGAAGAGGAGCGTCGCCTGCTCGTCAGCCTCCGCAACCAGGGGCGCTCGTACGAGGGGGGCGGCTGGTTCCACCACGTCCGCCTGGGCTTCAACTACCGCTGGACGGACCTTCAGGCCGCGGTCGGGATCGGGCAGCTCGAGAAGCTCGACCGGATCCTCGAGCGTCGCGCGGCCGTCGCCGGGCGCTACACCGAGCTTCTCGCCGACGTCGACGGCGTCGAGCCGCCGCACGCGGACGACGCCGACCACCGCCGCTCCTGGTTCGTCTACGTCGCGAAGCTGGCTCCGGAGCTCGACCGGGCGAACGTCATGACCTCCCTTCGGGAGCAGGGAGTGGCCACCGCCGAGTACGTGCCCTGCGTCCACCTCCAGCCGTACATGCGCGAGCGGTACGGCTTCGCGGAGGGGCTGTGCCCGGTCGCCGAGGAGGCGTGCAGCCGCACGATCGCCCTTCCGTTCCACACCAGGCTCGCGGCCGAGGACCAGGAGTACGTGGTCGAAGCGCTCGCGGCCGCGCTGCGATAATCCGGGCATGGCGGACGCAGCCCCCAGGATGGTCTTCCTCGGCTTCGGCAAGTACGTGCGGGCCGACCGCATCTACGCGCTCGAACCGCTCCGCGGGGACGACCGGGGAGGGGGGAGTCGGACGCGCGTCTGGGTCGAGGGGATCGGAGACCCGATCGTCGCCTCCCGCACCGAGCGGACGATCCTCCACGACATGGGCCAGGACGCGGCGGCCGGCTCCCGCCTGCTCGACGAGTCGCTGGCCTTCGCCGAGCGGGTGGCGGAGGACGCGGAGCGGGGCCGCGTGGATCTTGGCGACCTCGGCCGCCGGGCCCGGCGGCTTCTCGAGTCCAGCGCCAAGCCGGCCGAGTCCGAGCAGCTCTTTTGACGCCTGGGGCGCTCGGGCGCGACTTCTTCGCCCGCAGCGTCCACGAGGTGGCGCCCGACCTCGTCGGCTGCGCGCTCCTCGTCCACGGCGTGGGCGGCCGGATTGTCGAAGTCGAAGCCTACGACGGCGAGGACCCCGCGAGCCACGGCTACGCCGGCCGCACCGAGCGAAACCGCTCGATGTTCGGTCCGCCCGGGCAGGCCTACGTGTACCGCTCGTACGGCGTCCACTGGTGCCTGAACCTGGTCTGCGACGTCGCAGGGCGGCCCGAGGCAGCGCTCGTTCGCGCGCTCGAGCCGACTCACGGCCTGGACGCCATGCGGGCACGCCGCGGCCTCGACGACGAGCGGCTCCTGTGCTCCGGCCCGGGGAGGCTCTGCCAGGCGCTCGGCGTGACGCGCGAGCACGACGGCCTCCGGCTCGACGAGCCTCCTTTCCGGATGCTGCCCACGACGGTGCGCGCCGAGGTCGTGCGCGGCCCGCGGATCGGCATCACGCGGGCCGCCGACCTGCCCTGGCGCTACGGGCTCGCGGGCTCGCGTTTCCTCAGCCGCGCCCTCGAGCCGGCCTGAGCGGGCTGCACTACCCGCGCGCGACGACGAGCTCGACCGTCACGTCGGGCCCTGCGGCTCGCCCTGCGCGCGGGCTCTGTGCCAGCACGGTGCCGGAGGCTGCTCCGTCGGCGGGGAGCGCCTCGACGACGCCGGCGAGACCGCGGTGCGAGAGCCGTGCGCGAGCCTGCCGCAGCGAGAGCCCGACGACGTCCGGGATGCGCCCGTGCAGGGCCTTCGGGAAGACGATCATCACGGTGTCCCAGGAGGAGAGCGTGCCCCCGGCGGGTCGCTGCTGCGTCACGCGGTCCAGCCGCTCGCCCGGCTCCGCGGGCCGCCAGATCACCTCCGGGGTCAGGGGCATGGAGAGCAGGCGCTCCTCGGCCGCCTCGCGCGTGGAGCCGACCACGCGCGGGACGTCGACCTCGTTCGGCTTGCACGGTGCCTCGTTCGCCGGCGCCGAGTCCACGAAGTACACGATGCGGTGCGAGTCGCGGCAGTTGCCGTTGTCGAGCAGCACACGGTCGTCGCGGTTGACGACTTCGTACGGCGCCACCTGCTCGTACACGGGCGCAGGGAAGGGCTCCGGCGGCTCCCCGAGCGCCTTGAGGGCCTTCCTCATGAACGTCTTCCAGATGAGCGCCGGGTACGTGCCGCCCGCGACCGGCTCGCCGCCGAACTCGGTCAGCATCGGCCGGAGCTTGGTCGGGTAGCCGACCCAGACGGCGACGGCGAGCTGCGGCGTGTAGCCGACGAACCACGCATCCCCGTAGTTCTCGGTCGTGCCCGTCTTACCCGCAGCCGGCCGAGCGAGCTGCGCCCGCTCGCCTGTTCCCTCCTCGACGACCTTCTCCAGAATCGAGGTGGTGATGGCGGCGTCGTTGGGATCCATCACCTGCTTCTGCACGGCGTCGTTCGAGTCGACGATCCGCTCGTCCTCGACGCGGAGGATGGCGCGAGGCTCGTTTCCCAGCACCGAGCCGTCCACCCGCTTGCCTCCGGCGGCGATGGTGGCGAACGCGCGCGCCATCTCGAGCGGGCTGACCGCCTCGACGCCCAGCCCGATGGCGAAGTAGTCCTCGAGCGGGCGCGTCACGCCGAGCCGCCGGGCCGTTCGCGCCACGTTCTTCGGACCGACCTGCGCTGTGAGCTGCGCGTAGACGGCGTTGTCGGAGTGGATCGTCGCCTCCTCGACGTCGATCGGCCCGAGATACGAGCCCTCGTAGTTCTCGACATTCCACAGCTTGTCGCCGAGGTTGATGACGGTTTCCTCCGAGGTGTAGACCGTCTCCGGGGCGATTCCCTGCCCGAGCGCCGTCGCCAGCACGAACGGCTTGAAGGCAGAACCACTCTGCCGCTGGCCCTGCACGGCGAGGTTGAACTGGCTCTTGCGGAAGTCCTTGCCGCCGACCATGGCGAGCACGCGACCGTCGCGGGGGTCGATGGCGACGAGAGCCGCGGTGGGCCCGGCCGGGTCGGGCAGCTGCTTCGTGATTGCCTCCTGGGCGAGCTTCTGCAGCTCGAGGTCGATCGACGTGTAAACCTTGAGCCCGCCGCCGAAGACGCGCCCCGAGCCGTAGTACGGAATCAGCCTCTCCTTCACGTACTCGGCGAAGTAGTGCACGCGCCCGCGCGTGCTCGGGAGCCCGATCGACTCGGGCGGCGGCAGCGGCGCCTGGTCGGCCTGCTCGAACTCCCGGCCCGTGATCAGGCCCTGGTCGAGCATCAGCCGGAGCACGGTCGTCCGGCGGGCGAGTGCGACCTCCGGGTTGCTCACCGGGTCGAAGCCGCCTGGGTTGGCCGGGAGCCCGGCGAGGAGTGCCGCCTCCGGGAGCGTGAGCTCATCCGCGTGCTTTCGGAAGTAGACGCGCGAGGCCATCTCGGCTCCGAACGCCCCGTTGCCGAAGTAGATCGTGTTCAGGTACGCGGTGAGGATCCGGTCCTTCGACCACCGCTGCTCGAGCTGCCACGCGAGCGTCGCCTCCTTCAGCTTGCGGCTGATCGTCCGGTCTTTCTGGGTGTACTGGTTCTTGACGAACTGCTGGGTGATCGTGGAGCCGCCCTCGACGAACTGCTTGTGGCGCACGTCGGCCCAGAACGCACGCGCCATGCCGCGCAGGTCGATCCCGCGGTGCTCCCAGAAGCGGCGGTCCTCGACGGCGACGATCGCCTGCTTCATGACCGGCGCGATCTCGTCGGAGCGCACGAGGATCCGGCTCTCGGACCCGCGCAGGACGGCGAGCACCGTCTTCCCGTCGGAGGCGTAGATGTAGCCGAGCCGCTCCGCCCGCTGCTCGTTGCCCGGCTCGAGCTGGGGAAGCTCGCTCGCCAGCGCGCTCATGAACCCGAACGCAAACGAGACCGCAGCGACGAACGTGACGCCGGTCAGGAGGGCGAGAAACCTGAGCTTGCGAAGCCGCCGTCTGCGCCCGTTGCGCGCACGCCTACGTCGTCGGAGCAGCACGAAGCGGCACAGTCTAGTGCCGCTTAGGCGTCTTGCGACGCGGTGATGATCGGCTCGCTCGTAGGCTGCTCGACGCCCCCGGCGGGCTCGACCGTGACCGCCACGACCGCGCCCTCCGGCACGTTCTCCGAGAGCTTCACGACCGTGCTTGCGCCCCCGCCCTCGAAGAGACCGGCAGGAACCGGGTCGCCGTCGCCGATCACCCACGCCTCGTACGTTTGGTCGGCCGGCGCGGGGTCGAGACCCGACATCACTAGCCACCCCTCGCCCGACGGATTCACGGCGAGCACGCCGTCCGCTCCCGAGAGCGGCACCCTGGTCGCGTCCGGCTGCTGGAGGACGGACACGACTTGCCGGCTCTCGTCGAGCGCGGCGCGCTCGTCGGAGAGATCCGAGGCCACGGAGGCTCCCCAGAGCCCGAGCGCGAGAGCGGCGCACGCCGCCGCTGCCGCGATGCCCACCGCCGCCGGGAAGGCCCAGCGCCGGCGCTCCCGGAGCGGCACGACGTTCGGCCGCTCGCTCCGCGCGCTCTCCAGGATGCGCTCGCGGAGCGCCGGGGAAGGCTCGGGCGACTCGACTTCGTAGGCCATCGCAGCGGCGGTCTCCTGGAACGCGGCGACGTCGCGGCGGCACTCCGCGCATGCGGCGAGGTGGTCCTCGTACGCGCCGCGCTCCTCGTCGTCGAGCGCGTCCAGCGCGTAGGCGGCGCTCAGCTCGTGAATTCCGTCGCGTTCCATCTCTCTCCTTCGAGGCCGTTCTCTGCGAGGAGCTCACGGAGGCGGCCCAGTCCTGCGAACATCCTGCTCTTGATTGTGCCGAGAGGCTCGCCGAGTCGGTCGGCCAGCTCGGACTGTGTGAACCCACCGTAGTAGGCGAGCTCGAGGGCTTCCCGCTGCTGGTCCGGGAGGCGTCGCAGGGCCTCCTGGACACGCGTGCGCTGGAGGCGGAGCCACGCCTGCTCCTCGGTGTCCTCGCCAGTCGGCTGGGGGGCCGCCTCGAGCGGCTCCGCCCGCCGGGGCTGCTCCCGGCGCACCGTGTCCACCGCACGTCGGTGCACGAGCGTGAGGATCCACGTGCGCGCCTTCGCGCGCTCGGCGACGAAGCGGGTCGCCGTGCGCCACACCGTGAGGAATCCCTCCTGGACCGCGTCCTCGGCGAGCGCCGGGTCGCGCACGATCCGGAGGGCGAGGCCGTAGGCGACACGCCCGAAGCGGTCGTAGAGCTCGGCCAGCGCGTGCTCGTCCCCCCGCGCGACCAGCGCGACGAGCGCTTCGTCGGACAGGTGGGCCAGCCCGCGGCTCATCGAGTTCCGCCGTCTCCGGCGCGTCGCAACGCTACCACCGAGGTCACAGCCTGTATTCGCAGTCGCCTGCGGATTGGTTCGCCGGCCGTCCGAACCGAAAGTGCGGAGCGCGCGAATAGGCCGCGACACCCCCTACGGGAGGAAGGAAACCATGAGAAGGATCTCACTTCTCCTGCTGCTCGCCGGGGCCGTGCTCGGCGCCGCGCTCGTGCGCGGCGCGGGCCCCGAGGGCAGCCAGGCGTCGAGTCACCGCGAGGCTCCGCTCATCAGCCAGGACCCGTCGGCGGACAACACGGACGTGTACGCGTTCGTGAGCCCCGACCGGCCCGACACGGTGACCCTCGTCGCCAACTACATCCCGCTCGAAGAGCCGGCGGGCGGGCCGAACTTCAACGAGTTCGGCAACGACGTCCGCTACGAGCTCAAGGTGGACAACAACGGCGACGGCAAGGAGGACGTTACGTACCGGTTCCGCTTCACGACGAAGACGCGGAACCCGAACACGTTCCTCTACAACACCGGCCCGATCGACACGCTGTCGGATCCGGACTGGAACCGACCGCAGTTCTACAGCGTCACCCGGATCGCAGAGGGCAAGAAGACCGTGCTCGCGTCGGGGTTGCCGACTCCGCCGGTCAACATCGGCCCGCGCTCGACGCCGAACTACGGCTCCCTGATGGCCGCTGCAGTGAGCCAACTGCCCGGCGGCATCAAGGTCTTCGCCGGCCAGAGCGACGACCCGTTCTACGTCGATCTCGGCTCGGTCTTCGATCTCGCCGGCCTGCGGCCGTTCAACCCGGCACACGTCATCCCGCTCGACGCGGACGACGGCGTCGACGGCGTGGGCGGCTTCAACACGCACTCGATCGTGCTCCAGGTGCCGATCAAGCAGCTGACGCGCGATGGCAAGGTGCACAAGGCCGACGACCCGAAGGCCGTCATCGGCGTCTACGCGACGGCGAGCCGGCAGAAGATCAGCATCCAGCGCGGCAGCTCGATCAAGGGAGGCGGCCCCTGGGTGCAGGTCTCGCGCCTGGCCGAGCCACTCATCAACGAGGTCGTGATCCCGCTCGGCAAGAAGGACCGCTGGAACAGGTCCGATCCGAGCAACGACAGCGACTTCGCCGGCCGCTACCTCAAGCCGGAGGTGACGAGGCTCGCCAACGGGCTCTACCCGGTGCTCGACAACGCGCCGGAGAGCGGCCGCACGGACATCGCCGCCATTCTGCTGACGGGCGTTCCCGGGCTCAACTTCACCGGGAACACGCAGGCCGACCTGATCCGGCTGAACACGGGCATCGCGCCCACGGGGCCCGTCGGCACCGGGAACCGGCTCGGCTTGCTTGCGGGCGAGTTCGCCGGCTTCCCCAACGGACGCCGGCTCGAGGACGACGTGGTCGACATCGAGCTCCGCGCGCTCACGTGCGGGTACGGCGCGATCGTCGGCCCGATCATCGACGGGCTCGGCTCCTGCGGCCCGAACCCGGGCGACGCGAACCGCTCGCCGAACAACCAGCTCGGGGACGGCGTGGACGCGAACGATCGTCCGCTCCGCACCACGTTCCCGTACGTGGCCGAGCCGCACCAGGGTTACGAGCACGTTCACCACTCCATGGTGGGCGGCCCGTAGCGAAGGGATGACGAAGGGGCCCGCGCGGCCGCGGGCCCCTCGTTCCCAAAGACCGTCATGAGGAATCGTCGAGCTCTTCTTGCAGGTGCCGCGGCACTCGCCGCAGCAGCCGCCGCGCTCCTCGGCGGCGTCCTCGCGGGCGACCCGGCGGCACAGCCGGCCGCCCCCGCGGGCGCGACCGAGGCGCAGGGCCAGCTCCTCCAGGGCTTCTCTCCCGGCGACACCGCCGCGCTCGTCGAGCGGCTCGTCACCCGGGTGGAGGCGGACCCGCGCGACGCCGAG
>Ga0081455_10006521_pt1 | contig 12499 bp, 10 predicted proteins | sample TabmetS3T2R1_FD_70207 | JGI IMG/M metagenome (GOLD analysis project Ga0081455, IMG submission 70207) | Tabebuia heterophylla rhizosphere microbial communities from the University of Puerto Rico - S3T2R1 | ecosystem: Host-associated > Plants > Roots > Rhizosphere ... | reverse complement strand
ACGGCAGTAAAATTCGCGTCGGCGACGTAATTCTAGGGCTGGAATCGAATGGGTTGCATACAAATGGCTACTCGTTGGCACGAGAAATTCTGTTTCGCAAAATGCGGCTCAAAGTCACCTCGCATTTGCCCGGTTCGAAGATTACGGTCGGCCAGGAATTGCTGCGCGTGCACAAAAATTATCAGCCGCGCCTCGCGAAGATGGCGACGGACGTGATCAAAGGCCTTGCTCACATCACAGGCGGCGGTCTCATCGATAATCTTCCTCGAATTTTGCCTGTAAATTGCGACGCGGTGATTGAAACGAAAAACTGGCGTATGCCTCGGATCTTTCGGATCCTTCAAGAAAACGGAAAGCTCGATGCCAAGGAAATGTATCAGGTTTTCAATATGGGCGTCGGAATGGCGGCAGTGGTTTCCGAACGTGATGCTCAGCGGGTGATGCGAATGTTAAAAGCAAAGCAGATCGGATATATCGCACGCGGAAGTGGCAAGGTGCATTTGCAGTTCTGACCAAAGCGGGCGGAGCGACGCCGAAACCACCACGCGCGACGCATGTGCTACCCACCCACATGCGGCCGCGCCGGCTCTGGTGCGGGCACTGCTTCACCTGGCGGCGTCGACGTTGTCATTCCGATTTTGCCCTTTCGTATCACCCGCTGCAGACCAGCGCGGTGCGCTGCGAGATCGACGAGTTCGGCAACCCGTGACTTCAGCAAACGCGCTCGCGTCCAGAGGAAGCCTAGGAAGAGTACATAGGGAACAACGACCCAAAGATCCACGTGCGAAATGTTGAGCTGCCGATAGATCAACAGACTTAAGACAATCAGATTGAGAATAATGGTCGTTGTAACGAAACGGCTCCGAAGTCGAACACGGGTCAAACACTTACCGCCGCCGTGATACTCAGTGACGGTTTGAAGCGCAATGCTCCACCAAAAATTGCCGTAGATTTGAATGTCCCACTCATTCCACCCGCTGTCGGTGGAGTAACGCCAGCCTTCTTCATCCAGCAGCTCAAAAATCGCGCCAAGTAAATAGTGGCGGTCCCTACCCTGCTCACTCCAAAAAACCCGGCGACTCAGACTGCCCGCAAAACGGCTACGCTCGGGCAGATGTTCATGTGTTCGAATCACGCTCGCAGGGGTGCGCTTGAAATGCAGCCACGTGAAATAACGCGAAAATCCTCGTACGAGCGGCTGTACAAAAGCCAAAAACATCACGAGTAATCGAGCTCCCGCCGTATCGAATTTCGGCTCGATCGAAGCGCGCACCATGTAGGAAAGCGCGACGCACAGCGTGCCGCCAAGCATGAGGTACGGGACGATGCGCAACGCGGGCAGAAAGATGCCCAAGCCAAACAGAAAAATTGTCAGGGCAAACCACTCAATACTGCTTAGGTAGGCCGCTACATCTGATTGAGGCGTCGGATAAATCGACTGGAAAAAGCCCTCTCCAAAAATTCCGTGATAGATCACGGGCCGGTTAACGAACCAGCTGAAACGCGGTGTCCCGTAGATCTGTCCCCGCCATTTCGCAGTGCCTGTTGGTCCGAAAAAGATCAAATGCTTAAAACGCAAGAGCGATTCTGCTTCGCCATAGCCGTCCTGCTGTTTCAAAAACGCGCGAAGCGTAAAACGGCGGTAGTGCCAGACGATTGCCGTTGGGCTGAACGCAATGACCCAACCAGCCTGCTGAAGTCGCCAGCAGAAATCGACATCATCACCAGCTTTGCGGTATTCTGTATCAAAACCGCCTACGCCTTCAAACGCCCAGCGATAGAACGCCATGTTACAACCGGGAATGTGCTCGGCGACCACGTCAGTAAGCAAAACATGGCTCGGTCCGCCTGGTGCCGCGGCAACGCAGGCTTGAATCCAATTTTTGGCCGGCGGCGTGACGTTTGGTCCGCCCACTCCAGCGTAATTGCCGCTTACAAGAGTGCCGATTAGATAGTAGAGCCAATCGGGATCAACCATGCAGTCAGAATCGGTGTAGGCGAATACTTCACCCTTGGCTGCAGCCGCGCCCGTATTCCGAGCGTGACTCAATCCGTGATTGCTTTGATGAATGTAGCGCACCCATGGGAACTGCGCCGCGATATAGGCTGTATCATCGGTAGATCCGTCATCAACCAGGATCACCTCGTACTCGGGATAATTAAGTTTGCCTAACGAATCAAGGCACGATGCAAGAGTGGGGCCTCCATTGTACGAACAAACAATTACCGAAACGAACGGCGCCTTTGGCAAGGGACGATGAGGCAGCGTGGAATCGTTTCTGCCCAGTTTCTCTTCCAACATGTAGAACGCCTTCTTGGGTTTGCGGTCGCGCGTAACAATCCCAAACGCCCAGTCTGTAATTTCCTGTCCGCCGGTGAACCATTCGTCCGTCCAGGTAAAGAAAATCGTTCCAGCAAGACCGCACTTTACGACACTGTCGATGTGCCAACCGAGCATCTCGGCTTGCTCGTCCTCAGAATGCCGGATCGTGTCCATGCCGAATTCCCCCAGGATAAGTGGATGCTCGCCCGTGAGATTTTGCAGCCGCAACAGGTAACCTTCGAAATCGCGCTGATTGTGGAGGTAAACATTGAAACAGCAAAAATCGGCATTCTGCGGCAGCAGATATTCGGTCGGTGGGTAAGTGGCGTAGGAAAACAGGGCGTCCGGATCGATGGCGCGCCCAATGCGTATAAGTTCCTCTACGAATTCAATTACCCGGCGCGCACCGAGCCAGCGCGCCATGGTGCTGGAGATTTCGTTGCCAACGAGATAGCCAAGAATTGCCGGATGCCCTGCGTATTTGCTCACCGTCGCCCGGACCGCTTCAGCAATTTGCTTTCGAGTCGACCTTTCTCGCAGGAACTCGATATGCTTTTCCCAGGGAAGCGTCACGAGCACGCGCATCCCTGCGTTTGTGCATCGATCAAGAAACCAGGGCGGCGGTGCATGATAAATCCGTACAACATTCAGGCCGATCTGGCGCATGAGGGTGAGGTCGGCTTCCACCTGTTCGGGTTGGCCGAGATAGTTCCCTTCGGCGTCCGGTTTAAAGGGACCGTACGTGACGCCTTTAACGAAAAACTTCTTGTCGCCCTCCAAGAAGAATTTCGCCGCCGGGCGAATTCGCGGGTCCTTGGTTGTTGTCATGTCGAGCGGAGTCGAGACATCTCTCGACGTTTGAGGGGGTTCAATCAAGAGATTCATCGACTTCGCTCGGAATGACAAAAGAGAACGTCCGCGAAGAACTGCGCCAACCAGTCTCGTTACAAAGCCGCCAGCGCATCGCGAATTACCGAGCTTGTTCGGTCGAGGTCTTCCGCGGTATGTGCCGTGGATATGAAACCGGTTTCGAACTGTGATGGCGCAAAGTAGATGCCGTGCTCCAAACAAGCGTGAAAAAATCTCGCGAACTTTTTCAAATCGCTCCGGCGCGCGCTTGCGACATCGAAAATTGGTCCCGACGCAAAGAACAAACAGAACATCGAACCAATCCTGTGAAACGTGATGTCACTTCGCTCCTTGATGCCAGTCCGCGTAAGTTTTTCGAATTGGACTCCAAGCTCTTCCAATGCTTTCCATCCATTGATGCCCTCGAGCTCGCGCAGTTGCGCGAGACCAGCTGCCATAGCAATAGGATTTCCAGATAATGTTCCCGCCTGATACACCGGACCATCCGGCGAAAGCTGGTCCATGATTTCGGCCCGGCCGCCAAATGCGCCGACTGGCAGTCCGCCCCCAATCACTTTCCCCAGCGCCGTAAGGTCGGGTTTAATTCCGTAAATTTCTTGGGCGCCGCCGCGCGCTACACGGAAACCGGTAATTACCTCATCAAAAATCAAGAGCGCTTTGTTGACACTGCATTCCTCTCGCAAGATCGACAAAAAATCGTCGGTCGGAAGATAAAGACCGGCATTCGCCGGAACAGGCTCTACAATTATCGCCGCAATCTCGCCTTTGTTTTCAGCAAACGCCTTCCGCACAAGCTCGGCATTGTTGAATGGGAGTGAGATGGTGAGACCGGCAAATGCTTCCGGCACGCCTGCGCTATCAGGCCGACCGTGAGTAAGCGCGCCGCTGCCCGTCTTTACCAGCACCCCATCAACATGTCCGTGGTAACAACCGTCGAACTTGATGATCTTGTCGCGCCCCGTGAACGCGCGAGCGAGGCGAATGCTCGACATGGTTGCCTCCGTGCCGCTGTTTACCATCCGCACTTTCTCAATCGAAGGCATCCAATCGCAGATCAATTCTGCCATCTCGACCTCCAACGGATTTGGAATTCCAAAACTTAGACCGCGCGTTGCGGCTTCGCGTACCGCGTCCACGACGGCTTTCGGCGCGTGACCAAGAATCGCCGGTCCCCAGCTTCCCAGGTAGTCGATATACTCATTCCCATCGACATCCCAAATCCTTGAGCCCTTCGCGTGCGCCACGAAAAACGGTGTGCCGTCCACATTACGAAACGCGCGCACCGGCGAATTGACGCCCCCGGGAATTCGCTTCTGTGCAGACGCGAATAGTTGTGAGGAGCGGGATGTCATTTTCAGTCAAACGTCCAACGCCCAGCGCCCTACGTCCAACGCCGAATTTCCGTGGAAAGCACTTTCACTACTCCATTACCCCATCATTCCGCTTCCACGCGTTGACACGCTGTGCTCCCACGTTACGCTCATTCCTCGTACAAACGGCGGGGTAGCCAAGTGGTAAGGTCGCGGTCTGCAAAACCGCTATTCGCGGGTTCGATTCCCGCCCCCGCCTCGCAATGCAGCTCGTGAGTTAGCTCCAAGGCCCCGTGCTCCTGAAATGTTCCGATCCGGGGTAGCCGAAAAAGCGGACGAGATTATCCAGCTATTGCGGCCTAAAAGCGACGATCTTGCGGGATCGGGCTGGCAGTGGTTCGATTCCGAACCATTCTGCCGCGTGATTGTGTCGGTCCAGTTCGCGGTAGTTCGTAAAAAGCTTAACCGGGCTGTTGCCCATCTCGAGCGCAACGCGCCCTGCATCAGGTACCATAGACAATCGATATGTAGCGTAGGAATGCCTAAGACAGTTTGCTTTCCAGGGGATGCCGAGCCGTTTCGCGAATTTGATCGCGCTATCCACGGTCCGCTGGCTCTGAAATAACTTCCCGTTCCGACCGCGATATGGCGTCAGCCATTTCGTCAAATTGGGTTGAATCGGCACTAGCCGCCGGGTGGCAGTTTTCGCTTTACGCGCTTTCACATCAATGTGCCCTTTCTCAAAATTAATTTCGCTCCATTCCAAACGGAGCAATTCGGCCGAGCGAATCCCGGTAAACGCCGCCAATGCAAAATAGAGCTGGTAATCGGGTTTTGATTTTCTAAGCAGGCTCGTTAGTTGAGCCGGCGTTAAGATTGCGATTTCCCCGTCTTGGTTGCGCACCGTTTCCACTTCCGCCGCTTCCGTTGTTTCGCCTTTTGCTAGGTAACCGCGGCGCCGGGCGAAATTGAACAGCGTCACAACCGCCTGGCGCACGTTGTTTCGCGAGCGCGGTCCGATTTTCAAGCTGTCGAGCCACAGGGCAATCGCGCCAGTGCTGATACTCCCGATGTTTGTCTGAAATGAACCAGCAAACCGATTCAGATAAGTCCGCAGCGTTTCAATGTATCGATCAGAGAGTCTACCGTTCTGTTTTGATGCCAAAAGTTCATCGACAATATCCCCCACCCGCTTCTCAGTGATTTTTTTGCGCTTGCGCATCACGACGTATTCTTCGATCGCGTAATGCAATGGAATGCCGAACGGCCGCAGCAAGTTTTTCGCAGCCATGTAGCTCTGCCAGTCTGCGGCGCTCAAAGACAAAACCTGGGCGCGTCCTTCTTCCAATGCGGCCGCCGTGTCTGATGCAAATCTCCACGCGTCTTTGTATCGACTAAAGTTTTTCCTCCGTTGCTTTTCGTTGAGCCGATGGGCAACAGTGAACAGCTGGTAATATTTGCCCTTGTAGCGGCGACCTTTGTGGCGATAGATCTTGACTACGGTGTTGCCGCGTTTGACCGCGATGATGGTTTTCAATTAGCGCGGTCTGTTTAGGCGGTTCAAGATTTGGGTCAGAAGTCCAGGCCTAGCAGGACGGACGAAAATAAGCTTCCTCTCCATCCCCCTTCGTCCAAGTGCCGGTTCAAGCTCCAGCTTCCATATTCCCAACCCCGTCAATACTTGTTGTCTTTCCTTTTCTGTCATTTCATTCCTCCTTTCCTTTTTTAATCTGTTTTTAGGCGCTCCAAGATCCTGGTCAGAAGACCTCCACCAGCCATGCGCTCCCTTTGGTTCATCCGGCGCCTGGCTTCCCGTTTAAGCTGCGACGACAGCTTCCAGTATGTAATGCTCGGGCCGCAGTCTTCCGTTAGTATTCCCAGCTCGATCAATTGTTGTCTCTCCTTTTGAGTCATTCTCGCTATTCCTTTTTAAGCACGTTTAAGCACAAAAATGCACCAGAGTGCAATTCGTTGCAACTTAAAAAGCAAAAAATCACATAGGGAGCCAGCGTTAGTCCTGTTTTGTTGACTCCCGTACACACTGGGGTGCCTCTCTGATGCTGGTCTTCTGTTCCAGCGAGCCTCCTGCCACGAGCACCGCAACGCGCCAGACTACGGTCACAACGCAGGGAGTGCCAACGCCGAGGTCGCCAGCGACGGGGAACGATACAGGTCACCCAGGTTATTGAGGCTCCCGGCGGTTTGCGGATGATCTGGGCAACGGGCTATTTCTGTGATCTTCAGGGAACGCTGACAGTGGCCAGGAACGCTTTGCCGGTGATTGCGCCTTTGGTCGCTTCCAAGCCAAAACGTCACAACTCAAAACTTTGTCCGCTAGCGATTCGAGAGCGCATCGTTAACGCAGTCGCCGCCGGTGACTGCAAGTCAGCAATTGCAAGGGCACTCCGCGTTTTACGCAATACGGTCTCTCCCATCGCAGAACAGGAATGGAACAAGGTGGAACAGCGTAAAGCCCGTATCGCCGCTCAAGCTGAACGCGCTGCTACTCGCGCCATTGATCGCATCAACCAAAAACTCGACTCCACCCGATGACATTCCCCTCAATACTTGTTTCGATTCCCGCCTCTTTTCGTAGGTAAAACAGCATGAATTCGCGCCTGATTCAGAACAAATCTGCTGGCTTTCGCCCATGTCCACCAATGTTTAAATGATCCGAGATTTGGTCTGCGTGACAGTGGACTGCAAGGCAGTCAGTCCCTTAGCGAACACATGGTCAAAGTGGCGTGAGAATGGACGCTGGAGCTCTTGGAGTCCGGCATCAATTTGATTGATCGCGAGTGGAAGCGTAGTAGTTTAGCCCTATAGGGGGCGCGTTAGCTTCGTTTATTTTCACTGGCGCGTCTCCTTATCTATTTTTGGTTTTTGTTCGCTTGTTCCCTAATAGAGAACCCTGGCGCAGGTGAAACTCTTAGATTTCGATTGCCCGATTGCGCTTTCGAGCGAGGCGTTCCTTCTGATGAGCGGGTAAAGCTCTAAGGCCTACGCTTCGCCGGATGTACAAACAAAAGTGGCCGCCCTAAAAGGGACGGCCACTCTGTGTTGGGAAACTCCTTGGATTAGTTACCGCTTCAAGAACCGTCGCGCCATGCCCAGTGCGCCGAAAGCTGTGCCTAGCAACATCGCGGTGGTTCCACCGTCTGGAACACCAGGGGCCCCAGGGCCGAAGAGCGTCCACCCCGAAAGACCATATCCACCAGCTGAGTCAGGAATCGTGATAATGCCGCTTAAATCTCCAACGTACCAAACTTCAGATCCGTAATTTGGGCCGTCGTATTTGGCAAACAGGTAGGTATACAAACCACCGGCGCCAAGGTCGATCGTTGTACTGGTACCGTTTACGTGACCAGCTAACACGGCCTGAGGCAACGTACCAAAATCATTGTTTGAGCGGGTGAAGTGTTGTCCGAGGGCATCATCCTGAGTGCCAAGGGCCATACCAATCAGATGGTTGACATAATTGAGTCGATCTTGGTCGCCGGAAGGTATGCCGAACTCAACGAAGCCCAGTTCGTGGGCGTCGCCGATTGTAAGGGCTCTCGCATTGTTGCCGAACGCTAACATTGTGGCGCATACCGCTGTGCACAGGAGCGCCAGTTTACTTGTGGAGATTAGTTTCATTTTCATAGGAGTTTCTTGTTGTATTGCATGAAGGAGCATACGTTATGCCAGATATCTGATACGTGTAAATATTCACAGTAAGCTCCTTATTATCAGTTTGTTAACCTGAACATAAAGTGACTCGGACTAGGTGCTTCTTATTGAAAAAAAGTAAAGTGTTCCGACAGAGTCTCTGTGGCTAGAGACAAACTAGTGTGTAACACAGTCCAGAGATGGAACTTACGGGCAACGTCGGAATTCCCAACACTGGGTTACTTAACCGGCACTGAACCGGAGCTGCGGTTCAACGATGTGATTCTAAGGCAGAGCGATTTTCACTACTGCTGCAGATTGGCAATGACAAATCACGCACGAATTGTCCGTGTCAGGAGAGCGCCATCTCTTTGGCGATTTCTCGATCAAGCCTTGTTGGTTGATCGGAAATAATCTGTGCCCTCAGCAGCTTTCCGTAAACAATCACACCTGTGACGAACAGAATCACGGAAAGGACCATTGAGCAAAAGTGAATGCGCAATACTCCTGACTTTCGAAATAACAGGACAGCAATTGAACTCAAAACCAAGTCGATGACGAGCAACCCAATGTAAGTCCAAAAAATAAGTCCCCTGAAATCCAATGTAATCCACGTGCCCCCTCCTCCGTTTGCCAGGGATCTCATATCCATGAAATAGATGGGAATCGCCAACAGCCCAAGAAACAGACAGATGATCAAATGTTTGCGCCAGATGGCAGTCATAAAGGCGCTTGCGCGGCCTTGGCTTACTCGTGCAGCCGAATCGGCCGTGAGACAAGATCGAGTTTGCCTGACGACATAACGCGCTCGATGAAGCCGGTGTCGTAATTCCCGGCCCGAAATTCGCCGTTTCGCATAATGGCAGCATGAAATGGCACGGTGGTTTTGATGCCGGTGATATAGTATTCATCCAGCGCGCGTCTCATTCGCTCGATGGCGTTGATCCGGGTCGCACCTACTGTGATAATTTTTGCGATCAATGAATCGTAATAAGGCGGCACGCTGTAACCGGTATAAACGTGCGAATCGACTCGGACGCCGCGGCCGCCTGGAGCATAATAGAATTCGATTCGTCCCGGCGTTGGACGAAAATCCTTCGCCGGATCTTCCGCGTTAATGCGACATTCAATCGCGTGAAGCCGAGGCGTTGCGTGCGCGACGTGCTCCGAAAGCGGTTCGCCGGCAGCGATTCGGATTTGTTCCTTCACTAAATCACATCCGTAAACTTCTTCCGTGATCGTGTGCTCGACCTGGATGCGGGTATTCATCTCGATGAAATAAAAATGTCTGTCTTGATCGACCAAAAACTCGATCGTGCCTGCGTTTTCATAGCCAACGGATTTAGCCAGCTTCAAAGCAGCGTGTCCCATTTTTTTCCGCAGACTCGGGGTCATAAGAGGCGATGGACATTCCTCGATCACCTTTTGGTTGCGCCGCTGAATGGAACAATCGCGTTCGCCCAGATGAACCATGTGACCATGGCTATCAGCAACAATCTGAAATTCGACATGATGCGGATTGATGATGAGTTTCTCGAGATAAACCTGGTCGTTCCCGAAAGCTTTTTCCGCCTCGTGACGCGCACTGTGAAAGGCTGATTGAAGACTCGGTTCATTGTGCGCCATGCGCATTCCGCGCCCGCCTCCGCCTGCGGAGGCTTTGATCATCACCGGATACCCGATTTTTTTTGCAATCTTGATCGCGTCGTTTTCTGTCTCGACAATTCCGTCGCTTCCAGGAGTCACTGGCACACCGGCCTTTCGCGCCGCAGCGCGCGCGGCATTCTTGTCGCCCATAGCCTGCATGGCCTGTGAAGAAGGGCCAATGAACTTAATGTTGCAGCTCTCACAGACTTCCGCGAAATGCGGGTTCTCAGCGAGAAATCCGTAACCGGGATGAATCGCATCGACGTCGCCAATTTCAGCGGCGCTCATAATGCGGTCGATCTTCAGGTAGCTTTCGGTGCTGGGCGCGGCCCCAATACAAATGGATTCGTCTGCGAGTTGCACATGCAACGAATCGATGTCGGCCTCGGAATAGACGGCAAGCGTTCGGATCCCCAGTTCCTTGCAGGCGCGAATCACGCGTAGCGCGATCTCACCGCGATTGGCAACCAGGACCTTCTCGAACATGCGTTGATAATTGGAGCGCTTCGCTTGCGCCTTACTGACGTGGGTTGGCAGTCGATGTGCCTGCCCTGGAATTAAAATTCCTGCGATGCATTAACGAACGCGAAACAGCACCTGGCCAAATTGGACCGGCTTGCCGTTTTCAACCACGACCTCGGCGATGACACCACTCGTTTCCGCTTTTATCTCGTTCATCACTTTCATCGCCTCAATGATGCAAACCACTGTGTCCTCCGTAACGGTTTTTCCAACGTCAACAAAGGGTGATGCGTCCGGAGACGCAGCGCGATAGAATGTGCCTACCATGGGGGAAACAATTTCCTTGAGCGGAACGCTTTCAGTTGGCTTGGGTGAGGCCGGTGCGGCTTCAGGCGCCGTTGTCCCCGCCTTGGGTGGAACTGCTATCGGCAGCAACGCGCCTGCGGCTGCTTGACCCGAAGAGCCTCTTTGAAGTTTTAAACGAAATCCCTCCTTCTCGATCTCGAAGACCGAAAGATCGTTCTTCTTCATCAGGTCGATGATGGTTTTGATTTCCTTGATGTCTTTGGGTTCCACTATCTGCTCCTGTCAAAACGTAAGGAGGCTAGGTAAAGCAGTTTTGGGAATGAGGTCAAGGCAATCGTAGCTATTGTTCCCATGAATGATTGACGCGCCACCGTTACTCGATTTCAAAATCATCGATGAAACTGACGATTACGCAGTGATCGATAAGCCGCCGTTTCTCCTGATTCATCCCACCAAACCCGATGGCACACGAACATTGTGGCAGGAATTGCGTGGACTCTTCGCCTTCGAGATTGCGGCCGGTGGCCAGGTATCCATTGTGAATCGGCTCGATCGAGAAACCAGCGGCCTGGTGTTGGTGGCAAAGAAAACTGATGTCGCAAGCCGATTTGGAGTACTGATGCAACGGAGACAACTAAAGAAAGAATATCTGGCGATCGTCTGGGGCTGGCCAGAATGGGAGCGCACACTTGTTGATGCCCCCCTCGATCGGCAAGGAAAACATCAACATTCCCAGATCTGGCTCAAACAAATGATTCACCCAGCGGGTGCACCTGCACAAACTGACCTTCGCGTTGAGCGACGGTTTGTGCGATCGACTGTTAGGGCGCGATCACAGCCTGCTCGCCGTGGCGAGAGCGCGCCGATCGAGGCCGCGCGCACGGGTGAGAAGTTCAGCTTGATCCGTGCGATTCCGAACACCGGACGAACCCACCAGATTCGAGTGCACCTTGCCTCGATTGGTCACTCTATCGTCGGCGACAAAATTTACGGCCCTGACGAACAGCTTTACCTCCGTTTCATTGAAACCGGATGGACCGCTGAGCTCGAACGTCAACTGCTCCTTCCGCGACACGCTTTGCACTCGGCAAGATTGACAATCGAAGGCGAGCATAACTGGAACAGCTCGCTGCCCCACGATCTCGCAGAATTCTGTCCCGACTTGCCGGGATGATCGCCGTTAGCTCGCTCACACAAACGTCAGTGATTTAATTTCGGCACTCACAGAGCGCCGCTACAGCACGCGCGGCTAATTGCAATCCGAGCAGGCCTCCTTATCGTAGGCGCGCCGAATGAAGACGCGCGCCTTTGCTGTCTGTGTGATCGTTCTCGTCTATTCGCAGACCTTCGGCGGCACCGAACAGGAGCGCACTCAAGTAACCACGGAGGCACTCAATCCCCAGCGATTCGAATTAGCCCTCGAGTCGGGATATTTGTTTGGCGCGATCAATCCGCCGCAAAATTACCAAATTGGCACAGAATTCTTAACAGCGCGCGTTCGATGGGGAGTTGTGCAACGCGATATCTGGCTTCGCGGTTACAATCAATTCTATATTAGCGCGATCGCGGAGCCAATCTTCCGCGGAATCGAGAATCATTATTTCGGGCTTAATCTTGGAATGCGTTACAACTTTGTTCGACCGGGCTGCCGGTTCGTTCCCTATATTTCAGGCGGGCTCGGGTTAGGATGGATCGATAGTCATCCAGAAGTTCCCGGCGGCCAGGGTCAGGATTTTACATTCAACATTTTATCGGCCGCCGGGATTTCCTATCTCGTTGACGATCACTGGAAGATCAGCGTGGGCGCTCTTTATCAGCATCTCTCGAATGGCGGGCAAACCGACCCCAATCCTAGCCTCAATCTTTTCGGTCCCCAGGTTGGCGTCAGCTATTCGTTTTGATCTCACCAGTAAGTTGATGAGCAATCCAC
>Ga0081455_10006520_pt1 | contig 12501 bp, 16 predicted proteins | sample TabmetS3T2R1_FD_70207 | JGI IMG/M metagenome (GOLD analysis project Ga0081455, IMG submission 70207) | Tabebuia heterophylla rhizosphere microbial communities from the University of Puerto Rico - S3T2R1 | ecosystem: Host-associated > Plants > Roots > Rhizosphere ... | reverse complement strand
GCTTGCGGCAGCGAGCCGACCAGCTTGCATGGCGAGCCGATGGACAGTCGGTGCACGTTCGACTCGAGGTTCCCGAAGAGGTGCCGACCTTGCCAGCCGCGATTGAGGTTGCCACTTACCGTATCGCCACCGAAGCCCTCACCAATGTCGTACGCCACTCCAAGGCCACCGGTGCCGTGGTCCGGCTGCGCTGCGCCGAGCAAGTCGAATTGTCGATCACCGACAATGGTCCGCCCAACGGCGCATGGACTCCAGGGATCGGGCTGAACGCGATGCGCGAGCGGGCCGCGGAACTGGGTGGGTCGTTTCACGCGGGGCCGACTCCGACCGGAGGCCAGGTTGTGGCCTCGATTCCGCTGCCATGAGCGAAATCCGAGTGGTGCTCGCTGATGATCATCCCGTGGTGCGGGCGGGTCTGGCCGCACTGCTCGGATCCCTGCAGGGCATCGAGGTGGTGGGAGTTGCCGCCGACGGTCGTGAGGCGGTACGCGAGGTGGTACTGCAGCGGCCGAACGTGGCAGTCCTGGACCTGCAGATGCCTGGCCAGGATGGCTTCGCGGCCACACGGGAGATCGCTCGCGTGGCGCCGGAGGTTGCCGTCCTGGTGTTGACCATGTTCGACGATGACGACTCTGTGTTCGCGGCCATGCGGGCAGGTGCTCGCGGATATGTAGTCAAGGGTGCCGAGCAGGAGGAGATTGGTCGGGCGATCAGGGCCGTCGCATCGGGTGAGGCGATCTTCGGGCCGGGCATCGCTCAGCGTGTGCTGCGGTTCTTTGCGACTCCGGCGCCGTCCGCTGATCCGTTTCCCGAGTTGACTGCGCGGGAACGGGAAATCCTCGATCTATTAGCGGCGGCGATGCCAAACTCGGTGATCGCTACCCGTCTCGGCCTGTCCCCCAAGACGGTCGCCAACCACCTTTCCTCGATCTTCACCAAGCTCCAGGTCGCGGACCGAGCGCAGGCGATTCTGCGGGCGCGGGATGCCGGGCTGGGGGTTCCGGGTGACAGCACCTAACGGCCAGTTCTGTCCGACCTGACCCATACCGTCGTCCCACCAAAGTGGAAAACATCCAGCCGGACTACGCCGTGCCCGAGATGCAGCCGACACGAGGACCTTCCGAGCCTGACCAGACACCAAGTTGGGGATACTGAATCTTCGGCGCCGACTAACCGGGAGGGTTTATGACGATCAGCGAGGTTCCTGCAAAGACTGGCTATGTCCCGGTCGACAGCCTCCAGATGTATTACGAGATCCATGGCACGGGACAACCGCTCGTGCTGTTGCATGGCGCGTTCTCCGCCATCGGCACCTCATTTGGACAGTTGCTGCCTGGCCTTGCCGACAGCCGGCAGGTCGTCGCCTTCGAGCTCCAGGGTCACGGCCGCACCGCGGACATTGATCGCCCGCTGACTCTCGAAGGAATGGCGGATGACGTCGCTGCCGCGATCGATCAACTGGGAGCCGCACCTGCCGACATCTTCGGCTACAGCACGGGCGCCGCGGTCGGCCTACAACTCGTTCTTCGGCATCCGGATGTGGTGCGCAAGCTGGTGCTCGCATCCGTCACCTACACCATGGCGGGCGTGCATCCAGGCCTGATGGAGGGACTGGGCGAGATGACGCCGGAGATGATGCATGGTTCGCCGTGGCACTAGGAATACCTGCGGACCGCGCCGCGCCCGGAAGACTTCCCCCGGCTGTTCGCGAAGAAGACTCAGATGGATCGGGAGATCAAAGATCTATCGGCCGAGGCAATCAGCGCGATCAAGGCTCCTACCCTGTTGATCATCGGAGATTCCGATCTTGTCCGCCCGGAGCACGCGGTAGAGATGTTTCGCCTACTTGGCGGCGGAGTCTTTGGTGATACTCCTGCCGGCCTGCCGGATTCACAGCTGGCCGTACTCCCCGGCACGTCTCACGTGACGGTGGTGAACCGTGTCGATCTGCTGCTGCCGATGATCACGTCATTCCTTGATGCGCCCATGCCGATGGACAAACTGACTTAGCCCTTCCGCACAAACCGGACGTGTAGAGCGGCCGGAGTTCCTACGAACTCGGCGATCTCATACCCGCTTGGCGCCTGATCGAGGTTGTCCCAGAGTCGTTCGCCGCTGCCTAGCAACAGCGGCGCGTACGCCAGGTGCATCTCGTCGACCAGCCCGGCACGCAGATACTGCTGGATCGCGGAAACGCCGCCGGCGAGGCGTACGTCTTGCCCGTTCGCGGCACGGTAAGCCCGCTCTAATGCTGGTTCGATGCCATCGGTCACAAAGTTGAAGACGGTCCCGCCCTTCATCGTGACCGACTCGCGTGGGTGATGCGTAAGCACGAACGTCGGATGGTGGTACGGCGGGTCGTCGCCCCACCAGCCCTTCCACTCATCGTCGGGCCAATCGCCGCGGATGGGCCCGAACATGTTGCGGCCCATGATCGTTGCGCCCAATCCTTCCTCGCCGGCAGCGGCGAAACGATCATCAACCCCCTCGTCGCCGCCCTCCTCTCCAAAGATCTTGTGGAACGTGCGGGTTCCGAACGCCCAGTTGTGGAGCTCGTCGCCGCGAACACCAAGTGGGTTGTCGAGACTCTGGTTAGGTCCCGCGGCATAGCCATCGATTGCGACGCTGAAATTGTGGACTCGAAGCTTTGGCACTGGGATCCTCCTGCTCTGTACTGGCTACGCACTCTGACAAGCTGTTCGCAGATTCCGACTCCTTCGACGCTTGCGTCGCGAACCGAGACCCCTCACGTTGCCACAACCGCAAGCGCCTGCAGTCGTCGGAGCGAACAGCCCGTCATAGCGCGACTATTAGCTACGCACTCTGACAAGCTGTTCGCAGATTCCGACTCCTTCGGCGCTTGCGTTGCAAAACCGACGGGCTCACGAGCGAACAGCGCGTCATAGTGCGAGTGTTTCCTGAGGCTTCGCATATGTTGCAACGTGTGCAGAGTGCCGGGCAATGAACGTGCACGTGGGTTTCTGACCAGGGGTGGACGATGGGTGCGGAAGTAGGAGCTGCTGGCGAGATTCCGCCGCAGGTATGGCAATTGGATGCGGCGAGTCTGTCCGACGCGAACAAGGGACTGCGCATCCTGCCGCGCGAACTCCGCCCGTATCGACGCGGCATGCGCATGGTGGGCCGGGCGGTCACAGTCGCCGCATCCGCTGACTTGGTGCCGGTGCTCGCTGGACTGAACCAGTGCGGCCCTGGCGACATTTTGGTTGTCGACGCGGGCACCACCGAGCAAGCTGTGCTCGGTGAGCTCTTTGCATCTGAATCCGTCCGGCGCGGCATGGCTGGCATTGTCGTCTACGGCCTGTGTCGCGACACGGCGACCTTGACCCAGCTGCCGCTGCCCATCTACTCCCTCGGCACTGTTCCGTGTGCTCCAGGAGCCACCCAGCTTCCGGTCACCCAACAACCCATTCGCCTGGGAGACGTCGAGGTCCGACCTGGTGAGATTCTGGTCGGCGACGATGACGGCATCGTGGTACTGAGCGACGCGGAATTAGATGCGGCGTTGGAGGCTGCCGAGACGATCCAGCGACGCGAGGGCGAAATGCGGTCAGCTATCCAGGACGGGATGTCATTGTTCGAGCTACTGAACTTCACTGAGCATGTTGAGAACCTGCAGGCAGGGCGTCCGAGCGCATTGACGTTCACAGTGGAGTGAAGGCCTATCCGGGCCGACAGGCCAACGTCCCATGGGCCTCACATGATGGGGCGCGCAGCTGGACGTCCGCGTACGTCCGAGGCATTGCGAGGGAATTCCACACCTCGATGCCCGGGTATCGACCAACTCCGCTGATAGAACTTCCGGAACTGGCCGACGAACTCGGCGTCGGGGCTGTGCTGGTCAAGGACGAGTCCAACCGTCTCGGGTTGCCGGCGTTCAAGATCCTTGGTGCATCCTGGGCGGTGAATCGCGCGTTGAGCCAGCGCAGCGGTTTCGACACACCGGCGAAGAGCCTGACCGAGCTACGGGAACGTTCGGCGCCGGTCACTCTAGTGACAGCGACGGATGGGAACCACGGTTGCGCCGTAGCGAGTATGGCCGCACTACTCGGGCTCGCCGCTCGCGTCTACGTTCCCGCTGGAACGTGCCAGGAGACGGTGGAGGCGATCAGTAACGAAGGCGCCGAGGTCGTGCAAACCGGTCTGATCTACGACGAAGTTGTGTGGGCCGCCGCCAGCTCGACTGCTGGTCACCGCAACGACCTGCTCATCCAGGACACCGCCTGGGAAGGGTATGAGCAGATCCCGCGGTGGATTGTCGAAGGCTACGGCACCTTGTTCGACGAAATCGACGAACAGATCGGCGAGAAAGGCATCCACCTCGTGGCCGTACCGACTGGCGTGGGATCGCTGCTACAGGCTGCGTTACGGCACTACCGCCGTCCAGGTAGCCAACCCCAGCCGGCCGTGCTTGCGGTAGAACCGGTCAGCGCCGCCTGCGTCACAGCCAGTCTGGCCGCCCGCAGACGGGTCAGCGCTGACACCTCCGAGGCCACGATCATGGTTGGGCTCAACTGTGGGTCCGTCTCTACGATCGCGTGGCCAGCCATCCGCGACGGTCTGGATGCGGCAATCACGGTCAGTGACGAGGAGGCCGGAGCAGCGATGCGCCGGCTGAACGAACTGGGGGTCGCAGCTGGAGCGTGTGGCGGCTCTTCGCTGGCCGGCGTACGCGCAGGGCTTGGCGATTCGGGTCATCGCACCGCACTTGGGATCAGTCGAGACAGTGCACTGGTGTTGATCAGCACGGACGGCGCGGTTTAAAGTCGCGCTGAGTGCTGGTCGGGGCTTCAGGCTCGGGGAGTTGATCATGGTTGCCGAATCCCACAGCTCCGTTGCCGGATTTCAGCGGCGTCCACCAGGCTTTCCTCAGCGAGAGCGATCCGCCCACCCCTGAGGGTGACGTCCGCACGGCATTCTTCAAAGCACTGGAGATGCTCGCTGAGAGAACCAGCAATTGAGCCTTGTCCGGCGATTCTGAAACGTCAAGCCTTGCGGTGTCGGTCCCGCCACAGGAGCAGCGCCACAGCAGCGACCACCATTAGCTGGAGTGCGATCCCGATTGTCTGGGCGATCGCGTCCGAGGTGGGGAAGCCTTCCAAATGAAGGAAGTGGAAGATCGCGTGGGGCACTGCGTACACCGCGATCGCGGCCACCGCCGCCGCGCTCAGCAACCGCTGGCCCGTCACAGCTGCCGCCGCCAGCACCACGGTGAGAGCGAGACTGAGCTCGCCGACGTCACGCACCAAGTGCTCGTTGTACGGCGGAAGTAGCGAGACCCATGAATGCCCGGGTAGCGGAAAGCTGCTGTAGAAGCTCGTGGGTGCGAACAGGGCCCAGACGCCGATGATCGCCTGAAGCACCGCGAGAAACCCGAGCCCCGCGCGTACCACCACGGATGTCGTGCGTGCCGTATTCGGCATGATCAACCTCCCTGGTCTGTCACCCGCTACGCCGAGTTGTCAGCTCATGCCTTGGCTCACCGTGCCGGCTTCCGCGTGATGATGCTCGCGCCGCAGATCCATCGGCCGAGAGCTCTGCTTCACCGTAGTGCTGCAGCGCGACCGCGGTAAGGGACCCGAACGGTAATGCGGTGGCAATGACCAATCGCACGCTCAGTGAGTTGAGGTCAGGCCAGCCGGCGGCGATGAGGGCGGCCACGATCGTCACCACGCCCGCGATCGCCCAGGCGCTCCGACCGAGCGTGGCGTAACGACGTGCAAATACACCGCAGGCGGCGATCGCTCCAACGAAGGTCAGTAGGAAACCGACCTCATGCGAGGCACCGTGCCAGCTCATCGATGGCGCACCAATTGGCGCACCTGGCGGGAAACCGGCGCCCGGATCGGCGGTGAAGAGCCCGGCGATGATCAGCCCGACACCAGTGATGCCGACGAGCAATGGACCCCAAGTACTGCCGCGGCCGGATCGTAGTTCTATCCGCAGGCCGACGGCGCCGATCACGTACAAGATCCCGCAGACCACGAAGTTTGCGATCTGGACCCATCCCGGTGAACCGAGGCTCAGCAAGCTGATTGGATGCCGAGCAAGATCAAACCCTCGGCGCGTGAACGCCTGACTCAGGCTGGCTGCGATGAACAACGGACCTGCGACGATGCCGCAGGCAAGCCGAGTGCGTTTCATGGTCAAGACCTTTCTTGCCGACGCCCCGCTGGCGTCTCTCACAGAGACGTCGTAGCAGGGAGTCGGTTTCGGACATGATCAGGAGGGACTTGCGTCGTTAAGCATTGCGGCGCGTCGGTTGAGGTAGCGCTGCTGCGTCAGATTCGTGGCCCTACGAGCCGCGGCCAGATACGCCTCGCGGGCGGCGGCCACATCACCGGTCATCTGGAGCAGGTGGGCCCGCACCGCGTACAGCCGATGGTCCTCGGCCAACTGCTTGTCGGCTGCCAGAGTTGCGACGCGCTCGAGTCCAGCGGTCGGGCCGTCGGCCATCGCAATGGCGACAACATGATTCAGCGCCACCATCGGGTTGTCTGACATCTGCAGCAGCAACTCATAGAGCGCCTTGATCTGGGGCCAGTCGGTCTCGTCTGCACCGGATGCCTCGTCATGGATTGCCGCAATGGCTGCCTGAAGCTGATAGGGACCGGTTGTCCCACGAGGCAGCGCGTTGGTGATCAACGCGACTCCCTCGGCAATGTATTCAGCGTTCCAGACAGACCGGTCCTGCTCGGCCAGCGGTACCAACTCACCGCTGGCTGTCGTCCGTGCAGCGCGCCGAGCGTCAGTGAGCAGCATCAGGGCCAATAGCCCGGCGACTTCGCCATCGTTGGGCAGCACCCTGTGGACCATGCGCGTGAGCCGGATCGCTTCCGTGGACAGCTCGGCGCGATGCAGGCTGGCGCCGGTAGTGGCGGTATAGCCCTCGGTGAAGATCAAGTAGAGCACGTGCAGAACTGCCGCCAGTCGTTCGGCCCGCTCGGCTGGGGCAGGCAGCCGAAATGGGATCCCGCTGTCCTTGATCTGCTGCTTCGCTCGAGTAATCCGCCGTGTCATGGTTGCCTCCGCGACCAGGAAGGCACGGGCAACCTCAGCGGTGGTCAGACCGCCGACCGCTCGCAGGGTGAGTGCGATCTGAGACGGTGGCGACAGCGCGGGATGACAGCACATGAACAGCAAGATCAACGTGTCATCGGAATCGGCTGGATTCTCGGCGGTGTCAGCCTGCTGCCGGGGAAGTTCCCAGCGAGCCGCGGTGTCTTCGCGACGGCGCCGGGCCTGTTCACTGCGCAGTAAATCGGTCAGCCGGCGTGCTGCGACCGTGATCAACCAGCCTTTCGGGTTGTCCGGGATGCCGTCGTTCGGCCACTGGGTTGCGGCCGCCAGCATTGCCTCTTGTACGGCGTCCTCAGCCGTGTCGAAGTTTCCGTAGCGGCGTACAACGGCGCCGAGAACCTGCGGTGCCAGTTGACGCAGCAGGCTCTCGACGTCAGTTCGCCCTTCGACAGGCTCAGGGCTCATCTTGCGGCTCAGGGCTCATCTTGATCAGTCGGCGATGTCGGCTGCCGATTCCATGATCGGCCGGATGTCGGCGTACGCGTTGGCGACGACATGTTCCGGTGCGGGACAAGCCGATAGCCGTCCGGCAATCTCTGTCGCTCTATCGAAGCTGTCGCATTCCACGATCCAGTAACCGGCGAGCACCTCCTGGGTCTCGGCGTACGGCCCGTCGGTTACGAACGGCGTGCCATTCTGCGCCCCGAGGCGCCTGGTGTGCACCGGCGCTGCCAGCCCCCGGGTCTCGACGAGCTCGCCAGCCTCGGCAAGCTCGGTGTTGAACGCCGTCATGAACGCAGCCATGGCCGCGAAATCCTCCGGCGACCATGCCGGCTGATCGCCGGCCTGGCCAGCCATGCCGTCGTAGTCCTGTTGCGACGCGTAGGTCAAGATCATGTACTTCACGTCCATCTCCTTTCGGCGGCGCCCTGTCTTGGCGCCTTTCACGATTAGGTCGTAGCTGGAGCTCCATTCCGGACATCCATGACCGCCAACGCAGGGTCAGGCTTGCTCGACCGCCGCGGTATCCCGGGAGTTGATCTTGCTGCGCAGAACCGCGACAGCTTCTCGAACCTGCTCCAGACTCGGGGGGCGTTCCATTGCGCGCTCCGCGTCAGCAAGGGCCACGACGGCTGCCCGATCTATCACTGCCAGCCGGGGTGAGCCCGGCGGAAGCAACTCCACGACCGTCGAGTACAGGCGAAGCAGCGCCAACATCACGATGAGATCGCTAGAGCCGTAGCGCCCAAACGTACCGCCGACGAAGGAGATGTAGTCAGCGAAGCTGTGTCCCGGCACGATGACGCGTCCTCTGCCACCTGGGCCGGTAAGGATATTGGCACCAAGGGGTCTGACCGCAAGGTCGCAGTAGATCACGGTGAGGTGATCTATAGCCTGAACGGCGGTGTAGGGATCGTTAACTGCGGGAGAAAGAGCCTTGCACGCAACGTCAGCCTGCTGCCTGATGCCGAATCCAACATCTTGCTCAATGGTGCGTTCGAAGCCAACCCGGATATCAGCGTCTACCGCAGCCTCGAGGGCGTCGGCATTCGGCCGCGGGTCGTCCGGCGTGGCGGCCCACACCCAGGCAATGGCGGTTCCTGCCACTACATGGTGGCCGACCCGGTGCCGGAGGCGGACCGTGACATTGGTATCGCTGACCATCGGAAGTAGCAGCTTCGGGTAGACGGTCTGGATGTACCCGGACTTCCGGCCGATGAGAGGCACCGCCCACTCGGGTGCCTGGGGATCAACTTCCTGGACGGTTGCAACGTCCTCGTGGGCGATGGCACGTCGAGTATTGCGCTCGACTCGGCGATTGATGGCGTCGATCTGGATTGAGTGCGCGAGGTGGTCTGCAAAGTAGACCACCATGCCGAGGCTGAGAAAGAGCAGAACGATCGCCCCGCTGACAGCCAGCCGCGGATAGACCTCGGTCCGGCTGCCAGCCTCCAAGCCGACAGTGAACAGACCTGCCGCGCTGTAGACAAATGTCGCCAGGAACGCGCTGAGGACGATCTGAGTCGCGCGATCTCGGAGGAAATTGCGCAAGATCCGCGGAGAAAACTGGGTCGACGACAGCTGGAGCGCGACTACCGTCAAGCCAAGGACAAGCGCGATAACCGTGACGACGGTGCTGCTGACCGCGATGAGCAGTGCTCGGGCATCGTCCGCAGTGCCTTGGAAGGCCAGTCGACTGAGGGGGGAGCCTGGGGGCACGTCGATTTGAGACATACCGTACCCAGCAGCAAGCGCGAGCAACGCCGCCAAACTGGGCAGGACCCATAGCGCTCCGCCGACGTACTCCCCTAGGGCACGCAGACGCACCGATCGTCTTATGCGGCGAACGAAACTCGGAGTATCGGAAGTCGCATCCATGCTGCGAGTCAGATTATCGCCGGCGCGGGCTTACTCACAGGGGAGATTTGGACGTGTTGGTGCCGGCCAGCGCTGCGAGGTACTCGTCTGTGGATGCCAAGATCGGGGTGTGTCCGAAGACGCTGCTATACCACCCGCAAACATCACTGCTGAAGTCGACCATGTGGATCGTGATCATCTACGTAAGGAGGGTTGGACAATGGCCCTCTATGTGGCCATCTGCCTGATCGCCGCGCTTACTGCCCTCGAGACCGTCACCGTCGTCCCGGGGCACGTCCTCGGACTGATATGGGGCACCACTGTCGGCCTGGCACTGGCGCATGTGTTCGCGTTTCGCGTTGCTGGTCGGCTCGTGCACTATGGCGAGCTCCCCAAGGCCGATCGCGTCACATCCGTGGTTCAGCTCGCCGCAGCCGCCGCGGTCGCAGTCATCGTCAGCATCCCCATTCTGCTGGCCTCGACCGAAACCGAGCTCGACTGGGCCCGTTACACCTGCGCCGGCATTATCGGCGCCGTCGGCTATCTCGTCGCTCGCGGCGCCGAGCACGGCCGGGTACGCGCTGTGCTCTTCGGCTTCGGAGTCCTCGCAATTGCCATCGTCATCGCCGTGCTCAAACACAGGCTGGCCGGTCACTAGGCAACATCGGTTGCAACGCAGATGAGAAGATTGCCGACATGGCCGTGCCTAAGCTCCTGGTGCGTGCGGGCAGGGCGATGAGCCAAATACCTATGGCAGTCCTGGCGCCCATGACCTGACTACTTGCAGATTGATCAACAGATAAGGGGACCACCGTGGAATTTCGCTATGTCGGCAACTCGGGTTTCAAGATCTCGGAGATCACCTACGGCAACTGGCTGACGCACGGCTCGCAGGTGGAAAACGATCAAGCCAAGGCTTGCGTGCGGGCTGCTCTCGATGCCGGCATCACGACGTTCGACACCGCCGACGTATATGCGAACACCCAGGCCGAGACCGTGCTCGGCGAGGCCCTTAGGGGCGAGCGCCGCGAGTCGCTGGAGATCCTTACCAAGGTGTTCGGACCTACCGGACCCAAGGGCCACAACGACGTCGGGCTGTCGCGCAAGCACATCATGGAGTCGATCAACGGATCGCTGGTCCGCTTGCAGACCGACTATGTCGACATTTACCAGTGCCACCGCTACGACTACGAGACTCCGCTCGATGAGACCATGCGGGCGTTCGCCGACCTAGTACGGATGGGCAAGGTGCTCTATGTCGGAGTCAGTGAGTGGACCGCCCAGCAGATCCAAGACGGCCACGACATGGCCGAGGATCTCGGCATCCACCTGATCTCCAACCAGCCGCAGTATTCGATGCTGTGGCGAGTGATCGAGAGCGACGTCGTACCCGTAAGCATCTCACTCGGCATGTCACAGATCGTCTTCTCGCCCATCGCGCAGGGTGCGCTCACGGGGAAGTACCGTCCGGGCGAGCAACCGCCGCCTGGCTCGCGAGCCACCGATGAGAAGGGCGGGGCTGACATGATCCAGAGGTGGATGAGGGATGAGGTCCTAGACCGAGTGCAGCAGCTGGTGCCGCTGGCAGAGGAGGCGGGGCTTTCCATGGCGCAGCTGGCTGTGGCCTGGGTGCTGCAAAACGACAACGTGGCAAGCGCGATCATCGGAGCATCGCGACCTGAGCAGGTTCAAGACAATGCCGCTGCATCCGGAATCAAGCTGGATGCCGATCTCCTGACCAAGATCGACGAAGTACTCGATCCAGTGGTTGAACGCGATCCCGCCAGGACACTGCGAAGCTCGCCTCAGACCCGCGAAGCGTAAGGGCCAGAGCTGCCATGATCATCCGCGTTTTCAGGCCGACGATCCACCCGGGCAAAGAGAGTGAGTTCGAGTCGTTTCTCCGGGACACAGCCATCCCGCTGGTGTCGCAGCAGTCGGGCCTGATCGCGCAGCATGTGGGCAAGCCTCACGACCCGTCCTCGACCGAGTTCGTGTACGTAACGGTTTGGGAGGACGCTGAGTCGATAAGGGCTTTCGCTGGCGACCGTTGGCAGGAGGCCGTGATCACCCCTGAGGAGGAGTACCTGCTCAAGGACACCTGGATCGGGCACTACGAGGTTATGACTAGTTAGCCGATCCACTGGTGCGGGAGCGTAATGGCTGCACTTCGCGTCGCCCACGCCTTTGATCTTGACCTGGTGCGGCGGCATCGAGGCAGCTGATCAAGCCTTCAAATCGACCTTCGACGTGACCCATTTCCGCAGCACGGCCGCAGGAGCGGCTCCCACTTGGGTGTCGATCACCTTTCCATGTTCGAGGAGGATCAGGGTTGGGATCGCCATCACATCGAACCGGCTGCTCAGCTCCGGCGCCTCATCTGCGTTGATCTTGACCAACTTCAGCCGCCCCGCGAACTCGCCAGCAAGTTGTTCCAGGACTGGACTCACCATCCGGCAGGGAGCGCACCAGGGTGCCCACATGTCGACCAGTACCGGGATGGTCGAGGCCTCCACAACATCTGCGAAGTCCGAGTCGGACCCGTTCACTACCCACGGCAGCGGTGTATGGCATTTTCCGCACCGTGGGATCCCACGAGCAACGGCGGGAACGCGGTTCTTGGTCTGACAGTTCGAACACACGACAACCCGAGTCGAGTCCTCCACGTCACCGCTCATGCCGCTTCCCTCTCTTCCGGTGGACCGCTCCGGGATATGACGGTGAGCTCGCCGTCCACAAGATCAACAAAGACTTCGCCGCCCTCGGGAAGATCACCTCGCAGCAGGGCCCGCCCGACCCGCGTCTCCACCTCGCGGGCAATGAAACGCCGCAACGGCCGGGCGCCGTACGCGGGGTCAAAGCCTTGCTCTGCAATGAATCGCAGCGCAGGTTCGGTGACCACGAGTGCGATCCGGCGCTCTGCAAGACGGGCTCGCAGGTCATTGAGAAGCAGGTCAACGATCTGCTCGATCTCGTCCAGCGTGAGCGGCTTGAACAGCACGATGTCATCGACCCGGTTCAAAAACTCCGGCGGGAAGTGGTTGCGAAGCGCGCCCAGCACGAGGCGCCGCGCATCCTCCTTGATCTCTCCTTCGGCCGTCACCC
>Ga0081455_10006519_pt1 | contig 12501 bp, 13 predicted proteins | sample TabmetS3T2R1_FD_70207 | JGI IMG/M metagenome (GOLD analysis project Ga0081455, IMG submission 70207) | Tabebuia heterophylla rhizosphere microbial communities from the University of Puerto Rico - S3T2R1 | ecosystem: Host-associated > Plants > Roots > Rhizosphere ... | reverse complement strand
CCGTGATTCCGCATCTTTTGGATGGCCAGCAGGCCACCTCTAAAGGAAAGCCGCTGACTCGTCAGGAGGCCCGGCAGCTGCGCGAGATGATGCGGGCAGTGGTGAATGAGGGCAGCGGCCGTGTGCTCGGGGATCTTGCCGGTCCGGCTGTTATGGCCAAGACCGGCACAGCGGAGTACGGCGCATCGAAACCTCTGAAGACCCATGCCTGGATGATCGCAGCGCAAGAGGATCTCGCGGTTGCTGTGTTTGTCAACGATGGCAAATCGGGCTCGCAAACGGCTGGACCTCTGCTGCGGACGTTCTTGGCAAAGGCTCGTTAGGCCTCACAGCCCGATGCTGGCTGGATCATTTTCGGGCCGCTCCGACGGCTACCAGCCAGCCTCGCTCGTCGCCTTCCACGAGCCCGGCGGACTCGAGTGCGGTCAGCGCGCCGAGGCAGGTTGGAACACTGACGCCTGCAGCGAGTGCGATGTCACCGGCGGTGGCGCGGCGGCGAGCCGGGATGGCTTCGAAGACTGCAAGCTGGCTCTCGGTCAATGCGTCGGTCGCCCTGGCCTGGCCGTGGGCGAGCGGCAGTGTCGCCTGGCCAATGTCGGAGATCAGCTCGAGAACCTCCGCCGCCGAGGTCACCAGTACGGCTTGCCCGTTGCGGATCATCAAGTGCGGGGCCGTCGATGCGCGGGAATAGACCGGACCCGGAACTGCCATGAGGGGTCGTCCGCAAGCAAGTGCCCAGCCGGCGGTGTTTCGAGCACCCGAACGGAGCGCTGCCTCGACAACTACAGTGCCTCGAGACATTGCGGCGATCAGCCGGTTTCGGGCCAGGAACCTCACCCGAGTTGGATGTGCGGCGGGTGGCAGCTCGGAGACGAGCAGTTGGTCCTTGGCCAGAGTTTGAAAGATCGAGGCGTGGCCGGGCGGATAGGCCACATCGACGCCGTTCGCCACTATGCAGACGGTTGGTCCGCCCGCGGCAAGGGCGCCGCGATGCGCTGCGACATCGATGCCGAAGGCACCACCAGACAGGAGGTCACGCCCTTGCTCGACCAGATCTGCTGCCAGATGTGCGGCAATGCCGTTTCCTACGCCGTTGCCGCCCGCGACCCCATGACTGCGACGAATCGTCCTATCAAGCGTGTGGGCAAGGCGGCGGCGGTTTCGTCGTACCGGATGACCACGCGTGGCAGAGCGGGCTTGATGATCTTCGACGCGCTGAAGGATCCAACGGCGTGGCTGCCGGCCGCTCAAACCACGACCCTGAGCTGGCCTGCGCACTGGGCAACAGGCTCGCCCAGCACCCCTCGATGATCTTGGCTCAAGCGCCTTCTGCTAGCTTCTGCGCAAGCTCAGCACAGCGGGATCACGGCCGTCTAGAGCGCACGAGAGCATCATGCGCCCTGCGATCCGACATGCCCACCGAGGCACTGGCAGAAGCACTCGGGAAATGTGCCACCATTAGTGCCTCGACCCGCCACGTATTTTGGGTGAGGCGAGCTGCTCTTAGCTGCCTGGTCAGATTTGTGTGATGCGAATCTTCATTAGCTATGCGCGCGAGGATCAAGCAGCCGTTGAGGCGCTCAACGCTGATCTCGAACGTGCTCGCTGCCAGGTCTGGATGGACGACAAGCCGATTGGCAATGAGGCTGCGCGGAATGCCCGCCTCGCCCGCGATCTGGTACTCCAGCTCGGTATACGAGACATCCGGGCGATCCCGCACCGGTGACCCATCACGGAATCCGGCAATCAACACTCGTCGCGGGCCGCAAAGTAGGCCACATCGGTAACCGCGTCACCCGCTTGCGGCACCGCCGGCTTCGCCGCGCGGACTGGGGCGGTCACGGTCGCCACCCCCGTAGGGGTTGGAGGTGGCGCTACTTGCGTGCCCCGAGTCAGAGGCTCCTAACCGACAGGTCCATGGTTTCGGCGACTGTTTGGGAGAAGCCGTTGGTGGTCAGAACGCGGAAACGCACCCGCTGGGCACCGGGGAATTGGTCGGCATCCACTGGCAGGGATGTGTCGGTCGCGCCCACTGCGAGGGTGATCCAGGTCTGCCCCCGGTCGGTGCTAGCTTGAACCGCATACTGCGCCCCGGGCGCGCCCACCCGCTCATCCGGCGCGCTTGGGTCATCCCAGGAGAGCACCGCGGAGTCGGTTGAGGGGCGTTCCTCGCCGTTCCCTCGGTCCGTGTCACGGACTCGTGTCACACGCACGTTCTCGGCCTGGCTTGGCGCGGGGCCGGGCTCCCACGTCGCGACAACGTACCCGTCTAGCAACAGGTCCAGGCCGGCGGCGTCTGGATCGACGGTCACGACCGTGTCGACCAGCCCCGTCTCATCGTCGTCGGGCAACCGACAGGTATCGGGCTTGAAGATCGCTGGCTCGATACGCGTGGTGCCATCCTGCAGACGGACGCGGAGGGCCACCCGGTCGTCGGGCGGGGTCGAGGATTCCGGGAAGGTGCCTGGAATCGGCGTCACGTATGCGAACTGCCCAGATTGGTCGGTGAGATTGACCAACGCCGTCACGTGCACAGGATTGGCTGGCCCGGTGAGGGCCATCTGGTCTGGCACGCCATTCATTCCATCATCATCGTCGTTATCGTCGTCGTCAGGCGGAAACAGCATCTCTTCGGCCACCAGCCGATTACGCACCCCGACATAGGTATAGGAGCTCAGCCACTGAAAGGCACAGTAGGTCATTACGTCGTGCCAAGCCGCACCGGGCAGGGCGGATGCCGTGATGCCGAGCTCGGAATCACCGACGTCTAACCCCGTGAACGCGCCGTCGGCGTTGGCTAGCTGTCCGTTGGCGAACGGATATGCTGCGTCATCGGAGGAATTGCCGTTGCAGAAGCCGGGGTGGAAGCGGCCAACGGTGTGGCCGAGTTCGTGGCCGCCGTACCAGTCGCCGTAAGAGCCGTCGATATCCCAGCCGAATGTTCTAGGACCGGTCGGACCGGAGGCGACCGCCGATGGATCAGGGGTCGTGGGGATGGCGTTCGCGGAGCCACGCATGAAGCCGCCGCCGTCGCTGACGATCCCGTAGTAGTGAGTGCCGGGGTCGCGACCGCCGGCCACGTCCAGGGCCCGCAGCGCTGCCACCTGGGCGTTGGCTTGCCCAGAGTTGAACGGCCAGGGTGCGGTTGCGTTGACCCTCACCGAGGAGAATTCGACCTCGGGGATGGGGTAGGCACGGGTGAGCCAGGACTCTAGATGCTCCAGGTCGCTCTCGGTCGCCGCGAACTGCACCGGTGGGCTGCCGGTTGAGTAGCGGAGGTTGATCACCCGGAGCCTGAGCTTCGGGCTGCGCAAGAAGGTTGCTGTCCGCGGGCCCAGCGGATTGGTAACCTGCACCGCGTGTCCGTTGCTCGCGTTCCGGACAGCACCGAGTTTGAACCAGAGGGTGCCAGTCCGGGTGAATCTATTGGGTACGCGGAAGTCCAGGCTGAACGACAGGTCTTCTCGGCGGCTGCGAAGTTGCGCCAGGGTCGATCCGGTGCGAGTGGCATCGAGGTTCGCCGTTCCGAAAGACGACACTTTCGTCCAGGGTCCGTTGGCTCTCCGGGCAACGCGGAGTTCGCCGCGTACCGAAATGGCGCTTGACGGTGCACCGAGATACACGCGCACATAGGTCCGTTTCTCGGCGATAAGCGGAACCGCACCGCCAACCTCTTGGATGGCCTGAACCACCTCGACACCGTCGACTCTGACCTGCGGCGGTGGTCCAGCTGTTGCGGCTTCTACCTTTTCGATCGTCGGTGCAGGTGCGCCCATGAAATCCTCCTGGTCCGGTTCCTATGGGGTAGATGCACCTCGCAGCGGTTTGATACAGATCTGCCAGAAATCCTTGCAGATGTACCGGCAACGGGCCGATGGAGTCCTCTTCACCTTGGTTTATGTGATCATCTTGCCTCGGATCTAACCCCTGGATCCTGCGTGAGTTTGCCGCGTCGTGTGAGGCGTGCGGCTGACCGTTTTGCTTGTGTGGTTCGTATAGGGATGCGGCGGTAGATCCAGCGTGGCCCGAGTTGGTCGGCGTGGGTGCTGTGGCGGTCAATGATGCCGGTGACACAGGCGATGACGGTTAGTCTGCCGGTCCATTCGAGGCTGCCGGGGGTTTTCGCCGGTTCGGCTGGGTGGTGCGATGTCGCGGCTGGCGTGGCCGTTGTAGAGGCGCAGCGCAGACGCTTTCCACCCGAATGCGGCTGGATACGAGGCTTATTTCGCTGCCATCTCAGCCCTGGCGGGAGATGCATGGTTAGACCGACAACAGCAAGTGGCCTGAGCTCGTGTAGCTCATGACTTGACACAGCATTCGCGCCCGGTTTCCGCATTGACGCCAGGTCCCCAGGTGCGGAAACTCAATGTCAACAGGCGCGTAGATCGGTGGGTATCTCGTGCCATTCCTGTACAGGCAGGCTCATGGATCCGTTCGGCGGTGTTCCCGCCTGGCAGCTCGCGCTGGCCGGAGGCATCGCTTCCTTGGTGCTGTCCGTCGTCGGCACGTGGCCCGTTTGCGCACTCTTGCTTTGGCTCTATCGGCGCCGGATCGAACGGGGGATGAGCACCAGCCGCGGCACTGGTCCGCCTGATGCTGCGCCGACGGAAGGCGGTGTCGGCAAAGCGATCGCGGTGCGCGAGGTCGAGCCACAAGACCGGCTGCTACTTCTCGAGCAGGCCCATAGACGCGCTCGACAATCGCAGGTGCTCTTTGCTGGGCTCGGGTTGGGCTACGGGCTGGCCGCAACCGCGGCTTACCACATTGTCGATCAGAGCCACTGGAGGCTGGGCCGGGCAGCGGCGTACACCTTGCTGCTCGGCTGGCCCGTGCTGGCGACCGTGCTCGCATTCTCCACAGCGCGTCGCCGGACGTGGTGGCTCAGCAGCGCAGCCTATGTGCTGATCGTCATCGCCCTGCTGACCGTCGCCGACGTAGCGGTGAGTGAGGTCCTGACCATGGCGATACCGATGCTCTTTGTGCTCGCGACGAGCGCACGGCCGCTGCGGGGAGCCGCGTGGCTGGTCGCTCCCGCGCTCATGCTCGGTGGACTGGCGGCGGCTGCCCTCTACCCCGTCTTCGTCTACCTGCGTTACCGGGCCGCGTTCGACCGGTACGCGTGGACGCTGTTAGCCGTCGGGATCGGTCTGGTTGTCCTTGTGATCGGCTACAGCTGGACCATCGCCCGCATCTATCAAGCGAAATGGGCGAGCGACCAGACCTTGATGATCTTGCAATGGTGGTTCGTGAACGCGCTCTGGTGGACGTTCCTACTCGGCACGCAGGGCAAGGTCGCCGCCCTACTAGGCATGGCGCCCTATGTGTTGCTTGTGCTCGCCCTTTTCACGATCGCCCTGCTGCGTCGCCCGAATGACACTCGACCCGTACGACTGCTGTTGCTACGGACCTTCGGCGCACGGGAACGGAGCTCCCGACTGCTCCGCGACCTTACGCGGCAGTGGCGCTGGGTCGGCAGCGTCGAACTGATAACCGGCTCAGACCTCGCGAGTGAGACCCTCGAGCCCGACGAATTCTTGGACTTCATTCGTGGGCGGCTGGCGCGGCGCTTTGTCCGCGACACGGCCGAGCTACAGCGCCGGCTGCAAGAACTGGATACGCGGCCGGACCGGGATGGCCGCTATCGCGTCAACGAGCTCCTGTGCCAGGCCGACACCTGGCAGTCGGCCCTCGAAGCACTGGTTGGCGTCGTCGACGTCGTCGTGCTCGACCTCCGAAATTTCGGCGCGCACAACACCGGAGTCCGGCACGAGGTACAGAAGCTGGTCGCGCTGCTGCCGCTCGTCCGAGTCGTCGCACTCATCGACCGCACTACGGACTCCGAGGCTCTGCGCGCGGCGCTTGACCGCGCGGCCTCGCTCGCACCCCAGTCTTCTCCCCTGGTGAGCGATCCGGATCCAGCCTTCCGGGTTGTGGGCTCGCAAGCCCGGGGCGGCGACGATGTGCGTCGCCTAGTGCAGGCCGTCGCCGATGCAGCAGCGCCTGATCAAGATGGCACGGCAATCTCTCGGCACGGTCACGAGCCGGAGCGGGATACTCATCAGCAAGGAGCACAATGAAGCCATCTCACGCCATGCCAACCTTGAGCGTCGGCTAAATCAAGACCAGCAGCGCCTGATCTAGCGTCATTCGGCACTAGCAGGATCATCGGATTAGAGCGCGCCTCGGTCAGCACTCTCCAGCTACCGGGACGGATACTCCTTGGCAGGCGCGCCCACAGGGGTTTGCGCCGAACAGCCCTCAGCCGCGCCTCCATTCGCCGACCGAGCGGCCCTAGGGGGAGTGGTCAGCCAGGAAGCACAGTTGACCGAGCTTGAGGCGAACGCTGGGATCTCGCCAGGTGTCCAAGCCCGTGCTGACTGGCGGCGCGAGCAGGGAGAAGGGATCAGCGCAGTCGGCGAACTCTCCTAGGCTGTGACCTGGCAGATGGAGGTGGCCTATGACTACATCGAGCCCTCTGTCGCCGGCACGGTCGGCCAGTGGCGTCCTGCAGGCACACGAGGTCGAGCACTACGCGGCCTTCATCTCCTACAGCCATGCGCTAGATGGCGCAAACGCGTTGCCGCCCGCGTTCAGCGAACGCGGGCTCCCAGAACCGCTTTGGGTCGACTTTCGGCCGCTCCGAACTGCCGAGCCGACCGACCCGGCGTACCACGCCGCCGCCGTCAACATCGCGGCCACCCTCCACGGCATCCCGAAGGACGAACTCGTCGGTGAGCAGATCCGGCAGCACCGCAAGCGCCGCCGGTCAATCGCTCTTGCGGCGACAAATGCTCGTCCTTCTCACCGTGACATCGATCATCACCGCGAGTGTTGCCGTCGCGCAGCGCAATACGGCCGTGGAGGCGGCCCGTCTCGCGCTGGCCCGGCTCGTAGCGGCGCGTTCGTCTGCACTGACCACTGAACAGCCCCTGTCGACGCTGTTGAGCCTCGAGAGCCTGGCAAGGACGCCGACCGACGAGGGCCGCACGAGCCTGCTGCTAGCTCGGATGGAGCCCGCCCGGCAGTCGCTCGTGTTGCGCGGTCACACCGCCCAGGCGTGGTCGGTCGCGTTCAACCCACATGGTGACCTCATCGCGTCGGGGGCGCGGACGACACGGTCCGGTTGTGGCGAGCCGACACCGGGGACCCGGTTGGGCAGCCGATGACCGGCCACACCAACACCGTCTTCGCCCTCGCGTTCAGCCCGGACGGCCGGATGCTCGCCTCCGGGGGTGCGGACGGCACAGTCCGCCGTTGGAACGTCGCCACCGGCGGGGAGATCCAGCCGGTGTTGCGAGGCCACACCGCGGGCGTCGAGGCGGTGGCCTTCAGCGCAGACGGCACGCTGCTCGCCTCAGCGAGCCCGGACGTCACGGTCAAGCTGTGGGACCCGGCCGCAGGGGTCCAGCGCGGTGAGATCACCGCGCCAAAACAGGAGCAGGTCAGGTCGGTCGCGTTCGCCCTGACGCCGCCGTGCTCGCTTTCGGGACGCGGCAGGGCCACATCTGGGTGTGGGACATCGCGGCCAGGCGACAGCTCACCTCCCCGATGGGTGGCCACAAGCGCGGGGTGGCCGCGGTCGCGTTCAGCCCGCACGGCGCAGAGCTGGCGAGCGGTGGTGGGGACAGCGCCGTCCGGCTCTGGGGCCGCCACACCGGAAAGCAGACTGGTGCGGACCTCCGAGGCCAGCGCTCGGCCGTCCTGCAGGTGGCCTTCACACCAGGGGGCTCCGGGCTCGTGAGCGCAAGCGCCGACACCACGCTGCGCGTGTGGGACCTGCGCTCCAGGCAGTCCGTCGGTCCCGCTCTGACCGGCCACACCGCCGCCGTGCAGGGCCTCGCGCTCAGCCCCGACGGCCGGATCATCGCATCGGCCAGCCAGGACTCCAGGGTCCGGCTCTGGCAGTTCGCCACTCGACCGGTGCTCGGCCAGATCCTGCCCGGCGAGAGCGGCGACGTGTGGACCGTCGCGCACAGCCCGGACGGCACCATGCTGGCCTCGGGCAGTGCCGACGGCCCGGTCCTGCTCCGCGACGCCCACACCGGAGCTCGGCTCCCGTCCCCGCCATACAGGGGCCTGCCGTGCGCGCGGTCGCGTTCAGCCCGGACGGGAAGACGCTGGCATCGGCGAGCGACGACGGCACCATCCATCTTTGGGATGCCCACACCGGCGCCACGCTCGGCCCGCCGCTTACCGGGCATTCCGGCGGTGTCTGGACGGTGACCTTCGGCCCCGACGGCATACTGCTGGCCTCGGGCGGCGCCGACAACGCGGTGCGGCTGTGGGACTACCGGACCCGCCAGGCGGTGCGGCCCTCGCTGCTGATGCATCGCGATGCGGTGATGGACATCGCGTTCAGTCCGGACAGGACGACCCTCGCCTCGGGCAGCGCCGACAACACCATCGGGCTTTGGAACGTCGCGAGCGGCGCCGCGATCGGCTCTCTGACTGGCCACGTTTGCATCAGCCAGTCCTGCAGGCGACGTCCGCCTGTGGGCGACCGACAGCGGCACTCAGATCGGTCCGCCGCTCGAAGCTGGCTCGCAGCTAGTGTCGGTCGCGTTCAACCCAGACGGCACCAGCCTCGCCAGCGGCGACCGCGACGGGACCGTGCGAATTTGGCCCGCCAGCCTGCCCGCCCTGATCCGCGACGCGTGCGCGTCGGTGAACCGGAACCTGACCCAGGACGAGTGGGACCGGTTCATCGGCGCGGACCAGCTCTACACCCGTACATGCGCCGACCTGCCCAGCGGCCTCGGTGCGGCACCCAACGCGCACGCAACGGCCTACTCCGACGTGCCCGAGCTAACCCGGAAGTCCCGGGACGACCGCGAACAAGTTGGAGTACTTAGCGTCCTGGGCGTCAAAGCCGTCACTCCCCGATCGATCGCGATCCGATGGTCGAACCCGCGAGATCTCTGTTCCGTGGGCGTGATGATGCTACGAATCTGGCCCTTCCTCTTCCTGATGTTTGCGCACGCGGCCGCGGTCGGTGCCATAGTTGAGTCGCTTGCGGAAGTGCTCCTGGTCGCGGTCACTGGAGGACTCGCATTCGGCATACAATCCAGACCTGGTGGCCGGCAATACTCACCGCTTTCCTCGAAGATGTCGACAATGCCCGCACTGAGGGGTTGAACCGCGGGCCGACCGCCGCGGCGGTCTGTGTGAACGAGCGTCGCGGACACAACCGCTCACCGCACCGCAGTCGACGCTTGCGCCACCACAGCTCGACGGTCTGCCCGCAGGCCGGCAGATCCTTCACCCACATCAGCGGCCGATCCTTCACCACCGAGCTCAGCACCCCGCACACCGGACACGGCCCCTCCCCGGCCAGCTGCTCGATGATCATCTTGACCGCCGTCGGACCGATCCGCTGCACAAACAAGACGCGGAACTCGCCCTCCAGACCGAATAACGCCCCCATCGGGTCGGACAACACTTTGGTCGCGTCGGACAACACCTCCGTGGGGTCGCCTGACGTAGCATCCGTCATACTCGTGGCCTCGCTGCTGGCCGTTGCGGAAGACCAACAGCATCGCGAGGCCCCGAGCCGACAGACGGCTACGACACGAGCCTCAGCTGGCCGAAGACCCCGCTAAAGATCGAAGAGCCCGAATCAGGGAGGCTAGCCGATCCCGCTGGGACTTCGCCCGGTCGCTTCCACGCCATATCAGACAGATCCGCCATGCCAGCATCCGAATACCCTCGCCTATGAACAATCCTGCAAGACGTAGGTATCAGCGCCTGTCATCGCTTTCTCCTACCGCTGAGTGGTGAAAAGTGGTGACGAGGCGATATGGGGACATCGACGCGCATTATCGGAATCGGGCTGCTCGTAGTCGGGGCTCTGCTGCCGTTCGGGCTTCGGTTCGTACAAGAGGCGCCTTTATTGCTATATCTGCTCCCAGCGGCATTGCTCGTCATCGGAGGGTTCACGTTCTATCGCGGACGGCAATTATCGGCCCGCCGAGCAGCGCCCGCCGACCTGACCACCGCCGGTCCTGGGGTGCTCTACCTGAGAGCGTTCGCGTCCGACCCCTCAACGGTCAAACAGTCCTTGTACCCACTGCTTACCGTTGCGCTCCTCAGTGGCCTAACAAGCGACGAGGAGCAGCTGGTTGATGTGCTCAGGCCGTTCGGTCGCATGGTCGCGATCGGGCAGCCTGGCGAATGGCTTCCAGACCCCGGCGCGGCGCGAGTCTATCGGGACGACAATGCATGGCAGGCCACGGTGGACGAGCAGATGAGGCTAGCCCGCCTGGTCATCATCCGCATTGGTTCGGGTGAAGGGCTCCAGTGGGAGCTTCGTCATGCTAGGGCGGTTGTCGACCCAAGCCGCTTGCTGCTTTTCTGCGCTCGTCTGGGCCGATCGAAGATACAGCGTGCAATCGCTGGCGCGGAGGATGCGCTCGACCTGCAGCTGCCGCGACCACATGGAGCGGGTTTCTACCGGTTCTCTGCTGCCTGGCAGGCACAGTTCTTGCGGATCCGGGCGCCACTTTTGCGCCGCAGCTCATACAAGCCCCTTCGCAGCGGCAGCATGTACGCGCTTCGGCCGGTCTTCGATCAGTTCGGCATCGCTTGGACCAAGCCGCGGATGTCGAAGTTGATGGTTTTCGCCGCGGTCGTGGCCGCTCTCTTCCTGCTGTTATTCGGCCTGTTCTTCGCCGCTGCGGTGATATCGAGTCTCTGACCGGCCATTGCAGGCCATCCAAACTGGCGGGAACCGACCTGACCGATGCCGTCGCGGTGGCGTTCACCCCCGACGGCAAAACCTAGCCAGCGCGCAATCCTCGGCCGAGCAGGTGTTGCGGAGGTTGGGCGACGCTCCTCAGCAGTTGATCGGCATGGTGATCCCCTCACGACGCCGACCACCCAATGTCCCGGCACCGTACGGGATCTCCCGCGGGCGGCGGTTGAGTAATCACATCACGGTAGGTAGCCGAAGTTGATGGCAGGCCAGGTGGCATGTATCAGGACGCTGCCTGGGCAGTCTCTCTGATTAGAACAATCAGAACTCTCAGGTGGTTGCCCGAGGCGGGCCGAAAGGGAAGACCCATGTCCGAGAGCGAGCAGGCGCAGATGGCACATCGGCCTCATGCTGGCGTGACCGGGTGGCGGCGCAGCGTATCTGGAATCATTACGGTGACGTTGAGTGTGCTCTTGGTGGGCGCATGTTCGGTGGATTTGGGGAATGGCGGGGACGCAGCCCCAGGGCAGGCTTCGCCGCCTAGGGCGGTCTCGGTGCAGGAGTACGGCACGACGCTGGCCGGGGCCGTCGATCCGCTCGAGTCGGCCCTGAAGGACCTGGCCAAAGCGAAAACGTACAGGGGCCTGGATGGCCGGGTTACCGCCGTCGAGAGCGCCGCGGCCCAGGCCATTACCGTGCTGACTCAAATCACGCCACCGGCCGAGCTCGCCGGGGAACATACGCAGCTCGTCACCGCCTTGCAGGCATTTCACGGTGAGCTGGGCGAGTTGAGCTCACAGGTCGGTGACCGGGCGCTGTGTACCGGGTCGGCGGTCCGGGCCGGGCTGGGGGACGCGGATGGGACGTCCGCCCTCCGCGATGCACTGGCTGCCGTCTCCGCGAAGCTGCCAGGCAACCAGGCCGCCCTGACGTTGCCGTCCGCCGGTCAGAAGGGGGGCTCGCGTCCCCCGAATGGCAAACTCATCCGCGCCGGCAACGGGGGTGGACGGGGTGAACTCACCATCGGCAACGGCGGTTCCCACGACGCCGTCGTGACCCTCTCCGAAGGACGCAAGCCGGCCATCTCGGTCTACGTTCGCAAGGGCAAGGAGTACACCGTCAAAGGTGTGCCCGACGGCTCGTACGCGGTCTTCTTCACCGGCGGCGCCCACTGGGACGGCAAGGCCCGCGCCTTCGGCCGTGAGTGCGCCTTCCAGCGTTTCGAGGATCCGCTGAAGTTCCGCACCATTGAGACCGCCACCCAGATTCGCTGGAGCGTCTGGACTATCACCCTCCAGCCCGTCGCCGGCGGCACCGCCCCCACCGCCGATGTCGACCCGAACAACTTCCCTGATTCATGACACCCTTCGCCAGCAAATTGGTTGCACGGTGATCGATCAACCAAGTGTTGACTGGGCGTACTCGATGTAATTGTGTTTGCTCGGCTACCCATCGGACGTTGTGCCGGTGGCGACCCAGGCCGGGCGCTCCTGGCGGCCAAAGCGCTGGGCCCAAGCAATCAGACTTCGTTGTCAACAATCAACAGCAAGTACCGACCTTCAAAATCCCTGACCCTGGCCTCGACGCCCGCACGCACATGGTGGTGCGATGAGCCAGCCTAAAGGGCCACGACAGACAGCACAGACAACCCAACCTCGGTGGGAAGGAAGCACAGGGGGTGGCGACGTGTAACGCCCTCGTACGCCGGCGTCAAGTGGGTCAAGCGGGAAAGCCTGAGACTTAGCGTGCGGTGGAACTCGTTGGAGTTCGAGCCGCGGCGGCCTGAGGAACGAACCGAAGGTGCGCACGCG
>Ga0081455_10006518_pt1 | contig 12502 bp, 11 predicted proteins | sample TabmetS3T2R1_FD_70207 | JGI IMG/M metagenome (GOLD analysis project Ga0081455, IMG submission 70207) | Tabebuia heterophylla rhizosphere microbial communities from the University of Puerto Rico - S3T2R1 | ecosystem: Host-associated > Plants > Roots > Rhizosphere ... | reverse complement strand
GCTGTGGAACGCCGGCTTCAAGGAGGAGTTCGCCGCCGAGGTCAACTCCCTCACCATGGGCGACGTTTCCGACCTCGGCAACTTCATGGGCGCCGTCATCGACGACCGCTCGTTCGCCAAGAACAAGGCGGCGATCGACCGGGCCAAGACCGACCCGACCATCGAGGTCGTCGCCGGTGGCACCTATGACGACTCCGAGGGCTACTTCGTCCGCCCGACCGTCCTGGCCTCCACCGATCCCGAGAACGAGATCTTCAAGGACAAGTACTTCGGTCCGATCCTGGGCGTCTTCGTCTACGACGACGCGCAGTACGACGAGATGCTGGAGCAGATGGAGTCCGCTTCGGCCTACGGCCTGACCGGCTGCGTCATCGCCCAGGACCGCGCCGCGGCCGCCGCGACCTGCGACAAGCTCCGCTTCGCCGCCGGCAACTTCTACATCAACGACAAGCCCACCGGCGCCGTCGTCGGCCAGCAGCCCTTCGGCGGCGGCCGCGCCTCCGGCACCAACGACAAGGCCGGTGCCCCGCAGAACCTGATGCGCTGGACCCTGACCCGCGCCATCAAGGAGACGCTGGTCCCGCCGACCGACTACACCTACCCGCACATGGGCTGACACGTCATCAGGGCACACTGCCCTCATGACCATGACGGAGAACGAGCCCCCGACCGTGGTGGCCGACGACGGTGTACGTCTGTGGGCCGCACGGTCGGGCGGGGGCGACCCCCTGGTGCTGTGCCACGGCGGGCCCGGTCTCTGGGACTACTTCGAGGACCTGGCGGAGCTGCTGGCCGACCTGACCCCGGTCGTCCGCTGGGACCAGCGCGGGTGCGGGCGTTCGGAGCGGTCCGTCGCCGGGCCGTGGACGAGCGAGCGGTTCGTCGCCGATCTCGACGCCGTACGACGGCACTTCGGGTTGGAACGGATGCGGCTGCTCGGCCACTCCTGGGGCGCGTACCTCGCGCTGAGCTATGCGCTGGCGCACCCGGAGCGGGTGAGCGGCCTGGTGTACGTGGCCGGCACGGGCATCGGTCCCGACTCCGACTGGCACCCCGCCTTCGAGGCCAACCTCCTGGCCCGGCTCGGCGAGGGTGATCGCCTGGTCGAGCAGCGAGAGGCCGTCGCGCGCCGAGCCGTCCGCCGCGCGGGCGATCAAGGCCAGAGCATTCGGCGCCAGCTTGGCACCTTCCGAATTTGCGATCGAGCCCAGATGCTGGGCGAGCTTGTCGGCCTCGATGCGGCGGAGGTCGAAGCGCTGGCAGCGCGAGAGCACGGTCACCGGCACCTTGCGGATCTCGGTGGTGGCGAAGATGAACTTCACATGCTCCGGCGGCTCTTCCAGTGTCTTCAAGAGCGCGTTGAACGCGCTCGACGAGAGCATGTGGACTTCGTCGATGATGTAGATCTTGAACCGCGCGCTGACCGGGCGATAACGCACGCCTTCGATCAGCTCGCGGATGTCGTTGACGCCGGTGCGGCTCGCCGCATCCATCTCGATGACATCGACATGACGGTCCTCGGCGATCGCGATGCAATGCTCGCACTGGCCGCAGGGGCTGGCGGTCGGGCCGCCCTTGCCGTCCGGTCCGATGCAGTTGAAGGCGCGCGCCAGGATGCGGGCGGCGATCAAGGCTCAGGATTCTTCATCTTTCCCGCGAGCGAAAACCAACGACGGAGACGTCGATGAGTGACGTGGCTTCCGGTCTAACCGTTGGAAAGCGATCTCAAACAACGCGAAGGTGTCGACCTGCCTTTCGAGCGCGCCACCAGCGCCGCTCGAATGGGGCGCATCGCGCTTGCCATGGACACTTCCGGCTCGATCGGCGAATCGCTTCTCAAACGTTTCGCGGCCGAGGTCGCAGCCGTACTTGAGCAGACCGAGCCGCTGCTTCGTCTGATCGTATGCGACGCCGATGTTCATCAGGTCTATGATTTTTCCGGTCGTGAAGGCGCGAAGCTGCTGCGCGGATTTAAGTTCAGGGGCGGCGGAGGAACGGATTTCAGGCCGGCCATTGCTGAAGCGGCGAAGTGGAAGCCAGATTTGCTCATCTACCTGACCGATCTGGAAGGCGACGCCGGCGATGAACCGGCATTTCCGGTCTTATGGGCCGTGCCCGAAGGCAAAGCGGAAGCGCCGTGGGGCAAAATCGTCGAGTTGAGTTGATTCAAATAAAGACTTCCGGCGAGACGTGGAATTTCTCGCCGAGGGCTTTGGCGTGCGTCTTGCTGATCGCGCGCTTGCCATTCACCACGTCGGAGACGTAGCCGCGGGAGCCGAAAATTGGCAGCAGATCGCTCTGCCGCAGGTCGTTCTGCTCCATCAGGAACCGCAAAACGCGATGCGGCGGCGCGTCCGGGATCGGGTAGTGTTCTTCCTCGAAGTCCTCGATCAGCTTGGTGACCAACTCAAACAGTTGGTCCTCTTCTGGTGTGCGGCGCTCGCCTTTGTCGATCAACTGCTCGGCCAGTGCGAGCAGGCGCTCGTTCTCCTCTTCGGTTTTGATAACCGCCGGCAGCGTGTCAGCGAGCAGCGCGCCATACTTCTTTTTGTTGATCCGTTTAGCCGCCACAGACGTCTTTCCACTTCTCTTTGTCGTACTCCGCGTGCGTGAGGACGTATTTGATAAAGACTTTCTGGTATGCATAGTCTATTTTCGTGATCAAGCGATAGTCATTGCCTTTTATATTGAAGATCGTGCAAGTCCCGACGGAATCGGCGTGCCGAAAAGTGGCGCGCGTTTCCGCGAGGTTGCGCCATTCGGCTTTCCGCGTCAGTTTGTGCCACTCTTCCAGAGACGACTTGGAATCGGGGTGTTTTTCCCAGAACTCGCGCAATCTCCTTTTGCTGATGACTCTCACTCAGCCATTCCTTTCAAGGGTCATGCTCGCATTTTGCGAGTGCTGAGTCAAGCCTGATCCTTTGACTGACCAGGCGTCATACCGTCCGCGATCGAAATCTCCTTATCGCCTTCTTCATCGCCGGAGGCCAGCGCAAGGGCTCAGGCCGCGCTCATCGGCGCCCCATAAAAGTCAGGCGGACGGCATCAGCGCGAACAATCCGATCGCTCGCCGGTTGCGATGGCTGCCAGGCATCGGCCTTACACGCGGCTTTCTTCAACCGGCGACAGGGAGGTAACGATGTCGGACATAGACGAAAAACTGATCGTCAAGCTCGGTCAACGGCTGAGCGAGCAGAATGAACTGCTCCGGATGATTGCGGAGAGCCTCCGAGGCGTTGAGGCTCATCTGCGCCAGATCGCCGTCTCATCAAACCCGGCGCCCAACTACCAGCGGCCTTTGAGCGAATATCCCACGTTTGACTGGACCTCGATCGGCGCAACCGTTCTAAATCGGGATGGCGACGGCGTGACGGCCGTCGAGTGGAACGGCCAGGTCTTCACGCGCCGGTCGCCGAGTAATAAATTCGCCGAGGCGGTCTGGTTTTCGCGCCATCTCGGGCAGGATTCTGATGGCAATAAGCGATATGCGCGTCTTATTGTATTCAGAGCCTTGAGCGATGCGGAGCCGATCGCCGCCAAGGCGAAGAAGGCGATCCGCGCGTAATGTGGTTGGACCTCGCGCGTCTCTAATGCGGTACAGAGCGTAAGGGACGAACTGATTGAGCGAGAGATTCTCGAATATCGCCGGAAGAGGAATTGAAAGGCTACGTCGAGCGGAAAGATCAGGCGCTATATCGGCCGGCTGGGGCCGAAGAGAGTTCCGAAGTTCCAAATTCCGACGTATGATTATGAGCGAGATGCAACCAGAGGTGAACTCTATGAACTCAACATCTAGTGAACAAATAGCGCCGGAGATCGTGCAAGCCATCATCGCAAAAGCCATGGCGCGCGGCATGTCTGTCAACGACTACTTGCGACAGGAGTTAGGGTTGACGAACGGAGACCAGCTCTCCGAACGACCCTTCTACGAGACTGCTACGCCGGAAGAATGGATAATAGAATTCACTAAATGGGCTGACAGTCACAACCCGAACACGCCCGCGCTCCCGATTGAAGCCGTGAGCCGAGAGAGTATTTATTCAGATTCAGAGTGATTGACAAAGAATGCTCTTTCTCCTTGACGCAAACATCCTGATATACGGGGCGAATCCCGCTTCGCCATTTTTCGCTCAGTGCAAGAGGGCAACCAGCGTCATCACGCAGAACGGAGACACCCCTTGTGTTGTCCCGCAATCTCTTTACGAGTTTTGGACCGTGGCGACTCGGAAGCCGAATCCGCATCCGCTACGCCCTTGAGATCGTAGGGTTTCGATAAATCAAAACGGCTGTGCTATTCGAGGGGCTTATATAAACTTACCGCCAACCTGGCAAAACGTCCGAACAGAGAGGGATCATGAGCTGGCGATTGTGTCTCGGCCGAGCCAGCGTTATACTCCAGTCCGTTTTACGAATCCCGGCCAAAAAAGCGTAAATCACCTAATACTAGGATGTGGTAATTGTGGATCCAATCGCAGTCGGATTAATTGTGTTTGCGTTCATCCTCGGCGGCTTGCTTTTCGGCGTCTTCATACGGTCAGTGTTGCCGGAGGGACATCTCGGCGACGAATCGAAATTTGTCATGAAGCTCGGGATCGGATTAATCGCGACGATGACCGCTCTCGTCCTGGGCCTGGTGACCGCTTCCGCCAAGAGTTCCTTCGACACGCATGACCAGGCGGTCAAACATGTCGCCATTGACATCCTGACGTTCGATCGCATCCTGGCGCGCTACGGGCCCGAGACGAAAGAAATTCGTAGTTCGTTTCGGCAAATCGTCGCCGCGCGGCATGACGCCATCTGGCCCCCCTGGACTTCGGGGACTTTCCCACCGGCGCGCCCGAATAACATAGACCCGTTTGAAGCGACGGCGGCGATCGAGGGAGTCGCAGATCAGATTGGCGCGCTCAAGCCGCAGAATGACGCTCAGCGGTCGCTACAGACTCGCGCCAAGAATACGATCGAAGAACTTATGAAAGCCCGATGGATGGTGGTTGGCACTGGAAACATTTCGATCCCGGTCCCCTTCCTCGTCGCGATCGTATTTTGGCTTGTCGTCATCTTCGCCATTTTCGGGATGTTCGCGCCCCGCAACGCGACCGTCCTGACCGTCATCTTCTTGTGCGCCTTGTCGGTCTCAATCGCGGTCTTCCTGATCATCGAGATGGACGGGCCGTTCGATGGGATCATCAAGGTTTCCGACGCGCCTATCCGCTACGCGCTTTCTCACATGGGTCAGTAACTCCTCCCGCCAGTGTAAAGGCGTTTGTGTAGCGCCGAGAAACGGCGTCTTGCATCCGCGGCAGGCCGCTCCTAGAGCGTGTTATTAACTTTGAGCACTGAAAATAATGGATTTGCTGTAGTTCGATAAGACGTGGCGGCCGGGTGAGATCGAGTTGGTGAAGTGAGCAAACCATGCGCCTCTACCGGCCGAAAGACGAAGCGCACTTCGAAAGGAAATGGATTCTGCTGGATTTTGAAAAGGTGAAGTAAGAAAAACAAGGGGAGTTTTGAGCAGAAAGTAAGGGAAGTAATGCATGAAGAGCAAGGCTCAGAAATCGTTGCAAGCAGTTGGCAAGCGTGGGCGCGGCGCCGCGCCCAGCGAAGCGCTGTATCGTTCTCCGGCCGAGCGCCGGGCTGAAGGCAAGAGGCTGCGCGACGCCGTGCCCCGCGCGGGGCATAGCGGATGGAAGCCGCCCAGGAAGAGACGTGATCCGGTCGAAGTGGTGCTGGCAGCAAACGAGGGCAGGCTGCTGGACCTTGTTCCGATTCGCCACGGCCGGATGATGAAGTCGCCCTTCGACTTCTATCGCGGGACCGCCGCGATCATGGCCGCTGACCTGGCCCACACCCCAAGCTCCGGCCTCAGGGTGCAGGCCTGCGGTGACGCCCACCTCTCGAACTTCGGCGCCTTTGCCACGCCCGAGCGCAACGTGATCTTCGACGTCAATGACCTGGACGAAACGCTGCCTGCTCCCTGGGAATGGGACGTCAAGCGTTTGACCGCCAGCGTGGTCCTGGCCGGGCGTCATATCCAGCTCAAACAGAGCGAGTCTGCAGCTGCCGCACGCGCCGCGGTGCGCTCATACCGGGAACACATGGCGGAGTATGCCTTCATGAAGGCGCTGGAAGTCTGGTACGACAAGATCGACCTCGAACGCTTGATGAGTCATGTCGACAACAAAAAGGCCCAAGCGCGTCTTCAGCAAAGAGTCGAGAAGGCCCGCGAGCGCAGTGTTGCCGAGCACGATTTCCCAAAGCTTGCCGAGCAGCTTGGCTCGACGCCGCTCATCAAGGACAACCCACCGCTCATCTTTCATCTCCCCGAAATGAAGGAAGAGATGGAGTCTGGGAACATCCCGGAAGCATGGGCGCGCTACCACGAATCCCTGCCCGAGCACATCCGAGTGCTCTTCGACCGCTTTCATCTTTGCGACATGGCGATGAAGGTGGTTGGCGTGGGCAGCGTCGGGACGATGTGCCTGATCGCGCTCTACATGGCCGGGGACGACGACCCGCTGTTCCTGCAGATCAAGGAGGCGATGGCGTCTGTGCTTGAACCTTATGCCGGGAAGAGTCTGCACAGCAACCACGGTCAGCGCGTCGTCGAAGGCCAGCGTCTGATGCAGTCGGCGAGCGACAGCTTCCTGGGGTGGACGCAGGGACGGCGAGGGCGCCACTTCTACGTGCGCCAACTCCGCGACATGAAACTGTCGCCGATCATTGAAGGCTTTGACGCTGAAATATTGCAAGGATACGCGGAAGCGTGCGGGTGGGCACTGGCCCGAGCCCACGCACGCTCGGGCGACGCCGCCATGATCTCGGGCTACATGGGCTCGTCCGTCATTTTTGACGAGGCGATATGCGACTTTGCGGTCGATTATGCCGATCAGGCCGAGCGTGATCACAAGGCGTTCGTGAAAGCGGTCAGAGAGGGACGCGTCGAAGCGGTCGTTGAATCCTAGACCGCTTGTGGCGCCCACGCCAGCAAATTCAACGGCGAGATTACAGGACCGGCAGCCCAAACCGGACTGTCGGTCACGGCTTATAGCTGGGCGAAACCCCGGATCGAAAGGAGAGTACGATGCATATCCATCTGGCTTTATGCCTGACTTGCTCATCCTCCCGCTTATCGACACTAACATCGCCGCCGCGAGGAGAGACTGCAAATGAAATCCCGACCGTCAGTGTCCAGTGACAGTTTGCTCCGGGACCCACCGGACTTCTCGTTCGTCCTGGGCGGGCCGTTCTTCCAGCTTCTGCGTCGGATGCGCCTGTCCGACGATGCGCTGATGCTGGCGCGCCAACGCATCATCATCATCTCGCTGCTCGCCTGGCTGCCGCTCTTGCTGCTCTCGGCTCTGGAAGGACAGGCGCTGGGCGGGAGCGCGGCAGATTGTCGTAGTCTGCAGTAAGGAGAAAAAGGCCGTTCAATTAAGCTGCGCGTGAGTCGCGTCCTTGATCATTATGATGTGGTTGATTGGTTGGGAGAGATAACATCAACTCAAAAACCATGTCGGGGTCGACAGGCTTGACAAAGTGATGGTCGAAGCCAGCCTCCTGCGTGCGACGGCGATCTTCCTTCTGACCATAGCCGGTCATCGCGACTAGCGTCATGCCCCTAAGCTCCGGCTCAAGTCGCAATCGCCGCGCCACCCCATATCCGTTCATCCCCGGCAGGTTGAGGTCTAAAAATACGATGTCCGGCTGGAACGCGCGCGCTTCTTCCAAAGCAGCCAGGCCGTCGTGGGCGAGCCGGACTTCGTGGCCGTCGAGCTTTAGCAGCACAGCCAGGCTCTCCGCCGAATCCACGTTGTCGTCCACGATCAGCACACGCCGCGATACGTCCTTCGCTCGCGTGGATAAGTCTTCAGTGGTTTTCTGGGTAGGCTCGGCCAGCGGCGCTGTCAGCGCAGGCAGGCGCACCACGAATTCGCTCCCCTTTCCCAGCCCGTCGCTATAGGCCTCGATCTTGCCGCCGTGCATCTCGACCAGGCGGCGCGCCAGCGTTAATCCGACCCCTAAGCCACCCTGTGAACGCTTCGTAGCGCTCTCGACCTGCGCGAACATCTCGAAAACATGCGGCAACTTCTCCGGGGCGACGCCGATCCCGTTGTCGCGCACTCGCAGCCTCATCTCTCCGTTCACCCGCTCGGCGATTAGATCAATGCGCCCGCCGTCATCAGTGTATTTGGCGGCGTTGTCGAGCAAGTTGGAAATCACTTGCGACATCCGGGCGGCGTCGGCTTCGACGAGCAACGGGCTTTCAGGCAGCGAGATCGTCAGTTTGTGGTGACAGGCTTCGATCCGCGGGCGGCTGGTTTCGACCGCTGCGGAGACGACTTGAGCCACATCTATGGGCGCTTTCTCCAAAGTGATCTTGCCTCGACCCACGCGCGAAACATCCAGCAAGTCATCCATCAGCCGGACTATCTGCCGGACTTGCCGATCCAACACCTCGCAGGATTGCGCCACGATCGCCGGATCACCGCCGCGCTTGGTAAGAATCTGGACGGCGTTGCGGATTGGGGCGAGTGGGTTGCGTAGTTCGTGGGCTAGCGTGGCCAGAAATTCGTCTTTACGACGGTCCGCCGCCTGCAGAGATTCGGTTTTGTAGCGGAGCGAATCCCCCATAACCTTGCGCTCAGTGACATCGAGCGTCACCCCGTCCGTATACAACGGTTGGCCGTCGGATCCATACGTTATGCGGCCAATGATTGAAATCCAGCGGAGGCCGCCGTCGGGGCAGATCACACGGAACTCCTCTTGTATTTCTTCGCTGTTCTGCGCTGCAAACTGGATAACCCCGCGGACACGATCACGATCATCGGGATGGATCGCTTCAACCATGTCGTTGAAGGTAAAAGTGGCGTCGGGCGACCGGCCGAAGTTCGCCTTGCAAGCGGCGGAACAATCTAGATCGTTGGTGCGCCAATCCCGACGCCAGGTTCCCATCTGGACGGCGGCCAGCGCTATCTTCAGCCGTTGCTCGCTCGCCCGCAACTCATCATTAATCCGCTTTCGCTCGGTGACGTCCTTATTAATGCCGAATAGATATAGAGGCCGGCCCTCCGCGTCGTAATAGACTTTACCCCGCCCTTCGATCCAGTGGATGCTGCGGTCGGGCCAGATCACCCGCCATTCGGAAATGTATTCGCCGTATTCGAGCGCGCGCTGAATGTCCTCTTCGGCCTGCGCCCGGTCTTCGGAATGCACAAATTCCGCCCAGGCCTCGTAAGTGCCGCCGAAGCTGCCGGGCGACAATCCATAAATGGCTTCGATCTCTTCAGACCAGATATTGACGTCGGTCTGGATGTCCCATTCAAAGGTACCGATATGGGCCGCCCTTTGCGCGACTTTCAAGCGCTCCTGACTTCGGCGGAGCGCATCTCGCGCCTGCATTTCCTCAGTAATATCTCTGGTGATGCCGACGACGCCAATAATCTTGTCGCTGTCATCGCGGACCGGGGCCGTGCTTACGCGCAGCCACCCCTTCCAACCGCCGTCGCCTTGCGAGTAAAGAGCATCAAAATTTTCTACGGTCTCCCCACGGAGCGACCGCTCCAGCGGATATTCATGATTCTGAAGGGGCTGTCCATTAGGGTGGTAAGCGACCAAATTACGTTGCGCTCCAAAATCCGGCGGCGAAATTAGCGGGTGGCCGACCATGTGCTCCAAACGCGGATTGGCCATGACGATCCGTCCGCTGGGCGCATCGGCCAGTATCAATCCGACTGGAATGTTTTCAAATACGGTTTTGAGGCGCGCCCGTACTATATCAAGTTCCTCATTCAGCCGGTCGCGCTCCGCATTCGCCCGCTCTTGCTTGCCGATCTGAATCTCCAGTTCGTGCCCCCATCGCTCGGCTGCGTGCGCGTATGCCTCGGCTTGAAGCCGGCCAGTTTGGATCTTTTCAATCTGCCAGCTTACCAGCCAGCAAATGCTCAGGTACAACGCCAGACGCTCCAAGTCTGCCGGGGAATCGATAAGCAATGAGTTACGCGGATCTAGGAATAAGTATACGTACCCGAAGCCGCCAAACAGCGTGGCTAGTAACCCGGCCCGCAGCCCTCCGTACCAGGCGCTCACCGCAACCGGAACAATTAACAGGATGACAGGCGGGATTTCACCGAACGCTTGACCAAGGAGCAGGCCGAGAAGCAGCGTGAGGCCGGTGACAACAAGGGCAAGGCCATATTGTGCTATCTGAGTATGAGCATGGACTAACGTCTGAGGAAATATGTTAGAGAATCTCATTAGCAAATCCTCCCTGCGCCTTTTTGTTATCCTAACGCCTTTTTGTTATTAACACTTTTTGTTATTAAATATAGACGTTATATCCTATGCTAGACCGGCGTCATAGTAATGACAACTGGCAGGAACAATTATGTCAAGCTAGAACCCGATCGCGGAGCGACAGCGCCGGCGAGGTGGGAGTTTACGCAAACAAAATAGTTGACGAAACACCCAGCCCCGGTCTTTAAAACTCCCGGAGGCTATGGCATCTCACGCGCGCCTCCTTTGGGAGGGGACTGCCAAGGGGCAATAGTGTAGCCAATATTATCCCCGCGCTTTTCGCGGGTCGCGGGTCGCAGGTCAGTTCCCTTAAGAGAAGTGACCTACGTCCTACGACCTACGAAATGCGCGCTAATCCTCCTGTGGCACTGGACTGACGCGATACTCGAACTCTCCCGCGTGCGCCATCTCTCGCCTCACTATGGCCTCTGCGTTGGCGAGAGCAACAAGCGCTTGTCGAGCGCGGTTGCGCCTCGCATACGACCGTCATCCGTGCCCGTGTGGTGAATCAGCGCGACAGCGCAGTTAGTCTCACTGATTACGCGCCTCATCGGATTGACCACAAGTCTGACCACTATCATTGTCGTTCTCGTCTACGTCAAACGAAGCCTTGTAGGTGTCGATGATTATCAAATCCGCCTTGTACTTCTTCGCCTGACGGATGAGCCACTTGACATGCGCCGGATTCGACGGCGTCGGGGGGTCTTCTCGGATGTACGGATCGTGTATCAGAATGAAGTTGTCTTCAATCAGCTTACGCTCGTACTCGTCGTAGTTGCCAACGTACTCAACGAAGTTTTCAGGCTCGCCTTTATCTGCTGTAGCCGAGCGCCTCAAAACGTGGAAAAAATGAACACCAGCCGGTCGGAACGCTAGGCCAGCATCATCGCCGCAGGCCAAACCCCTGAAGAACAAGGCGGATAGCAGCCCCCAGCATATTGATTGATAGCTCGATGAGATCAAAGGGGGTTCCAAATGCTTTTCGATATATTGCAAACGATTACCGACTTCGTCGTGCTTCTGACGCGCCTCACGACCGAGGATCTTGCCGATGAACAGCGGATGGCCCTGATCGATCAGTTCATCCACCTTCAGGGGCTTGAGGCCTCATTTCAATTCGATCTTCACGACCTGCTGATGATCCTGATAACGATACTGATCAACATCTTTTGGAGGGCGTGGGATAGTGCGAACCGTTGGCCGTATCGCTGATTCGAATCGTGCGCAGACTCTCGAACGCCACAGGTCTCTCCATGCGGTCCTCTTTGTGAGCCGTAGGGTTTGGCTGCGGGTAACGAAGCGAGCATTGCCAGGCAAAGCGCCGGCACGCTCGATCTTCAAACTCGTATCTCAAGGGGGAATACCAAATGTTTTCAAGAATCGAGAGAACTCGTCGTTCAAACCACAGCATTTTCCTTCCGCAAAATTTCGGATCGCCTTTCAACGACACGGCGGAACACATTACAGGTCTCGGCCTGGCGCGGATCGATTTCGAGCGATGCGCGGTCGCCGGAGAAGTGATTTACTCAGTCGAGGGCGATTCGACTCAGACCAGCCAGCAGGATGAAGAAGCTCGGATCGCGACGCTGGCCCATGCGCTCAAGAAGCTCGGCGATCCGGAAGACGCCGCCGAATTCATGCGCTGCCTGAACGAAATTTGCGAAGAGGGTGACGCGCGCTACCGGCAGGTCGCGGCCTCTTACTACTACGGCGAAATCGCCGAGCGCGGCACAGGTCCCGTGCTCAAGGAGATGGCGCTCGTCGCCATGCATCTCGCCAGTCTCAATCCGGTCGCGGAAGAAGTGGAGGGCGACTCCGAAGCAATCTATGCGCAGCGTGAGGAATTGAAGCCGAGGTCACTCTTCGATCTGGAGGTGGCCGCAGTCAATCGGATGATCCGCGGTCGCCGGAAGAGCGCGGGCTTTGTCCACGATGAATGGACAGAGTGGTTGAACGACCTCGAAGCGAGCGGCGCGACACTCGATGAACTCGATGACGCGTTCGCGCATGTCGAAGCCCTGGATCAATACGATGAAGGAGGCGCGATCGTCCGTATGTCCGCGCATGAGCGCACGTTTGCTTGCGGTCGCGTGGAACATGAGTTTACGGCCGATGATCTGCCGGAACAGGCGTGCTTTCTCGCCGGCGACTTGCTGCGAGCCTATGCGTCCGGGGTCGAAATGGAGGAGATCTGGAACGAGGTCACAGC
>Ga0081455_10006517_pt1 | contig 12503 bp, 9 predicted proteins | sample TabmetS3T2R1_FD_70207 | JGI IMG/M metagenome (GOLD analysis project Ga0081455, IMG submission 70207) | Tabebuia heterophylla rhizosphere microbial communities from the University of Puerto Rico - S3T2R1 | ecosystem: Host-associated > Plants > Roots > Rhizosphere ... | reverse complement strand
TGGATTACAGCTGATTCTGCACCGAGCCCAGAGCGGCGCGGGTGTTACCCACATCCTTGAGTGCCGCATCAGCAATCGCAATAGCGGTCTGCGCTCCCTCAGCGGTAAGCACGTTGAGGTCGGACAGCCGGTTGGTCTTGGTGTTGTCGAGGCCCACTGCGGCAACTACCTCGGTGTTCTCGGCCAGCACGCTGGCATCTATGAGCACACTGCCTCCCTTCAGCGTGAGATCCGCTGAGAGCGTGGTGTCGGCGGCCAGGGTCAGGTCACCGGTCAGTACTGTATTCGCCGCGATGGTTGACCCAGCGTCCTCTACCACATCCTGCGTCAGCTTTGTCCCGGCCTTCAATACGCTGGCGGCTACGAGAACCGAACCGGATTTGAGGAGCTGATCATGGACGAGGGTTGTGTCACCAGCTATAGTATTCTGAACGCCGCCAAGCGTGGATTTCTCAGTGAGGACTGAGTTCGTTAGCAGCGTCGATCTTGCCTCGACTTGCGTGGTTTTGATGGTGGTGATATTCCCACCGCCGACCGCTGTTACTGCAGTATCGCCTCCTAACGTACTATCAGTGAGGAGAGCCGTGCCCGTCACCAACACGGAACCACTCTTCAACGTCAAGTCACCAGAGAGTGTACTATCAGCGGCCAGGGTAGTATCTATCCCCAAGATACTCCCCGATGTCAGCGTACTCCCGTCTGCAATCACCGAGTCCTCGATGCCCGTGGCGTTAAATTTCAGCGTCAGGTCGCTGGTCAGGGTCAGGGAAGCGCTTGTAGTGACTGCCTCTGTGAGGGTCTCTCCCACTGCGTAGTCACGCGCTGCAGCGGCGCTCACACCCTGGCCATTAAACGCTGTTGTGACCACAGTGCCTTTGCCAAAAATGGTCCCAGTATCGAGCGTTGAGCCAGCCTTCACGAGAGCGTCCTGGTCCAGCGTCACGTCGCCACCACCATCTATCTCTACGGTCCCGCTCGTGCGTGTCCCCTTGAGCAAGACGCTACCGGTTGTCAGAAGGGAGCCAGCTTTGACCAGGGAATCCGCAAATGTCGTCACGTCGGCATCGAGCTCCACGTCAGCCCCTAACACTGACCCCTGTGCTAGAGTAGAACCATCCGCAATTAACGAACCAGCCGCCAGAACAGAGTCCTGCACGGTCGTGGTATCTTGACCGAGGGTGAAAGCAGACCCCGTTGCCTGAACGCCGACGCCGCTGATCTGAAAAGTGCTGACACCGCTCTGCGCCAGGCGTAGATGGCCGAAAGTGGAGAGTTCGGCGGCTGTACTGCCGGCCACATTCCCCAGATCACCGCTGACCTGGATGGCACGTGCGTCGTTCGAGGTCAGGACCAATTTGCCATCGTTCGTCGTCGAGGCCGTGACCCCTGTCTCGGCGCTCTTGGCGTTAATGCCTTTGACCAGAGCACCATCAGCATCGTTGTTTTGGATAGTAAGAGCGCCAATGGTGACGCCGTTAATAGCAAAAGTTGACCCTGTGGTACCCGCCGTAATGGCGGAGCCACCCGTCGTGCTTACGACAGCGGCGGCACTGATACCGGTGGTGGCGGTATAACGGTTGATTTCCACCGCTACCGCGCCAATGCCGTTTTCAGCCTTGTTGTTGGCCTGTACGGAGATGGTGTTTAGAGTCAGCTTTTGACCCGTAATACTGCTCGTGATCTCTAACTGCACAGCCCCACCATCGGCGCTGGAGAGACTGAGGTCTGCCGTGCTGATGTGGCCCACGCGGCTGGATTCTACTGAACCAATAGACACGTTCACCGTCTGGTTTGCACTGGCACCGATCTGGAAGGCTTTGTTCGAAAATGCCCCCGACAGCAACTTCTGGCCGTTGAAGGAGGTGTTTTGAGCGATGTTGTCCAACTGGGCTAGCAAGCGATCGATGTCGTTCTGAATCAATCGACGCGTTTCTGTGTTCTGTCCACCATCTGCCGCCTGCACCGCTTTGGTGCGGATGGTGTTCAGAATGTTCGTCGACTCCTCGAGGGCACCATCGGCAATCTGTACGAGAGACGCGGCGTCCGTACCGTTGCGGATAGCCTGGCCAATACCCAGTGCCTGGGCATGAAAACCGTCCGCAATGTTCAGACCCGAGGCATCATCTGCAGCTTTGTTGATACGCAAGCCAGTCGACAGGCGTGTCAACGCATTTTCACGCTGCGTTTCGGTCTTGCTGAGGTTGCGTTGAGCGTTCAAGGCAGCAATATTGGTGTTGATACTGAAGGCCATACAGAAATCCTCCGTGACACAGTGTTGTCGGGCTTTCCTTGCCCAGTCTTGGACATACGGCTGTATGTCTCACTGAGGCTATGTATCGACGCAAGCTATCTAGAACTTAAGAGAAAAGTGATGGTCCGCAAACTTAGGCCACCTGCGCTGCACTGACAGCGCGATTCTTGCCTTGATGCTTCGCGGCATAGAGAGCGTGATCGGCGCGTTTGATCACATCCTCGGCCGTATCGCCAGGTTGCAGCGCGCTTACACCAATGCTGACCGTGAACGCTATGGTCTCATGTGGATGCTGCTCATCGATAGCATAGCGCACGCCGGCCACCTCCTTGCAGAGAGCCCGGGCCTTTTTGAGTCCCTGACGTAAAGACGCTCCGTGCAGCACCACAACAAACTCTTCCCCGCCATAACGAGCCAGCAGGTCATCTTGTCGGATCAGGGTACGGCAGCGCTGCACCAGGGCCATGAGCACTCGATCACCCACCGGGTGCCCATACTGGTCATTGACCTGCTTAAAGTTATCGATATCCAGCAGGAGGAGGGCACAGGAGATAGGCGAGATAGTGTGCTGCTTGACGAGCTTCTGGATATGCCTATCAAAGGCAAGACGATTGTAGGCACCTGTGAGGCCGTCTGTCAGCGAGGAGTGTTGGGCCTTTTCTACGTCGATCCGGAGCGTTTTCACTTCTTGTGAGAGGGTGTGCAATCGCTGGGTATCGCGTCTTTGTTTATCACGCACATTGTCTTTGATGTGTTCTACTTCCCGGCGCAATTCTTCTTTCATTTTGCGAATGTCATCGAGATAGGTAATTTTTTCAAGGTTGGCACTGCGCTCGTACATGCTGGTGTTGAACTCTTGGTTTTCCTCCGTCAGAGTCGTGAGACCAGTCGTCAGCACTGCAATAATATTCTTGAACTCCCCTTCGCGGTCGCGAAGATAGCCTTTTTCACGTTTGATATACGCCAGAATGATGTCTTTATAGTCAGCCAAAATACTCTGTAACCGTGAGGGTTTTTCCTCGCCGAGGAAGTGGCCGGCGAGCGTATCCATACATTCCTTGAAGCGATCCGCCTCGATCTCCGTGAGGTCGAGCGAAAACTCTTTGATGTAATAGAGTAAGGTGCGAATGGTTAAGAGATACAAGGCGTGCCGCTCCCGATAATGCTCCAGGTCAGCCTCAATCTCTGCCACAGATCGCTCAGTCGCTGGTGTCCTTTTAGCAAACAGTCCCATAGGTGCTCCTCTAGAGAAGAGAGAGGTATTGTGCCCTTATTCTTAAGATCGGCAAACGGCCACAAAAGTTTAAGGAGTCAATACGGCGCCAGGCTCGGTGCTTGCGCCACACCGAGAGATTCGGTAGCCTGCAGAGGGGCAAGTGGTGAGGCGGGCTAGCGCGCCGCACACGTGATAGTGGGTACAAAGGAGCGCTATGGCACGGACGCGTATTCTGGTAGTCGATGACGAACCGGGTATTCTGGAGCTCGTCCAGTATAATCTACGCAAAGCGCAGTATGACGTGGTGGGCGTTGGCTCCGGCGAAGAGGCGCTGGCGCAGATGCGCACTACGCTTCCTGACCTCATAGTGCTGGACCTAATGCTTCCTGGTGTGGATGGCCTAGAGGTCTGCAAGGCCCTCAAACGGGACACACGTACAGCGGTCATCCCTATTGTCATGTTAACGGCGCGTGGAGAGGTGGCCGACATTGTGGCTGGGCTTGAACTGGGTGCCGACGACTACCTGACCAAACCTTTTAGTCCACGCGTGCTGCTGGCGCGCATTCGCGCCGTACTACGTCGGCACCATACCGAGCCCGTCACGGAGGACGCGGTACTCACGCGTCATGGGCTGGTGCTGCACCCAGGGCGCCATGAAGTTCTGGTGGAGGGCCAGCCCGTGCCACTCACGCTCACAGAGTTTCGCGTGTTACACTTGCTGGTGCGACACCCAGGCTGGGTCTTCACGCGCAGCCAGATCATCGCTGCCGTCCAGGGAGCAGACGTCAGCGTCACGGAGCGTTCGGTGGATGTCCACATCGTCTCCCTGCGCCGCAAACTTGGCCCCATTGGTGAGGCAATCGAGACCATTCGTGGAGTTGGCTATCGTTTACAGGAGTGACGTATGCGCCAGTTATCACTGTTCTGGAAGCTCTACTTGAGCTACTTGCTCGTCATTGTCCTGGCTCTGCTCATAGTCGTGGTCGGCAGCTACGCCGTGGGGGTCTTCCGCGAGAGCTTTCTCACGCAACCAGTTGTGACCCTGACTCCGTCAGCCTATCTCAGCGTCCAGTCCATTATCTTTGGCGGCTGCGTGCTCATCTGCCTGGCCGCGGCGCTGGGCCTCTTCACATCGCGTCGCATTAGCCAGCCGCTGCAAGACATGCGGCGTGGCGCTGAACGCTTTGCCGCTGGCGATTTTTACTACCGACTCACAATCCCTGATACCGTCGAATTAGCTAGTCTAGCGATCACACTGAACCGTATGGCCGCGCAGCTCGCCGAGCAAATTGCCGTGATTACCCAGCAGCGCAACGAGCAAGAAGCCATTTTAGAAAGTATGCAGGAGGGCGTCTTAGCGCTGGATACGCAGGAGCGCGTCATCACCGTGAATCGCGCTGCCGAAGCCTTGTTAGGTGTGGTGGCCGCGCAGGCCAAGGGGCATATCATTCAGGAAGTCGTGCGCAATGTGACGTTGCAGCGTCTGGCCACAGCGGCCAGGCACAGCACAGAGTCCGCCACGGCGGACATCGTGCTGCGCGGCTCTGAAGAACGTTTTCTGCAAGCCACGGCGACGGCGCTGCGGGATGCCCAAGGTCAGGATATCGGGGTGTTAGTCGTTCTCAATGATGTGACACAGCTCCGACACCTCGAAAACATCCGACGCGACTTTGTGTCGAATGTGTCGCACGAGCTGAAAACGCCTATCACGAGTATCAAAGGCTTCGTTGAAACGTTGCGCGATGGTGCCTTCGATGATCGCGAGCATGCTGAGCGTTTCCTGGGGATTATTGCCCGTCATGCCGAACGTCTGCACGCCATCATTGAAGATCTGCTCGCCCTGTCACGGCTTGAACAGAGCGACGAGAGCTATGACATCCCTCGGAGTGAGACCGCCCTTACCGATGTAATGCAGGCAGCCATACTCGACTGCGCTGCCAAGGCAGAAGCGCAACGCGTCACCGTGGTCCCCGCGTGTGCAGCGGAGCTACACGCGACTGTCAACGCTCCACTCCTCGAGCAAGCCATCGTCAACCTGCTCGAGAACGCCATTACCTACAGCAATCCCGACAGTTGCGTCTGGGTGAGCGCACGCCAGGAAGACGATAGGCTGGTCATCGACGTGCGTGATCAAGGGGTCGGCATTCCGCACGACCATCTCGATCGTATCTTTGAGCGTTTTTACCGCGTCGATAAGGCGCGCAGTCGTGAGCGCGGCGGGACAGGTCTGGGACTCGCTATCGTGAAGCACATCGCGCAGGTGCATGGCGGGCAGGTGTCGGTCACAAGCACAGTGGGTCAGGGCAGTACATTTACGCTGCGCTTACCGCTGCATGTGAAGCAATGACCGTAGAACATATGTGGATCCAACTTCATTGCAGCCAGTCTATTAAGCCGTACGCCGGGTGCATCTGGCGCAGAAACTCCTCACCGGGGACACACCAGATGCCGTCGATGCGCAAGCGCTCTGTACCGCGATACAACAGCACCGGCTGGCATTCGGGGTAGTCGCTGACAAAGCTTTGTAAGGCGTGCAGATCCTGGGAGCGCACCAGCGCGTGTACGCCAGAAATAGAGTGTACAGTCCCGTCGTGCGTAGGCGATCCAAGCCATGAGGTGCTGAGCTACCAATCCCTCGAAGGCGCCGCCGTCAATCTCTTCGGCGTGGTCAAGTGGCCCGCGCGGACGGAGCGAGCGGTATACCCCAGCGTCGAACCGGAAGAAACCGCCTCTGAAATTCCATTTTGCGCCTCAAAGTGGAAGTAAGGATTCCAGAATGCGATTTGCAACAGGACATGTCAAATCTGAAGAGCTGTAGATTGGACACTTACATTGCATAGACCGCGCGATGCGAAGTGCTCAAAGCTGTGTCAGCAAGCCCCAGCCATACGGCGGCCTGCCCTCCTCGCTCCTACGCTTCAGCCAGATGATATACTGCTGCAGCGCGAGCCCCTCTGCCCCTCTTACCCTATCTGCGCCAGCGTCGCCTCTGCTTGCGGTAGCCAGAAGGTCATGTCCATGGCGCGGTAGAACTCGATGGCAGTCGCAAGTGCAGTACGGGCCCGCTCGCGCTGGCCTATCCTGGCATACAGCGTGCCGAGGTCCCGGTGGCAGTGGGCCTGGAGCGGGCGCATGCCCAGCTCGTTGGCCAGGGTGAGGGCCTGCCGGTAGTGGGTTGCAGCCTGATTGCTCTCCGGAGGCTCGCGCCGTGCCGCAATGTCACCGAGGAGGCGCAGGGCATACGCCTGGTGGCCACATTCCTGGTGCGCATGGGCATGGGCCAGCGCGCGCTTAACGAGGGTATACGCGTCCTCCAGGTGGCCAGCCAGCAGCTGTGCTTCTCCAAGCGGGAGAAGACAGAGCGCTTGCAAGAGTGCCATTTCCATCGCAGTGCTCTGCTCCAGCGCCTGCGTGAGCAGCGACACGGCGTCGGTGATGCGCCCGGCCAGCGTATACGCCACGCCCAAGGCTACAGCATTCCAAGGGAAATGGGCCGGAAGGTCCGCTTCCTGACCGATGCCCACGGCCCGTTCGAGCTGGGGGAGCGCCCTGCGCAGGTTGCCTTGGCGGAGGGACAGCAGACCTATCCCCCACAAGGCCCACATGAGGCTCGGGGGGTGCTCAACCACCTCGGCAATTCGGAGCCCCTCTTCCCCAAGGGCTCTGCCCTCGGCGAACATGCCCAGCTCGGCATGGCATGAAGCGAGCCAGGCACGGGAGGTCACTGCAGGCAGGAAAACCTGCCCAAAGCGCTCGCGGCGCCGCGCCCCGTCGAAGAACGCCACGGTCTGCTCGAAGCAGTCGATCGCTCGCCGATAGTCGCCCTGGGACTCGTAAGCCATACCAAGGTGGTAGTTAGTCAGCGCGTGCAAGACGACCTCCCCGCTGGCCGTGGCAAGCGCGAGGGCGTGCTGAGCGGCGGCGATGGCCTGGTCATAGGCGCCCATTTGGCGGAAATGGGCTGCCAGAAAGCGTGAGACCTGTCCCAGCCGATGCGCGTCGTCGAGGGCCACAGCAAGGGACTCGGCCTCGCGTAGATATGCCAGGATACGCTCAGAGTCGCCAGACGGTATAAGCGCCGAGCGCAGGGCGAGCCGGAGATCGATGGCCTGCTCGCGCGAGTCACGCGTCTCCGGCAGATGTGGGAGGGCACTGAGCCCCTGCTCGAAATGCCCCACGGCCTCACGGTAAGCCGAGTGCGCCATAGCCTTCTCTCCTGCCTGTCGGCAGTACCGCAAGGCCTTGTCCCACACCTCGCCCCGCAGGGCATGGTGCGCCAGGCGTTCGACCTGCGCAGCCGTCCGCTCGGGCGCCAGCGCCTCGAGGACTTCGACAATACGCCCGTGCAGTTCCCGCCGCCGCTCCCGCAGGAGACTCCCGTAGGCCACCTCGTGCGTCAGGGCATGCTTGAAGGTGTATGCCGGCGCGGGGAACAGGCGCGTCTCATACAGGATCTCCGCTGCCTGGAGGTGTGCCAGGCTCCGATGCAGCGTCGCCTCGGGCAGTGCGGCAATGGCCTGGAGCAGAGGCACGGGCACCTCGGAGCCAATGACGGCCGCCATCTGCACCAGGCGTTTGGCCTCCAGGGGGAGGCGGTCCAGGCGTGCCGCCAGCACCGCCTCGATGGTGTCCGGCAGCGGTAGGGTTAAGGCGTGGTCACCATGCCCCACCGCCGTCCAGGTCAACTCCTCCACAAAAAAAGGATTGCCCGCCGCCTTGGCCACAATCGTCTGTTGCAGCGATACGGGGAGCTGTACCGCCTGCGGCACCGATTGCAGCACCACCAGGCTGTCGCGGGGCGACAGCCGCGGCAGCGCTATCTGGGTTGCCGCCGAGTGCCGGAGCCAGGGCGGTTGATACCCGGGTCGATAGGTCGTCAGGACGAGCACGGGCATATCTCCCAGCCGCTCCACCAGTGACGCCAGCCACTCTTCCGAGGTCGGGTCGCTCCAGTGCAGGTTCTCCACAGCGAGCAGGAGGGGCCGCCGCTGACTGGCGTGTCGGATGATGTGCCGCAGCAGCGCAAAGGTGCGCACCTTGCGCTCCGGTGGGCTGAGTGCGGCCAACAGCGCCAGCTCCATGGGCATGTCCAGAACTTGGAGCAGCAGGCACGCCTCGGTCTCGGACGCCACTCCGGCCTCGTGCAGCCGCTGCTGGACAGTGGCAGTTATGGCTGGAGCGGAGGCTGGGTCGGGGAGGCCCCAGAGCTGCCAGAGCAAGTCACGCACTGGCAGGTACGGGGTAGCGCTGCCATAGGCCAGGCAGTGGCCTTCGCAGTAGGTCACGAGCCGTCCGCGCAAGCTGTGCACGAATTCGGCGAGCAACCGGGACTTGCCCAGCCCGGGCTCCCCAGCGATGCCGATCATCTGCCCCTGCCCACCGAGCGCTTGCTCCAGCCGCTCGTGCAGGAGCGCCAGTTCCTGGGTGCGGCCCACAAAGCGACTCAGGGGCCAGGCGCCACGCCGCCGGAGACCGCGGATCGCATAGACAGGAACCGAGGTGGACGGCCCATTGAGCGCGAGCGTTGCGCACACCTCACCCTGCACTTCATCCTGCACCAGCGCGTAGGTGGCAGCGCTGACGAGCATGGTATCAGACGTCGCTTGCTGCTGGAGCGTCTGCTTCCGACAAGCCCGCGTGAATCTCGATTTTCCCTGGCCTACAGTCATCCTTGTGAAAGCAACCCGATGATGTGGAGGTCAATATGAAGATTGAGTCCCCGTTACACGCGGAGCCCCAACTCGACCAATTAGCCGGGCAGTTTGAGCACTGGCGCCAGACGCGGACGCATCCCAGCGAGCGCTTTCCCCAAGCGCTTTGGGATCAGGCTGTGGCCTTGGCCGCGACCTTGCCGCCCGCGCGCGTGGCCAAACAGTTACGGTTGCGTCTCATCGACCTGAAAAAACAGATGGCGACCTCGCACGCCGCGCCCCCGGCGGTGCCCGCCAGGCCGCTGGGCTTTGTGGAAGTGCCGTCTGCCCCCGCTGGTCCCCAGCCCACCATCGCGCCCCAGTGCGAGCTGTGGCGTGCCGATGGCACGCGGCTCTGCCTGCCTGCCCCCATGTCCCCGCTGCTGCTCGACACGCTGATCCGGGCCTTCGTGGAGGGCCGCGCATGCTGCAACTAACCCCGCAAAGCCGGATCTTTCTTGCGATGCAACCGGTGGACTTTCGCAAAGGGATTGATGGACTCGCCGCGGTCTGTCGCCAGGTGCTGGGTGCGAACCCCCTGGAGGGGGCCATCTACGTGTTTCGCAACCGTGCGGGCACGGCGCTCAAGCTCTTGCTCTATGACGGCCAGGGGTACTGGTTGCTGATGAAACGACTCTCGCAGGGGCGCTTCACCTGGTGGCCCCAGAGCCCGGACGCACACGTGCCCCTGGCCGCGCGTGAGCTCATCATTGTGCTGTGGAACGGCCACCCCGAGCGCGCCCAGATGGCCCGCGACTGGCGGCGCGTGGCCTAAGGTGAGGCCCGGCTGCAGGCATAGGTCCAGGGCAGCCATGCCGCTGGGTCCGCAAAGACCTCGCGCCGGTGTTCTTGCAGTGCCACCAAGTACTCCAGGGCATTGACACCCGCATAGAGGCAGGTGGCAATCAGGCTGGTCAGCATGCTGGCGATGTAGGCACTATGCTCGGTGCGATAGAACAGCGAGTTCTTACGCTGGCGGATGAACAGTTTCAGCACACGTTCCACCAGGTTGGTGTCCAGGGGGGCACCGGGGCTCGTGAGAAAGCGCGTCAGCGTCTGCCAATGGCCGAGCATGTACGAGATAGCCTTGCCCAGGCTACTATTGGGTTCTACCAGGCGCTCGTCGCACTGCCGCTCCAGCCACTGCTGCAGCCCGTCCATAATCGGGCCACTCAGGCGCTGATGATAGGCCAAGCGCTCGGGCGGGCTCAGCTGCTGGTCGCGGGCCTCTTCGTCATGGTCGTACACCTGCTTGAGGGCCTCCAGCACCACGGCGCACTCGGCCGGGAACACGTCTGCGAGGTCCCTGAACTTGCGGCGCCCATGGGCCAGACAGTGACACTGGATCACCGCCGCGTCATGCGCCGTATTGCTCGCCAGGGCGTCGGCCATCACGAGCGGCTTCTCAAGACCTGCCTCACGCTGTTCCAGGAGCGCTTGGAGATTTTCCCCCGCATGGTTGCGGCCTGAGTAATAGAGAATGATCGTCCGTGCGCCCACCTTGACGACCAAGGCGGTGGTGTGCATCCCCGTGCGTTCGGTGGGCTGTACGAGGCCGCGCGCCTCAGCGGCCGCCTGTATCTTGCGGTTCTCGTCGATGAGTGACAGAATCCGCACCGCGGTATCGTCCTGGTAGATCAGCTCGCCCTGCGCGGCGAGGCGCTCCAGATGTGCAAACACCACATAGGCACAGTTGGCCACCTGCTCGATCTGGTCCCACTGCGTCGCATCCGGCAGCGGCATCCCTACCAGGGCCTGGTAGGATTCGATCCGGTAGAAGGGAAGGCCGAGAAAATACCGACTCACCGCCAACACTGCCCGGGCGCGCGGCCGGTATTTCTCCGCACCGGCGTCATCCGGCAGCTGCGCCGTAAAGATCTGCCCACACGCCGAGCAGCGCAGCTTCTCCAGCTCATAGCGAATGGCACGCAGCAGGGCGTTGCCGTCAATACGGATCTCCACCCCTGGTGAGAGCTGGTATAAACGCCCCTGCCCGCAGACCGGGCAGCGTTGGCCCACCGCCAGTTCCTCATGGCGGCACTCCACCCGCTCGGCCCCCTCATAGACATCGGCCCCCAGGCGTCCGGTCCCCGCCCGATGGCCACCTCGGGATTTGCCGCTCGGCCCTGCCCCCGATGCCACAGGCTCTCGCTCCAGCCCGGCTGCGTTTGACCGCTCAATGTCTTCATCCTGGACGCACGCGTCTGCCAACGCCGCCAGGGTGCCTGGCTTGGGCGGCTCCGGGCGGTGGCCAAAGAGCAAGGTCCGAAGCTTTTGCATGCTCAGCTTGGCCTCCTCAACGACCGCCGACAGCCAAAAATACCACCGCATGACCTGGATGAGCATCTCACAATCCGAGCGACTGGGGGTATAGACTGACAGCCGTGCGATGATGGCTTCACCGTCTGCCGTGCTCAGTTTGATCGTTTCAGGACGGCTCATCTGCACTCCACCCTCCCAACCCCCAGATGCAGTTGCCTCTCGCCATGCCAGTAGGAAAAAGGATGTAGCGCACTCCAGCAGCCGTGTCAACGCCCCGCGCCGCTAGCGGCGCGGGCGCTTGGCCCCCTGGCGCTTGTATTTGGCCTTGCGCGCTGGCGAAGACGGCTCAACGACAGGGGACGCTTCCAGAAAGTTCGCTGAGAGGTCGGTATGGGCTCGAACGATCCGGATCAACACCTCGTAATCCTCGGGACGACAGCTATCGGTTTCAAGCCGCCGTATCAGTGCCAAGGTTTCTTCAGGACTGAGATTGATCTCGTGGAGGTATTTGAGGAGTTTGAAGCGTCGAAGCACGATAGGCTCCACTGCAAGGGAGAACAAGTGCAGGACGTTAGGATCAGATGTCTGATGTAGCGGACCCGGGAAGGGAAGTCAAGCGCCCCTGTCGGAAGGGCAGCGTCGAACAGTTGTTCGCCCAAGGCCATAGCTGTGAGCACATTTTTGGGCGTTCTGTTGCAGCAGTATGCTATGACGCCAGTGTTATTCTCCTCATGTGCACGCTAGGACCACTTTGGGCTTTTGGGAGGCACAGAGAGATAGAGAGATGGCGCTTGGCATGTGGCGGATTGCAGGTCACACCTTGATGAGCAAGGCATGTGACACCATCCCCCACCACGTCCATTCTGTCAGCAGCGTCGTCTTTTGTGGTCTCCCCACTTCCTCCCTCGACACGCCACACAAATCCTGCGACAATGGAAAGAAGGCCATTGAGGATACACCGGAGATTCCACGTGCACGACGCACCACGCTGGCTTCCGTCGCGCAGGCGTGTGCCTGGTCACCAGCACATGGACCCGCAGGCGCGACAGCCCCCGAGAGGAGAGACGCAATGATGGCTGACACC
>Ga0081455_10006516_pt1 | contig 12504 bp, 11 predicted proteins | sample TabmetS3T2R1_FD_70207 | JGI IMG/M metagenome (GOLD analysis project Ga0081455, IMG submission 70207) | Tabebuia heterophylla rhizosphere microbial communities from the University of Puerto Rico - S3T2R1 | ecosystem: Host-associated > Plants > Roots > Rhizosphere ... | reverse complement strand
GGCTCCGGCAGCGGTTCGGGCTCCGGCTTGGCGGCGTCCTCAGCCACGCGTGCCGCGGTGAGCTCGGCGATGAGCGGAGCGATGGGCTCGCCACCGCCCTCGGCGTGCTGGCGCAGCGCGTCCGCGGAACGCAGCATGGGGTCGATGAGCCCCGCCGGAAGCGCGCCGTCGTCGCGCGCGTGCGACAGGAGGTCCTCCATGACGTGCGCCAGGGCCCCGATGTCGTCGAGGCCGACCATGCCGGCGGCGCCCTTGAGCGTGTGCGTGTCGCGGAACAGCACGTCGAGCGCGTCCGCCTGCGCGCTCCCCTTCTCGAGCGCGAGGAGCGTCTCGACGATCCGGTCGAGGCGACCGCGCGCCTCGTCGCGGAAGATCTCCAGGAAATCGCTGTCGGCGTCGCTCATGCCGCCTCTTCTGCGAGTGCTCGGAAGAGGCGCTCGACGTCGATGATCCCGACGAGCTGACCGTGCTCGAGCACGGCGCCGCTGAGGTGGTCGGCCTCGGGGTCCTCGGTCGCCGCCGGGAGCGCGTCGACGTCGGTGACCTGCTGCACGGCCAGCCCGGTCGGCCAGACGCTTCGGAACCAGACCCCGTCAAACCCCTGTGCAGCCAGGCGGTCCAAGGTGGCGTCCGGAAGGTCATCCAGCGTGTCCAGCCGGCCCGGCGTCCAGAAGCGATCGGCCAGCCAGCGCCGCGTGTTCCACGGCACGCGCATGCCCTGTCTCGCGTCTAGCCACGCGGCGCCTCCACCTCGACCTCGTGCAGGGTCGCGGCTTTGCCGAGTGTGAGCACCTGCTCGGCGGTGCTGGTCGCGAACACATGCATGGCTCGGGCGATGACGCCGGTCCAGCCGGTCTGATGGCTGGCGCCGAGGCCGGCGCCGTTGTCGCCGTGAAAGTACTCGTAGAACAACAGGTAATCGCGCCAGTGCGGGTCCTCCTGAAACGTGCGGGTGCCCCCGTAGACCGGCCGCCGTCTCTGGTCGTCCCGCAGAAAGATGCAGGTCAGCCGGCGCGTGAGCTCCTCGGCGACCTGATACAGCGTCAGGTGCCGGCCAGAGCCCGTCGGACATTCGATGGTAAAATCATTGCCGTAGTAGAGGTAATACTGCAATAAGCCCCGGATGATCAGGGCGTTGACAGGCATCCAGATCGGTCCGCGCCAGTTGGAGTTGCCGCCGAACATGCTGGTGTCGGACTCTGCCGGCAGGTACGACACCCGGTATTCCTGTTCCCCCACATGGAACACAAAGGGATGCGCGGCGTGATAGCGGGACAGGGAGCGGATGCCGTAGGGGCTGAGGAACTCCTGCTCGTCGAGCATCGCCGCCAGCACCCGGCGCAGCCGGGTCTCGTCCAGCACTGAGGCCAGCCGCCGGTCCGCATACCCCACCTTGACCGGATCGTGGATGAAGGCTCGCAGCTCCGGGCGTGCTTCCAGGAACCCCCGTAAGCGGTCGCGTACCTCCGGGTGCTCTCTGAGGTACGTCCCATCGAAGACGGTGGCCGCGCACAGGGGGAGTAACCCGACCATGGAGCGCACCTTCAGCCGCTGGGCACTGCCGTCCGGCAGCCGCAGCACATCGTAGAAGAAGCCGTCGTCCTCATCCCACATGCCGGTGTCCGCGCCCGCGCGGCTCATCGACAAGGCGATCCACAGGAAATGCTCGACGAACTTAATCCCCATGTCCGCATAGGCGGGGCGGTGCTGGGCCAGCTCCACGGCAATCTCCAGCATGTTCTGACAGAACAGCGCCATCCAGGCGGTGCCGTCGGCCTGCTCCAGGTAGCCGCCGGTCGGCAGCGGCGCGCTGCGATCGAAGACCCCAATGTTGTCCAGCCCCAGGAAGCCGCCCTCGAAGACATTCCGGCCGGTGCGGTCTTTGCGGTTCACCCACCAGGTGAAGTTGAGCAGGAGCTTCTGGAAGGCGCGCTCGAGCCAGTCGAGGTCCCCCTGGCCGTGTCGCACCTGCTGTAGACGGTAGGTGAAGATGGTGGCCCAGGCATGCACCGGCGGGTTGACGTCGCCAAAGTTCCACTCGTAGGCCGGGAGCTGCCCATTGGGATGCAGGTACTGCGCCTGGAGCATCAGGTCCAACTGCTGCTTGCCGAAATCCTCGTCCACCAGTGTCAGGGGCAGGATATGAAAGGCCAGGTCCCAGGCGGCGTACCAGGGGTATTCCCACTTGTCCGGCATGGAGATCACGTCGGCGTTGTACATGTGGTACCATTGGTCGTTGCGCGGCGCCGCCTTGTGCGTCGGCTTGAAAGGGTCCGCGCCGTGTTCCTCCAACCACCGATCCACATCGTAGTAGTAAAACTGCTTGCTCCACAGCATGCCGGCTAGGGCCTGACGCATGACAGTGGCCTCGTCCGCCGTGAGCACGGCAGGAATGACGGTGGCGTAAAACTCATCGGCTTCCTGTCGGCGGGCCTGCAACGTTGCCGCGAACGGGTCCCCGAATGGACCGGCCGCTCCGCCATCGGTCTGGGCCAGAGCGGCTGGCGCCACATCACTGAGCCGCAGACGCACCACCTGAGATGCGCCAGGGTTGACGGTCAGGCGGTAATGCGCCACGGCCTTGGTCCCCTGCTGCGCGGGGTTCACCGCCCCTGCCTGGCCGTGGATAATATAGTTGTTGATGCTATCTTTGACGTACGGGCTGCGGTTGGGGACCCCGAAGAGGCGCTGCGTATTGGTGTCATTGTCGGTGAAGAGCAGCGGCACGTCCCCTGCACAGGCGAGGTAGCGGTCGCCCAGTCTGGGGTCGCTGGCCTGGATGACGCCCGTCCCCGAGGGGCCAGCGATCTGGCGCAGCCGCGGCCGCTCGGCCTGGCTCTGCCAGGACCACTGGTTGCGGAACCACAGCGTCGGCAGGACGTGCACCTCGGCCGCTTCCGGACCGCGGTTGTGGATGGTGATCTGGATCAGGATATCCTCAGGGGACACCTTGGCGTACTCGACGAACACGTCAAAATAGCGGTCCTGGTCGAACACGCCGGTATCGATCAGCTCATACTCGAAGTCCTGCCGGCCCCGGCTCCTGTTGGACTCGACCAGGTTACTATAGGGGTAGGCCGCCTGCGGATACTTATAGAGGTACTTCATATACGAATGGGTCGGCGTGCTGTCGAGGTAGAAGTAGTACTCCTTGACATCCTCGCCATGATTGGCTTCGCTGTTGGTCAACCCGAACAGGCGTTCCTTGAGGATCGGATCCTGGCCATTCCACAGGGCCAGCGCGAAGCAGAGGCGCTGACGGTCATCGCACAGGCCGGCCAGACCATCCTCGCCCCAGCGATAGGTGCGCGAGCGAGCCTGATCGTGGGGGAAGTAATTCCAGGCGTCACCACTGTCGCTGTAGTCCTCGCGCACCGTGCCCCACTGGCGCTCGCTCAGGTACGGGCCCCACTTCTTCCAGGGAATCTTCTGCTCTCGATCCTCTGCAAGTCGCATCTCTTCCGCGTTCATAAGGCACCTCTCTCCTCATCTGTGGGTTAGAAGGGTAAGCCGAGCATAGACGTATAATGGCCAGGGACCGGCTCCAGCTCCGACTCTGAAGTCGGGGAGAACGGTTGGCGCTGCCCCCACAGGTCTTCGACATCTGAGGGCAGGAGCCAGAAGTTACCCTCGGGATCCCGCACGACCCATTGCTGATAGGACCTCTCGACAAAGAGGGCCACTAGACGTTTTGGTCCGGTAGTCATGTTGTATTCCTCTGGAGCATGGTTGTCCAGGGTATAAGCCACCTTGACCTGACCCTGTCACCCATCGTCCCTGGCCGTGTCGCTCACCTGCTGGCCGGTGGTGGCCTGGGCAGGCCAGCCCGGATGCGCTGGGAGAAATCCGGCGCATCGCTCGCCGCCTGGGCCTGGGTGTTGATGTGGCTGCGCTGCTTAAGGTCCGCAAAGGACAGGCTCGTATCAAGTCCGCCGATCTCATACACGTAGGCCGGGGCGTATCCGCTTAAGAGAATTTTCCAGTTGTACTGGGCGATGCCACCCGAGGCCCGGGCATGGAACAAGATGTTGGTGGTACAGTTGGTAGTCAGCGTATTATAGAAAGCCGGCTGCTCGACGAGTTGATTGACCTCCCGTATATAGTCCAGAAACAGGCGACGTGCCCGTGCTGGAGGGATGCGGGTACGATATAGATAGACCTCCTCATGCGGCTGCCGATACGTCGTGCGCAGGCGAATCACATCACGCTCGTCCGCGACTACGTAAGTCAGCTCATACTGCTTGAAAAATCCCTTGATGGACGAGTAGGCTTCGGTGCGCTCTTTGCGGGTCTCAATGGAGATGGCGACATAGTCCTGCTCTCCAAATCCAAAGCTGACCATCAGGTGGGCAATGGCGTCTCCTGCCCAGTAGACGCTAACCAGGTCGACCGACTCCAGTCGCTGCAAGTCGAACGTCTTGTCGTAATAGCGCGGGGTGAAATCCGTTTCTGTACGATACGCGAAATTGCGGATATTGTGCAGGGTGACGCGGTCACCATCGAGTGTCGCCGAGGGCAGGACGGCCACATCGGGCTGCCAATCACGGCGGTTCGAGGCGGGGATCGTACTCCACCACAGCACCAGGGCGCCCCACACGAGCACAAACACCAGGAGCGTTCGGCGGCGGTGTGGTAGCCTCAGAAACGCCCCGGCAGTAGCCAGCCCAAACGCCAGGGCCAGAATCTGACGGAGGAGCGTCGGGAGTGGACTGTAGTAGAGGGCCCCCATGCCCCAGACCGTCATGCCGGTCACGACGACACCCAGCAGCAGCCACCCGAACCACTTGCCTAGACGTCGCATCGTTTGTCTCCAGCACAACCGTTGCTCAACGGCCGTGCGCTACCGGGAGAGCCCTGACTCCATCGGGCTCAGTTTGCCGCCGAGCCGCCCTTCCTGCTAGCCGTGATACGGTGCCCGGTTTAGCGTACAAGTCTACTCCTACAAGCCTGCCAGGGACCATTGGACTTTAGACCTATACGTATCGGCCTTTGGTCCAATGGTCTGAGGCGAACCCCTGGGATATCTTCTCACGGCTATCCTTGGCTTATCCACAAGTTGTCGTGCCGTTTCAGGGGGCACGACAACCTGCACATGCGTGGCTACAAGTGAAACACTGCCGACTATTCGTCAACCGGTATGAGTTCGGGCGTGCCGTTTCGCATGAGAGCCATAACTCTGCAACATCTTCGTTCAACCATACGACAGGCATTGCCGCGTCGCACATTCGATGATGTCATGCTGGGTGGCATCACCCTAGCAGAGCTGAGTCTTCTGGTCTTTATGACACCAACATTCACAGCCCTGGACTGGATCTACGTCCTGCAGCACGTGATCGTTTTGGGCGTCGCACTCACCCTTTCGTAACGATGATCGTGGTCCCTTATTAGGGTGGATTCACACCATAGCCGTGAGCATGGTTAGAGTTTCTTCCACGTCTCGTCTGGATTAAACTTCGTCATGGCAGAAGCCAGAGCAGGGGTGTTGGGCCCTAAGTCTTTCTCATAGACGACCCCATCGTGGTTCACGATGAAGGTCATGATCCCGGACGACCCGTACTGCGCTGGGTAAGCCACCATAGCAAAGCCGCCAATCATCTGGCCGCGCACCATATAGTCATAGTCCCCACCTGGGGCCTTGGGTCCCTGCCCGGTGAGCATTTTGTAATAGTAGCCATGATAGGGAGTGGGTTTACCATCTGTACGTTTGTAGCCCTCCTTTCTGGCCTGGGCCACGAGAGGACCTAGTGGACTCGGCGGCTCATCGGCCGTCGTTGCCCAATACAGTCCATCACGTTTGCCCTTCGTGCTCACGAACTTTGAGGCATACTGGAGCAGCGCCACGTGTTGTGGGTTGCGCATGTAGTATTCGCGTTGCGCGTCGACATAGGCCAGGCACACCTGGATGACGTCGAGTTCATTGCGTCCTATACGCCGATTGAGGATCTCTTCCTTGCCCTCCTTGGCGTCGAAGCGCCAACTCGTGTTGTCCTTGACGAGGGGGATGGGGAATGGCCATGCGTCTTTGCCGACCTGCAGAATAACCTTGGTATCTCCTGACTGCACCAGCGTATGTGCCTCTTCGTAAGCCTCTACGAAACGCGCCCGCCTGGCTCGATCAGACACCGGGTCGCCCGAGTTGATGAAGGCTTGTGCTTCCGGTCCAAGGACCTTCAGCAGGCTTGCTGGGTCGTTGTTCTTCGCCGCATCTAGCAACGCCCGCACACCATCCTCTGGCGAAGGAAAGGTCTGCTGCCTGGCGGTGGCTCCAATGGCAATGCCAACCGCGCTCATTACCATAAGGCATAGAACGAGAACCATCACAAAGCGCCGGTGCCAGACCGGTGCAAAGTCAGCAAAATTTCTGGTGCCTCGCAACATCTGCATTTCCTCCTGAGGGCTCCTTTGGCCAGGGAGAGTAAATAGATGAAAACGAACCAGCCTCTATATCAACGCCGGCCCCCACCGCCCCCGCGGCCGCCCCCACCACCGCCCCCACCGCCCCCGCCAAAGCTCCCGCCACCCCCGCGGCTTGCACCGCCACCTTGGAAACCTCCACTACCTCCAAACCCTCCACCCCGGCTCGCGGCTCCACGCTCGCTCGCGCCCCGCACATCGCCGCCTTGACCAATTCCCTGGAACGCACCTGCGTCTCGGCTGCTACCCCCGAAGCCACCGGCCTGGCTACCCACACCACCACGGTCACCTACACCGCCCCGGTCACCTACACCACCGCGGTCTCCCACACCACCCCGATCGCCTACACCCCCGCGGTCACCTACACCCCCGCGGTCACCTACACCCCCGCGGTCACCCACCCCGCCCCGGTCGCCTACACCACTACGCCCCAGCTCTTGTCGCCCACTCTCCGCCCGGCCACGGAAAGCCTCTCGTGACGCCTCGGCTCGCGCATCGCCGCCTCGGTTGAAGCGCTGCGCCGTCCCTTGATCTCTATACGAGGCGCCCCTGCGGTGACTGGGGTCATGCTGCCAGGTGCCTCTCCCGCTTTGCCCACGTGCTTCCATATTTGCCCGGTAATTTTCGCGGTTGATATTCCTGTTGATATTGGTATTACGGTTGACATCGATGTCGACATCACCACGGCCCCAGTTGCATCCACCCCAGGCGTAGCCCCATGCCGCGCTCAGCGCCACGCCAGCGGTAAAGGCCAATGCCGCCCCGGCTACATACCCCCCATACGGATAGTAAGGATAGGGCGGATAGGCGGGATAGGGCCATGCACCATACACCACAGTCGGGTTGTACGTCGGCACGTACACTACCTGGGGATCAGCCGGCTCGATCTTGATCACGGTGGTCTGCGCTGCGGGCTGCTCGACGATCACCGTTTGCTCTTTCGTGGTTTTGAGGTTGCCCTGCGCCTGTGCCTTGGCGCGGAGTCGCTGGATGGCGTCCATGACGTCCTTCTGCTGCGCCAGAAACGCGTCGCCCAACTTCTGGGTCACGTCGAGCTTCTCGCTCATCGTGGCCAGTACCTGGGGAAAGTTCACCAGAGATTTCACACTCGGATCCCAGCTTTGTGCCTCAAGGGCCTTGGTCAGCGCATCGCCTTTCAGGGTCTTGTTCGCCTTGGCCCAACGATCAGCCTGCACCACCTCCAGGGGATACGTTGACGCCATCAGGATCTGCGACACCAATTCGTCAGGATACAGCGCGATGGACGCGACTAACTGCTCGATTTCCTCTGGCTTGAACACGGCTTCAGTACCCTGGGCGTCGAGGCGCAAGGGCCATGGCCATACCATAAGCACGGCGAGAAGCCAGACCAGGAACTGTTTGGTGATATTTTTCATTGAGCTTCCTTTCAGGTTTTCTGATGGTGTAGAGGCCAGCATCCGATATCCCTCCTCGCCCCTTGTGAACGGCGCCGACACTGCCGACGATACCTACGGTGCCGTCCCATCAGGGCCGTCCTGGGCCTCACGCTGGTTGCCCTTGCCTTCCCCTGAGGCGTAGAGGCTCACCAGACGCGCGATCATCACGGCGAGGTACAGTTGCCCCGCGACCGCCTCCATGATGGCCAGGCCGCGCGCCGCCTCGCTCCGGGGTGCAATATCGCCGTAGCCCAGCGTCGTGAGCGTCACGAAGCTATAGTAAATCGCCGCTGGGAGGGAAAAATAGCTCTGGGCCCCCTCGCCGGGTAGGGCGAACGAGCCTGCCCAGGTCTGCTCGAGGACCCAGTAGAAGACCCCAAAGAAAAGCCCGGCGAGCAGGTAGGCGCTGAGCCCGGCGTAGAGGCGCTCGCGATGCACCACCCGTGCGCCCAGGGCAAAACGCAGCGCGCTAGCCGCCGCGAGCAGGGCGACCACCGTCCAGAGCGCGAGATACATGGGCACGAGTGCCGCCTGGTCGAGCCAGGACATGCCGACTTGCCCTACCAATACGACAACCAGGAAGGGCAGCAGGACCCGCCGTGTCTTCCTGCCCCTGATCGGGACCACCGCCGCGAGCAGGTTGATGGCGAGGAACAGCTCGAGGAGATTGGTACGGAGTCCCAGAGCGCCGCGCAGCGGCCCCACGGCGAGCGTGAGCAGGAGCGAGTAGAACAGGAGCGCGTAGCGGCAGTTACGGTATGTGTGCCGCAGGCTACAGGCACCGCTGGTCACCCTGGCGCGGAGTGTACTAATCACAGGCCCCATGGTTTACCTCTGCTCGATGCCTGACGCGGCAGCAGGGGCAACGGGAGCAGCCAACGTCCAGTCCCTGCCCGTGTGCAGCCTGTGGCCCACCAGGGGGATGTCAGCAACCCAGGCAGGAGGTTCTGGCGGTCCGTGCTAGAAGTTCTCAATCGTGTGGCCAACGAGTTGTTCCTCTGACGTTGCAGCAGCTGTATCTCCACGTGTGCTCAACCTCTATTGCAGGTAGTACCGCCAGTCGAACACCACCCGGATGCCCCCGAGCCCGACTGTCCGCAGCCCCGGCTTCGGGGCACCCTCTGGGGAGACGACGGAGGACTGGAGGGGCGTGTCGAATCCGGCATAGAACTGAATCATCAGACTGGAGCTCTGGTCCAGCGCGAAAGAGCGGAAGGGACGATACTCGAGAATGGGCAACTCCACCTGCAACGAGCGGAATGAGACGAAGGTGGCGTTAACTGGCCCCACGCCCGGCGTCTGAATGAGCATGGGGTCGTTCCGACGGGAGCCATAAAAGCTCAGGCCCACCTCGCGACCGAGTACAAACTGGAAGCGGCCAATGGGGGTGGCGATGCCTGTCTGCCAGGGGATGAGGCCACCATTGGCCGCTCGCACGGCCATTTTCTGCAACGTTTGCGGCGAGGACAACGCCAGCACGGGGGTCGCCAGCACCAGGTCACCTGGGATCAGCCAGAAGGGTACCCGCAGGCGCGCGGTGATGGCGCCGCGGCCAGGCACCGTCGCGGCACCGAGTGTGGAGGCATCCTGGCGCAGGCCTGCTTCGGCAAACACCAGACCGTCACCGGCTTCGTTCAGCACGCCTTCCAGGCCGAAACCCACGCGTACGGCCCCCTCCAGCCCTCCTGTCGTGCTCGCCCCCGTCTGGGTAGATCCGAAGCCGCCGGCCAGCGCGACGCCGCGCGCAGCGGCGGAGACGCCAACAAATGGTCCGAGTTCGGCGTGGAAGCGTGGCAACTCGCCGGGGCCCGGGCCCAGGGCGGGCACTGGCGTCTGCTCGATGATCGGCACGAGCGCTCGCACATCGGCCACCGTGCCCACCTGCGCCGGAAAGCGTGACTGCTGGCAGACGTCGAAGGCTTCTGGATCGGTCTCTGCGAAGTCATTGACCACCACGTCCGTGTCACCCTTACCATCAAGCGTGGCGATTAGTTGCGCCAGGCTGTCGCGGACAGCGGTGGCGGCGCGCTCCGCATCCTGCGACCTCATGTACGCATCGCCCTGGCCGACGAAACGACGACCGTTCCAGGTCACCATCTCCAACCCATGCTCGTTGTAGTAGTCGTGCGTCCCCTTGCGCACAGCCGCCTTACCCCACGTGCCAGCCATATGGCCGGCCGCAAAGCTGTCCTCCAGGAAGTGCAAAGCGAAGGCCTCGTCTGCGAGCACGGCAAGCGCGGCCTGGGCCCGTGCTGCGGGCGCAAGATCACCGCGGGCGATGCGTGCGGCCTTGGCGAGCGCGCGCAGATGATACCACACGTAGGTGCCCATCGCATTGAGTTCAGCCTCGGAGCCAAAGACGAGCCGCGCGTAAGCCGCCGGTTCCATATCCACGTCCGGCCGCGCCAGCAGAAAGTGCACGTTGTTCGAGCCAGCACGCGTGGCGTAGTTGAGATCGGCGCGTTGCAGTTCGGTGTCAGAACCACGCATGGCGTTGATGCGCTGGTCACGCCGTGTGGCAGTGGCCAGCTGCTTCTTCAGCCGTGCACTGATCCGTGCGACGTTGAGAATCCACGGCGTGTCAAGCACGGTGCTGAGCAGGTCGCGGGCCGAGCACGAGTGATCCCCGGCGATGGCGGGCCAGGCTGCGTAGTCGATGCAGGCAGGGTTCCCAGGCGCCGTATCGACCAGTTGGGCGCAGAGCCGCGCCTCGTGTCCGGCGCGTGCCTCAGACCACAGCTGCTCCAGCAACGCTCGCGGCGCCGGCTCGAGTCGCTGCACGGCGAGCACCGTAATGTCCCTGTGCTCCGGATAGAGCCAGGCGAACGCTGTCACAGGCTGCAGCACGCCAAGGCATGTGGCCAGCAGCAATATGAGGGCGGATCGCGCTGTTGCAGGTAGTGTCCTTGTAACGGGTAGTGGGTGCAAAAACATGTTTGTTTTTCCGATGTTTGCCAAAGTCCCTCTGTGGCATGGGTGGTAATCTCCGGCGCTTCTCCCCGCTGGGAGCGTTCTCGTCCAGAGCGATGAGGAGAGCATGTATCAATGCCGTTCGAACACCTCATCCAACATAGTGGCCTCCTTGAGCATCAGAGTTAAGAAAGCCTATAGTATACTATATCAGCCCACCTTTACAGGGCTGGTCCTATACAGCTGCCTCTGGAAACTCGCCTGGCCATCGCCACCCAGCTTGCTAAGGCTGTGCATCGGGAAGTCGACACGAAAGGTCCCCTGCGCTGGTGTCTGACTTCCCATGAACTGTACCGTACCCTCGGCTTCTCCTGGCGCATGTGCCGGCTTGTGCCAGTCCAGCCACGGCAGGGTGAGCTGGGCCTCCTGGAGGTTCACCGTCGCCTGCACGGTACTCTTCCCCTGACGGTCGAGCCGGGCCGTGACCGTGGCGGCCAGTGGCCCGGCGACGAACTCTGTCAGGTCGAGGCCGAGCGTGGCCAGGGTCCCTGTGGCGTGGCGAGCTATGAAAGCGTCGACGGCGGCCTTGAGCTGCGGGCTCCTCTTGCGGATCGCCCAGCCAATGTCGCCGCCAGTACGCACCGCGACCCCGTCATGCACGTGATGTTGGGGAAGATCTGCTTCCAGAAGTCAGCCTTGTGCTTGTCCACGATAATGAGCGGCAGCAGTCCGGCGTTCACCATCTCGATCAGATCCTCATCCTCCAGCGTCTCCGGCGCCTCCTTGAGGAGCACGACCGGCCGGTTCTCCGCGGCAAAGCGCTGATTGAGCCCTACCAGACTCTCATAATAGCTGGAGGACTTGCGCACGAAGACCGCCTGCCCCGCCAGGTCCTCCACGTTGGACACCACAGGTGAGGTGGGGCCGGAGACCACGAGTTCGCTGACGTTGGAATACACGGGCGAGGAAAAGTCCACACCGCCTACCAGTAAGGGACCATTCTGCACTTTTTCCACATCGTAATACCCCACAGTATAAAGGTGTGTTTCATATCGGTATCAAATTCACTTTTTTGCTACCGAAAAATACAGTTGATTTTCTTATAAAGAACTCTTATAGATCTATTTATAATGGTAAATCAGATATATTGAGGACTTACACTTCATTAAGCACAGGCAGTCCTCTGGACTTCCCCGGCACATCGGAGCAATTGCGTACGCGAGACCGATAGCGCCTTTCGAGGTGCATCGCCGCTCCCGCTGGGCGAAGACGGATCGCCTGGATGGGCATAAGCTACTCACGATGCTGCTGCGGCATGCGGCGGGGGAAAAAAGGTCTGGAGTGTCGTGCGGGTGCCCAGCGTGGCCGAGGAAGATCGTCGCCAGTTGTACCGGGAACTCTTGACGACGAAGCGCGATCGGACCCGTGTGATCAAGCGGATCAAAGGGCTGCTGGCCGGCGGTGGCATGCGCCTGGAGTTGCACGGGGATGTGGGGACGCAGCTCGAGGAGGTCCACCAGTGGGATGGCACGCCGCTACCCGCGGCCTTGCGCGCTCGCCTGAAGCGGGAGTGGCAGAAGGTCCAGCCTCTCACGGAGCAGATCGGAAGCCCGGAGGCCGAGCGGCACGTGGCGTTGCGCACCAGTGCAGAGCGGGTGCTGGAGCAGGTCCGCCAGTGAGCAACGCTGCGCGGGCTAGGGATCAAGAGTGCGTGGCTCTGTGTGATGGAAGTCTGTGCGTGGCGGGACGTGCAGACGCCTCA
>Ga0081455_10006514_pt1 | contig 12505 bp, 12 predicted proteins | sample TabmetS3T2R1_FD_70207 | JGI IMG/M metagenome (GOLD analysis project Ga0081455, IMG submission 70207) | Tabebuia heterophylla rhizosphere microbial communities from the University of Puerto Rico - S3T2R1 | ecosystem: Host-associated > Plants > Roots > Rhizosphere ... | reverse complement strand
CCGGCTGATCGTCGAGAAGCCGTTCGGGACCGACCTCGCGAGCGCGCAGACGCTCAACCGGCTCCTGCACGCCCACCTCGACGAGTCGCAGATCTTCCGCATCGATCACTACCTCGGCAAGGAGACCGTGCAGAACCTGCTGGTCTTCCGTTTCGCCAACGGCATGTTCGAGCCCGTGTGGAACCGCCGGTACATCGACCACGTCCAGATCACGGCGGCCGAGACGGTCGGCGTGGAACGGCGCGCGAACTACTACGAGGGCGCCGGCGCGCTCCGCGACATGGTGCAGAACCACCTGATGCAGGTGCTGACGCTCGTCGCGATGGAGCCGCCGACGACGTTCTCGGCCGAGAGCGTGCGCGATCGCAAGCACGACGTGCTCATGTCGATCCCGCCGCTGCTCGACAACGGCGGCGGCAACATCGTCCGCGCGCAGTACGGCGCGGGTTGGGTGAACGGCGCGGAAGTGCCGGCGTACCGCAACGAGCCGGGCGTCGCCCCGGATTCCACGACCGAGACGTACGTGGCCCTGAAGGTGAGTCTCGACTCGTGGCGATGGGCCGGCGTGCCGTTCTATCTGCGCACCGGCAAGCGGCTGCAGGAAAAGCAGGCCGAGATCGTGATCACGTTCGAGGACGTGCCGCTGTCGCACTACGAGCGACCGGACACGCCGCACGCGCTGAATCGGCTAGTGATCCAGCTGCAGCCCGAAGAGAGCATCACGCTCACGGTGCTCGCCAAGAGCCCCGGCCACGGCATGGTCCTGAAGCCCGTCGACCTCAGCCTCGACTTCGCCGACGCCTTCAAGACGCGGCAACTGGACGCCTACGAGCGGTTGCTCACTGACGTGATCAACGGCACGCTCACGCTGTTCATGCGTCGTGACGAGCTGGACGCTGCCTGGTCGTGGATCGACCCGATCCGCGCCGCCTGGCACCAGTACGACGAGCGCCCGAAAACCTATACTGCGGGCAGCTGGGGACCGGCAGCCGCCAGCTCCCTGATCGGTCGCGACGGGTTTGCCTGGAGAAACGAGCTGTAATGCCGTCCCGCTGGGTCCACGAGCACCGCTTTCCCGACCGCCAGGCGCTGGCCGCGGCGCTTGCGGCATCGCTTGCGGTCCGCCCGGCCAGGCTTGCGAAGGTTGCGGTCCGCCTGGCGGCCGCGGCCTCATGGTCTGCGGCTGAGGAATTCCGGCGGCGTTCGGCCGCCGCGCTTGAGGCGAAGGCGGCGGTCCCGCGTTCGGCCAAGCTTGCCTCTGCGGCGGCGCCTGCTGCTGCGGCGGCGGCCAGGGAATGTCGAGCGGATTGGGCGCAGGGCCGCCGGCTGGCGCGCCCGAGCCGAAACCGAAATCATCGGAGTCGGGCGGCGTCATGGTCGGAACCTCGGGAAACGGCTTCGGCTGAAGCTCGACGATCCCGGCCTCGAGCTGGGCATAGATGCGCCTCAAGAGCGGACGAACGTCGAGATTGAGCATCGTGCCATAGGCGTTCACGACCCGGCAGGTTTCGGCCCAAGGCGGCAGCGCTTGCAGGGCGCCCTGTTCGAGCGCCTCCACCACTTCGGGGCGGGTCCCGATCCGCGCGGCAAGCTCCATTTCGGAGAGGGCGGTCGCCGCCCTCAAATCTCGAAACAGCTCCGCCACCTCAGCATCATAGCCGGAGGGCATTTACTTGATCCCGTGAATTGGCTGGCGCCGCGAAACGGCGTCCGGCTGCGACACTACCGGTACTCGACGCGCCGCGGTCGGCATCGCAAGGCCGATCACCTTTCAAGCTTGTCTCCGCCAACACAAGCCCAACCGCATCCGGTCCGCACGTCGGCGAGAGACTAGCATATCGGAGGCGCGGGTTAAGGCTTCTCATCGGCCAAAATCTCAGACCTGCACGCCGTGCTCGACGGCAAAGCGGCGCAAATCCTCGCGAAGCGACGTTGTCTTGCTTTCCAGCAACTCATCCAGGCGCTTGGCCAGCTCGCTCGCGTCGAGCGACAGGACCATGGCCTTGATCGGCCCGACTGAAGCCGGAGCCATCGAGATCGAGCGGAAGCCGAGGCCGACAAGCGTCATGGCTTCGAGCGGCTTGCCGGCCATTTCGCCGCACAAATTGAGCGGCACGCCGTGACGCTTCGCGGCTTCGACAATCAACTTCAGCGCCTTGAGCCCGGCCGGATTGAGCGAATCGAAACGCTCCGCCACGCGCGAATTGCCGCGATCGGCCGCAAACAGAAACTGCATCAAATCGTTCGAGCCCACCGAGGCGAAATCGGCCAAAGGCAGCACACGGTCAAGTTGCCACAAGATCGCCGGCACCTCGATCATGACGCCGACCTTGATCGCCTTGGGCTCGGGGCGTCCATGGCGCTTCAAGATCGTCAGCTCACGGTCGATCAGCGCGCGGGCCGCCTCGAACTCCGCGACGTCGGCGATCATGGGCAACATGAGGCGCAGCTCGCGCCCGGCCGCCGCCCTGAGCAGCGCTCTCACTTGCGTGCGGAACACAGCCGGCCGGTCGAGCGCCATGCGGATCGCGCGCCAGCCGAGAGCCGGGTTGTCCTCAATCGCCCCGCGGAAATAGGGCAGCACCTTGTCGCCGCCGACGTCGAGCGAACGAAACACCACAGGGCGCTGATCGGCGGCATCGAGGATGGCCTTGTAGAGCCGGGTCTGCTGCTCGAGCCGCGGGAACGTCGCCGCGATCATAAATTGTAGTTCGGTGCGGAACAGGCCGATGCCGTCCGCGCCCGACTGATCGAGATGGGGCAAGTCGAACAGGAGCCCGGCATTGATGTGCAAGGCGACCCGCTCGCCGTCCAAGGTGACGGGGGGGACGGTGCGCAAGGCGGCGTATTGCGCCTGACGCCGCGCGCGGAAGCGGACCTTGTCGGCATAGGCGGAGACGACTTCCTGGGTGGGCCGGACATGCAACTCGCCGCCTTCTGCGTCGACGATCGCGGCGTCGCCCGGCTCGACCGCTTCGAGCGCGCCCTTGACCCCGGTCAGTGCGGCAATGCCGAGCGCGCGTGCGACGATCGCCACGTGGCTCGCGGTGCCGCCCTCCTCGAGCACCAGCCCGCGCAGGCGCTGCCGGTCGTAGTCGAGCAGCTCGGCCGCACCCATGGTGCGAGCAATCACGATTGAATCCTGCGGCAGGCTTCCCATCGCCGCCGTGCCGATCCCGCCCGCGAGCAGACGCAGCAGGCGGTTGGACAGATCGTCGATATCGTGCAGGCGGTCGCGCGCATGCGTGTCGGGCATGCGCAGCATGCGGGCGCGGGTGTCGTTGCGCACGCGCTGCACCGCGGCCTCGGCGGTGAGACCCGTCAGGAGCGCCTCATCCAGACGCCGGCGCCAGCCATGATCGTGAGCGAACATGCGGAAGGTTTCCAGCACCTCGCGATGCTCTCCCGCCCGCGCCAAGTCGCCGCGCTCCAACATGTTGTCGATCGCGCCGGTCAGATCTTCGATCGCCTGGGACAACCGGCGCCGCTCGACCTCGACATCCTCGGCAATCAGGCGCGTGACGACGATACGGGGTTCATGCAGCACGACATGACCGAGCGCCACGCCCTCGGAGATGGACGTGCCGCTGAAACGCGCCGCGCCCTCGGGCCGTTCCTCCGCCGTCAACCCGTCCGTGACGAGACCGCCCGAGGCGATCGTCTCGGCGAGCACCATGGCGGTGGTCTGAAGCGCCTCGACCTCCTCGTCGCTGTATTGCCGCTTGGTGCGGTTCTGCACCGTGAGCACGCCGATGGTGTGGCCGCCACGCAGGATCGGCACGCCGACGAAGGCGTGATAGATCTCCTCCCCCGTCTCAGGCCGGTAGGAGAAGGCCGGATGAAGCTGAGCATCGGGGAACTGCATCGGCTCGGCTTGCTCGGCGATCAGACCGACCAGACCTTCGCCCGGCTTCAGATGCGTGTTGTGGACAGCGATCGGGTTCAGGCCTTCCGTCGCGAACAGTTCGAGCGAGCCGTCGCGGCGGCGCAGGTAGAGCGAGCACACCTCGGCGACCATGTTCGAGGCGATCAGCACCACGACCTTGTCGAGGCGCGCCTGCACGCTCTCGCGCGCGGCCATGACCTCGCGCAAGCGGCGCAGCAACTGCCTCGGGGCGCCAACCGGAGTAGCCATAAGCAACAGTCCTCGCCGAACGGCAGAGCGGCAGTCCCGCAGTGCAAGAAAGCTTCAGGCCGGCCGCCAAAATCCGCTAGCGGCTGTCCAAACCGAACAAGGAATGCAAAGTTCGCACCGCAAGCTCGGCGTAGGCCGCGTCAATCAATACGCTGATTTTGATCTCCGAGGTGGAGATCGCCTCGATATTGATGCCTTTTTCGGCAAGCGCGCTGAACATTTGCGCGGCAACGCCGGCGTGGCTCCGCATACCGACACCTATCGCCGATACCTTGGCGATGTCGGTCGAGCCGCGCAAGTCCAAATAGCCGATCTCATCCTTGGCGTTGCGGAGGACCTCGAGAGCCCGGTCGAGATCGGCGCTCTGGACCGTGAAAGTGAGATCGGTATAGCGGCCGTCTTCCGAGACGTTCTGCACGATCATATCGACATTGATATTGGCCTCGGCGAGCGGGCCGAATACGCGCGCCGCGACGCCCGGCTTGTCGGCGACCTTGAGCAGGGTCACCTTGGCCTCATCCCGCGCATAGGCAATTCCGCTGACGACGTTCTGCTCCACGATCTCATCCTCATGGCAAACGAGAGTTCCAAGCTCAAGCGCGGCGTCGGTGCTCTTGCCGCCGAGGTCGGGCGGATCGAAGCTCGAGCGCACGAGCACTCTCACGCCCTTCTGCATGGCAAGCTCGACCGAGCGGGTCTGGAGCACCTTGGCCCCTTGCGAGGCCATTTCTAGCATTTCTTCGTAGGAAATGCGGTCGAGCCGGTGCGCCTTGGGCACCACCCTCGGGTCGGTCGTATAGACGCCGTCGACGTCGGTATAGATGTCGCAGCGGTCGGCCTGGAGCGCCGCGGCCAGCGCGACTGCGCTCGTATCGGAGCCGCCGCGGCCGAGCGTCGAGATGCGGTTTCCCGGCGCGACCCCCTGGAAGCCGGCGACGACCGCGATCTCGCCCTCGATCATGCGCGCCTTCAGCTCGTCAATGGCGAGGCCGGTGATGCGGGCGGAGCGATGGGCGGCATTGGTGTTGAGCGGGATCTGCCAGCCTTGCCAGGAGCGGGCGTTCAGCCCCATCGCTTGGAGGACGAGCGCAAGCAGCCCCGAGGTGACCTGCTCGCCCGAAGACACCACGGCGTCGTATTCACGGCCGTCATACTGGGCCGAGACCTCGCCGCCGTTCTCTTTCCGCTCCTTGAAGCCCCAGGCCTCGTCAACGAGCGCGACCAACCGGTTGGTGGCGCCCGCCATGGCCGACACCACCACGGCGCAATGGTGCCCTGCGTCGGCCTCGCGCTTGACATGCGCGGCGACGTTGCGGATCCGGTCAATGTCGGCGACGGACGTGCCGCCGAATTTCAACACCAAGAGCGCCATGGCCTCCTTCCTCGCGGGCCGGCAGTCCACAATAAGAGGGCCGGCCCATTCAAGGGACCGGCCGGACACGCCGCCTTCATACTGACTGACGAGGCGTGCCGCAACCTGCCCTCTCCTGGCTGAGAGAAGTTAATAGGGCGTGGCTTGACAGGGTGGGGCCGGAATGGCCTTCGTCGGCGATGGCTGAGACAAACCGCACCCTCGACCGGGACGAGGTCGCCCGCTTCGCGCGGCTCTCGGGCGAATGGTGGGACGCAAACGGCCCGTTCAAGCCGCTCCACCGCATCAACCCGGTCAGGTTGACTTATATTCGCGACCAGCTTTGCCGGCGGTTCGCCCGCGACGCGAAGGCTGGCCGAAGTCTCGAAGGCCTCGCGGTGCTCGATATCGGTTGCGGCGGCGGGCTGGTCGCGGAGCCGCTCGCCCGGCTCGGCGCTAGGGTTACCGGCATCGACCCCGCGCCGGAGAATATCGAAGCCGCCAAGGCCCACGCCAAGGGCGCCGGACTCGACATCGCCTACCGTGCCGTGACCGCGGAGGACGTGGCGCGGGAGGGCGGCGCGTTCGATGCCGTGCTTCTGCTCGAAGTTGTCGAGCACGTGCCGGACGTGCCCCTCTTTCTCAAATCGGTCGCGTCCTTGGTGAAGCCCGGCGGCGTGATGATCCTCTCGACACTGAACCGCACGCTCAAAGCTTACGCGCTCGCCATCATCGGCGCCGAGGTGATCTTGCGCTGGCTGCCGGCGGGGACGCATGACTGGAACCGGTTCGTCACGCCCGAGGAGCTTCGGGCCGCGCTCGAAGCGGCCGGGCTCACTGTCAGCGACATGACCGGCATGGTCTATCACCCGCTCGCCGATGAGTGGCGGCTGTCGCAGGACACGGATGTGAACTACTTCGCCACGGCGGAGGCTACCCCGCGCGGCCAGAACGAACGTTCAACCGGTCAGTAGCGGGGGCGCGGAGGGTAATAGTAGCGGTCGCGCGGGGGCGCGTAATAGCCTTGCGGTCCGTAAGGGTCGAACCACCGTCCGAACATGCCGCGCTTCTTCTTTTTCCTGTTCGGCGGATAGCCGTAGCCCGGTCCGAACCATGGCGGAACGCCGTAGCCGTAGTCGGGCCACCTGCCGGGGCTCGCGACTTTCGGTCCTTCACCGCCCGCCGTTACGCCGGTCAGCACGACTTGCGTCTGCGGCAAGCCATTGGCCTCGACCAAGGCATAGAGCGTGGCGGCATTCGCTCGGGACAGTCGCACGCAGCCATGCGAGGCGGGCTTGCCGAGATTCTTCTCCTCGAGCGTGCCGTGAATGGCGTGGCCGTCCTTGGTGAAGAAGATCGCATTCGGCATGGGCGCGTTGTCCCACTGCTTGCTGTACCAAATCTTGTTCATCGAAGAGGCGGTGTACGTGCCGGACGGGGTCGAGTAGCCGCGCAGTCCGGTCGAGACCGGCCATGAATAAAGCTCAACGCCGTCGACGAAGACCGTCATCTCTTGCGTCGCTTTGTCGATATTGATGACGATGCTGGATTTCGGTTTTTCGGGGACGGCGCTCGGCGTGGCCTCGGCAGATTCGGGCTTCGCCACCGATCCGCTGGCCGGCGCGGACGGCGTTGCCGCCTTCTGCCCACCTTGCGGGGCCGTACCCCCTGTCGCGGGCGTCGAAGGGGATGCCTTCGGCGGCGTGTTCTGGCTGGAGGTCGAGGGCGCCACACTCGGACTCGTCGCCGAGGTTCCCGGGCTCGCCTTCGGCGGCGTGTTCTGGCCGGAGGTTGCCGTTGCTGCACTCGGGCTCGTCGTCGAGGTTCCCGGGCTCGAAGGCGAGGCCTTCGGCGGCGTCTTCTGACCGGAGGTTGCCGGCGCGGTGCTCGGGCTCGTCGCCGAGGTTCCCGGGCTTGAAGGCGCAGCCTGCCCCTCGGGGGCGGTCACCGGCGCTGTAGCGCCCGGCGCCGTGGTGGCCGCCGGCCCATTAGGGCTCGTTTCGGCGCTCGCGGGCAAGGCCAACACCAGCGCCAAGAACGGCACGGCAAAGAGGCCACGGAATTGTGGCAAGGAAGCAGAGAAGCCCATCTGTTCGACCCTGGTTGCGCAGAACCCAATCGCCCGGCGACCTTTAGATAGGGCATCTTAAAGGCCAGAACAGGGCGTCTTCGTTGCAATTTGTAACTGCAAGGCTCCAAACAAGAGGTTACCCGGCGATCATGACGCCCGTGTGCAAGCCCCTCACTCAGTTGTGATCCTCGGGCAACACCGCTAGCGGCACGGCCGGAATTCCTTCTTCATGCAGCGACCTTGCTTCCTCGAGGCTTGCCTCGCCGTAAATGCTGCGCGTCTCCACCTCCCCGTAATGCATCTTGCGCGCCTCTTCGGGAAAGGTTGGACCGACATTCTCGGCGTTCGCCTGCACATGGGCGCGAAGACCTTTGAGGAACGCGTAGGTCTTCTTGCGCTCGCCGAGCCGTGGATCAGGATCGCGGCTTGGTTCGCCGCGCCGCTTCTTCACCGCAGGCGCCATCGGCGCCTTCCGCACCACCCGGCTGCCGCAATCCGGGCAAATAACGGCGCGCGTCGTGGCCTGGACCTCGTAGGCGTCTCCGGACGCAAACCAGGCGTCGAAGTCGTGGCCTTGGTCGCAGACGAGCGCGAAGCGAATCATGACGCCTCTTTCCTCGACGAGCCCGGCAGCGGCTTGGCGATCGCGACCTCGAAGTCGCGGCCATGCTTGAGCGCGGGGATGCGGGCGCGCGCTTCGGCAGCGGCGGCGAGATCGATATCGGCAAAGACGACGCCCGGTTCGTCGCCGCCTTCGGCCAGGATCTCGCCCCAGGGCGAGACGATCACGCTGTGGCCGAAGGTGGAGCGGCCGTTCTCGTGCAAGCCGCCTTGGGCCGCGGCGAGAACGAACGTGCCGGTCTCGATCGCGCGGGCGCGGATCAGAACGTGCCAATGCGCCTCACCGGTTTGCTTGGTGAAGGCGGCGGGGACGGCGATGAACTCGGCGCCGGCAAGCGCGAGCGCGCGGTAGAGGGCGGCGAAGCGGAGATCGTAGCAGATCGAAAGCCCCAAGCGGCCGAAGGGAAGCTCGGCGACGATTGCGGTCGCGCCCGCCCGGGCGGTGTCGGATTCGCGGTAGCTTTCGCCACCGGCAAGATCGACGTCGAAGAGATGGAGCTTGTCGTAGCGCGCCGCGATCCTCCCGTCCGGATCGATCAGATAGGATCGGTTGGCGACGCGCGTTCCGTCGAGCCTGGTGGCAAGCGAGCCGATGTGAAGAAAAATGCCAAGCTCGGAAGCGAGCGCGCGAAACCGCGCAAGCGGCGCGCTCGCCTCCTCGGTCTCGGCCGCCTTGAGCACAAGCTCGGGCTTGAGCTCCATCAAAGCGGTATTCTCAGGCGTCTGCACGTAGGCGGCGCCACCCTCCGCCGCGCGGCGGATCAGCGCCTCGGCGCTCCGCACATTGGCCTCGGTGTCGCGGCCGGAGCGAAGCTGCACCAGCGCGGCGCGAAAGCGTTTGTCGGATGCGGGGGTCATGTCTCTTCGGCGCCTGCAAGCTGCGCGGGGTCATTGGCGATCAAGGCGTCGAGCCTGCCCTCGCGTTCGAGCGCGGCAAGCTCGCCATGGCCGCCGACATGGTGGCCGTCGATGAAGATTTGCGGCACGCTCCGCATGCCGGCCGTGCGGCCGATCATCTCGCCGCGTTTCTCGTCATCGAAGGCGACGTCGATCTCCTCGAAGGCGAGTCCCTTGTCGGCAAGGAGGCGCTTGGTGGCGCGGCAGTAACCGCAGAAGGGCGTGGTGTAGAGAACGATGCGCGTCATAGGCGGGCGATTCGACACCTCCCCTCATAACTGGGCGGTAAACGCCGCTCACGCAAGATCAAAGCACAAAGGCGGCGGGCTCGACGACGCGGGCGAGCGCCAGAACATCGACCCTCGCCGCTCCAGCCCGCTTCAACACCCGGGCACAGGCCTCGGCCGTCGCCCCCGTCGTAATCACGTCGTCAACGACCACGAGCTTCCTTCCCGCGATCCGAGGCGCCTCGTCTTTATCGACCCGGAAGGCCCCGGCGACATTGCGGCGGCGCTGGTCGGCGCTGAGCCCCACTTGGCTCGCCGTCGGCCGCACCCGCTTTAACGCGAAGCAATCGACGGGCACGCGGCAGAGCCGCCCCAGCGCCACGCCGAGCATGGCGGATTGGTTAAAGCGCCGCCGCCACAGCCGCCTCGTATGGAGCGGCACCGGAACGATGAGATCGGCGTCGGCGAGGAGTTCTGCGCCTGCCTTGGCGAGCCAGCGCGCGAACAGCGCCAAGCCCTCGTGCCGGTCGCGATATTTGAAGCTCTGGACAAGCTCGCGCATGGTCTCCGAATAATGCGCCGCTGCCCGCGCGCGGTCGTAAACTGGGGGCGAGGTGATGGCAGCCGCCGAGAGCGGCTTCTCGCCCGTCTCGAAAGGAAGCGGAACCCCGAGCCGCTCGCAGAGCGGAGGCGCGATGAAATCGATCTTGGCGAAGCAGGTCCCGCAGAGAAGCCCGTGGCTCCCGACGCGCGTGCGGCAAGAGATGCAGACGGGCGGCAGGAGGAAGTCGGCGAGACGCCGCAGCATCGTCGCGGCGGCGCCGGACCTTTCCGCCGCGATTGCGGCAGCTTCTCCCCGCCTCTCAAGGCCAAGTTCTGCTTCGCCGGTCGGCATGGCCGCCATGATAGGACCGGAGCCGTCCCGGCACAAAGCCTTGCGATGACCGACGAGCGCCTCCTGTTCGACCGAAAACTGCTGCGGGCGCGCCGCGGGCGCTTCGCCCATGAGGTCGCCGCGCACGACTCTCTACTCGCCCATGTCGCGCGCGAGATCGCCGAGCGCGTCGCGCTCATGCTCCGGCCGTTTCCGCTCGCGCTCGATCTCGGCGCCTATCACGGGCCGCTCGGGCAGGCCGTGGCGCAACTCCCGTCGGTCGGCGCGACGATTTATGCGGAGAGCGTGTTCGAACTTGCCAAGTTATGTCCGCGGCCCGCCCTTGTCTGCGATGAGGATCTGCTGCCCTTCAAAGACGCGAGCCTCAATCTCATCGTCTCTGGCCTTGCGCTCCATCGCGTCAACGATCTTCCCGGCGCGCTGATCCAGATCAAGCGCGCGCTCGCTCCGGACGGATTGTTCATGGCGGCGGCGCTCGGCGCGGGCGCGCTCATCGAGCTTCGCCGCGCTCTCCTCGAGGCCGAGGAGGAGACGCAAGGCGGTGCGAGCCCGCGGGTTGCGCCCTTCGGCGATGTCCGCGACTACGGCGCGCTGCTTCAGCGCGCGGGGTTCGCTCTCCCCGTCGCCGATGCCGAGACACTCACCGTCGCCTACGCGAACCCCCGCGAATTGATGCGCGAGATCCGTGCGCTCGGCGGCGGCAACGTGCTTATGGCGCGCGCGAGGAGGCCGCTTCAGCGCAAGACCCTCGAACGGGCCGAAGCCCTTTATCGCGAACGCCACGCTCTGCCCGATGGCGGGGTGCGCGCGACTTTCGAGATCGTCTATCTCACCGGCTGGGGACCCGATCCGAGCCAGCAGAAACCGCTGAAGCCGGGAAGCGCCGCGCGTCGCCTCGCCGATGCGCTCGGCACCAAAGAGCAGCCGGCCGGGGATAAGACGCCCTACCCGCCCCGCCGGCGCGACACCCACTGAGGACTGCGCTTGTCAGCGGAGATCGCGCAGTGCGATCTTGAGCGGCGTGTCGGCCGGGGGCATGTCGTAGAGGTCGAGCGTGTCGGGCTTCACCCAGAGAAGCTCCTGCCCCTCATGCGCCGTGATCTCGCCCTGCCAGCGCCGGCAGAGATAGACCGGCATGAGCAGGTGGAAGTCGGCATAGGCGTGACTTGCGAAGGTGAGCGGGGAGAGGTCGTGCTTGGCGACGTCGATGCCGAGCTCCTCGCGAAGCTCGCGGACAACTGCGTCCTCGGGCTCCTCGCCCGCTTCGATCTTGCCGCCGGGGAACTCCCATAGCCCTGCGAGCGAACGGCCCTCTGGGCGCCTCGCGAGCAGCATCCTCCCCTCCGCGTCGAGGAGAACGCAGGCCACCACGAGGACGATCGGGCGCGTGCTGCCTGCGCTCATCTTGGAGCGAGGGCGTGTCGCGAGGTCGGGCTCACGAGCGGTAATCGGCGTTGATGGCGATGTAGTCGTGGGTGAGGTCGCAGGTCCAAACCGTCGCCGCTTCCTTGCCGACACCGACATCCACGGTGATCGCGATCTCGGGGACGCGCATATAGGCAGCGCCGTCCTTCTCGCGATAAGAGGGCGCCACCTCGCCGTCCTTGGCTACGGGCATATCGCCGAACCAGATGGCGAGCCGGTCGCGGTCGGCCGCCTCCCCCGCTTTGCCCACGGCCGCGACGATCCGCCCCCAATTGGGGTCGCCGCCGGCGATCGCGGTTTTCACCAGCGGAGAATTGGCGATCGACTTGGCGATGGCGCGCGCCGCCGCCTTCGTCTCGGCCCCCGTCACCTTGACCGTAACGAACTTGGTCAGGCCCTCGCCGTCCTTGACGATCTGCTGGGCGAGATCGTGCATCAATTCGTGCAGCGCGAAGCGGAAGCTCGCGAGCCTGAGATCATCGCCGCTCACGATGCGCGGGGCGCCGCGCGAGACGGACCGGCCCGTGGCGAAGATCAGCAAGGTGTCGCTCGTCGAAGTGTCTCCGTCGATGGTGACGGCGTTGAAGGTCTCGTCCACCGCCGGGTCGAGCGAAGCGCGCAGCGCCTGCGGCTCGATGGCGGCGTCGGTGAAAAGAAAGGCGAGAATCGTCGCCATGTCGGGCGCGATCATGCCGGCGCCTTTGGCGATGCCGTTGATGCTGACCGCGACGCCGTCGATCTCGGCTTGGCGCGTGGCGAGCTTGGGATAGGTGTCGGTGGTCATGATGGCGCGCGCCGCTTCCTCGAAGCCGTCCGGCGTCGCTTCACGCGCGACCGCGCTCAAGCGGCCGGCGATCTTGCGCGCATCGAGCGGCTCGCCGAT
>Ga0081455_10006513_pt1 | contig 12505 bp, 12 predicted proteins | sample TabmetS3T2R1_FD_70207 | JGI IMG/M metagenome (GOLD analysis project Ga0081455, IMG submission 70207) | Tabebuia heterophylla rhizosphere microbial communities from the University of Puerto Rico - S3T2R1 | ecosystem: Host-associated > Plants > Roots > Rhizosphere ... | reverse complement strand
CGCTTCCTCGGGCTCGTGCGGCCGATCGCACCGTTCCTGGCCGGCTCGACGGGCATGCCCTTCCGGCGCTTCCTGCCCTACGACGTGATCGCCGCTGGAGCGTGGTCGACGGTCTTCGTGATGCTCGGCTACATCTTCTGGCACAGCTTCGATCGCGTCGTCGACATCGCGCACAAGGGCGCCTTCGCGCTGGGCACGGTCGCCGTCGTGGGCGCGGTGGTGGTCATCGGCTATCGCCAGCTGCGCGGTCGGGAGAACCGCGCGCGCGTCGAGGCCTGGATCGAGGCGCAGGCGCAGCGCCCGCGGCTGCGGCCGGCGGCCCTGGTCCTGCTCGGGCTGTGGCGCACGCTGCTCGTCGTCGCGCGCCGTCTCGCGGGCCCGGCGCGCTTCGCCTGGAACCGGCTCACGCCCGGCCAGCTCGGGCTCGAGCTCACCAGCCTGCTCGCGGTCGCCGCGGTCGGCAGCTTCGCGTTCTTCGGCTACGTGATCGTGCTCGAGGACATGGCCCGGACCTCGGGCGACACCCGCGTCCTGGGATGGGCCGCCGACCTCGACGCGGCCACGCTGACCGACGTCGCCCGCGCCGTCGGCAATCGCTTGGTGCGGATCCATGCCACGACCGCCAACGATCGCAGGATCGCCGCCGCGTTCGCGACCGATCGGGTCTTTTACGACATCCGTCTCGAGCCGTATCTGGTCGCGAGCGCTCGGGCTCATCCGGATCGCGCCGACGCGCTGCAGGTCCTGGTCGAAACCACCGCGCACACGCGACGCGCCCTGGTGCACGGCGACGTCAGCCCCAAGAACATCCTGATCGGGCCGCGCGGACCGATCTTCCTTGATGCCGAGTGCGCCTGGTACGGCGACCCGGCGTTCGATCTCGCGTTCTGCCTCAATCACCTGCTGCTGAAATGCCTCTGGGTGCCGCAGGCCGCGCGCGAGTTCCTCCGCTGCTTCGACGTGCTGGCCAAGGGCTACCTCGCCGGCGCGTGCTGGGAACCCCACGGCGCGCTCGAGCGGCGCACGGCGCGGCTGCTGCCCGGGCTGTTCCTCGCCCGGGTCGACGGCAAATCGCCGGTCGAGTACGTGACCGCGGAAGTGGACCGCGATCGGGTCCGCCGGGTGGCGCGCGCGCTGCTCGCGCACCCAGTGGACCGGCTGCATGGCGTACGCGCTGCCTGGGCGCGGGAACTGGCCCTGTGAGTAACGCCACGCACATCGCCCTCGTCCACGGCGGGCGGGTATGGGACTCCCGCGGGCGCCCGACGGTAGAGGCGGAGGTGCTGCTGCACGGCGGCGCCTGCGGCCGCGCCATCGCCCTCGGCGACGAGCACTACCCCCACCGGCCGCACTGCACCATGGCCGCCCGCGGGTGGTGCGACTGCGACGAGGCCGCGCACCCCGAGTGCTGCCCCACGTGCGCGTCGGGAGCCATGGCATGACCAGCCGGCTGCCGTTCGCCCTCGATGCCGCCAGCCACGGCTGGCCCGTCTTCCCGCTGCGGCCCGGCACCAAGCGCCCGCAAGCGGGCTTCACGAGCTGGGAGTCCCGCGCCACCGTCGACCCCGAGCGCATCACTCGCTGGTGGACCTGCCACCCCGACGACAACGTGGCGATCCCTACAGGGCCCGCCGGGCTCGTGGTCGTCGACCTCGACGTCGCCACGGCCGGCGAGCGAGCGCCAGCGGAGTGGCCAGGCGCCCGCAGCGGCCTGGACGTCTACCGGGCGCTCGCCAAGGAGCACGAGCACGTGCCCACGTGGACCGTGGCCACCGGCAGCGGGGGCCGCCACCTCTACTACCGGGCACCGTCCCAGGGAGGCCCGTGGCGCAACACAGCCGGCCGGATCGGCTGGCACATCGACACTCGCGCTGCCGGCGGCTACGTCGTGGCCGAGGGCTCCGCGGTCGCGGGCCGCCTCTACGTCTGCATCGACGCCCGCGAGCCCACCGAGCTGCCCGCCTGGCTGGCGGAGCGTCTGGCCCCACTATCGCCGGCCTCGGCCCGCCCGCCAGCGGACGCAAGGGCACCCAAGACGCGGGGCTACGCCCCCGCAGCGCTAGCCGGCGAGGTCGAGCGGGTGCTCGACGCTCCCGTCGGCAAGCGGAACGCCGCGCTCAACCAGGCCGCGTGGAACCTGGCCCGCCACATCGCTAGCGGGATCCTCGATCGGGGCGACGTCGAGGCCGCCCTCCAAGCCGCGGGCGAGGCCGCCGGCGGCCAGACCTCTGCCGGCGTGGCCGCCACCATTCGCTCCGCCATTGACGCCCGACTCCGGAGCCGACCGTGACATCGAGCGGCAGCGACATCGGGCGTGGGCTCCGCGGCGACCGCTGGGTGGACCGGCATCCTGGGCGGCTGCTCGCCGAAATCCGGGCGGTCATCGCCCAGGCCCGAGCCGATGGCTGGGAGCGCCCGGATCTGTCCCGGCTGTTCCACCCCGAGACCATCGCCGCCACCCACGCCCACCGGCGTGACTGCGGCGGCCGCACCCACACGCCGGGCGAGGAGTGCCCGTGCCGCCCCGGCCCCGCGGACGTGGCCGAGACCTGGGCCGGCCGCGCCCGCATGGCCGACGCCCGCCGCGCCGCTGACCGACCCCTCGACGACCTCGACCGGCAGGCGCTCGCTCGCCTCGACGACCTGGGAGCTGATCCCCGATGACCACCGCTGCCATGCCCGATGAGCCCGGCCGTGGGCCGGATGACCCGGACCTCGACGACCCGCTTACGCCCGATGACATTGTGAGCCACCCTCAGGACATCCGCCCGCCCGGCGACGGGCGCAGCGGCGGGGACTCGCAAGCCACCCGGCTGGTGGCGCTCGCGCAGGCACAGTTCCGGCTTGTGCGGGGCGACGATGGCCGCCCCTATGCCGTCGAGCACGACGGTCCGCCCATCGCTTATGGCCTGCGTGGCCGCGATGGTTTGCGGGGCCGGCTGGCCGAGCTGTACTCGGACCTCTACCAGGCGACGCCCAGCGGCACGGCGCTGAGCGACGCCCTGGTGGTGCTGGAGAGCCGCGCCATGCGCCTGGACCCCGAACCCGTCGCCCTGCGCGTCGCCCCGGTCGGCCCCAGCTCGGTCGCCCTGGACCTCGCCACCGCCGACGGGCGGTGCGTGCTCGTCGACGCCGGCGGCTGGCGCCTCGTCGAGCGGTCCCCGGTGCTGTTCCGCCGCTCCGCGCTCACCGACCCTCTCCCCGAACCTGTGCGGGGCGGAACCCTGGACGCGTTGGCCGAGCTGCTCAACGTCGACGCCGGCGGGTTCCGGCTCATCGTGGCCTGGCTGGTGGCCGCCCTGCTGCCCGACATCGCACACCCCATCCTGGCCCTGGTGGGCGAGCAGGGGACCGCCAAGAGCACCGCCGCCCGCCTCGTCGTGTCCCTGGTGGATGCCTCGCCGGCGCCGCTGCGTACCCCGCCCCGGGAGCTGCGCTCGTGGGCCGCCTCCGCCCAGGCGTCGTGGGTGGTCGCCTTCGACAACGTGTCATCAATCCCTGACTGGCTCTCCGACACGCTGTGCAAGGCCGTCACCGGCGACGGCATTGTCGAGAGGACTCTCCACACGGACGACGACATCAACATCCTGACCTTCCGGCGCTGCGTCGCGCTCACCTCCATCGACGCCGGCCGGCTAGCCGGAGACCTGGCCGAACGGCTCCTGACCGTGGAGCTGGCCCGCATCCCCCGCCCCAAGCGACGCACCGACACGGTCATCGCCGAGCGGTACGCCCGGGTCCGGCCCGCCGTCTTGGGTGCCCTTCTCGACCTCACTGCCCAGGTGCTCGCCACCCTCCCCGACGTCGAGCTCGACGAGCTGCCCCGCATGGCCGACTTCGCCCGCATCCTCGCCGCCCTCGACCACACGCAGGGCTGGACCACCCTCGCCGACTACGGCGAAGCCGCCGCAGAGGCCAACCGGGCGGTGCTCGAATCCAGCCCCGTCGCCCAAGCCGTCATCGCCCTCGTCGGCCGAGGCGGCCTCTGGCACGGCACCCCCGGCGAACTACTCGACCGCCTGACCCCCGACCATCGCCCGAGGGACTGGCCCCGCACCGCCCGGGGCCTGTCCGGTCAGCTCGCCCGCCTGGCCCCGGCCCTCGAAGACAACGGCATCACCGTCGAACGCCCGCCCACCCGCGGCGCCCAACGCACCATCATCCTCCGCGCGAACCCCCGGAGTCCCGACGGCAACTGTCAAAACCGTGAAACGACCGACGCGACCGACGCGACCGACGCGGCGAGCCCATGACCAGCACAAACACCCGCGTCGGTCGTGCGGCGGTCGCGTGCCTGACCGATGCGACCTCCACCCAACGGACGCGCGACCGACGCGCGCCTGACCAGCACCAACAGCCCCCGCGCGTCGGTCGCGTCGGTCGCGACGGTCAAATCACATATTGGACAGTTCCCTCGGGCACCCCGGAGCCTCGCCTCGGAGAGTGGTGGCCGGACCGGCCGGCAGGAGCGCTGTGAGCCTGGAGGGAGCGATCCAGGCGGTGGTCGTCGAGGCGGTCCGGGAGGCGTTGGCGCCCTACGTTCGCCGCCTCGCCGAGCCCGAGCCACTTGTCTACAACGTCGCCGAAGCCGCCCAGGTGCTGAGCACGTCCACCAACACCGTGCGTCGCATGATCGAGCGTGGGGTCCTGCCGGTGGTGCCTCACATGGGGCACCGAGTGGTCATCCCGCGCAGCGCCGTGGCGAGGCTCGTCGAGTCCGCCGAGGCTGCGATGGTGCGGAAGCACGAGCGGCCCCTCTCTGTGGCGCTCTGACCAGGCGGGTCGACCGCCACCTCAGGAAGCCGAGCGGTTCCTCGCGTGCCACCTCACGCGTACGGGTCGAAGTCAGGTTGGGCCTTCAGTTCTGACTTGAGCCGTTCGACGGCGGCATTCGAGTACCGCTGGATGTAGCCCGTGCGTGACGCTCGGATCTGCTGGTGGTACTTCGGATCTCCCTTGAGCTTCAGTACCTCGGCGGCTTTGGCTGTCCAGTTCTGGTTCTTGCCGATCATCGCCGCCACCTCCTTCGTCAGGTGCGGGTAGTCGATCTCGATGTCCGTCTTCTTCACCACGACCGGGAGTGAGGAGTCGGCAGCGCTGCCCCGTCGCAGCGTTAGATCAGCCGTGAAGTTCTTGGGTGCCTCCACAGGCACTATCCGCACCATGTCGGCTGTCCGAACGAAATCGTTCAGGTCGAGGTGCGGCATGATCTTCTTCTTGCCTTGGTACTTCGCCTCTACCTGCTTCTCGGTGAGGTATGCGCTCCCATCAAAGGCAATACCCCGCTCGAGGAGCCAGACCAGCCGGCGGTCACCTCGGCTTCTCCGTGCTCTGGAGACGGCCTTCTGCACCTTGTCCGCGTAGGTCGTGAGGTCCGCCAAGGACAGCGAGAGGAAGTTGCCCGGCAGGTCCCTCGCGTGCGCCGGGAAGCGCCGCTCGACGGTCGCGCGGAAGAACTTCGCCCCGTAGAACAAGAGGTGATGCATCACCTCGTCCGGCACGGGCGGAAGAACGTGATGAACCGCGGCGTGTCGGAGCGAGATGATCTGCTGGATCGTCGCCGCTTGCGTGCTGTCGAGGAGCTTCCGATCCTTCAGCCGAGCGACTGCCACCTCCGGGCCGATGGTTTCGCCTCGCTGGCCGCGGCGGATCGACTGATGCTGCTGAACTAGAACCGCCTTGGCCAATAGCTCCCATGCATTTGCGAGCAGGATCAGGGTGCTCTCGTTTCGGTATGGATTCCGCACACGGTTGAATGAGTCGACAGCAACCTCGGCAGCAGCCTTCGCTGCATCGAGCAAGAGGAGGTACTCCCTACGACGTCGCGTGGCCACCCTGGATCTCCGCCCTGGTCATATTGTGGAGACGCACGTCAACATGTTGGTCGGTTGATCCGGATTATGGCGTCATGACTGACTTGGGAGACCCACCACTTGGCGGCGGCTTCGCTGGCGACTTTCGGCTCTGGGGCCAAGGGTGGAGCACCGACGACCGACCTGAGCATCGCGACAGCCAGATCTCTCAGGCGGGACTACGCGGACGCAGCGACGAACTTCGTAGAGCAGATGCCGCAATGAATCGAGCCCATGCTGGCCACCGACAGGGACGCCCGGATCCGGCGCCCCGCACCCGCATGTCAAGGCGACCCCCGTTGTTGTTGTTCGTCCGGCCGTGGCGGGCCGCCAGCCTCCGGCCCTCGCGACGCCGTGAGTGCCCTGGCCAGCGCTGACAGCTCGCGCCGGTACCGAGCGGCCGTCTCGTCCGGGAGCGACGTCTTGGACCATCCGATGGCGCCGGCCTGCTCGACTGTGAGCCCCAGGCACGCCTCCGGTGAGGGCGACGTGATTGACCGTGGGACACCGGACACGGACACTTCTCCTGCGCGTTGTCGGCGACGACACATGAGGAGGTCGCATGCCGCTCGATCCGGATGTGGATGCTGTCATCGCAGCCCTCGACGAGGTGGGCGTGGACTTCAGCGTCCCGAGGCCTTCGCTCGTCGACTTCCTTGGAAACGCCGAGTTCACGCCCTACCCAGCGCTGGCCGAGGCTCTACTTAGGGCGCTGAAGGACCGAGGTTTGCGACTGCCGGTGTTCATCGACGTCATCGTCTTCAACTACGAGCACTCGCCCGGCAACCCGTCGCCGCGACGAGTCGAGGACGTCGATGGCGCGGTGTTGGAGGCCGCGGTCATCGAGGGCTTCAACAACCGCCACGGCGAGCAGAACACCACCTTCCAATCGCTGTTGAGGCCGCTCGACACCCCCGTCCCCGTCCAAACGCTTGGTCTCTCGATCGAGGGATCCTCGATCGTCAAGGACGGTGTAACGCTCGTCGACACCGACAACCCGCGGGTCGAAGTCACGACGAAGTTGATCGACGTGTCCACAATGGCAGGCATGGTGTCGCAAGGCTTGCTTCGACAGGGCAACGGATGGCGCTTCACCAACGGCGATGTCGAGTTGTCGGTCAGTGGCGGAGAGGCGGAGGCAGGGCCCCGACCGGCGACGGCCGGGTCACTGAGCGAGGGTGCGAAGGCTTGGCCGACCGTCGAGGGAACGTTCAGCTCCGGGTCCGAGCTGGGGCTGCAGGCGCGGATCCGAGTCGGCTACCGGCCCGTCGATGTGAAGCTGCTGGTCGAGGGACCCAAGGGTTTCGCCGCCAACACTGCGGAGCGGGCCCGCATCGCACTGGACCCCGAGGTGTTGCTCGTCCCGGTCGAGGTCGCGAAGTTCTTCTCTGACCAGTCCCCGGTGAGCAAGATCACCATGGCCGGACAGATGGCACTGTGGGACCAGGTCCCGATCATGTCGCCGACGACCAACTTTCGAAGCGTCGACGGCGGCACCGGAGAGCTGCGGTCGGCCGAACGGGCCTGGGACTTCTGGCCCACACCCGATGCCAAAGGCCTGTACGGGCACGGAGGTTGGCTGTCGCCCGACAGCATCTGGGGCAAGGCCAAGGTCAGATTCCGGCTGGTCAACTACATCGAGATTAAGACCGACAACCAGCAAACCGCGCCGGTCGCGATCGGAGAGGGATCCAACCCGCGGTTTCTAAAGGCGAACCACGAGGCGCTCCTCAACCACCCACAGCATCTCGATAACGTGCTCAAAGTCATCTTCATGCATCGGATCCACTCGCAGGAATCACCGCACACCGGCCGTGCGCTCATCGGCAGCTCCTGCGTCGGCCTCTCGGCAAGTGGGTCGACCTTCGCTGACATCGCTCACGAGATCGGTCATCTGATCATCGGTTCGGAGGGACACAGCACGCTGCCGGACAATGTGCTGCTCGATCCCGGTGGAACGGAGATCACCGACGGTCAAGCTCAGTCCGCCCGCGAGTGGGCGCAACAATTCGCCGGATTCTGGCAGCACTAGCTAGCTGGGCGAGAGGATCGCATGCCTATGGCGCGTCGAGTAGTTCCCGTGCCGGACGGGCGTGTGACCATCGGCGGGCGCACGAGTCGATGGGAATATCCCGGTCATCGTCGCCAACCTGTCGCCAACCAACATCGGCGACATGGCCGCACGCTGGTGCCAGGCGGCACCGGTCAGAGCACATCTGCCCTGGTCACGAGACTGTGTCCGCCCCGCTAAGGAAGTGAGGGCGCAAGTCCTCCGTGGGTTCAAATCCCACCCTCTCCGCCACTCCGAGGCCCGGAGACTCCGCCAGGCAGCCTCCGGGCCTCGGGCGGCTCACGCCATGCTGCTGGCCTCCACCTGTTGGACGGGGTCGCGGCCGGGTCCGCGGTCGAGCCGCTGGTCCAGGTTGATGGCGGCGTTGATGAGCGACAGGTGGGTGAACGCCTGCGGGAAGTTGCCCAGCTGCTCGCCCGTCTGGCCGATCTCCTCGGCGTACAGGCCCAGGTGGTTGGCGTAGGTGAACATCTTCTCGAACGCCAGCCGTGCCTGCTCGAGCCGACCGGAACGCGCCAGTGCGTCCACGTACCAGAAGCTGCAGATCGAGAAGGTGCCTTCATGCCCGAGCAGCCCGTCGGGGGACGCGCTGGGGTCATAGCGGTACACCAGGCTGTCGGAAACCAGCTCGGTGTCCATGGCGTCCAGGGTCGACAGCCACATGGGGTCGTCGGGGACGACGAAGCCGACCAGCGGCATCATCAGCAGCGAGGCGTCCAGCACGTCGGTCTTGTCGTGCTGGCTGAACGCCTGGCGCTCCGCGTTCCAGCCGCGCTCCATGATCTGCTGGTAGATCCGGTCGCGTTCGCCGACCCAGCGAGGCAGGTCGGCGGGCCGGCCGTACTCGCCGGCCAGGCGCACCATGCGGTCGAGGGCCACCCAGCACTGGAGCCGGCCGTAGGTGAAGTTCTGGCGGCCGCCGCGGGTCTCCCAGATGCCCTCGTCCGGCTGGTCCCAGTGGTCGCACAGCCAGTCGGTGATCTGGGCGAGCATGTCCCAGCCGTGATTGCCGATCCGGATCCCGTGGCGGCTGGCCAGCCAGACGGAGTCCAGCATCTCGCCGTAGATGTCGAGCTGGAGCTGGTCGGCGGCGCCGTTGCCGATCCGGACCGGCTTGGACCCGGCATAGCCCTCCCAGTGGTCAAGGGGCTCCTCGATCAGATCGGCGGAGCCGTCGATCCGGTACATGATCTTCAGCGGCCCCGACTTGTCCGCCTGGCCGGCCTGCTCGGTGGCGCGGTCGGCCAGCCAGTGCATGAACGCCTCGGCCTCCTCGGTGAAGCCCAGGCCGAGCAGCGCATGCACCGAGAAGGAGCCGTCCCGGATCCAGGTGAAGCGATAGTCCCAGTTGCGCTCGCCGCCGACCTGCTCCGGCAGCCCCGCGGTGGGCGCGGCCACCAGCGCACCGGTTGGCGCGTAGGTCAACAGCTTCAGCGTGATCGCCGAGCGGTTGACCTGCTCGCGCCAGCGGCCCCGATAGCTGGAGCGGCCAAGCCAGTCACGCCAGAACCGCGCCGTCTGGGTGAACGACTCCAGCAGCTCCTCGGGCTGCGTGGTCCGGGGCGGACCCTCGGCAGACGACTCCAGCACCAACCCGCCGGCCTGACCGGCTTGCAGCGTCAGGGCGCCGCGGAGGTCGTTGCCGTCGCGCTCCAGCGCCCGATGGCCGGCGCCGTGGACGGTCAGCTGCAGGGTCGAAGTGCGGAACACCGCCCCTTCGTCGGTGAGCTCGAGCTCATGCGGTTGCCGTCCGTAGTCGAAGCGCGGCGCGCACTCCGTGACGAAGCGCATCTGGCCGCGCACGCACCGCACCACCCGGACCAGCCGGTGCCGATCGCGGGCCCGATGAGGGTCCTCGATGGGCATGAAGTCGATCACTTCACCGACCCCCTCGGGGGTCATGAAGCGAGTGATCAGGATGGCGGTGTCCGGAAAGTACAGCTGCCTAGTGACATAGTCGTCACCCTCGGGGCCGATGCGGAAATGCCCACCGTTGTCGCGGTCCAGCAGCGAGGCGAACACACTCGGCGAGTCGAACCGTGGGCAGCACCACCAGTCGACGGTGCCGTCGGTGGTCACCAGCGCCGCGGTCTGGAGATCTCCGATGAGGCCGTGCTCGGCGATTGGGGGATAACGCTCCATGGTGATCCTCCTCAGCGAAGGCTAGGGACTCGGTAGCTGATCGAATCGAGTTGTGTCCGGACGTCACCACAGGGTCGCTGCGTGACCGCCGATCGCAGTCGGTCCGTCGCCGAACGCTCGATCAGCACGGGGAGGTAGGTCTGGATCCGCGCGTCGCCGAATCTGGCTGCCGCATCGAGCAGACAGCGCTGCACCTGCTCGGGACGCAGCGGCGGGCTGAACGTCGCGATCAACCGCGCCTCCAGGCCTCTCAGAGCGCCCGAACCGTACAGGTCGTCCGTGCTCACGACGACACCCTCGTCACCCTGCGCGCCGCAGCCGCCTGTGCCTGGAGCTCGGCCGCGAAGATCTGCATCGCCGTCTTCGTCTTGGCCCACTGCACCCGGCTCAGGTCGATCCCTCGCGCAGCAAGGAATGCCTGGGTCTCGGCCGCGACCGCGAAGGCGTCGGCGGGCGGGCCCTTCGTGGAGAGCTCGAGGAGGCGCGAGCCGTCGGGGTAGTTCCACAATTCGGCGACGAGGCGCCGCCCGGCCGCACGAGGTGCGAACTTCAGCCTCAGTACGTTGATCGGCCCGAGTCGCTCGAGGCTCTCCAGCGAGATCCCGTCCGGTGCGTACGCCTTGATGAGGGCGGATTGCTCCCTCGTGAACAGCTTCCGCACCGGCCACCGGCCCGCCAGTATCTCCTTCACGGTGAGCGGGTCGAGCTCCGCCTCCATGGCCGCCGAGCACACGAAACCACCTGGCATCGCAGCGACCTCGACGCCAAAGCCGCGGGACTTGCGCAGCTCGGCCGGCAGGTGCTCCGGGTCGATCGGTCGCAACGTGACAACGGAATCGGCCGGCCTGCCCTGCACACTCCGCACCCGGACGGCGACGCCACGGTCGCTGACCTCGAGGTCGGGTGTGTCGAAGAACACCACCTGTCGGATCTCGGCATCGCGGGGATCCAGCCCCAACGCCGCCACCGCCGACCTGCGGTCCGAGTCGGGGACGCTGAGCTTGAGCTCGACGCTCTCCGCGCCGATCAGCCGCAGCACCTCGGTGAGCTGGTGCTGATCCAGCGGTTCGACCACCGTCATGAGCGCCTCCCCTTGCTCAGCTCGGGGCAATGTCGGCAATCCTGAGTCTGACGATCTGCGCCGTGCATCCGCCTCACCCGCGATGGGGTGGAAAACGCGGTGCGTGCGGCCAGTTGGTCGAGCATGGTCATCACGGGCCCCACCTGGCCACGAGCGGGCGACGGGTTGTTGCACGCATCGATTGGACACCGGCGCGAGGCCGGCCCGCCCCACCCCAAATCAGGTGGGTGGGCGCACCCGTGCCGCGGTTCCAGCACGGCGGATCCCGGACCTGCAGCCGTAGGGCGAAAGGGCCTGGACCAGCGCAAACCTGCGAAGCCGGCGACCAGAGCCGGGGGCTGGGCAGCTCACCCCGGACGGACCGGGCCGCAACGACGACGTTGCCAGCCGAGTGGATTCCACCCGGATTGAGGTGGCGCCCGATCGCTCCGGCCGAGGGCACCATGGGCGCGTTCTGCTCGATTCGGACCGATTGGCGACGAAGCTTGACGAACGATCGAGACCCGAGGAACCCCGGAGACGCGATTGGCACCGATCTCGTCGCGTACCTCATGTTCATCATGCCGGATGTGGCAGCGGTGACCTCTGTGGTCCCGGCGCTGGTAGCACTCGTCGAGCAGGCCACGATCCGGATCATCGACGTGGTGGTGCTCACCCGAGACGACCAAGGCGCCCTTGCCACCCTGGAACTCGAGGCCGTCGAACATCTCGCACCTCTGCGCGACCTCGACGTCGAAGTGGGCGCGATGTTGAGCGGCCACGACATCGAGATGCTGTCCCTGGCGCTGGACCGCGGGACGGCCGCGCTCGTGCTGGTCACCGAGGATCGCTGGGCCACAACGCTCTGGGAAGCGGTCCGCGCCGCCGGCGGTCACATCATCGCCGGCGAACGGATCGACGCACACCGAGTCCGAGCAGCCCTCTCCGAGGACATCCACGACAACGAGGGAGCGTGACCATGCGACGTCTGCGAGAGGTCCGCAGATCAGGAACCGATCTCCTCACCCGACCTCCGGCCGTGTCTAGTTCAGGCCCCCCGACCTGGTTGTCCGCGATCATCGATCCCGTCGAGCAGGTCGCCGAGCTCGCCATGCTCCGGGAGCGGGGCTTCATCTCGGACGACGACTTCGAGCGACAGAAGGCGAAGGTGTTGGGCCCCTGATCCGCCCGGTCAGTCGTCACCAGCTGTGGCGGCATGACCACGAATGGCCGAGATTCACCCGACTGGAGAGGCATAGACTGGCCTTTGGCTTGTCCGGGAGGAAGCTCAAGGGGACAGCGGTGACGGCACAGCGGGCTCCGCACAGTGGTCGGTTGCGCGATTCGGCCCTGCACCGCCCTCGTCCGGCAAAGCTGCGG
>Ga0081455_10006512_pt1 | contig 12506 bp, 12 predicted proteins | sample TabmetS3T2R1_FD_70207 | JGI IMG/M metagenome (GOLD analysis project Ga0081455, IMG submission 70207) | Tabebuia heterophylla rhizosphere microbial communities from the University of Puerto Rico - S3T2R1 | ecosystem: Host-associated > Plants > Roots > Rhizosphere ... | reverse complement strand
CTCCGTACCTGGCAGAGCAGCGTCAGGCCTTCCAGCAGTTCCTGGCAAGCCAAAAGGACACACACCATGCCCGCATTAACTATGATTCAAGCGCTCAACTTGGCCCTCAAACAGGAAATGGCCAAAGACGATAGTATTATTGTGCTTGGCGAGGACGTGGGCATCGATGGTGGGGTCTTTCGGGTTACCGAAGGCCTGCTCAACGCCTTTGGCGAAGAGCGCGTGCTGGATACGCCCTTGGCCGAATCCGGCATTGTGGGGTGTGCGATTGGCATGGCCCTCTACGGGCTCAAACCCGTGTGCGAGATTCAGTTTTCCGGCTTCAGTTATCTGGCCATGCATCAGTTCGAGTCGCATGCTGCCCGCCTGCGGTGGCGGTCGCGTGGCCGCTATACGGTGCCCCTGGTCGCCCGTATGCCCTACGGCGGCGGCGTGCGTGCGCTTGAGCACCACTCGGAAAGCCGTGAGGCGTATTATGCCCATACGCCGGGGCTCAAAATAGTGCTGCCCTCAGGACCCCGTACGGCCCGCGCTCTGCTAGTGAGCGCGATACGCGACCCCGATCCGGTGATCTTCTTCGAGCCCAAGCTCATCTACCGCGCCTTTCGTGAGGACGTGCCGGAGGAGGAAGAGACGCTGCCCCTTGGCAAGTCCCGGCTGGTGCGCGAGGGGGATGACATCACCATGATTACCTACGGCGCTATGCTCCGTCGCACGCTGGAAGCGGCCGAGCAGCTGGCCAGGGAGGATGGCGTGCAGGCCGAGGTCATTGATCTCCTGACCCTCTCTCCCTTAGATGACGAGCAGTTTACGGCCTCGGTGCACAAGACGGGGCATGTGCTGATTGTCCATGAAGCATGCCGCAGCTTTGGTCCAGGCGCCGAAATTGTGGCACGCCTGGTCGAAAAAGCTTTTTTCTATCTGGAGGCCCCGATCCAACGCGTGACCGGATTTGATGTGATCTTTCCGTACTTTGCCCGTGAGCAGGCCTATTTGCCAGACGTCGCACGCATCCTCCACGGGGCACGCGAGGCGTTGCGAGCTGCCAGCATGGTGACTCAGATATGATGACACAAGCATTCAGACTTCCGGATCCAGGGGAAGGGATTCATGAGGCAGAGATCTTGGACGTGTGCGTCTCCGTCGGCCAGGTGGTCCGAGAGGGTGAGAGTATTTTACAGATCGAGACCGATAAGGCCATCGTAGAGATCCCGTCGCCTTATACAGGCACCGTTGCGGAGATCAAGGTCACCAAGGGAGACGTGGTGCGGGTTGGTGAGGTGCTCATGACCTTCACCACCGATGAGGCAGGGAAGGCTCCAGAGCAGCAACACCTGCAGCCAGCAGAGGCGGCGCCGGCAGTAGAACGTCTGCCACAGAAGGTGGCAGCAGCACAGGCCAATGGGCACCCAGTGCCGGCCTCGCCAGCCACGCGGCGGCTGGCCATGGAGTTAGGTGTTGACCTCCAGGCTGTCCCAGGGAGCGGTCCTGGAGGGCGCGTCATGGCCGAGGATGTGCGGGCTTTTGCGGGTAAGACCGCGCCAGCGATGCCACCTGCCGCCGGGCGGGATGTAGGGGCTGGCCCTGTGCCTGCCCCGGCGCGGGCCCGGCAAGAAGCCGCGACCGAGGCCCCCGAGGAGCAGGAAGCCGCGCCAGGGCCAGGGCGGCCCCTTATAGTAGAGGTGCCACCGCTGCCCGACTTCAGTCGCTGGGGGCCAGTCCAACAGGTGCCGCTCCAGAGCGTCCGGCGCACCACGGCGCGGCAGATGAGTCTGGCCTGGGCGCAGATTCCCCACGTCATGCATCAGGACGTGGCCGATATTACCGCGCTGGAGATGTTCCGTCGTCGGCACGCCGCCGAAGTCGAGCGGCACGGAGGGAAGCTGAGCCTGACGGTCCTGGTACTGCGGGCGGTGGTTGCGGTGCTCAAGCAATTCCCGCGCTTTAACGCCAGCCTCGATGCCGAGGGCAGTCGTCTCATTCTGAAGCAGTACTATCATATTGGTGTGGCGGTGGACACCGAACGGGGCTTGATTGTCCCGGTGGTGCGTGATGTGGATCGTAAGAGCATGGCCGAGCTGGCCATGGAACTCGCCACGCTTGTCGAGCAGGTGCGCCACGGTAAGGTGAACCGCGACGACCTCCAGGGGGGCACATTCACCATCACCAACCCTGGTGCCATTGGTGGGACGACCTTTACGCCCATTATTAATTACCCGGAAGTGGCCATCCTTGGGCTGGCTCGCACCCGATTGGAGCCCGTGGTGCAGGGAGACATCGACAACTTTACCATTGCGCCCAGACTGTGTCTGCCCTTGCATCTGGCCTTTGATCACCGTGTGAATGATGGTGCCGATGCGGCGCGCTTCATGCGCACCTTGATCGACACGTTGCATGATCCAGAATCATTTCTCCTCAGGATATGATAGACAGGAGCACACGCTATGGTCATGGGAGAATTACCCGTCGAGGCCGAGGTCCTGGTCATTGGCGGGGGACCAGGCGGATACGCCGCCGCCTTCCGTGCGGCTGATCTGGGGCTGGATGTCACGCTGGTCACGGACGAGCCACGGCTCGGTGGGGTGTGCCTTCTGCGTGGCTGTATCCCTTCCAAGGCCCTGCTTTCTCTCACCGAGCTGATGGCGATGGCCCGCACAGCAGCATCTCAGGGCATCCGCTTTGGGGAGCCCACGATCGACCTTGAGGCCATGCGTACCTGGAAGGACAAGGTGGTCACACAGCTCGCCGATGGGCTGGCGCATCTCTGCGCCCAGCGTAATGTCCGACTGGTGCAGGCACGGGCAACGTTCACTGGGATTGACACAGTGCACCTGGCCAATGCTGAGTCCCATCGTATCACATTTAAGCATGGCATTATTGCGACGGGCTCGCGGCCCATCCCATTGCCTGACACGACATTTACCGACCGCATTATGGATGCCGGCAAGGCCCTGGAGCTAGAAGATATTCCCAAAAGATTGCTGGTCATTGGTGGGAGCTATGTTGGCCTTGAACTGGGTATGGTGTATGCCCGCCTGGGCAGCCAGGTCACACTCGTGGAGATGGCAGATCGTCTGCTCCCGAACGTTGATGCCGATTTAGTGCAGCCATTGGCACGCCGGGTGCAGCACCTCTTTGCTGGCGTATACCTCAAGACCACGGTGACGGCTCTGGAGCAGAAGAAAGCCACAGTGCGTGTCGCCTTTACAGGCGAGACGGCCCCGTCCCATACCACCTATGATCGGGTCCTGGTGGCCATTGGCCGACAAGCGAACACCGACAAGCTGGGCCTGGAGCAGGCGGGAGTGCAGATGGATGCGCAGGGATATGTTGTCGTTGATAAGCAACGGCGCACGACAAACGCGCGTCTCTTTGCCATTGGGGATGTTGCCGGCGGTATGCTGCTGGCGCACAAAGCCATGCACGAGGGCAAAGTGGCCGCGGAGGTCATTGCTGGACACCGTGTGGCCTTCGACGCACGCGCCATGCCAGCGGTGGTCTACACGGACCCGCAGATCGCCTGGTGTGGCCTGACCGAGCACGACGCCACCGTCCAGCAGCGCCAGGTCAAGGTCGCGCGGTTTCCCTGGAAGGCCTCCGGTCGGGCTGTCTCCATGGCGGCCACTGAGGGCTTCACTAAAATCATTATGGATCCAGCATCGCACGGCGTGTTGGGCATGGGCGTGGTTGGGCAGCATGCCGAAGCACTCATTGCCGAAGGGAGCCTGGCGATTGAAATGGGGGCTATGGCACAGGACGTGGCTCTGACCATTCATCCGCATCCGACGCTCTCTGAAACCGTTGGGGAGGCTGCCGAAGTCTTCCTCGGCAGTGCTACACACATCTTGCGATTGTAATGGAATGGACCCGCCTTTGTCCCTGCCTTTCCAGGGGCATTATCAATGGCCTTGGGCGACTACGCTGGCACTGCCCTGTCCAACAGGAAGTGAGGTATCGCCATGGCCCATATCAAACCCATTGTCTTTTCGGGCATTCAGCCTTCGGGAAATTTGCACCTTGGCAACTATATTGGCGCCATTCGCAATTGGGTGGCTGGACAAACGCAGTTCGACAACATTTTCTGTGTTGTGGACCTGCACGCCATTACCGTGTACCAGCCCCCTGAGATGCTCCGCACCAAGATTCGGGAGACGGTAGGTGTGCTGCTGGCGTGTGGGATTGATCCGGCGCAGAGCCTGCTGTTCATCCAGTCGCACGTCACCGCCCATACCACACTGGCATGGGTACTGAATTGCCTGGTGCCGGTGGGGTGGTTAGCGCGCATGACCCATTACAAAGACAAGGCAGCGAAGCAGGAAAGCGTGGGGATGGGCCTCCTCGCCTACCCGGTGTTGATGGCCGCCGATATTTTGCTGTATCAGACCCAGTTCGTGCCCGTGGGGGAAGAGTAACGTCAACATCTGGAGCTGACGCGTGATCTTGCGGGACGCTTCAATCACCTCTATGGCGAGACCTTTCTATTGCCTGAAATGCTCATTCCGCCAGTGAGGGCAAGAATCATGGGCCTAGATGATCCCACTGCCAAAATGAGTAAAAGTACTAAAAGACCCTGCCATGCTGTGGGCATTCTCGACCCTCCGGATACCGTTATGGCCGTCATGCGTCGGGCAGTGACAGATTCCGGCCGTGAGATCGCGTTCAGCGATGATCCGGCGAAGGCGGGCGTGACGAATCTGCTGACGATCTATCAAGCCCTATCTGGTCACAGCCGTCAGACCATTGATACCCTGCGACCTACCCAACAACGCTACAAGGCCTTCATGGACGATCCCGCCACGTTGGATGACATGCTACGGACCGGCGCTGAAGCAGCCAGGCGACGCGCTGCACCAATGCTCGACACCGTCAAAGAGCGGGTCGGTTTTCCATACTTATAAACTGCGGTTACGATGCCAAGAGCCTCCGTAGAACCTACAAAATGCGCTGCGGTGGGATCGGTATCGGGGCCGTTTGGCGCCGCACAGTGGCCTGCGCAGCGCGATCACACCGACGCCGCGTCAACAGGGCGTGAAGGGGGACGAGGCGACGACAGAGTCGCCTCGCTGGAGCTGGACACGGCTCCTAAAGCGGGTGTTTGCTCTCGATATGGCCACCTATCCGTTTTGCCGTCAGGGGTCGCTGCGGATTATCGCCGCCATCACCCAGGCCGAGGTGATCCAGCAGATGCTCCGCCATCTGAAGCGCGCGGCTGACCCGCTGCCGCTTGCCCCTGCCCGTGCTCGCCAAGTCATGTTCGATTGGGTTGCCTAAGCCTATGCCGTTGTGCGTAGGCTCATTGGCGACGTGCGCGCAGTGGAGGTGTCTGTCATCCCGTTGAGCATGTAGAATTCCCTTTGCAATGCGTATAGAATCCCTATTGAAATCTGCCCTCCCCAGCTGCGGTGCAGCGTCGGTGCATTCGGCTCCTCTCCAGTCGGCAGGTGCACAACCTAACGGAGCACTAGTTTACGGTCAGTTCCAACGCGGCGGTCGCACGAGCGCCAGTGCCCCCCAGCAGGGGTGCCTGTCCAGTCCAGACCGGCGCCCCCAGGCATCGCCGGACTGCAGGCCGCGCTGGCACGCGGGGCGGCACGCAGGAGCCCGGGGGGCGGCGGCTCCGGTGGGGGGCGCTCGCGTGAAAAGTGGCTTTGTATTTCCTATACGTCCCTTACTCACGGGTAATGCTGGTGCAACAACGGGCGTCTCAGGTCATGCTCTGGAGTCCTACGCTCTGAGGCAAAGCCCAGCGGCACCTCCGTAAAGCCTGGCGGACCGTTACGGGCAAGGACAAGAAAGAGAAGCCATCATGAGCAATCAGGACATAGTAGCCAATATGGCGCGAGTATGGGAAACTATTATGACGCTCTGCGTACCCTCCACTGAGCACGAGTGGCAAACTCCAACTGATTGCCCGGCCTGGAGCGTGCAGGACCAGGTGGCGCATATGCTGGGTAGCGAGCTGCGCTTGCTAGGGCGTGCGGCGCCTGAGCCTACACCGCGAGGCACCAGTTGGTCCGGGGAGTATGCGTGATCGTGGCATACTCGTATCTTCGATGCCTGGATACCTCAGCAGGACGTTCGCCGTGCCGTCAAACGCCCCGGGGATCTGGAAGGGCCTGTAGCAGAACATGCGGTAGGTCGCGTAGCCATGGCCATGCCCGGATCTGCGGGCCGTACCGTGGCGCTGCGTATGGAGGGAGGTCGAGCCCGGAGACTTGACGAAATCCCTGTAACCCCCACTGTGCGCCTGAGCCTGGACGTCGAAACGTTTACCTGCCTCGGCTGCGGTCGCTGGAACCCTGCAGCCACCTTGCAGCGGAGGAAAGTCCAGGTCACTAGTATACCCTGGGGCACCTAGCGCTGCCCCAGTTGTGAGAGGGAAATACCATGCCAGATTGGGAAAGCGACAGCGACGCCGAGCAGGGCACTGGAGTCCTCACCGAGCCCAAGGAACGTGTTGATAAACCCCGCCTCTATAAAGTGCTCCTGCACAACGACAACTACACCACGATGGACTTCGTGGTCAGTGTGTTGCGTAACGTGTTTAACAAGTCCGCCGTCACGGCAGTCCAGATCATGCTGGCCGTGCATCGACAGGGTGTTGGCGTCGCCGGCGTCTACACGTATGAAATTGCTGAGGACAAAGTTGCAAAAGTCACCGAGCTCGCGCGCGCGAGTCAGTTTCCCCTGTTGTGTACGCTGGAAGAAGAATAAATGCTCACACAAGAATTACAACAGACCATCAGTAAGGCGTACGATGCAGCATTGCAGTGGCGTCACGAGTACGTCACGCTGGAGCATCTGCTGCATGCCCTGCTTGACGAAAAAACGGGGAGCGACGTGCTGCGCCATTGCGGTGGCAACCTGGCCATGCTCAAGCGCGAACTCGAAGAATTTTTGACGAACAATATGGAGACCATGGCACGGCGCCGAGGTGCAAGGCCTGATTATACTGCGACGTTCAAGCGCTTGCTCGAGCGTGCCACCTTGCAGGCCCAGGGCTCGGGGCAGACAACCATCGATAGCGGCAATATTCTCGCGGCGATGTTTGAGGAACGTCGTTCCCATGCTGTCTATCTACTGGAAAAGCAAGGGATCAGTCGACTTGATGTGCTGAACTACATCTCCCATGGGGTCTCGAAGCTGGAAGGCGACGCTGGCAATGACGCTCCCGGGCCTGTGACGCCGGGTGGGAGTGAAGAGGTGGAAGCCCCTGGACGAGACGCGCTGGCGGCGTTTACGGTGAATCTGATCGAACGCGCGAAAGCCAACAAGATCGATCCATTGATCGGGCGTGACGCTGAACTCAAACGTACCATGCAGGTCCTGGGCCGACGTCGCAAGAACAATCCGCTCTACGTCGGTGAACCAGGCGTCGGAAAAACGGCCATTGCCGAGGGCCTGGCGCTCAAAATTCAGCTAGGCGAAGTCCCTGAGGTACTGAAGAATGCCGAGGTGTATGCACTCGATATGGGGGCGTTGTTGGCCGGCACCAAGTATCGCGGGCAGTTCGAGCAGCGCCTCAAAGCCGTCATCAAAACTCTGCAAGAAAAACCAGGGGCGATTCTCTTTATCGATGAAATCCACACCATCGTGCGTGCCGGGGCCGTGGAAGGCGGCAGTATGGATGCCTCCAACATTCTCAAGCCAGCCCTGGCCAGTGGTGAGCTGCGTTGTATTGGCTCCACCACCTATCCTGAGTACAAAGCCGCGTTTGAGAAAGATAAAGCCCTGGGCCGGCGCTTTCAAAAAATCGACATTGACGAGCCCACTCTTAACGATACAATCCAGATCCTCACCGGTCTCAAGCGCTATTATGAGACGCATCACGGTGTGACCTACACCGATGAGGCTGTGACGGCTGCTGCCGAACTCTCCGCCAAGCACATCACCGATCGTTTCTTGCCAGATAAGGCCATTGACGTCCTTGATGAAGCTGGCGCTGCGGTCAAACTTCTCCCTGCTGACGAGCGCCCCAGTGAGATTACTGCTCAGGCCATTGAGCTGGTGGTGGCTGGCATGGCCAAAATTCCGCCGCGTACTGTGTCGCACTCGGACAAAGAACGCCTGCAGAACCTGGAGGAGGAACTGCGGGCAGTGCTTTATGGTCAGGATCACGCTATTGTACAGGTCGTACGGGCTATTAAACTGGCGCGAGCCGGTCTGGGCACGCCTACCAAGCCGATTGGTTCGTTCCTGTTTGCGGGGCCTACCGGGGTGGGGAAGACCGAACTAGCCAAGCAACTGGCGCGCGTGCTTGGCGTACAATTCCTGCGCTTCGACATGAGTGAATACATGGAGAAGCACACGGTGTCACGCCTGATCGGGGCGCCACCAGGCTACGTCGGGTTCGATCAAGGCGGTTTACTCACCGACGCCATCAATAAAACGCCTTACGCCGTCCTAGTATTGGACGAAATCGAAAAGGCGCACCCAGATGTGTTCGATATCTTGTTGCAGGTGATGGACCATGCCACCCTTACAGACAACAATGGCAAAAAAGCCGATTTTCGCAATGTCATCCTGATTCTCACGACGAATGCCGGCGCGCGTGAGATGACCAGCACGGAGATTGGTTTTCGGCGTGGTATCCCTGGAGAGCAGGCTACCCCAGGTCGCGGTGCCAGCCAGGCGAAAAACGCCATCGAACGTACCTTTAGTCCTGAGTTCCGCAATCGCCTGGATGCTCTGATTCAATTCAACCAACTCAGCATGGCTGAAGTGGAACGCGTCGTCGATAAGTTCATCGGTGAGCTGCGGGAACAACTTGTTGAGAAGCGCATCACCCTCGACCTCTCCACTCCGGCCCGCCGCTGGCTCGCCGAGCATGGTTTTGATCCGTTATTTGGCGCTCGCCCCATGGGGCGCCTGATTCAGCAAAAAATCAAAGAGCCTCTGGCTGAAGAGCTGTTATTTGGACAATTGCAACACGGCGGCCAGGCTGTCGTCGAGGTGGTGGAGGACGATATTCGCCTGGTCATCACTGCCGCTCCGGCTGCAACATTATGAGGTCACAGCCCACTCGCGGCGTGGCTCTATGAGGCGCGGACCTTTCCCACGCCTATCTACACCTTCGCCCATACGCTGATGCAGGAAGTGGCCTCCCAGTCCCTGCTACAGCCCACCCGCCAGCGCTACCATGAGCGGATTGTGCAGGTGCTCACCTCCCGTTTTCCTGAGATGGCGGAGACGCAGCCAGAACTCGTCGCGCATCATGCCACGGCAGCCGGCTGGTCGGCGCAGGCGATCGCCTCTTGGCAGCGGGCCGGTGAGATGGCGCTGGCGCGCTCCGCCCAGGTCGAAGCCATGACCTGCTTCCGCCGCGGGTTGGAGCTGCTTATGACGCTGCCAGAGACCCCAGTCCGAGCTGATCCTCCAGCGGGCCTTGCGTACCTCACTGTTACTCACCCGCGGCTTTGCGGCTCTGGTTTGCTCGGCAATTTCATTTTTTGGAGGTATGAATTACTCTCACTGCGATTCCACAGGTGACGCTGGATTTGTAATCTGCTACGATGCGCGAGCACAGTTCGGCCGCTGAGCTTCAATCGCACCACGCGACCCAGGTTAGAACGGGAATCCAAATAACGGGAGGGCAATATGTCGGAGTATATTGTCGCGGCCGTGCCTTTGGTGCTTCTCCTAATTCTCGCCGCCTGGGGCATCTTCATGCAGACGGCATGCAAATTCAGCCTGCCGCCAAACCCCAGATGGCCGTTCGCCGAGAATCCCGGTCTGGCATTAGAGCTTGCCGACTCCTCCGGGTTTGCCGACGTCGTTCTCGGAAAAGGCACCACCGTCGATTCTGCTAATCGCCAGGCCGCACTGAGGCTCCAAAAACTCGACTTCGCATTCATAGTCTTCTACACACTCTTTCTGATCCTCACGGCGATGCTGCTCGGAGGATGGTCGCGAGCCTGGCCGGTGGTCGGTCTTGCGCTACTGACCGCGATCGTGGACGTAGCCGAAGACCTTAAGATCCTTCGCGTCGTGAGGGGCGAGCCGGGCGCGTCGGTCAAGCGGCTTGGACAGTCGAAATGGTTCTTTTATTTCGTCACGCTCGCCGCGGAGGGAACGCTTTTCATTTTTGGAAGTCCCTTCTCGTCCAACTCGAGAGTCTTTGCCGGAAGGATCCTCGGGACTCTGCTGATTCTGACTGGCGTTGGCGGAATCATCGCGGCGCTGAAGGGCAGCTTTAATGGTATTAGCTCCGCCACAAAGGTCTCTTTCTTTGGGTTTATCGGGCTGGCATTAGCTCCTCTAGTCGCGATTGTTCCCTTCCCGCTGCGTTTTGGTTTCGAGTACGTTGTCCTGGCGCGAGTTCCGCTGCTGCTCAGCCTGTTTCTTATTGCCCTCCCGATTGTCGCATTCTTTACAGGAGCACGAATTCTACTGCGTGGACTGTTCGATCTGACGCCATTGAGCCTGTTCGTCGTTACGCTTACTTCGCTCGCCGTGTCGGGCACAGCCTGTATGACAGCATACATTGTTCTTCGAGATGGATACCTGCGATACGCAGTTCCGTGTGTCCCGATAGACTCGTTGCCAACGTGGGGATGGCTGCTCATAATGCTGGGCCTTAGCTTGCCGGTAATCTCCTTCTCGGTGTGGTTCTCAGTGAGGCAAGACAACGGACTCGTCGCCTGCATAATCGCTGCGCTGGTCGGGCTTGGCGTTGGTATTGGCGCAGCATCACTGCTGATCAGCTACGGCGCGCCATTGGCGGCCGGTCTGCCACTGATTTCCTCAGTCGAGAACCTGTTGGCGAATAGCCAGTTATTTGACGGTTATGTAAAGTCCGGCTTGAGCCACAATCCGTGGACAGATCATCTGGGCGCTCTTACGGCGTTTCTGGGCACCTTCGTCTTGTACGCCATCGTTGGTGTCTACGGGTATCTGGAGCTTGGAAAGAGAAGGACCGTCCCGGCGCTGTGTTCCGCATTGATGCTGATGATGATGCATGGCTGGATGCTATCCGCAGCCGCCTTCTTCTTCGATGCCTGGCGCGTTCCGACGCTGCTGATTGTCGCCGCCGTCGGGATTATCACCGCTCAATCGACGAAATCGGATCACTACTATCATCTCCGAAAGCGTGAGGCTGGCGACGCACCTGATCCAGTAACGACAATTACGGCAACAAAGGAACGTCGAATAATAGTCGTGGCAGCAAATGGCGGCGGCATTCAGGCCGGCGCGTGGGCGGCAACGGTGATGCAAGGACTGTATGAAGTTTGCGGCGAAGGGTTTCTTCGATCTCTGAGGATGATCAGCTCGGTATCCGGAGGCAGCGTCGGCACTGCTGCTTTTGTGCATTGGCTCGACAACAGGAACAGTGCAAGGCCGCCGGCCGAGGCCGCGGCCATGTCTAGCCTCGATGAGGTGGCGTGGGGATTGAGCTGGCCTGATTTCCTGCGCGGGTTAGTCCCGTGGGTCTTTGGGCGGTTTATCGGGCGAGGCCGAGCGCTGGAGAAAGCCTGGCGATTGAACAGCTCTCTCAACCTGACGTCAGTCGGCGAAATGGACGAGCCGCTCAGCCGTTGGAACGGCAAGGTAGCCGCAGGCGAACTCCCGGCTGTTTGCATGAACGCCACTATCTCAGAAACCGGCGAGCGGCTATTATTGGCTACTACACGGATGGGGGGCGGCGAGGTCACAGGGCGAGCACGCTTTGACGCAACAGAGTTGCACTTCATCAACGGCGAGAAACTGGATGTCGGCGTCGTCACCGCGGCAAGGCTATCGGCCAGCTTCCCTTACGTTACTCCTGCGGCGCGCTCGGATGCGCCCGGGCCACAACCACACGCCGTGGACGGCGGCTACTATGACAACTACGGGATGGCGACCATCGTCGAATGGCTGGACGGAGCGCTGGCCGGAGCCGGCAAGAGCGTCGGCAGTGTTCTGGTAGTACAGATTCTCGGCGCACCTGTAAATCCAGATCCACGGAACGAGCGACACTCAAAGGGTCGCGGCTGGTTCTATCAAGCAATTGCTCCACTCACGACGCTGGCTGCTGTCCGATCCGCGGGACAGATCGCTCATAACGATATTGAGGTCCTGCTTCTGCAGAAAAAGTGGCTTGACGCCGGTGTACCGATTCACAGCGTCACCTTTGAGTTCGGCAATCCCGAGGCACCGCTGTCCTGGCATCTGACGAAGGAAGAAAGAGACAGAATTGGAAGCATGTGGCGTGACGAGATGAACCCATGTAAGGAGGCCGTGAAGCAGTTTCTAGCGGGCGCCGACAAGCTCGAGGATTGCAGATGTCCGCAATGCAAAGGCTAATAGCCAGTCACTTCCTGAGCCACACCTCAACGCGTCGCTTCTTTTCTTTGCCGTCTTCCGTCGCGCTCGATGCCACCGGGTCGTGTACCTCTAACGTGCGGGTAAATCCAGCCATCCATAGATCCGGTAAAATGCCCTTTTTCACCATCTCAGTGAGGGGGCTTTATCATGGTATCCCACCATGTTTTCTATCAATCGGCACGCTCGATCGTGTCAACCACGCG
>Ga0081455_10006511_pt1 | contig 12506 bp, 10 predicted proteins | sample TabmetS3T2R1_FD_70207 | JGI IMG/M metagenome (GOLD analysis project Ga0081455, IMG submission 70207) | Tabebuia heterophylla rhizosphere microbial communities from the University of Puerto Rico - S3T2R1 | ecosystem: Host-associated > Plants > Roots > Rhizosphere ... | reverse complement strand
CCTCGGCCGGCTCGCCGGCCTCGACCTCCTCGACGACCTCGTCCGCAACCGCGGCGGCTCCGGACGGGAAGGCCTCTTCGGTCAGCTTGAGGTCGGGCGTCGTGTGGACCGACTCGGCGCCATCGGCGCGCGGGACGGGCTGCTCGCCCTCCTCGACGCGCTTCAGCGAGAGCGAGAGCCGCCGGCGCTCGCCGTCGATCTCGAGCACGCGCACGTTCACCGCCTGGCCCTGCTGCACGACCTCGCGCGGGTTCTCGACGTGGTGCGCCGCGAGCTCGGAGATGTGCACGAGGCCCTCGACTCCCGGGAGGATCTCGACGAAGGCGCCGAACGTGACGACCTTCGCCACGCGGCCCTCGACGACGTCGTCCTCGCGGTAGGAGTCGAGCACCTGCTGCCAGGGGTCGCTCTGCGTCTGCTTGAGGCCGAGCGAGATCCGCTGGCGATCGCGGTCGATGTCGAGCACCTTGACCTTCACGGTCTGGCCGATCTCCAGCACCTCGGAGGGGTGGTTCACGTGGCTCCACGAGAGCTCCGAGATGTGGATCAGGCCGTCCATGCCGTCGAGGTCGACGAACGCGCCGAAGTCGACGATGTTCGAGATCTGGCCCTCGATCACGTCGCCGGCGTTCAGGCGGTCGAGGATCGCCTGCCGCATCTCCTTGCGCTCGTCCTCGAGGACGGCGCGGCGCGAAAGGACGACGTTGTTGCGCGAGCGGTTCAGCTCGATGACCTTGCAGCGCAGCTCGCGCGCGAGGAACTCGTCGAGGTCCTGGACGCGCCGGATGTCGACGAGCGACGCAGGCAGGAAACCGCGTACGCCGAGGTCGAGGATGAGGCCACCCTTGACGACCTCGATCACCTTCCCGACGACCGGCTCGCCGGACTCGGCCGCCGCCTCGATCTTCTTCCACGCGAGCTCGAAGCGGGCGCGCTTCTTGGAGAGGATCAGGCGACCCTCCGCGTCCTCCTTCGTGAGGACGAGCGCGTCGATCTCGTCGCCGACCGAGACCTCGTCGGCCGGGTTGACGGAGCGCCGGATCGTGAGCTCGGCGACGGGGATGACCCCTTCGGACTTGTAGCCGATGTCGACGAGGACCTCGTCCTTGTCCACGCGTACGACGGTGCCGTGGACGACCTCGCCCTCGTTGATCTCCGGGAACGCGGAGTCGTAGTCGGGTACGAGCTCGCCGTCCGGGCCCGTCACCCAGACCCCCTCTTCGGTCACGGGCTTCTCAACGGTGTCGTTCGCCATCGGATCGGGGAGTATAGCCAGCGATTCGCTGCGCGAATGGGTAGGTCCAGGAACCTGCATCCGCTAGAAAAGGGGCCTCAATGCAGCTGACTCTCGTGCGAAGCGCGACCGTGCTCTTCCACCTTCGCGGCAAGCGGGTCCTCGTCGACCCGATGCTCGACGACGAGGGCACTCGCCCGCCCGTGGAGCAGACGGCGAACCCGGTCCGGAACCCCACCGTGCCCTTGCCGTTCCCGGCCGCAGACGTGGTTCGCGGCCTTGACGCGGTTCTCGTGACGCATCGGCACCGTGATCACCTGGACTCGCGCGCGGAGGAGCTACTGCCGCGTGACGTCCCTGTCTTCTGCCAGCCCGAGGACGAGGCCGCGCTGCGCGAGCTCGGTCTCGACGCGATGCCGGTCGAGGGCTCGCTCGACTGGGAGGGGATCGAGATCGCCCGCACGCCGGCGCGTCACGGGTCGGGCGAGGTCGCGGAGGCGCTCGGGCCGGTCAGCGGCTTCGTGCTCGACGACCTCTATCTCGCGGGCGACACGGTGTGGTACGAGGGCGTCGAGGAGACGATCGAGCGGCACGTTCCGCGCGTCGCGGTCGTGAATGCGGGCGGGGCAGAGTTTCTCGCCGGCGGCCCGATCGTCATGGGCATCGACGACGTCCGAGAGGTTGCAGCGCGAGTGCCGGTCGTCGTGGCGGTGCACATGGAGGCGCTCAACCACTGCTACCTCAGCCGCGCAGCGCTGCGCGAGGCGCTTCCGGCCGTGCTGGTGCCGGAGGACGGCGAGACGCTGGAGCTGTGAGGGTCTAGGCCTTCGCTTCCGCCCAGTCGTCGCCTATGCCTACATCCACGGACAGCTGGGGATCAAGCGGGTAGGCGCCGACCATCTCCTCGCGCACGAGGTCGCGCACCGCGGAGACCTCCGTCTCGGGCACCTCGAGCAGGAGCTCGTCGTGCACCTGGAGGACGAGGCGCGCGCCGCGGCCCTCGTCGCGGAGCCGCTGGTGCATCGAGACCATCGCGACCTTGATGATGTCCGCGTTCGAGCCCTGCATGACGAAGTTCACGGCCACCCGCTCGCCGAAGCCGCGGGTCTGCCGGTTCTGGGCGCGAAGCTCGGGGACGGGCCGGCGGCGGCCGAGCAGCGTCGTCGAGTAGCCGTCCTGCTCCGCCTGCGCGATCGTCCGCGCGATGAACTCCTGCACCTGCGGGAAGCGGGCGAGGTAGGAGTCGATGTACTCTTGCGCCTGGTCCTTCGGGATGTCGAGGTTCTCCGAGAGCCCGAACGCGGAGATGCCGTAGACGATCCCGAAGTTGATCATCTTCGCGATCGCACGTTCGCCCGACGTGAGCGTCGCCGGGTCCTTCCCGAGCACCTCCGCGGCGGTCGCCGTGTGGATGTCCTCGCCACGGAGAAACGCCTCGCGCAGCTTCGGCTCGCCGGAGACGTGCGCGAGGATACGCAGCTCGATCTGCGAGTAGTCGGCCGAGAGCAGGCGGGAGCCGGGCTCGGCGACGAACGCGGACCGGATCTCGCGCCCGAGCTCGGTGCGGATCGGGATCGCCTGCAGGTTCGGGCTCGTGGTCGAGAGGCGGCCCGTCGAGGCGACGTGCTGGTTGATCGTCGTGTGCAGGCGGCCGTCCTCGCCGATGAGCGTCGGCAGCGGCCCGAGATACGTGTTCACGAGCTTCGTCAGCTCGCGCCACTCCTCGATCAGCGGAACGATCTCGTGGTCGTCGCGAATCGCGCGCAGCACCTTGCCGTCCGTCGAGTAGCCGGTCTTCCCCTTGCGTCCGGGTGTGAGGCCGAGCTTCTCGAAGAGGATGCGGCCGAGCTGTACCGGCGATCCGATGACGAACTCCTCGCCTGCGAGCTCGTAGGCGCGCGCCTCCAGCTCCTCGACCCGGTCGGCGAGGCGCGCCGTGATCTCGCCCATGCGGTACGTGTCGATGCGGACTCCCGCGTCCTCCATCGCTGCCAGCACGGACGTGAGCGGGAGCTCGACGTTGTCGTACAGCCCTTCGAGCCCGCGCTCGCGCACCTTCTCGCGCAGGAGCGGGGCGAGCCGCCGCGCGGCCTCGGCGTGCCGGACGAGCGCGGCTGTCTCCTCTTCCGCGGCGGGCTCCGGCTCGAGCTCGAAGCCGTTCTCCGCGGCGAGGTCGTCGAGGGCGTACTCGGCGCGGCCCGGGTCGATCAGGTACGCGGCGAGGAGCGTGTCGTCCGCCGCCTGCACGCGGAGCGACTTCGAGTCGTGTACGGCGAGTTCCGCGCCGACCGGGAGCTGAGACGGCCGCGGCGCGACGACGACGCCATCCTCCGCCGCCACGGCAACGCGGTCGGAGTCGGCGGCGAGCCCGACGCGGCCCCGCAGCTTCGGGAGGTCGCCCTCGGTCCAGGGAACCGACTGCGACTCTGCCTTCGGCCGCTCGGCCGCGGGCAGCGCCTCGTCAAGCGTGTCGATCCGGCTCAGGAGCCCGCGGAACTCGAAGCGGCGGAAGATCTCCTTCAGCTGCGACCGGTCCGGCGGGCGCGAGACGACGTCCGCGATGTCGATGTCGAGCTCGAGGTCGCGGCGCATGGTCGCGAGGACCTTCGAGTTGCGGGCCTGCTCGGCATGCTCCTTCAGCGAGCGCGAACGAGCCGGCGAGAGCTCGTCCACGTGCTCGAGCACGCCGTCGACGGAGCCGTACTGCGCGATGAGCTGGCCGGCGGTCTTGTCGCCGATCCCGGGGACGCCCGGGATGTTGTCACTCGTGTCGCCCTTGAGCCCGATGAAGTCCGGCACCTGGTCGGGGCGCACGCCGTAGCGGAGCTCGACGCGCTCCGGCGTGTACACGTGGACATCCGCGACGCCGCGCGGCGTCATCATCAGGCAGACGTTCTCCGACACGAGCTGGAACGCGTCGCGGTCGGTCGAGACGACGCACGTCTTGATCGCGCCCTCGTCGGCCTGCGTCGCGAGCGTGGCGATCACGTCGTCGGCCTCCCAGCCCTCGAACTCGAGGTTGCGGTACCCGAAGGCCTCGACGATCGGACGGAAGTGCGGGAACTGCTCGCGGAGGAGATCCGGCATCGGTCGCCGCTCGGACTTGTACTCCTTGGAGAGCTCCGTGCGGTGCACGGGCCTCGTGTCCCACGCGACCGCGACCCCGCGCGGCGTGTAGTCCGACAGCAGCTTGAAGAGCATGTTCGTGAAGCCGAGGAGCGCATTCGTGAACTGCCCGTCCGTCGTCTGCAGCTCCTCGGGGAGCGCGAAGAACGCCCGGTACGCGAGGTTGTTGCCGTCGACGAGGAAGAGCTCCGCGTCGCGCGCCGGGCCGTCGTCGAGCTGGAGCTCTTCGCCGGTCAGCGTCTTCGGCATGTCGTCACTGTATTTCCTGCGGTTGGTTGGATAGCGGCGTGAGGCGCGTCCCGCTGGTGTCAGGCTCGCGCGTCGTCCTCGTGCCGGCGGACGACGATGCCGTCGTCCTGCGTGCGCCTCCGGCGCCGGACCACGCGATCGACGTGGCAGGGGCCGTACGCGACGCGCTCCGCTTCCCGCTCTCCGGACGGCCGCTCTCGGAGCTCGTGACACCCGGCGGCCGCGCGACGATCGTCCTCGAGCCGGCCGCGCTCCCGTTCCCGGGCGCGCCACAGCGCGCTCGCCAGACCGCCGTCGCGGTCGCGATCGAGGAGCTCGAGCGCTGCGGAGTCACCGACGAGCGCCAGACGATCCTCGTCGCGGGCGGGCTCGGCCGCCGCTTCGGACAGGACGACCTCGAGCGCCTGCTCACGCCGCCGCGTGCGCGTGCATTCCACGGGCGCGTCGTGGTGCACGACGCGGAGGACGACGCCCTGCTCGAGCTCACGGACGACGTGCGCGTCAGCCCGGCGCTGCTCGAGACCGACCTCGTGCTGACCGTGACCGCAGCGGAGTCCGTTCTCCACGGCGGCCCGGCAGCGCTTCTCGCGGCGGCGGACGCAGCGACGATCCGGAGCGTCGCTGGCGCCGACTCGCTCCTCAAGGCCTCGGGCTCGCCAGCATGGGAGCTCGGCCTGCGCGTCGAGGCGGCGCTCGCCGACCAGGTCCCCGTGACCGGGGTCTCGCTCGCGCTCGACCTCCCTCGGCAGGACGGCCGCTACCGCGGGTTCCCGAGCTCCGACGAGGCAGTCGCACGCGTCGTGCGCTCGTCGCTTCGCGCCGGGCTCTCGTTCCTCCCCGGCGTCGCGCGCAGAGAACTGCTCTCCCGCACCTCTCGGCGCCTGGACGCTCTCGGCGCCTTCGGGGGTCAGCCCTCGGAGGCGCATGCGGAGGCGCTGCTCCGGGGCATCGACCGCCGCGGCGCGCGTCTCGCCGAGCCGGTGGACGCGCTCGTCGTCGGCGTCCCGTGGCTCGGCCCGCACGTGCCGCGCGACCGGGTGAACCCCGTCACCGTCCCCGCCGTCGCGCTCGGCCTGGCACTACGCCTCCGCCGGGGGGCGTTCCCGATACGGGACGGCGGCACGCTCGTCGTGGTGCACCCGTTCACCCGTTCGTTCTCGGCCGTCACCCAGGAGCCGTACGCGGCCATGTTCTACGCGCTCCGGGCGAGCGAGGCTGCCGGCGAGCTCGAGGTCGTCGAGCGCGTCGCCTCGCGGGACGAGCGTGCGCTGGAGGCCTACCGCGCGGGGAAAGCCTGTCATCCCCTCCTCCCGTACGCGGACTGGGCCGGGTGCGGGCCTGCCCTCTCGCGCCTCGGCAGGGTCGTCGTCGCCGGCTGCCGTGACGCGACGGCGGCGCGCACGCTCGGCTTCGTGCCCAGCCACGGGATCGGAAGCGCGCTCGAGATGGCCCACGGCGTGGCCGGCGGCCGCGCCAGGGTCGGGATCCTGCTCGCTCCGCCCTACCCGCCCCTGCTCGTCGGCTGACGCAGAAGTGCTTCGACGCCACTTCGCAGGAGCGACGTGATCAGCACGGCCAGGATGATGGTGCCGCCGAGGAGGATCGCGACGTCGGCGAGGTTGAAAGCACGCTCGCCGTTCCGGATGAAGTCGGTCACCAAGCCGAGGCGCCAGCGGTCGACGAGGTTCCCGAGCCCGCCGCCGAAAAGGAGCCCGAAGCCGAGTGCGAGCGAGACGCGCTCCCGCGTGCGTAGCGCGAGGAACTCGTACAGCAGGACGACCGCGATGGTCGAGAGGACGGCGAGCGGAAGGGCGTAGCCCTGGAGTCCGCCACCGGCGACTCCTGGGTTCTGGAAGTGCTGGATGGAGTACGCGCCGAACGTGTCCACGCCCTGACCGGGTGCCAGCGACTCACGCACCGCCTCCTTCGTGAACTGGTCGACCGCGAGGACCGCGGCTGCGACCGCCGCGAAGGCGAGCCAGCGCGGCGATGGCCGCGACCTGTCGACGGTGCGTTCCTGGGTGACACCCATCCTGCCGCCCATCCCCTCTCCTCTCTCCCGGTTCTCCCAGCCGGAGGACCTAGCGTACCTGCCACGAGGCGAGGGTCAACCTTCGCCGAGGTACGTCATGCGGACCTGCTCGTTCGTCTTCAGCTCCGCGGCCGGCCCCTCGAGCGCGATCGTCCCGGTCTCCATCACGTAACCGCGGTGCGCGACGTCGAGCGCCATCAACGCGTTCTGCTCGACGAGGAGCACCGGGGTGCCTTGCTTGTTCACCTCGACGACGGTGTCGAAGATCCGCTCGACGAAGATCGGCGCGAGCCCCATCGAGGGCTCGTCGAGGAGGAGGAGCTTCGGCCGCGCCATCAGCGCCCGGCCGATCGCGCACATCTGCTGCTCGCCACCCGAGAGCGTCCCCGCCTTCTGCGTGCGCCGCTCGTGGAGGCGCGGGAAGAGCTCGAAGACGCGCTCCATGTCCTGCGCGAAGTTCTCCTTGTCGCTCCGCTGGAAGGCGCCCATCTCGAGGTTCTCGGTGACGGACATGCGCGGGAAGAGCCTGCGTCCCTCGGGGCTCTGCGCGATGCCGTTCTTCACGATCGAGTGCGGCGACGCGCCGGTGATCTCCTGCCCCTGGAAGCGGATCGTCCCCTGCCGCGCGCGGTTCAGGCCGTTGATCGCGCGCAGCGTCGTGGACTTGCCCGCCCCATTCGAGCCGATCAGCGTCACGATCTCGCCCCCTCCGACCTTCAGGGAGACGCCCTTCAGCGCGTGGATCGCGCCGTAGTAGACGTGGAGGTCGTCGACCTCGAGGATCTGGCCGGATGTGGTCGCGGTCTCGCTCACGCCGCCGCCGTCCCCTTCCCGAGGTACGCCTCGATCACGCGCTCGTCCGCCTGGACCTCCGCCGGGAGGCCTTCGGCGATCTTCGCCCCGTACTCGAGGACGGTGATCCGCTCGGAGACACCCATGACGACCTTCATGTCGTGCTCGATCAAGAGCACGGTGAGCCCCTTCTCCTCGCGCACGCGCTGCACGAATGCGATGAAGTCCGAGGTCTCCTGGGGGTTCATGCCTGCGGTCGGCTCGTCGAGGAGCAGGAGCTTCGGGTCCGTCGCAAGGGCGCGGGCGACCTCGAGCCGGCGCTGGTCGCCGTAGGGGAGCGTGCCCGCGTATTCCTCGTGCCTGCGCGGCAGGCCGCAGTAGCGCAGGAGCTCCCGCGCCTTCTCGTGCGCCTCCGCCTCCTCCCGCTTCACGCGCGGCGTGCGGAGCACCGACCCGAAGATGCCGCCCTTGAGCCGGCAGTGCATGCCGACGAGCACGTTCTCGATCGCGGTCATCTGCGCGAAGAGGCGGATGTTCTGGAAGGTCCGCCCCACGCCGAGCTCGACGATCGCGTGCGGCGGCTTGCCGACGACCTCGACGCCATCGAAGACGATCGAGCCCGACGTCGGCACATAGACCCCGGTGATCTGGTTGAAGAAGGTCGTCTTGCCGGCGCCGTTCGGGCCGATGAGCGCGACGATGGCGCCGCGCGGGATCGTGAAGTCGACGTTGTCGGTCGCGACCAGCCCGCCGAACTCCTTGCGGACCTTTGTCGCGACGAGGAGGTTGTCCGGCGCTCCCTCCATCAGTCGTCGCGCGGATCGCGATCGGTGAGCGTGCCCTCGGTCTGGACGTCGTAGAAGGGCGTGTCGTGGACGCCCTCCTCGATCTCGATCCGGTGCCGGCGCTCGGGGATCAGCCCGGTCGGCCGGAACAGCATCATCGCCACGATGATCACGCCGTAGATGCCGAACTGGTACTTCGTCGGGTCGAACTCGAGGCCGGCCTCCTGCATCTTCGCGCCGATGTTCGCGAGCCCCTCGATGTTGAGGTAGCCGAGGATGAGCCCGGCCGTGACGACGCCCCAGATGCTCCCGATTCCTCCGAGGATGACCATGCAGAGGAGGAAGATCGAGAAGGTGAAGAAGAAGTCCGAGGGATTCGCACCGAGCTTGAAGCTCGCGTAGAAGGCTCCGGCGACGCCGCCGAAGAAGGCGCCGATGGCGTACGACCACGTCTTCGTCCGCATGAGCGGCACGCCCATCGCAGCGGCGGCCGTCTCGTCCTCGCGGATGGCGATCCACGCGCGCCCGAGCCGCGAGTCGCGCAGCCGGATGCAGCAGAAGATCGTCAACAGCACAAGAGCCATCGCGGTCCAGTAGTACTGGTCGGAGTTGAAGATGGTGCCGCCGAACCCGAGCGTGTCGATCGGGCTGATCCCGTTGACCCCGTTCGTGAGGTTGAAGCCGAACCCCGACTCGTCGGCGTTCCGCACGAACTGCGGGATGATCTCGCCGAAGCCGAGGGTGACGATCGCGAGGTAGTCGCCGCGCAGTCGCAGGGTAGGCAGGCCGATGAGGATCCCGACGATCGTCGTGAACACTCCCGCGGCGACGAGCACCACCCACATCGAGATGTGGATGCCCTCGAGCCCGTCGGTCGCGGTCGAGAAGAAGTGAATGTTGACCTGGCTGAAGTGCAGGGACGCGAGCCAGCCCGCCGCGTACGCCCCGGCGGCGTAGAAGGCGACGTAGCCGAGGTCGAGGAGCCCCGCGTAGCCGACGACGACGTTCAGCCCGAGCGCCATCATCGTGACCACGAGCACGTAGACCATCGAGCGGACCCCGGGGACGAAGTCGCCGATCAGCGGGAGGTCGCGGAGGTCGGCGACGATGAACGGGTAGATCACCCCGACCCCGATGAGGATGATCGCCGCGAGCTTGCCCGTCTCGACTCGGCGCGGGTCGAGCGTGGCGGCGATGGAGGTCATGCGCCCTCCGGCGTACGCTCGCCGAGCAGGCCCTCGGGCCGGAAGACGAGCGTCGCGATGAGGATCCCGAAGACGATCGTGCGCGTCCAGTCGCTGCCGGGCGTGCCGTCGAGCCCCTCGTTGTAGGCCTGGACGAGGCCGATCATGACCGCGCCGAGGACCGCGCCCTGCAGGTTCCCGATCCCTCCGAGCACGGCCGCCGTGAACGCGATGAGTCCGAGCTCGAAGCCCGTGTCGTATCGCATGTTGAACTGCAACATGTAGACGAGTCCCGCCGCAGCTGCGAGCGCGCCCGCCAGCATGAATGTGAGCGAGATCGTCCGGTTCACGTCGATGCCGAGCATCGCCGCGGCGTCCGTGTCCTGGGCGACCGCCCGCATCGACTTCCCCTGGCGGGTCGAGCGCACGAACCAGGTCAAGATGAGCAGCAGCGGTACCACGACCGAATAGACGGCGACGTCGTTCCACTGGATGGCAACGCCGCCGATGTTGATCGCGTCGGTCCTCGGGATGAAGTTCGGGAACGACTTCGAGCTCGGCCCGTACAGCGCCAGCCCGACGTTCTGGAGGATGAACGACATGCCGACCGCGGTGATCAGCGGGGCCAGCCGCGGAGCATTCCGCAGTGGTTTGTACGCGACTCGCTCGATCGCCGCGTTGAGCAGCGCGAATCCCGGCATCGTGATCGCGAGCGTGAGCAGTAGGCCGCCGATGATCAACGGAATGCTCGAGTCCGCGTCGAGACCGAACACCGAGACGACGATCGTCCCCGCCACGAGTCCGGAGAGCGCGAACACGTCCCCGTGCGCGAAGTTGATGAGCTGCAGGATCCCGTACACCAGCGTGTACCCGAGGGCGATCAGGGCGTATGTGGCGCCGACCGTGAGGCCGATCATCGTGACGTCCAGGAAGCGCTGCGGGTTCTCCGCGAACTTGAAAGCGAGCCAGATGACGACGAGCCCGACGAGGATCAGCCCGGTGATGTCGAGGATCGACGACGCGCGGATCCTGTTCAGCGCCGCGACTGCGGTTGCCGCCATGGGCCGGGACTCTAGACCTGTGGCGGCGGGGACGCAATGTCCCCGCCGCCTGGTCTCCTATCGCTTACTTGGCTACTTGCCCTGCGCCGCCGCCACAGTCTCGGGCGTCGGGGAGAACGACTTCACACTCACGAGCTCGTCCTCGGCCTCGTACATCGTGAAGGCCACGACTGCTCCGCTCGCCTCCTCCGGGTCACCGTTCTCGTTGAACCCGAACGAGCCGATGAGCCCGTCCGTCACCTCCGTCGCGAACAACTGCTCGAGGATGCTCGCGCGGGTGCCATCCGAGGCCTCGATCGCATTCATGACGACCTCGGCAGCCTGGCCGGCATAGACCGCGTACGGCTCGATCGGCTTGCCCGCGAGCGCGCCCTCCTTCAGCTGGCCGATGAACTCCTCGGCAGCCGCGCCGGTGATCGCGTCGATCGGGACGCCGGCGATTGACAGGTACATGCCCTTCGAATCGCCTCCCGACTCGTCGATCGTCGCCTGCGACGTGAAGCCGTCCGGGGCGAACAGCTTGACGGCGCCGTCGTTCGGCCCGAGGACGGCGACCTTGTCCTTGATCACCTGTCCGCCGTTCTCGGAGATCAGCCCGCCGAGGAAGATCGCGTCGGCGCCCGAGCCCCCGATCTTCTGCATCAAGGCCTCATAGCTCGAGGCCTTCGGGTTCCAGGCCTCGTCGCCGACGATCTCGATCCCGACGCTCTCCATCGCCTTCCGGGTCGTGCCCGCGACGCCCAGCCCGTACGACTCCTTGTCGTTCAGGATGTACGCCTTCTTGACGCCCTCGTCCTTGGCGAACTCGGCGATGAACGCACCCTGATAGTCGTCCGAGGGAGCCACGCGCAGGTAGTTCCGCGTGCCGGTCGGGTAGTACTTGTCCGTCCCGTTCGCCTCGCAGCCGCCAGGGAGGTTCACTGTCAGGCATGGCCAGGTGTTCGCCGGCGACATCATCGCGATGGCCTCCGGGTTCGCCGTTCCCTGAGCGCCGCCCTTCGCCCGATTCAGCAGCGGGATGATGATGGCGGCACACGGCGAGTTGTACGTGCCGATGACGGTCACGAGACTGTCGTTCACGGCATAGGCGTTGCCGTTCTGCGAGCACTTCCCCGTGTCGTAGTTCGCAGCCTGCGCCGTCGCGTCGTCGCAAACCTGGTAGCCGATGTTCTGGTCTCCGGCCTTCCACTCCATGTTCGTCAAGACCTGACGGATGGCCTCGACCATCTGCTCGGTCTGAACTCGCGACGGCCCCTGCATCGGGAGGTCCGACGCGATCAGCAGATCGGGCTCACCTTCGCCCTCGTACTCGATCGCCGTGCACGACGACGTAGGCAGAGCGGCGACCTCCCCGCCGTCGTCACTGCCTCCGCAGCCCGACGCGATCAGCGCGAGCACGGCCACGAGCAGCCCGAAGATGACGAGCACACTTCGCTTACCGACAGTCAACTAGATCCTCCTCACCTTGGATTGCGTGCCTGCGCGCCGGCGCCGCCGGCGTGCCGGAATTCACCCTCGGCTATTTCCTCCACACCCACAATCTTGCGGTCACCAAGGTCCCGTACCGCGACATCCTGCAGGGCGTCACCGATCTCGGCGCCGGACAGATCCAGTTCCTGCTGTCGTCGGCGGCGCCGGTGCGGCCGCTGGCGCAGGCCGGCAAGGTCAGGATGCTGGCGGTGACCAGCCGCACCCGCGCCTCGTTCGCCCCCGACATCCCCACCATCTACGAGGCCGGTTTCCCGGCGCTGGCGGTGGAGACGACCGCCGGCCTCTACGGCCCGGCCAGCATGGCGCGCGAGCTGCGCGAGCGGCTCTCCAAGGACGTGGTCGCGGTGGTCGCCGACCCGGTCATCAGCGAGCGGCTGGTCGCCACCGGGCAGGCGATCAACCTCGGCGGCCCCGACGACCTGACCAAGACGCTTCGGCAGCAGGCGGAGCAGATGGCGACCGTCGCCAAGGCGCTCGGCCTCAAAGCCAACAAGTAGGGCGGCCGGCGCGCCGGCGTCGACCCCGTCAGGCCGGCACGCCTGCGCGGCGACG
>Ga0081455_10006510_pt1 | contig 12507 bp, 10 predicted proteins | sample TabmetS3T2R1_FD_70207 | JGI IMG/M metagenome (GOLD analysis project Ga0081455, IMG submission 70207) | Tabebuia heterophylla rhizosphere microbial communities from the University of Puerto Rico - S3T2R1 | ecosystem: Host-associated > Plants > Roots > Rhizosphere ... | reverse complement strand
CGTCGTCTCGCCAGGCGTCCCGTAGATCAGGTCCAGGCTGATCTCGTCGAAGCCGGCGGCCCGCGCCGCGGCGACCACGCCAGGGACTCGATCCGGGTCATGGGTCCGGTCGAGCGTCGCGAGGACGGGCGGCTCGGCGGACTGCATGCCGAACGAGATCCGGTTGACACCGCCATCGCGCAGCGCGGCGAGCTGAGCGGCGTCGACACTGTCGGGGTTGGCCTCGGTCGTGACCTCGGCGTCCGGCGCCAGCCCCCAGCAGTCGGCGATCGCGGCGAGCAGGCCGGTCAGGTCGGTCGCTGGAAGGAGTGTCGGGGTGCCGCCGCCGAAGAAGATCGACGTCACGGGCGGCGGGGACCCGAGTACGCCGGCGGCTAGATCCAGCTCGCGTCGCACGACGTCGGCGTACGAGGCACGGGAGGCTCCGGGCGTCGATCCGAGCTCGGCCGCCGTGTAGGTGTTGAAGTCGCAGTAGCCGCACCGCACGGTGCAGAACGGCACGTGCACATAGACGCCGAACGGCCGAGTGGGGAGCTCGGCGAGCGCAGCCGAAGGCAGCCGGCCGTCTGGCGGGGCCGGCTCGCCGGACGGCAACGTCGAGGGCACGACTCGATTGTGTCAGCCGCCCGGCGGTGCCGTACTCTGCATGGCTCGTTGACACTCTGCATGGGGTCGACGCCGTGCAGAGTGTCGACGCACCACGAGAACGTGGTATCCCAACAGCGACCGCTCCCGCCGGCTAGCCGTAGAGGGCGTCCAGCCGATCCCGGTAGTTGTCCTCGACGACGCGGCGCTTCAGCTTCAGGCTCGGCGTGAGCTCGCCGGAGTCGATCGTGAGGTCGTGCTCCAGGATGACGAACTGCTTGATCGTCTCCCATCGGTTCAGCCGGTCGTTGAGCCGATCGACGTAGGTCTTGATCTCGGCCTGCATCGCGTCCGACGTCACGACATCGGGGTACGACGCTCCGGCCATCTCGTGATGCTCGGCCCAGTCCGCCACGGCATCGGGGTCGAGTGTGATCAGCGCCGAGCAGAAGTTGCGCTCACTGCCGTGCACGACCATCTGGCTGGCCAACGGGCACAGCGCCTTGAACAACGCCTCGATGCTGGACGGGGCGACGTACTTGCCGCCGGAGGTCTTGAAGAGGTCCTTCTTGCGATCGGTGATCCGCAGGAACCCGTCCTCGTCGACCTCGCCGATGTCCCCGGTGGCGAGCCAGCCCTCACCGACCAAAGTCGCCGCGGTCTCCTCCTCCATGTGGTGATAGCCGTCCATGACACCGGGGCCCTTGATGAGGATCTCGCCGTCCTCGGCGATCCGGACCTCGGTGCCCGGGAACGGCAGGCCGACCGTCCCGAACTTGAAGTTGTTCGGCCGGTTGACGAACGACCCGGCGGACGTCTCGGTCAGGCCGTAGCCCTCCAGGATCACGACACCGGCGGCATGGAACCACTCGGCGACATCGCGAGACAGCGCGGCCGACCCGGAGATGAAGAAGCGGACCCGGCCGCCGAAGCGGGCCCGGATCTTCGAGAAGACCAGCTTGTCGGCCACCCGATGCTTGAGGGCCAGCCCGGCCGGGATCGGCTTGCCGGCGAGCTTCAACCGGGACACCTCGGCTCCGACGCCGCAGGCCCAGTCGAAGATCTTGGCCTTCGCCGCCCCCTCACCGTGGGCCATCGTGACGATCCGGCCGTACGCCTTCTCGAAGATGCGAGGCGCGGCGCCCATGAACGTCGGTCGCACCACGGCCAGGTTGTCCACGATCTTGTCGACCCGGCCGTCCACGGCGGTCACGAACCCGATCTGCAGCTGCGTGGTGAGCAGCACCTTGCCGAACGAGTGCGACATCGGCAGCCACAGGAACTGGACGTCGTCGATGGACAGGATGTTCTGGGCGCCGACGGCCGCTCCCTCGTAGGTCCATCCCGAGTGGCGAAGCCGCACTCCCTTGGGACGACCGGTGGTCCCCGACGTGTAGATGAGCGTCGCCAGCGACTGCGGATCGATCGCGGCCACCCGCCGATCCACGACGTCGGGCTGGTCGGCGATCAGCTCGGTGCCGAGCCGCTCCAGCTCGTCGATCCCGATGACCCACGGGTCTTCGCCGTCGTCCGGCGTTCCGTCGAACGTGACGACCTTGCCGAGCTCTGGCAGCTCGCCGCGGTGTTCGCGAATCTTGGCGATCTGGGTGTCGTCCTCGGCGAAGATGACCTGGCTCTGCGAGTCGGCCAGGATGTAGCCCACATCGTCGGCTATCGACGACGGGTAGACGGTCGTCGTCGCCGCACCGGCGCACATGATCGCGAGGTCGGCGACGATCCACTCGTAGCGGGTGCCGGCCGCGATCGCGACCCGCTGCTCGGACTCCACCCCGAGTGCGATCAGCCCGGCCGCCCACTTCTTGACCAGGTCGCCGGACTGCTGCCAGGTCCGCGACTCCCAGTCGTCACCGACCGGAAACCGGTACGCGTCGTGGTCGGGCGTCTCGCGTACGCGGGCAAGGAACATCTCGGCGACGGTGGCGGCCCGGTTCTCCACGACGGAGATGTCGTCGGCCACCGTCGCGGTGCTGGTCACAGGCTGAGTCATGGGGTTCCTCGCGAGCTCGGCGTTTGTCTGGGTAGACCGTAGAGCACGCCGCGCGCGGACAACAGCACAAGACGACCGTGGCGTCAGTCGGCCAGCGCCGGCGCCATGAACCGGGTCCGGGTGCGCTGGGTCCAGGCGATCGCGGGGAGCAGCAGCAGGCCGAGCACGACGAAGATTCCGCCGAGGATCCACCACCCCGGCGCACCGAGCTTGATCGGCAGCAGCGTGATGACGGTCGGGGCGATCATCGCCGACAGCGAGAACCCGGTGCTCGCGAGGCCTTGGTACTGCCCCTGGGCGTGGTTGGGGGCAAGCTCCTGACTCAGGCAGATCTGACTCGCGGCCTGCAGCATCTCCCCGATCACATGGACGAGGCCCGCCGTGACCAGACAGGCGACCGCCCAGTGCGTCGAGCGCCCCTCGCTGGCCGCGAAGATCATGCAGGCCAGCCAGAAAACCAGGCCGGAGATCGATGCCACTCGAGCGGCGACGGCGACCGTCTCGACGCGCCTGCTGACCGCGACCTGGAACAAGACGACGACCAGGGTGTTCATCACGAACAGCAGTGAGATCGACCAGCGCGGGGCCGAGGTGTAGTTGTCCACCCAGAGCGGCACGCCGACGTCGATGATCGCGTACTGCACGGCCATCGCCGCCATCAGCGCCGTCATCACGACGTACGGCAGGTCGCGGAAGACCTGGGAGATCGGCGCGCCGTTCTCGGCCGGGATCGGGTCGATATGCGGGTACGACCGCAGCACCAGCGCGGTGAGCAGGTAGGTCGCCGCGTTGACCATGATGACCGTGACGTAGGCGGCCTTGGTATCGGCGACCAGTGCGAGGGCCGCGCCCGCGCCGCCGAGGGCCAGTCCGACGTTGACCACCGATCGGAGATAGGCGCGGGTGCGGATCCGCTCCGGTCCGGTCGAGGTCGTGGCGATCAGGCCGCTACGGACCGCGGCCGACCCGCGGTCGAAGATCGCGAGCACGCTGGCCTGAATGACGAACTGCCAGAACGACTCGACGAACGCGGCGGCCGCTGCGGCGATGGAGCCGAGCAACAGCAAAACGATGATCAACTCGCGGCCGCCGACCCGGTCGCCGAGGTGGCCCATCGGCACCCCGGCCAGCAGACCGCACAGGCCTGCGATCGACAACCCGACACCGACCTGGGTCGGACTGAGCCCGACGATGCGGGTGAAGTAGAGCACCGCCACCACGATGTAGATGCCGTTGCCGGTGACGTTGATGAGCGTGGCCAGCGCCATGACACGCGCGGCTCGCGTCTCGGGGAGCAGTCGTCGGACGAATGCGGGCGTCTCCGTCATCGAAGTATCACCACGGGCCGCGATGACCCGGGGTGGTCATCCTCCGATGTGGAGCGACTCACACCACCCTCCCCTAGTTGTCGGCCGCACGAGGATCGGCCCATTACGGCACGCGATGGGGACATTACCTTCCGTCGCAACCGCTCGCCATGTCGGGTCGGCCGGTCTCCTCTATGTGGCGCTATACCTCCACAATAGAGCGAGGAAGACCCTATGTCATACGTCCGGATTGTCGGTGGACAGTGCCGCGATGAAGGCCTCCTGGGGCACTTCGACCCGGCCGACCATCTTCATACGCTTCTTGCCTTCCTTCTGCCGCTCGAGCAGCTTGCGCTTGCGGGTGATGTCGCCGCCGTAGCACTTGGCCAGGACGTCCTTGCGCAGCGCCCGGACCGTCTCGCGGGCGATGATCCGGGATCCGATCGCGGCCTGGATCGGCACCTCGAACTGCTGGCGCGGGATCAGCTTCTTGAGCTTCTGTGCAAGTGCGACGCCGTAGGCGTACGACGAGTCCTTGTGGACGATCGCGCTGAACGCGTCGACCGGATCGCCGTGGAGCAGGATGTCGACCTTGACGAGGTCGGCCACCTGGTCGCCGGTCGGCTCGTAGTCGAGGCTGCCGTACCCCCGCGTCCGCGACTTCAAGGCGTCGAAGAAGTCGAAGACGATCTCCGCCAGCGGGAGGAGGTAGCGCATCTCGACCCGGTCCTCGGACAGGTAGTCCATGCCCTGCAGCGATCCCCTTCGACTCTGACAGAGCTCCATGATCGTGCCGATGTAGTCGCTCGGCGACAGGAGCGTCGCTCGTACGACCGGCTCGTGCACCTCGGCGATCTTGCCGGAGGGGAACTCGCTCGGGTTGGTGACCGTGAGCTCGGTCTCGTCCTCCATGACGACCCGGTAGACGACGTTCGGCGCGGTCGAGATCAGGTCGAGGTCGAACTCGCGCTCGAGTCGCTCGCGGACGATGTCCATGTGGAGCAGTCCGAGGAATCCGCAGCGGAAGCCGAATCCCAGCGCGCCGGACGTCTCGGGCTCGAAGGTCAGTGCGGCGTCGTTGAGCTGCAGCTTGTCGAGCGCCTCACGCAGGTCCGGGTAGTCGTCGCCGTCGATCGGATAGAGCCCGGCGAACACCATCGGATTCGGCTGCCGATAGCCGCCGAGCGCCTCGGTCGCGCCCTTCGAGGCCGACGTGACGGTGTCGCCGACCCGGGACTGGCGGACCTCCTTGACGCCGGTGATGAGGTAGCCCACCTCGCCGACGCCGATCTGGTCGGCCTTGGTCGGCTCCGGCGAGATTACGCCGACCTCGAGCATCTCGTGCACCGCGCCGGTCGACATCATCGTGATCCGGTCGCGATGGGTGAGCTTGCCGTCGACGACCCGGACATACGTGACGACGCCGCGATACGTGTCGTAGATGGAGTCGAAGATCAGCGCCCGCGGCGGTGCGTCGGCGACGCCCGACGGCGGTGGGACCTGCTCGACGATCGCGGTCAGCAACTCCTCGACGCCCTCCCCCGTCTTGGCCGACACCTGCAGTACGTCGGACACGTCGCAGCCGATGATGTGCGCGATCTCGGCGGCGTAACGGTCGGGCTGCGCGCTCGGCAGGTCGATCTTGTTGAGCACCGGGATGACATGCAGGTCGGCGTCGACCGCGAGGTAGAGGTTGGCCAGCGTCTGCGCCTCGATGCCCTGCGCCGCGTCGACCAGCAGTACGGCGCCTTCGCAGGCCGCCAGGCTCCGGCTGACCTCGTACGAGAAGTCGACGTGCCCGGGAGTGTCGATCAGGTTCAGGATGTGGGTGGGCCCGCCGGACTCGGGTGTGAAGGGCAGTCGTACGGCCTGGCTCTTGATCGTGATGCCACGCTCGCGCTCGATGTCCATCCGGTCGAGGTACTGCGCCCGCATAGTCCGCTCGTCGAGTACGCCGGTTCGCTGCAGCATCCGATCCGCCAACGTCGACTTGCCGTGGTCGATGTGGGCGATGATGCAGAAGTTACGGATGACCGACGGGTCGGTCGATCCGGGCCGGGGAGCGGACACGGAGAAATCCTCGCACGACCGACCAACCCGCCGACCAGGCCGGGAGGCGGCGGACGTCTAGCGCGACCCCGCGGTGACCGGCGTCCGGCCGTCCGGCTCGGACTCCCGATCCCGCACCGGCGAGTGTCGCAACGCCGCCGCGACGTCGAATCCCGTGACGATCGCGTCGATCACCAGGACGACGCCCCAGATCGCCGGGTAGTAGAGCAGCGCCTTGGTCCGTTCCGCGTCTCCGACCAGCAGCACGCCTCCGAGCATCAACGCCGAGCCGGCCGACCAGGCGACAAGGTGCCGCAGCCACTCCCTGACCTGCCGCCGAGCCGCCTCGATCCCGTGTTTCGACGGCTTGACCGACGGCGGTCCACCGGCGAAGCGATACGCGAAGCGCACATCGGCCCAGTGGATCATCGCGGGTCCGAAACCGACCGACACGCCGATGTAGATCGCCGCCAGCGCGTGGACGACCGAGGCGCTCCCGCCCTGACGCAGATCCGCGACCGAGGCGGTGAGCAGGACGAGATCGACCATCGGCGCAGCCATCAGCAGCCCGGCGCCGAGTCGCGGCCGGCGCAGCGGATAACGCGCGGTGAGGCCGGCGACGACGAGGACCCAGAAGCCGACCTCGGTCAGTGCGATGACGGCAGCAAGCATGGGGTTCTCCCTCGGAGTTATTTCGCACATCTGTATTGGAACCCAACTTAGCACGACTGTGTCAAAATAAAAGGGTGCCCAAGATCGTCGACCACGACCAACGCCGAGCCGACATCGCCGCGGCGGCCCGCCGCGTGCTGCGCCGTGACGGCATCGACCACCTGACGGTCCGCAATGTCGCCGGCGAGGCGGGGCTGTCACCGGGCGCGCTCCGCCACTACTTTCCGCGACAGGACGACCTGGTCTGCTTCGCGCTCGAGCAGTTCGTCGCCGACATGCAGGACCGGATCGCCACCGTCGACTTCCCTACCGACCCGTTCGAGGCCGCGGTCCTGCTGGTCGAGCAGGTCCTCCCCCTCGACGATGAGCGCCGAGCCGACATGGAGGTGTGGTTCGGCTACACCGAGCGGGCCAGGTTCCATCCGATGCTCCGCGAGGTGAGCCTTGCCAGCCAGGACGCGCTCGTCACGCTGGCGTTGTCGGCGCTCCGGCACCTCGAGGCGGCCGGGCGCCTCACCGACGGTCTCGATCTCGACCTCGAGGCAGATCGGTTGCATGCGCTCATCGATGGCCTGGCGCTGCACTCGTACATGCATCCCGAACGCCTGCCACCGGACCGCCTACGCCAGGTCGTACGCCATCACCTGAGCGGACTCGTGACGACCGGCCGCTGACTGGGCGACCGAGAGATGCTGGTGCCATCGACCCGAGACGAAAGGCCGACCTGTGAGATCGACAGATACGAACGATCACCGCGTACAGTTCGACTTCGAGATCGACTTCGCCAACGGTGGTGGCATCCAGGGCCAGGGGTTCCGGCTCGACATCGAAGGCTCCGACATCACCGACGAGGAGCTCGCCGACCACATCGTCCGCGATCTTCGACTCCTCATGGTCGGCGAGGTCCGGATCCTCAACAAGGCGATCGTCCGGGAGCGGCACAAGCGGGCGCCGGCCGCCGCCCCGGTCGAGGACTCACCGGCCGACCGGACGCTGGTCGATCTCAGCCACGCCGTCGAGGACGGGATGACCACCTACCCGGGACTGCCCGAGCCCGTGATCAGCGACTTCATGAGCCGAGAGGCGAGTCGCGACCACTATGCGCCTGGCACCGAGATCCAGATCGGGTCGATCCGGCTCTGCGCCAACACGGGGACCTACGTCGACAGCCCGTTCCACCGCTACGCCGACGGGATCGACCTGGCCGGACTTCCACTCGAGCGGCTCGCCGATCTCGACGGAGTCCTGGTCGACGTCACGGGCAATCGGGAGCGCGCCATCGACAGTCACCTGCTCCGGCCGTACGACGTCGAGGGCCGTGCGGTGCTCATCCACACCGGCTGGGATCGCCACTGGCGAACCGACGCGTACTTCGACGGTCACCCGTACCTGACCGCCGACGCGGCCCGGCTCCTCGTCGAGGCCCGGGCTGCCCTCGTCGGCATCGACTCGCTCAACATCGACGGCACCAGCACCGGCGAGCGACCGGTCCACACGACGCTGCTGGCGGCGGCGATACCGATCTGTGAACATCTGTCCAACCTCGGCGACCTGCCCGCTCAGGGGTTCCGTTTCAGCGCCGTCCCCGTCAAGGTTCGAGGCATGGGCTCCTTCCCGGTCCGCGCGTACGCCTCGCTCGGTTGACGCCGTGTCGTCCCTCCCGCCCGGACCGCGGCTGCCGATGCTCGTCCAGACCTACCTGTTCGGGAGCTATCGGCATCGCTGGCTGCCCAGGCTTCGACGGCAGTACGGCGACGTCTTCATGCTCCGGATCGCGCCGAGACGCCGGCGCCTCGTCCTGGTCGCCCGGCCCGAGGTCATCCGTGACGTGTTCGCCGGCCCGGCGACGACGTTCCTCGCCGGCGAGAGCAACAAGATCCTCGAACCGCTGATGGGATCCCGCTCGCTCCTGATGCTCGACGAGGACGAGCACCTCGCGGCCCGCAGGCAGCTGATGCCGGCGTTCAGCGGCGCCGCGCTGCGTGGCTATCGGGACCTCGTCGCCGAGATCACCCGCGAGCAGATCGCCGGCTGGCCGACCGGCTCTCCCGTCTCGCTGCATCCGCGCTTCCAGACGGTCACGCTCGAGGTCATCATGCGGGTCGTGTTCGGCGTGACCGATCGGGCCAGGCTCGACCGGCTGCGGCCGCTGGTCGAGCGGATCGTCGCCGTCAACGCCCTCATCATGCTCGCCGGTTACTACCCCAAGCTGCGCCGGTACGGACCGTGGCGACGCCATCTCGAGATCCAGAATCGCCTCGACGAGCAGCTCTACGCCGAGATCGCCGACCGCCGTCGCGCCGGCGACGTCGCGTCCCGCCAGGACGTACTCTCTCGACTCCTCGCGGCGCCGGACGGCTCGTGGACCGACGAGCAACTCCGCGACAACCTCGTCACCCTGTTGCTGGCCGGGCACGAGACCACGGCGACCGCGCTGGCGTGGGCGCTCCACGAGCTGGCCCGGAATCCACAGGTGCAGTCCGCGGCTCGGCGGGCGGCCGACACCGGCGACGACGACTACCTCGGCGCCGTCGCCAAGGAGACGCTACGGCTTCGCCCGGTGCTCTTCGAGACCGGCCGGGTGCTGTCCGAGCCGACCACGGTCGCCGGCTACGACCTGCCCGCCGGTGTATCGGTGATGCCGGCGATCGGCCTCGTGCACGGCGATCCGCGCCAGCACCCGAGCCCCGAACGGTTCCGGCCCGAGCGGTTCCTGGGCGACGATCCGCCGTCGAGCACCACCTGGCTTCCCTTCGGTGGTGGCACCCGTCGATGCCTCGGCGCGGGCTTCTCGCTGATGGAGTCGGAGGTCATCCTGCGCGAGGTGCTGGCCCGGTTCGAGGTGAGTCCTTCCGCGTCGCAGCCCGAGTCGACGATCGCCCGCAACATCACACTGGCGCCGGCCGACGGGGCCCGGGTGATCCTGACAACCCGCTCGGGCTAGGGCACCGTACGCCGGATGATCTCGACCGCCTCGCGGATCCGGTCGGCGTGCGTACGGTGGCACAGCACGCACAGGCGCAGGACGTAGCGGCCGTCGACTCGCGTACTCGAGATGAAGATCCGGCCACTCGCGTTGATCCGCCGGAGCCACTCCTGGTGGGCCGCCTCGTCGCCGTCGCGGAGGCTGAAGACGACGACCGTCAGGTCAGGCCGCCACGCGACCTGGATCCGCTCGTCCGCGGACAGCGCGTCGTAGGCCTCGACGGCCAGATCGAGCTTCTCGGCCAGGGCCTGGCGAAAGGCGGCCACGCCATGCAGGTGGAGCGGCAGCCACAGCCGCAGGCCGCGATAGTCCCGGGTCAGCTCCGGTCCCAGATCGGCGTAGTCCGGAAGCTGCTCGTCGTCGCACAGATCCTGCAGATACTGCCCACGACTCGCGAACGGCGCCCGCAGGGTCGACTCGGCACGCACCAGCACCACGCCGGTGCCGTAGGGCAGAAACAGGCCCTTGTGCGGGTCGAGCACGATCGAGTCGGCGGCCTCGATCCCGGCCAGGCGGTCGCGACCCCGGTCGGTGAGCTGGAAGAACCCGCCGTACGCACCGTCGACGTGGAACCACAGCTCCTCGCGCCGGGCGAGCCCCGTGAGCGCGACCAGGTCGTCGACCGCGCCGGTGTCGGTCGTGCCGGCCGTGCCGACGACCGCGAACGGACGCCGTCCGGCCGCGCGATCGGCGCCGATCAGCCGGGCCGCGTCGTCGAGGTCCATCCGTCGCTCGGGTGTGATCGCGACGGTTCGCAGCTGGTCGTCGCGAAAGCCCGCGATCCGGGCCGCCTTCGCGACGCACCGGTGGGTGTGCTCGGTGACATAGAGCGTGCCGTCGGCGAACTCCTCGCCGAGCCGGTCGTGACGTGCCGCGACCAGGGCCGACAGCGTCGCCAGGGATCCACCGGTCGTCACCAGTCCGGACGCGCCCCCGGGCAGCCCGAAGACGTCGCACAGCCAGCGCAAGACGCCGTGCTCGATCGCGACCGGACCCTGCGCCAGCGCCGACACACCCGTGTAGCGGTTGAAGGACTGGGCCAGCAGCTCCGCGAGTGCCGCGGTGAAGACGCCGCCGCCGGGGATGTACGCCAGGTAGCTCGGCCCGGCGGTCTCGACCGCATGGGCGGCCGCCTGGCGCCACTGGTCCAGCAGACCCGCGAACGCCTTCGGCTCCTCCGCCGGCGGCGCGAGCAGGTCGGCTCGCAGCGGATCGGCCAGCTCCGGCCCGATCGACGGGGCTTTCGGCAGACCCTCGACGAAGTCGACGACCGTGTCCTCGACCGATCGCAGCATCGACAGCATGTCGTCGCGGTCGGGCTCGAGCGGGTACGGCAGTGGCTGGTCCGGGGAGTACGGCGGGTTGAGCGGCGGCGTCACGCGCCTCAGCGTACGTACAGCTCGATCTCTCCAAGTTGTCAGCGCCCTGTCACGTGGGAGCCTGAGATGGCGCTGACAACTCGGCCGGGTCGGCCACCCGAATCGACTTGTAGCCTGCCTGGGTGACGCAGCCGCCCAAGGCCGAGACCCAGCCGACCGAGTACGAGCTCTGCTCCGATCGGGAGCTCGCGGTCACGGTCCTGCGGGCGGTCGGCCAGATCAGCCGCGACGTCCACCCGCTTCGCGTCGAGCCGGCCGGGCCTGAGATCGCCACGCCGCAGGCGCAGCAGCCCGGCGGTGCGACCTGCGAGCTGGCGATCCTCCCGCACGGCGCGGAGTGGTCCAGCGCCGACACGCTCGGGGCGGCCGAGCGATATCGGCACGGCTTCGTGACCCAGCGGGGACGAGGCTCCGGCCCCACCGGCAGCGCCTCGGGACTGCGGGTCGAGGGCGACGGCGTCACCTTCTCGAGTCTCCGCCGACGAGGCGACCGACTAGAGCTGCGCCTGGTGGCCCAGTCCGATCAGCCCACGACCGCCCACGTCGCAGGAGACCTCACGTCGGCTCGTCGCTGTGACCTGCGCGGTGTCCCCGGCCCGGACCTCGACGTCGACGACGGCACGCTCGAACTCGCGCTGGCTCCGTGGGAGATCGCCACGGTGCAACTGTCGTGATCCGCCCGGCCCGGCCCGGCGACGAGCCCGCGCTGTACGACGTCTGCCTTCGGACCGGCGCCGCCGGGGAGGACGCCACCGGCCTCTTCGACGATCCCGATCTGCTCGGCCACATCTACGTCGGCCCCTACCTTCGACTGGAGCCGGACTTCGCCCTCGTCGTCGCCGACGACGACGGCGCGGCCGGCTACGTCCTCGGCACCCCGGACACCCGGGGCTTCGAAGCCCGCTGCGAGGAGGCCTGGTGGTTGCCGCTGCGCCGCCGATATCCGCTCGAGGCGTACCCCGACGACGACCGCGACGGGCGACTGGTCCGACAGCTGCATACGCCGCGGCGCCAGTCGGACGACGTGGTGGCCAGCTATCCCGCGCACCTCCACATCGACCTGCTGCCGCGCGTCCAGGGCCAAGGTCATGGCCGTCGCCTGATGACCGCGATGTTCGACCGGCTCACCGCCGCCGGCGCCACTGGCCTCCATCTGGGCGTACGCCGGACGAACACGCGTGCCATCGCCTTCTACGAGAAGCTCGGCTTCACGCCCACGCCCGACGACCTCGGCATCCTCATGACCCGGCAGCTCTGACCACGGCCCTCGGCGCCACTCCGCATGGCGCATGTGCACTCTGCATGGGATGGAGGCCGTGCGGAGTGCGACCCGGCCGGTCAGCTCAGATCGCGGAGGAACGGTCCCGTACGCGCCTTGGGGTCGAACCAGGTCGCCTTCGGCGGCATCACCTGGCCGGCGTCCGACACCGCCCGGACCTGGTCCGTCGTGGGCGGATGGAGCAGGAATCCGATCTCGTGTCGCTCGGCGCACCGCGCGGACAGGGTCGCCGGGTCGACCGT
>Ga0081455_10006509_pt1 | contig 12507 bp, 12 predicted proteins | sample TabmetS3T2R1_FD_70207 | JGI IMG/M metagenome (GOLD analysis project Ga0081455, IMG submission 70207) | Tabebuia heterophylla rhizosphere microbial communities from the University of Puerto Rico - S3T2R1 | ecosystem: Host-associated > Plants > Roots > Rhizosphere ... | reverse complement strand
GAAGGAAGCCGCCGAACGCCTTGCGAAGCGCGCCGTCAGCGCGTAATCATCCTGGCCGTCCCGCCGTCAAGTGGAGGAGTTTGACCTGCACGCGGGTGGAGGAGTTCGAGGTGGCCGCCGGGGGGCAAGCGCACATTTTCGATCTACACTTTGCGTATCAATTGGAGATCGCTCGTCACGGAGGTCGAGCCACAGGAGTGTCATCATGGGTCGAGCCGATGCTGTTCGGGCGAACCGTTCACAACAAATCGAAGAGGCTTTCATGGAAGCACGAATCGCAACGCTCGAAGCGGATGTGTCGCACATCAAGACCGACATCTCGGAGATGAAGGTCGATATCCGCGAGCTGCGGCAAGACATGAAGGCCGCGAACGAGTCTATCGCCGTGCTTAGAACCGAAATCGCGCAGCAGCGCGGCGAACTGAAAGGCGACATCGCGAATCTTCGTACCGAAGTGAAAGACGACGTCGCGAGTCTTCGTACCGAACTGAAAGGCGATATCGCGAGTCTTCGTACCGAACTGAAAGGCGATATCGCGAGTCTTCGTGCCGAAGTGAAAGACGACGTCGCGAATCTTCGTGCCGAAGTGAAAGACGACGTCGCGAACCTTCGTGCCGAAGTGAAAGACGACATTGCGAATCTTCGCGGCACCATGCAAATCGGCTTCGAGAAGTTGCGCAGCTCGCAGCGTCTCGCGGTGGCCGCGAGCACCATCGGCCAACTGCTGACGGCCGGCACCATCCTTGGAGTCATCGGCAGAGCGCTCAAATGGTTCTGACGACGCGCGCTCGCCCTTGAGCTGACACGGCTGCCACGCCGTTACGCGAAGCGCCTCGGGCGGGAAATGTCCGCAAGCCGGTGATATCGTCCGCACCCCGGCCCGTCCGGCGAACCGCCGCGACGAAGCGCCCGGCCGTTGAAACAATCCTTTGGCACCCTGGTCGGATTGCGGGACGTTCGCACGTCCTTGGGACGACACACTTTAGAAGGTTCCCCATGAGCCACGCCTCACATGCTTTGGATAGCCGGAAACGCTGGTGGGCACTCATCGTGCTCTGTCTCGGCGTGCTCATGATCGTGCTCGATTCCACGATCGTGAACGTGGCGCTGCCGTCCATTCGAGAAGACTTGAAGTTCACCGAGACGTCGCTCGTCTGGGTCGTGAACGCATATTTGCTGACGTTTGGCGGGTGCCTGCTGCTCGGTGGCCGACTGGGCGATATCTATGGTCCGCGCAGGGTGTTCCTGATCGGCATCACGTTCTTCACCGTGGCTTCCCTCGCGTGTGGGCTCGCCACCAGCCAAGGCCTGCTGATTGCCGCGCGCGCTGTGCAGGGCATCGGCGGCGCGGTCGTCTCCGCCGTGTCACTCTCGCTCATCATGAACATGTTCACGGACGGCGCCGAGCGCGCGAAGGCGATGGGCGTGTACGGCTTCGTCTGCGCGGGCGGTGGCAGCATCGGCGTGTTACTCGGTGGAGCGTTGACCAGCACGCTGAGTTGGCACTGGATCTTTCTCGTGAATTTGCCGATCGGCGTCGCCGTGTACTGGCTGTGCATGGCGCTCATTCCGAGCATCCGCTCGCAAGTGGCAGACCGCCGCCTCGATGTGTGGGGCGCGCTCACGGTGACCGCATCGCTGATGCTGGCCGTGTACGCGATCGTGAACGGCAACGAGGCTGGCTGGACCTCCGGTCAGACGATCGGATTGCTTGCGGGCGCGGCCGTGCTGCTGGCGGCCTTTATCACCATCGAAGCGCGCGTGCCGACACCACTGATGCCGCTCGGCATTTTCAAGCTGCGCAATCTGACCATCTCGAACACGATCGGCGTGCTGTGGGCGGCGGGGATGTTCGCCTGGTTCTTCATTTCGGCGCTGTACCTGCAGCTCGTGCTCGGATACGGGCCGATGCAGGTGGGGCTCGCGTTCCTGCCGGCGAACATCATCATGGCGGTGTTCTCGCTCGGGCTGTCCGCGAAGCTGGTGACGCGCTTCGGCATTCGCAAGCCACTGGGCGTGGGGCTGCTGTTCGCGACGTTGGGTCTGGCGCTGTTTGCGCGCGTGCCGGTCGATGGCGATGTGATGACGGACGTGCTGCCGAGCATGGTGCTGCTTGGGATTGGGGCCGGCATTGCGTTCAATCCCTTGCTCATTGCGGCCATGAGCGATGTGGCACCCAGCGAGTCGGGATTGGCATCGGGCATCGTAAATACGGCGTTCATGATGGGCGGGGCGCTCGGGTTGGCGATTCTCGCGAGCCTTGCGGCCGCACAGACCCATCAGCTACTCGCGGATGGGGCGACGACGCAGGTGGCGTTGAATGGCGGGTATCGGGTGGCGTTTGCGCTTGGTGCGGTTTGCGCGGGGGTCGCTGCAGTCATTGGAAGTGTTTTCCTGCGGGGCAAGATGCCCGCTGGGGGCGTGGTTGCGGAGCATGGGAGGGGGAGCCCGGATGCGGTGGCTGCTAATGAGTAGGTCGCGAGTTGAGGCGGGGCCTAGATTCCGCCGGTTTTTGGCAGTGCGGATTTGGCTGCGCTGAGGTTCGGCGGAAGAGCGCCGTCCCGCCAGGTTGGATATTCCGGCGAGATTGGGTACTCCTGCGAGGTTGTGCCTCGTCGGGTCGTGTTGAATATTCCGTCGGCATCGCATTTACGCCCGTACAATATTCGCGCGTCTCGTTCGTCTACCGTAGCGAATGGACGCGGCAACCCATCTCATGCCCTTCGAGCAAAACGAGCAGATCGCCAGCGCGGTTCGCCGTGAGCGCGGCAGGCTCCGGGCGTTCATCCGTCGCCGCGTGTTGGATGACGGCGAAGCCGAAGACATTTTGCAGGACGTGCTCTATGAGCTCGTGGCGGCCTACCGTCGCTTGCAGCCGCTCGAAGAAGTCGGCGCCTGGCTGTTCCGTGTAGCACGCAACCGAATCACGGACGTTTTCCGCAAGAAACGGGCGGTGCCGATCGGCGGATTGGGGGAGCCTGCACCGGCGCTCGCTGCCGACCTCTTGGACGGCGCCGACACGCCCGTGCTCGACGATCTGCTGCTGCCCGCCGACGACGCGCCGGACGTCGCGCTCGCGCGCCAGATGCTGCTCGACGATTTCGCCGCCGCCATCGAAGAGCTCCCGACCGAACAGCGCGACGTGTTCATCGCGCACGAGCTGGAAGGCGCGAGCTTCAAAGAGCTGGCCGAGCGCACCGGCGTGCCGCTCAACACTTTGTTGGGGCGCAAGCACTATGCGGTGAAGCACCTGCGCCGGTTGCTGCAAGCCACTTACGATGAATGGTTACAAGATTGAGGACGATGAGACCGATGTCTACGAGACGAGGCGCCTCGAGGAGGTCATCATGAAACGCTTTGGGTTCGCTCACGTCTTGAAGTTCGCGATCATCGGGATCGTGGTGCTCGGCGTACTGAGCCTGATCGCGATGTATTTGTGGAACTGGCTCGTGCCCACGCTGTTCGCGGGACCGACGATCACCTACTGGCAAACGCTCGGCCTCCTGGTGCTGAGCCGGCTGCTGCTCGGCGGCCTGCGACCGCGGGGTTCGTTCGGCCACGGTCACGGGCATTTTGGACGCGGACGCTTCGGGCACGGTCCGTTCGGCCATCGCATGCATGGCATGAAGTGGAGCCGCATGACGCGCGAGGAGCGTCACGCGATGCGCCAGAAGATGCGCGAAGAGCTGCGTGAACATCTGCGTGGGCATCGTTGCGGCTTCGAGCCGCAGTCACGCGACCCACAAGGGCCGGAGAGGGAGGTATGAGGACGGACCTGCGGAACCTGTCGCGGAGTGGTGCATGAATCGTCGGCGAGTCATCTTGATTGTCGTCGTCGTCCTCGCGGTTGCAGGCGGCGGGTACTACTACTGGCGGGAACGTGCCGCGCACGATCCGCTCGCAGCCTTCACGATGTGGGGCAACGTCGACGTCCATCAGGTCGAGCTGGCCTTTCGCGTCGGCGGCCGGGTCGCGAAGCTCGACGTCGACGAAGGTGCGCACGTCGAGGCAGGAACAGCCATCGCGGAGCTCGATCGCGTGCCGTTCGAGCAAGATGTCGCCGCAGCCACCGCCGAAGTCGCGATGGCGCAAGCGCAGTTCGATAAAGCAACGCGCGGCTATCGCAGCGAGGAAATTGCGCAGGCCGCCGCAACCGTGCGTCAGCGCGAAGCGGACCTGACGAACGCGCGCGTCACGCTCGAGCGTCTCGAAGGCCTGTTTCCGCAAGGCGCGATCACACGTCAACAGAAGGACGATGCCGAAGCGCGCGTGCGTGAGAGCGAAGCCACGCTCGCGGGGGCGCGCGAGCAGCTCAGGCTGGTGACGCGCGGCTCGCGCGTCGAGGACATTCAAATGCAGGAGGCCAATCTCGCTGCGGCGAAGGCGCATCTCGACAAAGCGCGCACCTCACTCGGCGACGCTACCTTGATCGCGCCGAGTGCCGGCATCGTGGCCGTGCGTGCGCGCGAAGTGGGCGCGATCGTGCAGCCGGGGCAGACGATCTACACCGTGGCGCTCACCGATCCCGCCTGGATTCGCGCGTACGTGCCGCAGCCGCGGCTCGGGCGCATCAAGCCGGGCATGCCGGTGAAGATCGAAATCGATTCGATGCCGGGCAAGCAATACGAAGGCACGGTGGGGTTCATTTCGCCGGAAGCGGAGTTCACGCCGAAGAGCGTGCAGACCGAGCAAGTGCGCGACGACCTCGTCTACCGACTGCGCATCATCGCGAAGGACGCGGACAATGTGTTTCGGCAGGGCATGCCGGTGACCGTGCAGGTTCCACAGGCACAGGCGCCTGTGATGGCGGGAAGCCCGTAGAGCGCTCGACGTGAACGCATCACCTCCGAGCGCGCCGGGGCCGCATGGCCAGGAGCCAGGTCCGGGCGGTTCCGTGCCGGCTGCCGATCCACACACGAGCGGCGCGCCCGCCGCGCGCCTCGCCGAGCTGCGCAAGGCGTTTGGTCCGCTCGTGGCGCTCGACGGGCTGACCGCGGAACTGCCTGCGGGCAAGATCCTCGGCCTCGTTGGCCCCGATGGCGCAGGCAAGACGACGCTCATCCGGCTGCTCGCCGGCCTCATGGAACCGACGTCGGGTCGCGTCGAAGTCCTCGGCCGCAAACCGAGCGCGGAAGGCGGCACCACGCAGGCCGAAGTCGGCTACATGCCGCAGCGGTTCGGCCTCTACGAAGACCTTTCCGTTTTCGACAACCTCACGCTGTACGCGAATCTGCGCGCGCTGGACCGCGCGACACGGGAGCGGCGCTTCAAGGAGCTGCTCGACTTCACCGCGCTTGCGCCGTTCACGTCGCGGCTCGCGGGCAAGCTCTCCGGCGGCATGAAGCAGAAGCTCGGTCTCGCCTGTGCGCTGCTCGGAAGCCCGAAGCTGCTGCTGCTCGATGAGCCCGGCGTGGGCGTCGATCCGCTCTCGCGTCGCGAGTTGTGGCGCATGGTCAGCGAGTTGATTGCGGGTGGCGTCACGGTGCTGTGGTCGACGGCGTACCTCGAAGAAGCCGAGCGCTGTTCGCGCATTTGGCTGCTCGATCGCGGGCGGCTGCTTCACGACGGCGCGCCGGAAGAGTTGAGCGCACGCATGAAAGGGCGTGTGTTTCGTCGACGCAGCGGCTCGGGCGCGTCGCGGCAGCTCGCGGAGCACGAGTTGACGCGCGATGGCGTGGTCGATGCGGTGATTCAGGGTTCGAGCGTGCGCATTGTTGCGACGGCCGAGCGTGCGCATGAGATGGGAGGCAATGGCTACGAGCCTGTGCCGCCGCGACTCGAGGACGCGTACATCGAGCTGGTGGGCGGCGCGCAGAAGGGCGAGAGTCTGCTGGCGAAGGGCTGGCCGACGAGCACCGGCGCCGACGGCTCGAATGTGCGCGAGCCGAACACCATCGGAATGACACCGGGCACCGGCAACGCGGCCACGGCCGACCCAGGCGCCGGCGGCCCCGCGTCGAGCACAGCGCACGGCCCACGGCTCGGCGAAGCGCAGGGCACGCCGCTCGGCGAAGCGCACGGCCCCCACCTCGTCGAGGCGCACGGCCTCACGAAACGCTTCGGCGATTTCGTCGCGGCTGATCACGTGAGCTTCAACGTCCGCGCCGGCGAGATCTACGGCTTGCTCGGCCCCAACGGCGCCGGCAAGTCCACTACGTTCCGCATGCTCTGCGGCCTCCTGAAGCCTACCGAAGGCGACGCAAGCGTCGCGGGCGTCAACCTGTTGCGCTCGGCGAGCCGCGCCCGCGCGCGTCTCGGCTACATGGCGCAAAAATTCTCGCTGTACGGTGCGCTGTCCGTCGCGCAGAACCTCGACTACTTCGCCGAGATCTACGGCCTCAGCCGCCAACGCAAACGCGAGCGCGTGCAAGCGATGATCGATGCCTTCGCACTCGAACCCCACCTCGAAGCGAACGCAGCGACGCTACCGCTCGGCTTCAAGCAACGCCTCGCGCTCGCATGCGCGACGCTGCACGCGCCCGCCGTGTTGTTCCTCGACGAACCGACGAGCGGCGTCGATCCGCTGATGCGCCGTGAGTTCTGGCACCACATCAACGCGGTGACGGCCCGCGGCGTCGCGATCGTCGTGACCACTCATTTCATGGAAGAAGCCGAGTACTGCGATCGCATCGGCCTCATCTGGAACGGCCGAAAAATCGCCGAGGGCACGCCGGACGATCTGAAAGCGAGCGTCGCGACCGCCGAGCGCCGCGAGCCGACACTCGAAGAAGCCTTCATCGCGCTCATCGAGCGGGAGGCCGCCTGAACACCGTCGTCGCGCAGTCACCGAGCGCCGACTCGACTGCGCGCACACATCGCTGGCGCGCGTGGTGGCGGCAACTTTCCGCCATCATGCTGAAGGAAGCGAAGCAGGTCACGCGGGATCCATCGAGCTGGATCATCGCGGTGTTCCTGCCGCTGACATTCCTGTTCTTGTTCGGCTATGGGCTCTCGCTCGACACCACCGTCGTGAAGGTGGCCGTCGTGCGCGAAGACGCGAGCCAAGACGCCCGGGCCTTCGCTGCGCGGATCGAAGACTCGAAGTGGTTCCTCGTCGTCGAGGCGCCGAATCGCGAAGCCGGCAAGCAGCTCCTCCGCGATCAAGCGGTGAAGGCGACGATCATCATCCCCGGTGAATTCGGCCGACGCCTGTATTCCGAGGCGCGCGCCGCTCAGGTGCAGGTCCTCGTCGACGGCGCCGAGCCGAACACGGCGAACTACGTGCGCGGCTACGTCGGCGCGATCTGGGCCGCGTTCCTCGCGAGCCGCTCGCTGGAGCAGGGCGCCGTCACGAACGTGCCCATCAGCGTCGAGCCGCGCTACTGGTTCAACGCGAATGCCGAGAGCCGCTGGTTCCTGATCCCGGGCTCCATCACCGTGATCATGACGCTGATCGGAACGCTGCTCACCGCGCTCGTCATCGCGCGCGAGTGGGAGCGCGGCACGCTCGAAGCGCTCTACGCGACGCCGCTCACGCGCGGACAAATCCTCATCGGTAAGACGCTCCCGTACTTCGTTCTCGCGATGATCTCGACGTTCGTCTGCATCGTCACGGCGCTCGTGCTGTTTCACTTGCCCCTGCGCGGCTCGATGCTGACGCTCGGTCTCGTGGCCGCGGTGTTCCTCGTCCCGGCGCTCGGTCAAGGCTTGCTGATTTCCGTGACGATGCGCAGCCAGCTCGCCGCCGCGCAGCTCGGCCTCATGACGGGCTATCTGCCCGCGATCATGCTGTCGGGCTTCCTGTTCGACATCCATTCGATGCCCGCCTGGCTGCAGGCGGTCACGCTGATCGTGCCGGCGCGCTACATGAACGTGTCGCTGCAAACGATCTTTCTCGCCGGCGACGTGTGGCCCGTGCTGATCCGGAACATGCTGCTGATGCTCGCGGTCGGCGCGCTGTTTTTCGGGCTGACCTGGCGCAAGCTCCACAAACGGGTGGACTGACGATGCTGCAGCGACTATTGGCCATCGTTCGCAAGGAGCTGATCAGCATGCTCCGCGATCGGCGCGCGCGCATGTCGCTGATCATCCCGCCGGTGATTCAGCTGCTGATCTTTGCGCAAGCGGCGACGATGGAAGTGAAGAACATCGAGATGGCGATCGTCGATCTCGATCGCGGCCCGGCGGCCTTCGAGGTGATTCAGCGCTTGCGTGGCTCGCCGAGCTTCGAGCGCTTGCCGATGCTGCCGAGCGTCGAGGCGGCGCGCACGCAAGTCGAGCGCGAGAACGTCATCGGCATCCTCGTGCTGCCGAGTGGATTCTCCGCGGACGTCGAGGCGGGTCGTCCAACCACCGCGCAACTCCTGCTCGACGGGCGGCGCTCCAATGCTGCGGGCATCACGGCGCAATACGTGAGCGCGATCGTGCAGAACGCCGGCAACGATCTCGCGACCCGCGAGTCGATGACGCCGCTGCCGCCGCGGCCGGACCTCGTCATCAACAACTGGTTCAATCCGAACCTCGATTACAAATGGTTCATTTTGCCGAATCTCGTCGGCAACCTGAGTCTTGGCGTCGCGCTGATGTTGACGGCGCTCTCCGTGAGCCGCGAGCGCGAGCTCGGAACGTTCGATCAGACGCTGGTCTCACCGGCAACACCGGTAGAAATCGCAATGGGCAAGCTGTTGCCGCCGCTGCTTGTCGCGTGCGTGCAGACGTCGCTGTATCTCATTTTGGTGACGCAGCTCTATGGTGTGCCGTTCCGAGGCAGCATCCCGCTCTTCTACGCGTCGGTGTTGACGTTCGCTGCCGCCTGCGCGGGAATCGGCCTGTTCATTTCGTCGATCGCGCAGACACAGCAACAGGCGTTTCTCGGCGCGTTTGCGGTGTTGCTGCCGTTCGCATTGCTGTCGGGGTTCGCGACGCCCGTCGAGAACATGCCGTGGTGGCTCCAAGTCGTGACGGGCATAAACCCGTTGGCGCACATGCTGCGTCTGATGCAGGGATTGTTCTTGAAGGACGCGTCCATCGCGTCCTTGGCGCACTATCTCGGGAAGCTCGGGCTCATCGCACTCTTCACGGTGACGACGTCCGTGCTGCTCTTTCGGAGACGAGCCTCATGAACCAGCCGATGCGCGTCGTCATCGCGAGCCGCACGTACGAGACGTCGCTCGAGAATCTGTGGGATGCGCTGACGAACGCCGAGCGCCTCTCGCAGTGGTTGCTCCCGGCGGCAGGCCGGCTGCGCGCCGGTGGGCGCTATCGGATCGCGGGCCATGCCCGGGGGCACATCCTTCGATACGAGCCTCCGCGTGTACTCGGGGTGACCTGGCAGGTCGCGGGATCGGTGAGCTGGGTCACGGTCACGCTTGCGACAAACCCGCACGGCGGCACCACACTCGAGCTCGAGCATGTGACGCCGGCTCACGATCATTGGAAGCAGCTTGGCGCCGGCGTGGGCTGGGATTGCGCGATGGCGAGCCTCGCGCGACACCTCGCGGACGGCGCGCCCGAGATTCGCACGGACGCCGCAGCGTAATCGAGGCATCATTCGCGCATGGCCGCCGACAACGACGCTACGGACATGGAGCCTCGCCTCACCACCGAGCCGCGCTTGCGGCCGGTGCTCGCCGCGCTCATGGCTCGTGAACCGCTCTTCCATCGCCCCGAGGTCGCTGAGTCCCGTCGCGATTTCGAGAACATGACCGACCCGGACTTCTGGGAAGTCGGCGCCTCGGGGCGCCGCTACAGCCGCGAGTACGTGCTGAACATCCTCGAAGAACGCCTCGCGAATCCCACTACGGATGTCTGGAAGACGCGCGACGCGCACTGCCGCGAGGTCGCACCCGACCTGTTCCTATTGACGTACACCCTCGAGCAGGGGGCGCGCGTCACGCGGCGCGCCAGCCTGTGGCGTCGAGTCGAAGACGCGTGGTGCGTGCTGTTCCACCAAGGGACAATCGTTGAGGAGTGAACGTGACCTGAGCCGCACGCGATGAGAATTCCTGCCGCGACCCTGGACGATATGACGCGCGCGCTCGGCGCGGCGGAATGTGCAAGCTATCGCACCTGCTATCCGAAGCTCGGGCCGCGCGCCCTCCTCGAGCGCGGCTTCGATCCGAAGACACTCACGGTGCTCAATCTGATCCTGCGCGCGCACAACGGCGCGGGTGCTTATCCGCAGCACGCGCTCTTTCTCTCGGGCGATGGCTGCGGCAACTACTATTTCGTCCCCGTCGGCGATCCGATCGGCAAGGTATTGCTCTGGGCACATGATCCACCGGGCATCGAACCGACGGGCGAGCCGCTGATGGAGTTTCTCCAGCGCGCGGAGCAAACCCACCGCATCGTCACCGAGCCGGCGCCCGGCGATGTTTACATCACGCGCACGGAAGTGCCCGGCGAATCCATTCTCGATCCGATCGACATGGATGAGTGGCGCGCGGTCGTCGCGCGCACTCCCGCGCTCGAATATCGCGGCTATCGCCGTGGGCGCAACCCGTTCACGGGCAAAGAGCTGCGCTTCGACTGCCCGGGCGGCTCCGTCGCCCGCGATGCCGGTCGCGAAGTGCTGTTCCGGCTCTACGCGGGTCGGGTCTGCGCCTCCGACTTGGCGCCGTCGTTTGATCCGTTGCTGCGATCTCTCGCAGACATGCTCCGCGCTAAAATCGTGCGCAGCGAGTAGGGATGCGAGGTTGTTCAGCGGTCATGCGTCACGCTATGGTGACGCATGACTTCACATTCCGACGGCCTGCCCGTCCCTCGTCGCTACTGGGCCGTCGTTGCGATCCTGCTGGGCATGACGATGTCGGTGCTCGACAGCACGATCGCGAACGTCGCGCTACCGTCCATCGCGCGCGATTTCAACGCCACCAATGCCGCCTCGATCTGGATCATCAACGCGTATCAAGTCGTGATGTTCGTCGCGTTGCTGCCGTTGTCGTCGCTCGGTGAGATCGTCGGCTATCGACGCACCGTGCAAGCGGGGATGGTCGTCTTCACCTTGGCCTCGCTCGCGTGCGCGTTCTCGAATTCGCTCGTGATGCTCAGCGCGGCGCGCGTCCTGCAAGGGCTGGGCGCGGCGGGCATGCTGTGCGTGAACGCGGCGATGGTGCGCTTCACGTATCCACAGGCGATGCTCGGACGGGCGATCGGGATCAATGCGCTGGTCGTGGCGGTGTCCGCGGCCATCGGGCCGACGATCGCGGCGGCGATTCTCGCGATCGGGCCCTGGCGCTGGCTGTTCGCGATCAACGTGCCGATCGGGGTGCTTGCGTTGGCGATCGGCAGCTTTTCGCTCCCGGAGAACGAGCCGCATCCGCGGCGGCTCAATCACGTCGGCATGACGCTCTACGTCGGGACGTTTGGGTTGCTGATGATCGGGCTGCAGTCGTTCGCGCATCACGAGCCGACGCCGATCGCGGCCGTGCAGATCGCGAGCGCAATCCTGCTAGGCGTATTGCTCGTTCGGCACGAGCTCGGGCGCGCAACGCCGTTGTTGCCGTTCGATTTGCTCAGGATCCGACTCTTCTCGCTGTCGATCGCAACGTCCGTGTGCTCCTTCACCGCGCAGATGGCGGCACTCGTGGCGCTGCCGTTCGAGATTCAGCGGCTCGGGCGCACGGCCGTCGAGACGGGCCTGCTGATGACCCCGTGGCCGGTTGGCGTTGCGTTGGCGGCACCCATCGCGGGCCGGTTGGCAGATCGCTATCCGGCGGGGATTCTCGGCGGCTTGGGGATGCTGATGATGTCCGCGGGGCTCGCCCTGCTCGCGTTCTTTCCGGAGGACGGCGGTGCTGCCGATCTCGTGTGGCGGATGGCGCTGTGTGGCGTGGGCTTCGGATTCTTCCAGTCGCCCAACAATCGCGCGATCGTTGGAACGGCGCCGCGTTCCCGCGCAGGCGCCGCGGGCGGCATGCTGGGCACTGCGCGTCTCTTCGGTCAGACGCTCGGCGCCGCCGGCGTCGCGCTGTTCTTCGGCATATCTCCGGAGAAGGGCTCGAATGTCGCGCTCGGTGTCGCCGCAGCCGTGGCGTTCGTCGCGGCGATGGTGAGCATGCTGCGGCTGCGGGACGGAGCGGGGCCGACGCGAATTGCCGGTAGAAGCGCAGCCGCGGAAAGCGTGCCGGAGTAGGCGAGCAGCGGAAACGCCCGATCGGCGGCAAGCACGATCGTCAGTGGCCGCCTTCCACATGCAGACCCGCATCGCGGAGCGCGTCAGCGAGCTCGGCTTCGATGCGCGCGGCGTCGGAGCGCTTGATGCGTTGGAGGTGGAGCGTCGGACCCGTGAGCACCTCGATGCCGCGCTTGTCGGCAGGATCGAGATATTTCAGGCGGAACTCGATTGGGTCGATGCCGGCCGCCGCCGCCAGTTCGTCAACAAACGCCTCGTTGGCGTACGTGTTCTGCATCCGGCCTGGCGTGCGAATCCAGGAGGGACGCAACGGCGTTGTCTCGAGCCGGCGGCATACGGTCTTCACATTGGCAAACTTGTACGGAATGGCCGAGTCCTGAAAGATATTCCCGGGGAACGGCACCGGTTGATTCGGCAAACCGGCAAGGGTCGCC
>Ga0081455_10006508_pt1 | contig 12508 bp, 10 predicted proteins | sample TabmetS3T2R1_FD_70207 | JGI IMG/M metagenome (GOLD analysis project Ga0081455, IMG submission 70207) | Tabebuia heterophylla rhizosphere microbial communities from the University of Puerto Rico - S3T2R1 | ecosystem: Host-associated > Plants > Roots > Rhizosphere ... | reverse complement strand
GGTGTATTGGTAGGTGGAAGTGTTGACCTTTTTCAGTTTGCCGCGGCTCGGCTTTTGTGAGATTTCCGAGCTACTTATGGTGCCGGGCAACCTGATCGGAAATTGGCAACTTTCTTTAGGCGCGACGCTAATAGAGCCGGTCGATTTCTCACCCCAGCTAGCCAGCGTTGCTGACATCGAACACTCAGATGCGGCCAGCGCATAAGGCGCCGGAGCCAAGCATGTGGCTCCAACGACAAAGATGGTTGCGACCGAGTAACTCTTCATGCCGTCGTTCCCATTCGTGCCGACCTAAAATGCAGTCTGACATCAGCGCCGCGCTTACCACAAACCTTACAGACAAATTGCGGCTCAATATCGGATATTGGCCCAAAGCGGACGCGAGACGCAGCGACCTCGACGTCCGCTCTGAGGGATGGAGCGGACGCGGCGCAGAGAAGAGCGGGACTTCTGCTTGTGACCCAAAGCTGACATCCCGCGTGGGTGACGGGGACCGCAGTGACTAGGATCAGTCCACCTGCAAACCGGCATCCTTGATTGGACCTTCCCAGCGTGCGATCTCCTCAAGCACATATTTGGCGAGGTATTCCGGCCCGCGCCGCTCGGGTACAACGCCGACTACGCCGATGTCGTTAAATCGTGCCCTGATCGCAGGCGTATCCATTGCCGCATGGGTTGCCTCGTTGAGCTTGACCACGATGTCCTTCGGTGCGCCTTTTGGCAGGAAGAAAGCCGTCCAAGTCACGACATCGACATTGATACCCTGCTCGTACGCCGTCGCAAGCTCGGGCATCAGCGGCGTGCGCTCGCGAGACAACAGCGCGAGGGGCTTCGATTGCTTCGCGGCCACACGCACCACAGAACTACCCATGTTGCCGCACATGTAATCGATCTGGCCGCCGATCAGGTCGTTGGCGAGAGGGCCGCCACCCCGATAGGGAACGTGAGTCACCTCGACGCCGATCCTCGCGTTGAGCAGCGCGCAAGCAAGATGCGTGGTCGATCCGACGCCTGCCGAACCGTACTGCATCTTCGTGCCGTTCTGTTTAAGCAACGTGATAAACTCTGTAAGGTTGTTGGCAGGCAGACCCTTGCGGCCTTCGAGCACCATCGGCTGGTCAGAAAAGAGAGTGACAGGGGTGAAGTCGCTCACCGCATCATAGCGGTGTTTCCGGTATATCGATTGGTTATAGGCGTGGGTGCCAACACTCCCGAGCAGTACCGTATAGCCGTCCGGCTTGGCATGGATCACGCGTTGGACGCCGATGATGCCCCCTGCGCCAGTCACGTTCTCCACGATTACCGTGTGGCCGAGCAGTTCGCCCATCCGCGCCCCGATGATGCGGGCGATGGAATCGAATCCGCCACCGGCCGCGTAGGGTACCACCATCGTGATGGAGCGCACCGGATAGGACTGTGCCCGCGCGATGCGCGATACCGGCGGCAGCGCGGCAGCGCCCGCTGCCAAATGCAGAAATTTCCGACGGGGAAGTTTCATTCCAGTCCCTCTCCGCGACGAGTGATCCGACGGGGACCGGTCCGAGTAGGCTAATCCCTTTCCTGAGATCGCGAAAGTGGTGATGTTGCCTATTGGCCCATAGCCGACGTGCGCAGTTGGCGTCTGGATGCCCGCTTGTGAGACCAGAGCAGACTTCCGGCAGGGCCGGCGATGTCCACACGTGACCCGGAGCCGACGTGCGCGGCACCAATCAATCATAAACTCAGTGTCAATTCCCCGGGTTGCATGGTGCGCGGAAGATGCGCGGGCCGATGTCGACGCTTGGCTGGCTGGGGAACGTTTGACTGCCGAGGGGGTTCAGGTGTCTAGCCGCAAAGCCACGTTTACGGCAGCGATGGAGGACCTCATGCTTCTGCAACACAATGGCGCCACTCCGAAAATCGATCCGACTGCCCGCATTGCCCCTAACGCCGTCCTCTGCGGTGAGGTCACGATCGGTGCGAACAGTTCTATCGGCTTCGGCGCCGTGCTTACAGCCGAGAGCGGCCCGATCACAGTCGGCGGCAACTGTTTCATCATGGATACGGCGACTATCCGCGGGTTGAAACGCAATCCTGTGCGGATTGGGGAAAACGTACTCGTCGGGCCACGCGCTTATCTCACTGGCTGCGAGGTCGAGGACAACGCTTTTCTCGCGACCGGAGCGACAGTGTTTAACGGCGCTCGGATAGGTGCACGGGCGACGGTGCGGATCAATGGGATCGTCCACATCCGCACGGCATTGCCGCCGGACGCGGTGGTGCCGCTTAGTTGGATCGCAGTCGGCGACCCTGTCGAGATTTTGCCGCCAAACGAGCATGAGCGGATCTGGGCGATACAACGGGAGCTTGACTTCCCGAAGTACGTCTTCGGTATCGAGGGGCGGCCACCCCTCGGGAAAGTTGTGTCCGAGGTCATGCCGCGCTACGCGCGTGCCCTTCAAGCACATAAGGCGGATCGGTTACTGTAGCGGACTTTCTGTCGAAAAGCCGAGGCCTTACGGCTCTGATGCAGGTAGCACTTTGTTTTGAACGACTGTCGGCTCCACGAAACGGACCTGAGCGCGTGGCCTGACGATGTCCGCTTCCGAAGGCAGAACGGACATGCCGTGCGGGTGGGCATATTTCCGAGTTTGGCCCAAAGCCGACATCACAATAAGGTTGTTTCGACGTCCGCTTCGGGAGGACGAGCGGACATGGTTAGGGCAGGCCATTACTTCAGCTTTTCACCCGACGCAGACATGAGAAATCAGCCCGGGGGCGCTCTTGGGCATTCAAAATGGCTGCCGAAAGGTATATAAGCGACTTTGAATAAGCACAAACGGATAGTGGGGAGGATATTCATGCCCACGTCTGTTTCGTTGGATGTAAATGGCCGCGCGGTCACGATCGAAGTCGATGACCCAGGCATTCCGCTGCTCTATGCACTGCGAGATAATCTTGAATTGAAGGGCCCGCGCTTCGGCTGCGGACTGGGCCAGTGCGGCGCCTGCGCCGTCCTGTCGGATGGCGAGCTGGTGCTCTCGTGTGAGACACCGCTCACCAAGGTAACAAACAGGAAGATCGTGACACTCGAGGGACTCGGCAGCCCGGAGCAGCCGTCTCCTGTTCAGCAAGCCTTTATCGACGAGCAGGCAGCACAGTGCGGCTTTTGTCTCAACGGCATGATCATGCGGGCGACTGTACTCCTCGCGAAAACCAAGAACCCAACCGTTCCGCAGATCAAGAAGGCGCTCGCCGACAATCTTTGCCGTTGTGGCACGCATCTTCGCATCGTTCGAGCGGTCCAGCGGGCGGCCCGGAACGCATGAGACAAGGGAGACAGAGATGCTGGATTTCGTCTCCACCCGTCGCGGCATATTGAAGACCGGCGGTGCGCTCGTTGTCACCTTTGCGCTCGCGGCAAAGCCTTATTTCGCTTTGGCGCAGGGCAGCGCCCCGAAGAAGACTGTTGCATCTGACGAGGTCGACGGATTTTTGTCTATCGATACCGACGGGCAGGTCACGGTTTATTCCGGCAAGGTAGACCTCGGGACCGGATTGCGTACCGCGCTGACCCAGATCGCGGCTGAAGAGCTTGACCTGCCGCTTGACCGAGTAAAACTCGTCCAGGGTGACACCGAACTGACACCGGACCAGGGTCCCACATGGGCCAGCCTCTCGATCCAGATCTGCGGAATGCGGATTCGACAGGCTGCGGCCACTGCACGCAAAGCGCTCACCGAAATCGCCGCGGCGCGCTTTGGCATGTCGGCCGCAGAGCTTCGCATCGAGAACGGCATGATCATCGGCAACGGCAGAAGCGCCTCCTATGCCGAGCTTGTCGGCGGCACCGCACTGTCGCTGAAGATCGACAACAATGCGCCCATGAAGGACCCGCGGACGTACAAGATCGTGGGCAAGTCAGTGACGCGTCTCGACATTCCAGAAAAGGCGACCGGGCGCTTCAGCTACATGCACGATTTCCGTGTCGCCGGAATGCTGCACGGCCGTGTGGTGCGCCCGCTGGCAATCGGCGCTCGCCTTGAGAGTGTCGATGAATCCTCGTTGAACGGCGTCCCGGGTCTCGTAAAGGTTGTGCGCGAAGGCAATTTCCTTGGCGTCGTCGCTACAACCGAATGGGGCGCCATCCAGGCTGCGCGGAAGCTGAAGGCGACCTGGTCGAAATGGGAAGCGCTGCCGGAGCGGACGCGCCTGTGGCAGCATGTTCGGACCACCAAGATCGAAAGCGATGCGGTTACCGCTAACGTTGGTGATGCCGCCAAGGCGTTGAACGATGTGCCTAAACGCATCGCCGCGACGTACGATTTCGCCATTCAAACGCACGGTTCGATCGGCCCGTCTTGCTCTGTTGTCGAGATCAACGACGGGAGACTCACATGTTGGAGCGCCTCTCAAGCGACGCACAGGCTGAAGCGACAGCTCGCTGCGATGATGAATTTGCCGCTCGACAATGTGCGGTGCCTTTATATCGAAGGTTCGGGCTGTTACGGCCGCAACGGGCACGAAGACGCTGCTGGCGACGCCGCGATCCTCTCGCGTGCGGTGGGCGGCAGACCTGTGCGCGTCCAGTGGATGCGCGCTGACGAGCATGGCTGGGATCCAAAAGGTCCGCCAATACTCGCCGATCTCCGCGCCGGAGTTGATGATGAGGGCAAGGTCATCGTCTGGGAGTCGGAGTTCTTCGTTCCTAAGGGGGGCCTCGGGCCGGTGCCACTCGTCGCCGCCACGCTCGCCGAGGTGTCCGCGACCCCGATAACGGAGCCGTACCGCTTTAGCAATCCAAATTACATGACCTCCAACACGGCGATCTCCTACACCTTCCCAAACGTGAAGACTGTAGCGCATCTCCTCGCCGAAACCCCATTTCGCTGGTCCTGGATCCGGTCGCCAGCTCGCCTGCAAAACACTTTCGCCAACGAATCGTTCGTCGATGAGCTCGCTGCCCTTGTTGGTGCCGACCCACTCGATTTTCGCCTCAGCCATCTCAATGACCCGCGCGGTGCCGAGCTTCTGAGGCGTCTGGCTATTCTAGCTCATTGGGAGAAACGGCCCTCGCCACTGAGCCCCGCTCAGAGCGATGTCATGGTCGGACGAGGCGTCAGCTATGCCAAGGATTTCCCATCGCCCACCTATGTCGGTGCGGTGGCCGAGGTCGAGGTCGACCGCCGGAACGGAGACATCCGCGTGCAGCGCTTCTTCCTCGCGCACGATTGCGGGCAGATCATCAATCCGGACGGCGTCAAGAATCAGATCGAGGGAAACATCATCCAAACCGTCAGCCGCACGTTGAAAGAAGAAATTCTCTTCGATCGTTCGGCGGTGACAAGCCTGCATTGGGCAACCTATCCGATCCTGACGTTTCCCGAAGTGCCGGACGTCATCATCGACCTTATTGACCGTCCAACCGAGAAGGCCTCGGGTGCGGGCGAAGCTGCAACATTGGTTGTGCCATCCGCGATCTCGAATGCAGTTTTCGACGCTCTCGGCTTGCGGTTACGCTCGGTCCCGTTTACCCCAGCCAAGGTTCTGGCTGCGATTGAAGGGCACTGACCAGTAGTTGTTTGTGAATTGTGAGATTAAGGGATGGTCCGGCATTCGTGGGTGACAGCTACGATAGCCCTTGTGCTTGTGGGCACGATCCCGGCGTCGGTGATTTGCGCGACTCCGGAACGAGAGGATCCGAACGACGATCTGTTGATCGGCAAGAGCCTGGCCGACATGCTGCTCGCCGGCGAGACCGTCATCTCTCGCGAGCAGGATCGAATCAATGATCCGAGGCTCGGTGAGAAGAGCCTTGGCGGCGGCGCGCTGATCGAACAGACGCGCGAAATCTATCGCAAGGCAACTGGCGTCGATCCGTCAACGGTCGACCCAGCCTCCCGCCATGGCCGTCTGCTGCGCGTTCAAATGGACGCGATCGTCGAGGTCATGGACGCAAATCAGACCACAATCAACGCGAAGGGAACAGGATTCAAGGGTTTCATCCCGGCGGTGTTCGCGCGTCTCGTCAACGAGGCATTTGCGCGCAGAGCAAAGGGAGAGGCCGAAGTGAAGGTCACGGGCCCACCCGACCGCATCCGCAACCGAAAGGCGCGTCCGGACACGTGGGAGACCGCCATCATCAAATCAAAACTGCTCGCGCCAAACTGGCCGCGCGACCAGGCCTACTCAGCTGCCGTCGAAACGGACGGGCGTCCGGCCTTTCGGGTCATGGTGCCGCAATACTACGACGAGACCTGCCTGGCTTGCCATGGTTCACCAAAGGGCGAAGTCGACATAACGGGCTATCCGAAGGAAGGCGCGAAACTGGAAGAGCTGGGCGGCGTGATCAGCATCATTCTCTACCGATAGCCCAGCATTGAGATAGCGAGGCTCGCGATGATAGCGAGACTGAATATCCGAACCCGGATCATTCTACTATCGAGCGCGCTGCTCCTCGTTATATTGGGGACTAACATCTATCTCACGCGCAAGCTGGCGAACAATTCGGCGATCGTGACCGAAGTGGCCGATTTGATCGGCGCCATCGAAACGGCGAATGGCGCACGCGTCGCCTTCGGAGAGTTGCGGTATTGGCTGACCGACCTCGCCGTCAGCATGCTGACGCTCTCGGAAAGGAACGCGGCGGAAGCTCGAAACCGAATAGAGCACCTTCTTGGTCAACTCGAAGCGAGGAAGCCCGATCGCATCGTCTCAGTTCGTGCCGAGCTCGCGCAGTTCGAGAAATACGCCGCTGATGCGGTCGAGGAGTACACCGCCGATCGCCGCGTGATGGGCAATTCTCTCCTGGCCCAAGCGCGACATCACAGTGCAGCGGTCGACGAGCGCCTGAAATCCATCGTAACCGAATTGACCAGCGAGGCGGCGGTTGCTCGCGACCGAGCAGTTGCGGACGTCGTCACCGCGACCCGGATTACGCAAGGGGTTGTGGCGGCGGTCATGGTTGTGGGCGCAATTCTGACCTTCTTCCTGCTGCGCTCGATCACGCTTCCGCTCCGGCGGCTTGTGGTTGCGATCGATGGCCTCAACGCCGGAAACGTGGCAGTCCCGCTTCCCGCTGCAGGCCACGACGAGATCGGCGCCATGGCACGAACCTTGGCGATGTTCCGTGACACGCTCACGGAGCGGGACCGCCTGACCGCCGAACGGGAGCACGAGCGCAAGACGCTCGCGGCTGCAATCGCAACCATCTCGGATGGCTTCGTTCTTTACGATGCCGACGACCGGATCGTGGCGTGCAACGAGCGCGTTCGCGAGATCTATCCTCAGCGGGCAGACCTCTTCCGGCCCGGCACCAGCTTTCGCGAGATCCTCGAGGCAGCAGTTGCACGCTCTGTGCCCGATTTGAAGGGACGGAGTCCGGAAGAGTGGATTGGGGAGCGCCTGACGCAGCATGCCGCACCCTACAGCGTCGCCGAGCATTCGTACCGGAACGATCTCTGGGTGCGAGTTACCCAGCGCAAGACGCATGATGGCGGTACGGTCGTCGTCTACACCGACATCACCGAGCTGAAGCGTCGCCAGATTGAGCTCGAGCAGGCGCGCGAGGAGGCGGAGGCGGCAAACCGGACAAAGAGCCAGTTCCTGGCGAATATGAGCCACGAACTTCGAACGCCGCTCAACGCGATCATTGGAATCGCCGAGATACTTCATGAAGAAGCACAGGAAGAGCGCGACGAAGCTCTTTCCGAGCCCGTTGGGCGCATCGTGCGGGCGGGCAAGCACCTTCTCATGCTGATCAACGATATCCTCGACCTGTCCAAGATTGAGGCCGGCAAGCTCGACTTGTACCCGGAGGAGATCGACGTCGCGACGCTCATAGGCGAGTTGACCAAGACGACCCAGCCGATCGCGGACAAGAACGACAACAAGCTCACCGTCGACTGTCCTTCAGACATCGGAGTGATGCAGGCGGATTCGACCCGGGTGCGTCAAGTACTTCTGAATCTGCTCAGCAATGCGTGCAAGTTCACGGAGAAGGGCGAGATTCGCTTTGCGGCCAAACGCGAAGCCAATGGATCCGCCGGGTCGCTGGTCTTCACTGTGGCCGACAACGGCATTGGAATGACGGGGGAACAGCTGGGCCGCCTCTTCCAGGAGTTCTCTCAGGCCGACAGCTCGACGACGCGCAAGTACGGCGGGACCGGGCTGGGTTTGGCGATTAGCCAGCATCTCTGTCGCGCGATGGGCGGAGAAATCACCGTCACGAGCGCGCCTGGTCTCGGTGCGGCCTTCACTGTCCGTCTACCCGCTCAAGCTCTTCACGGGGCGCCGCTGCGCGCCGAGATGCCGGCCGTTGCGCCGGGGAGCCCACCGATTCGCCTCACGGACGGCGCCGCTCCACGCGTGCTCGTCATCGATGACGATCTCAATGTCCTTGATGTCATGCGTCGCTTCCTCAGCAAGGAGGGCTTTGACGTCTTGACCGCTCAAGGAGGGCGCGAAGGCCTCGCGCTCGCGCGTCAGGTTCATCCGTCGCTGATCACTCTGGATGTGTTGATGCCCGAGCTCGACGGTTGGGGCGTGCTCCGAGAACTGAAATCGACTCCCGAGTTGGCACCGATTCCGGTGATCATGCTGACCATCGTCGATGAGCGCAGCAAGGGCTATGCGCTTGGCGCCAGCGAATACATCACCAAGCCGATCGACTGGACGCGGCTCCGAGCGCTCCTGCATCATCTGAACGGAGGTCCATCGCGAAGGGAAATTCTTGTCATCGAGGATGATGAGGAGACCAGGCGGCTGCTTGCGTCGACCCTTGCCGACGAGGGCTGGCACGTCATCGAAGCCGAGGACGGCCGAAAGGGCTTCAAGCGACTTCAGGAACGCAGGCCTGATCTGATACTGCTCGACCTCATGATGCCGAAGATGGACGGATTTGAATTCTTCGAACGGCTCCGAGGCGATGTAGCATTCAGCAATATTCCGGTTGTCGGAATGACGCCTACCGATTTGAGCGAAGTAGAGCGCCGCCGACTCAATAGCGGGATCGTGGATTTCGTGTCCAAGGCAGCCTGCGACCGCGACGAGTTGCTGGCAAGAATCCGGGAGTTCGTCCTGCACAACGTTCCCGTCGGGGCCATACAACAACGAGCCGAACACGATGGTTGAGATCCTGTACATCGAGGACAACGAAGACAACATCTACATGACGTCGCGGCGGCTGCAGCGAAAAGGCTACGAGGTCCTTATCGCGCGCGACGGTGCAGAAGGCTTGGTGCAAGCGAAGAGCCGGGTCCCGGCCCTCATTTTGGTGGACCTCGGGCTACCGGTCATCGATGGCTGGGAAGTGACGCGGCAGTTGCGCGCGGCACCGGAAACTGCGGCCATCCCTATCATCGCGCTGTCTGCCCACGCCATGCCGGAGGATCGCGAGCGTGCATTCGCGGCGGGGTGTGACGACTTCATTGCAAAGCCGGTGGATTTTCCGCGCCTGATTGATCGAATCGACGTTCTGCTGAGGACGAAGTCCAGGACATGAGTGAGCCGCACCCCGTCATTCTCGTCGTGGATGATAACGATGACAATCGTTATCTGCTCACGCGTCGATTGCGACGCCTGGGCTATGAGACAGTGCTGGACGCAGACGACGGGGTCGAGGCCCTCGCAATGGTTTCCAAACAGCCGGTGGATCTCATGCTCCTCGACGTCCTCATGCCAGGGATGAATGGTCATCAGGTGCTCCAGCGGCTCAAGTCGTGCCCGGCATCACGGGAGATCCGCGTCATCATGATTTCCGCCGTGGACGAGATTGAAAGCGTGGTTCGCGGCATCGAACTCGGCGCCGACGACTATCTTCTGAAGCCCTTCAATCCCGTGGTTCTCGGCGCTCGTGTCGGCGCATGTCTTGAGAAGAAACGTCTGCGTGACCGGGAGGCATACTACCTCGAAGAAATCCAGCGCGAGAGGCGTCGCGCCGACGAATTGTTGCAAGCCATCCTGCCGCCGAGCGCGGTGGCGGAGCTGAAAGCAACGAACGAGGTTAAGCCTCGCCGCATGGACGACGTCACAGTGCTGTTCAGCGACATCGTCGGGTTCACGCCATATTGCGATTGCCATCCGGCGGAACAGGTCGTGTCTGAGCTTCGCACTCTCGTCGACGCGTTCGAGGACATCGTCGAAGCGCATGCCATGGAGAAGATAAAGACAATCGGAGATGCATTCCTTGCCACCGCGGGGCTTCTGCATCCCATGGAGAACGGCGTGCTGGCCGCGGTGCGGTGCGCAAGGGCGATGATCGAGACCTCGCAGAAGCTCAAGCCCGGCTGGGCGGTCCGGATCGGGATTCATAGTGGCCCCGTGGTCGCTGGAATCATGGGCCGGCGCCAATATGCGTTTGACTTGTGGGGAGATACTGTCAATACGGCCGCCCGTGTCACCTCTCACGCGGAAGGCGGATCGATCCTGATGAGCGCTACCGCATGGGCCCGGATTCGGCATTGCTGCACCGGCCGAAGCCGCGGATTAGTGGAGCTCAAGGGAAAGGGGGCGGTAGAGCTGTTCGAATGCGATGGTCTTCGATACCCCGAGACCATGATACGGTGACAATTCGGGTTTCGCTCCCCGATGTCGATGAAGGCCGGTCGATGAGCCCGCAACGAAACTCGCTAGCCGATTGAGCCCCGCAGAAGATCCAATTTGCTGTGTTGATTTGATCCGCAACGTTTGCAGCCTTGAGAAGGCCCGGTTGTGGCCCGAATAGGAAGTCCGGGTGCGGCCGTGAATTGTCGGCTCGCCGGGGTAGACCGAAAGCTGCTGGCCGACCTTCCGAACGGCGCCTTTGACCCTTCGCCGACCTGGTCATTCGGTGATGTATCCGTTTGGAACGCTGACGTGGTTCTACTTGCTCGGTAGTCTGGGTCGCGCCTTATGTTCTCTGGCGGTTGGACTCGCGTTGGGCATGGCACAATCACCATTGCATCGAGTTGGCCCGCAAAATGCCTTCGGATTACATTCGACACAATCCCCACATCACGACTAGTTGAGTCTGCGACTTCTCGCCGCCGCTCTGCGCGTTGCTCGCTTTGGGCTCAGACCACATCCTCTTTGCGGCGGACTACCCGTTCGAGGATTTGCGCACCGCGACCGCGTTCCTGCGCAGCGCCCCGATCAGGGAGGACGACTGCGCGAAGATCGCGGTACCACCCAGCGGCTGCTCCATTTGCAGGCGCGGGCGCGCTACGTACCTTCGACGAACTAACCGACGCCGGTCACTTGCTGCGGTGCATGAGTCCGGACGTGGCCCGAAGCAGAAGTTCGAAGTGGCGACGTCCGCTTCCAAGGGTAGAGCGGACGCGGGGCAGGGGAGGTCGGGATTTCTGCTTCTGACCGATGATGTTGAAAAAGTCCTCTCCGGCGCCGGAGCCAATTTTTCAGGAGCCGCTGGCGCGTCTGGCGCTTTCCCGGGGTGAGGGTTCGTCCTCGCAGTCGGGAATGATTGGAGGCGAGTTGCCTTCCAGTTCAGCAATATGATCGAGCAATTTTCGCAGGCGCGTCGGTAGCGGTGAGGCACTCGTGAGGTCTTGCCGGAGCCGGTCGCCAATCTCCTCGCAGATTGCACGGCAATGCTTTGGTTCCAGGGCGGGGAACATATAAGCGGCGCGGGACGCACGGAGTTCCATGATGTTGCCTCCGTTTCGATTGGGGGCACAGCTTCATTGCATGTGCCGCTTCCTGCCCCTCACAACTCACAACGTACTTGCTCCGATCCGGTGGAACCGAACTTTTTTAACCTATGTGAATTTGTCGAATGGGGTCCACAAGGGGAGGCATGCCATGGCCCCCATATCCGCGAGCGACGCGTTTCTTACGGTCGCTATCATGTCCGTCACCTTCCTGATCGAGGTCGGCTTTTTCGTATTGATCGGAATCTTCTGAATGGCTGCGGGAAAGTGTTCTCGTTCTGCCACCTCGCATAGCTTTCAGCGCCGGACGGGCGCTCCATTTCTGAATGTTACCTGTTGGCCCAAAGCGGCGACCGGCGCGCTTTTGCCGAAGTCGGCTTTGGACTAGGCAGACGAAGGTCAAGACATCGCGCCAGGTCCGCGCCGCAGTCTCCGAATTTCTATGCACATCGAGATTGCTAACTTTCCGACCCCCCATGGATAATGGTTTCGGGTTAGATCAGAACTGTTGATGCCCCAGAAGCTCTCCCCGGTCATTTGAGCCGAATGCCAATGAAGCGCTCCTTTTTGCGGATCTTGTCTCTGGTATTTGTTGCAATCACGTTTCCCGCTTGGGGACAGGAGCCCATTCCCTCTGGAAATCGCTGGCTCGATCATCTGAAGAAGGATTTGCTTCCGTTTTGGACCTCAGAAACGGCACTTGGTAAGCCGCTGGGAGCCTTTCCTTCGATAAGATGCGACGATCGGACGCTCTACAACGACAAAACACCCTGCCCCGAGGTCGGAGCTCTAAGGCCGCCACACGAACGTTACCTGGTGGCCCTTTCTCGTCAGTCCTTTGGATATGGCGTGGCGTTTCATCTAACGGGTGAGCGAAAATATCT
>Ga0081455_10006507_pt1 | contig 12508 bp, 10 predicted proteins | sample TabmetS3T2R1_FD_70207 | JGI IMG/M metagenome (GOLD analysis project Ga0081455, IMG submission 70207) | Tabebuia heterophylla rhizosphere microbial communities from the University of Puerto Rico - S3T2R1 | ecosystem: Host-associated > Plants > Roots > Rhizosphere ... | reverse complement strand
CCCAGGGCATTGTCACGGAACGCGCGAGCGGGGTCGCGTTCGTTGCCGTCGACGTCGGTGAACGCCGCCAGGTTCACGATCGCATCGGGCCTGAGCGGCTCGACGGCCTGTCGGACCGCCGCGTGGTCGCCGACATCCAGCCCCTCTCGGTCGAACGCGATCACGTCGTGGTGGGCCGGAACCCGAGCCAGGAACGCCCGACCGAGCCCGCCCGCGGCGCCGGTGACCACGAGCCTCACGACGACGTCCTCGCGCCGGCGGGACGTGGCTCGGTCACGACGGGAACGTCGTGGGCGGTGCGCAACCACTCCAGGTGGTCGGCGTACCACCGAACGGTGCTCGCCAACGCCTCGTCGAAGGGCACCTGCGGCGACCATCCGAGCGCCCTCAGTCGGGCGGGGTTCACGCCGTACCGGAAGTCGTGCCCGGGCCGGTCGGTCACGAACGCGATCGACGACTCGGGGGCGCCCGCGAAGGCGCAGATGCGCCGGGCCAGATCGAGGTTCTCCAGCTCCTGGCCACCGCCGATGTTGTAGACCAGACCCGCCTCCCCGTGTTCTAGCGCGGTCAACGCCCCGGCCACCCAGTCCTCCACGTAGAGGAACTCTCGCCGTTGCCGGCCCTGTGCATAGACGGGCACCGGCCGCCCCTCGAGCGCATCGATCGCGAACGTCGGCACGACGCGCTCGATCTGTCGGGGCCCGAACGCGTTCGCGCCCCGCACCACGGTGACCGGCGTGTCGTACGTCGATACCCACGCCGCGCAGAGCAGGTCCGCCGCCGCCTTGCTCGCAGCGTAGGGGCTCCGCGGGCGCAGCGGTGCCTCCTCGTCGAACGTTCCCCCTCCCGGATCGCCGGCACCGTAGACCTCGTCGGTCGAAACCATCAGCATCGGCGTGGCGAGATCGGTGCACGCCTCGAGCACCACGCGGGTGCCGATCACGTTCGAGGACAGGAACTCGCCGGGTGCGTCGATGCTCCGATCCACGTGCGTCTCGGCCGCCGCGTGGATCACCGCGTCGGCCCGGTCGACCAGTGACGAGACCACCGACGCGTCGCGCACATCGCCTCGCTCGAACGTCAATCGGTCGTCCTCGCGGTGGTGCTCGAGGTTCGCGAGCGAGCCACCGATCGAGAGCCGGTCGAGGACCGTCACCCGCACCGAAGGGTGCGCGAGCAGCGCGTCAACCAGGTGGGAGCCGATGAACCCGGCGCCGCCGGTGACGAGGACATGAGCGTCGTTGACCAACGTGACCATGGGAACCTCGGGATGCGGGACCGCGCCGAGTCTACCCGTGGGCCGAGCGCCGACGACGCTCGGACTCACGCATCCAGGTGGACGACCGCGTCGGCAGCATGGAGCACCTCCGCGGTTCGCCGGGCGGTCGCTTCCCACGTGAACTTGGCGGCTCGCGTCAGCCCCGACGCGGAGAGCATGGCGCGGAGGTCGGGGTCCTCGAACAGCTGGGTGAGACCGTCGGCGATCGCCTGCGGATCACGCGGGTCCACCGTGATGGCGGCCTCGCCGGCGACCTCGGGCAGGGACGAAACGTTGGAGGTGAGGACGGGAACGCCCGCCGCGAACCCCTCGAGCACCGGGAACCCGAACCCTTCGTAGAGGGAGGGATACGCGAGCAGCGTCGCGCCGCTCAACAACGCGACCTTCTCCTTGTCGGTCACGTAGCCGGTTCGAACGATCCGGGGTCGCGCCGCAGACGGGAGCCCCGCGATCACGTCGTCGAGACGATCGGCCGCCTTGGGATCCCACCGAACGGGACCGCCGGCGATCACCAACCGGGTTCCCGGAGCCACCTTCGCGAACGCCCGGACCAGGGTCTCCAGGTTCTTGCGAGGCTCCAACCCCCCCACGAACAACGCGTACGGACCGTCGATCCCGTACTTGCGCTTGGTGGCGCGCACGATCATCTCGGGCGCCGGCGCGAACGCACTCGCATCGACCCCAAGCTGGGTGACGTGGACCCGAGCCGGCGACACGTCATGACGGTCCAGCAGATCGGCCTTGGTCGACTCCGACGGCACGATCACGCCGGCTGCGCGGGTGACCCATCGGTCGAACGCGCGCCGCCACCGCGAATCCATGTGCGGGGCGGTCTCGGGCAACCGCTCGTGCGCGAGGTCGTGCACGACCATCACGACGCCGTCACCGTGCGTGGCGGGTGGCAGGAAGTTCGTCGCGAGCAGGACGTCGGATCGAACCGACCATTCGATCCTGGGGACCCCGAGGCGGCTCGACAAGGGCCCGAACACGCGGGCCGGGAAGCGCGAGGCCTTCTCGGTGAGGTTCGGCGCGTGCACGCCCTCGAAGAACGATCGTGGCCGGAACAGGCCCTTGGCGTGGAGGTACCACGCCACGTATTCGGAGTCCGGGTCGGCGTGCGGCAGGTGCCGGATGATCTGCTGCGTGTAGTGGCCGACCCCCGTGCGCCTGGGGTCGAGCGCCGGTCGGGCGTCGATCACCGCTCGCATGAGCCACGCACCCTACCCGAGTTCGCGTGGACGACGTGCCGCCAGGAACCCGGCCAGCCCAGAAGCCAGCCACACGACCGCGAGCCCGGCGACGAGCGGCACGATCAGGGCGGGGTCCTTCCCCCGGGCCGAGAGCGCCGCAGCCAATCGGGCGATGAGCCAGCCCCACAGCCACAGGCCGCACGAGCCGATCACGATCGACCCGTACGCGGTCGCGCGCCCGGGGGCGTGCGCGCCCGCGACGCCGGACTCGGACAGGGATCGGAAGCCGAGCACGATCGCCGCGGGCGAGCTGGCCGCCATGACGAACGGGCCCACCGCGGCCAGCACGAACGCCTGCCACGCCATGCGTCGACCGGGAACCGGGGAAGCGGTGTCCTCCACGGCGCCGAGGGTAGCCCCCGGAACCGCACGAGGGAACCGTCGTCAGTCGGTCTCGACGCGGCTGTGATCGCCCAGGATCAGCCGGTGCGACCCCCCCGCCAGGCCCTCGGCGGCGGCGTTCCCAGCGGTCGTCGCGTGGCGAACCTCGACCCCCCGGCCGAGGATCGAGCCCTCGAGGCGACGCACGCCGGTGATCGAGCACCCCTCCATCACGATCGAGTCCCCCACCTCGCAATCGAGCACGCGGCACCCGCGCTCGATCGAGACGTCGGGACCGACGATCGACCCATCGACGATCGTGTCCGAGCCGATCGAGATCGGGCCCCGAAGGATGCTGCCGGTGATCTTGGCGCCGGGCCCGATCACGACGGTTCCCTCGATCCTGGTCGCGGCGTCGACGTCACCCTCGATCGACCCCGGCAGCAAGGCGAGCATGATGCGGTTGGCTTCGAGCAGGTCGTCGGGCTTGCCGGTGTCCTTCCACCACCCTTCGACCATCTGAGCGCGCACGGTCTTGCCGTGGTCCACGAGCCACTGGATCGCCTCGGTGATCTCGTACTCGCCGCGCCACGACGGCTCGAGCGACGCGGCGGCGTCCAGGATCGAGTCGTCGAACAAGTACACGCCGACCAGGGCGAGGTCGCTCACGTGCTCGCGAGGCTTCTCGACCAACCGAACGACGCGCTCGCCGTCGAGCTCCACCACCCCGAAGCGCTCCGGCTCGGGAACCCGCGCCAGGAAGATCTGGGCATCTGGGCGTGTGCGTTCGAACTCGCCCACGAACGTCGTGAGGCCCTCGGGCAGGAGGTTGTCGCCCAGATACATCAGGAACGGCTGCCCCGCAACGAACTCCCGCGCCGTCAAGACGGCGTGCGCGAGGCCGAGCGGCGCTTCCTGGGGGATGTAGGTGATCTCCACGCCCCACCGCGACCCGTCGCCCGCCGCGGCGCGCACCTCATCGCCGGTCTGTCCCACCACGATCCCGACCTCCCGGATCCCCGCGTCGGCCACGGCCTGGAGCGCGTGGAACAGGATCGGGGTCCCCGCGACGGGGATCAGCTGCTTCGCGCTCGTGTGCGTCAATGGCCGCAGCCGGGACCCCTCACCCCCCGACAACACGAGCGCGCGCATCAGGGCGCCGGACAGCTCGCCTCGGCGGTGCTCTGCCCACCGACCGGAGCGGGTTCGTAGTTCGGTCCGATCACCACCGCGACATCGTCGGGCAAGCCCTTCACCTGCTTCAAGGGGAGATTCGGGAAGTACTTCGCCACGACTTCGGCTTCGGCGTCACGGCCCAGCGCGAACGCGATCTCGCTCGTACCCACCTTGACGCCGTACTGATCGTAGCTCGTCACGCCCGATGAGATGTCGAACCCGGCCTCCGACAGCACCTGCTCAACCTCGTCGGCCTTCCCGCCGGACCCTCGATCGACCACGAGCACCGGTACGTTCGCCTCCGACAACGTGAAGACGTCGGTCCCGATCGGACCGAGTTGCTGGCCATCGCGGACCGCACGAAAGATCTGCTGAGCCTGGGGCGCGAGTTTGATCACCGACAAGCCGTCGATCGTCGCGGCCGTTCCAGGCACGGTGCGGAACTCAGCCGCTCCCGTGGAGATGCCCTGCAGCTGCCCGACGAGATACGCCAGGTCGGCGATCTTCAGCTGATCGTCCGGAACGAGGTTCCGCATGATCGGCTTGATCAGGAAGGGTAGCTCGGCGATCTTGTCCGGCTGCAACATGCGGTTGATGACCGCACGAAGGAACTGCTGCTGGCGGGAGATCCTAAAGAAGTCGGGCGCAGCGGCATCGCACTTGAGGTGGCGGGTTCTGACGTACGCGAGCGCCTGATCACCGTGCAGCGTTTGACATCCGGGCTTGATGTGAAGGCCGGTGAGTGGATCGGCGATGTACCCGGGCTCCTTGTAGTAGATCTGCGTGCCCTCGGCATCGACCCATCCCGGCGTGTTCACGTTCTCGGCCGGGATGCACATATCGACGCCACCGAGCGTGTCGACCACGCCCTGAAACCCGGCCAGGTCGACGTAGAGAACGTGGTTGATCTTGAGCCCGGTGAGCTGATGGATCGTGGCGGCAACGCGAGCGGGGCCACCACCGTTCACCCCACCCTCGAACGCGGCGTTGATCTTGTCTGAACCAAGCCCCGGGATCTGAACCCAGAGGTCACGCGGGAAGGACAGGATGATGGCCTTCTCGAGGTTCGGGTCGGTGTGCACGAGCATGATCGTGTCAGCGCGATTCTCACCACCGATGTCCGCGTTCGTCCCGTATTGCTCTTGCTCTTCAGGGGTCAGCCCCTGGCGTGAATCGCTGCCGAGCAGGAGGTAGTTGCAGACGTCCTCGACACACGGACCCACGGCCTCTTCGACCCCAGGAAGCGGCGATCCGGATCCAGCGTCGGCACCGAGATCGATCTTCGGGCCAACGTGGCTGGCCTGCTTGTACGCGACGAAGCCGTAGGCGCTGCCGGCGGCGATCACGAACGAGAGGGCCGCGGAAAGGCCCACCAGCCACCGGGCGGCGCGGCCGTGGGACCGCGCAGGCTGTGGCTGGTCGCCGTCGGTCATGGCCTCAGCGTAGCCGGGCGTCTCCTCCCGACGCCGTCCCGCGGGCGTGGCGTTCCTGTGGCGGAACCGTTGCGGCCTGCTCGGATGGGATAATCCCGCCACCTGCCGGGAGGGGGATCCGATCGACCTCGTGAACGTGGTGCTCGTTGGTCTCGATGACGACCTGGGCGAGGAGCTGGCCGCCGATGAGGCGTTCGACGTCCGTCGCGTGGAGGATCTCGCCGACGGGGGTCTCGGGGCCGACGTCGACGCGGTCGTGGTCGCCCTGCACGACGGCGCACCGCTGGAGGTGTTGGCGGGTCTTCGCATGCAGGCGCCCGAAGCCGCGGTGCTGGTGATCACGGCCCCAGATCGCGAGGCCGACGGTGCGGTGGCGCTGCACGCCGGTGCCGAAGATCACCTGGTCACCGGCTCGATCCCACAAGGCTTGCTCCCGCGCGCGATCCGGTATGCGGTCGCCCACCGCCGGCTGCGACGGGACCTGTCCACGGTGGATGAGACCACGGGTCTCCCCAACCTGCGCGGCTTCGCCCCGATCGCGGAGCATCATCTGCGGATGGCCGACCGGGCGCGAACGCCGGTCGTGTTCCTGTTCGTTCGGCTGGAAGGTATCGACGTGACGGCTGAGGCCGACGACGGCGCGAGCCCGATCGCCGAAGCGGCCGAGGTCCTGCTCGAGGCGGTGCGCGGCTCCGATGTCCCGGCCAGGATCGCCGAGGACACGTTCGCCGTGCTCCTCACCGGTGACGCGAGAGGAGCGGAGTCCGTCGTCTTGTCCCGCCTGGTCGAGGCGATCGCCACACACGATGCGGCACGAGCGACGCCGCGGCCACTCTCGCTCCAGGTCGGGAGCGCCCTGTACGACCCCGACGAGCCCGCGACGCTGACGCAGATCCTCGAGACGGCGGGCCGCCGTCTGCACACGCCGAAGGAGCCCGATCCATCCGGCACCCCATGAGCGACGAATCTCCCCGGGAACACCGCTCGTCACCGGCTCGTGCGCCGGAGTCGGAGGATCTTCGTTGCCGAACGGAACGTCGCTACTGGTCAGGAGCTCGCCCGTGGGGATGATCGACATCTCCGAGGCGCGGGACCGTGACCTCGTGCGGCGCGTCCGCGACCGCGACGAGGACGCGTTCCGCGGGTTGTTCGCCCGCTACGCGCCGACGGCCAAGGCGCTGGCCCAACGAGTGGTGCGGCAGTCCCATCTCGCGGAGGAGATCGTGCAGGAAGCCTTCATGGCCGTCTGGAGGAACCCGGACGCCTACGACGACGCCAGGGGATCGGTGCGGTCCTGGCTGATGGGCATGGTGCACCATCGTGCCGTCGACCTGGTTCGTCGCGAGGAGGCGTACCGGCGGCGTGCGGAGGATTCGATCCCCGAAGCGATGCAGGATCAGGTCGACCACGCGGACGAGGTGGTCGAGCGCGTGGCGCTCCCCGAGGAACGCCGCACCGTCCGCGAAGCGCTCGATGAGCTGCCCGATGAGCAGCGCGACGTGCTCGAGATGATGTACTTCGACGGTCTGTCCCAGTCACAGATCGCTGGGAAGACCGGCCTGCCGCTCGGGACCGTGAAGTCCCGCACCCTGTTGGGGATGCGCCGGATGCGGGCGGCGCTGGAAGGGACCGAACGATGATCCGCGACCACGACCTGATCGAGGAGTTGCTGGCCGTCCAGGCCCTCGGTGGGCTCGACGGAGGCGACATCGAGGTCCTCGCGCGGCTCCGCACCGAGCACGGGTTCGGATGCGAGGAGTGCGTGCGGCTCGAGACCGGCTTCGAGGAGACCGCTGGTCGATTCGCGTTCGCCCTGGAACCGATCGAGATCGACCCGGAGATGGCCGACCGGATCCTCGCCGAAGGTGTGGCCCCCACGAGGCCCGAACCATCGGTCGCGGCGCCCGAGGTGGTCGATCTCCGCGAGCGGCGAGGACGCCGTTGGTACGCGGTGGCGGCCGTCGCCGCCGCGTTCGCACTGGTCGTGACCACGGCCGCGATCGTCGGCACGAACCGCACGACTCATGTCACGGGTGCGTCGCCCACCCAGCAGTTCCTGACCTTCGAGGGAACCGCGCAGGGGCAGGTCTCGATGGCGTACACGCCCGGCCGGGCGGGCGGGGTGCTGTGGGGCTCCGGACTGGCCGAGCCTGGGCCCGACCAGGTGTACGAGGTCTGGGCGATCACCGGCGACCAACCCGTGTCGCAGGGCTGCGTCTCCCCCACCGACGGTGCGATCAGCCTGCAGGTCGACGCCGACGTCGGGGCGACCGACGTCATGGCGGTGACGGCGGAGTCGTCGGGCTGTCCGGCTGCGCCGACGACCGATCCGATCTGGGTCGCGCCCGTCGCCTGACGGCGCCCGGCTCGTCGCGCCGGGGTTACCGCGAGAGCATCCGCCCGACGGCGCCCATGAGCTCCTGCGCCTGCTCGCCGGGGTCGCTCGGGCCTCCCTGGCCCTCCAGCAGGCAGTGACGAACGTGGCCGTCGAGCAGCCCCAACGCGACCTTGTCCAGCGCGGCTCGGGCGGCGTTGATCTGCGTCATGACGTCGATGCAGTACCGATCCTCGTCGACCATCTTCGAGAGTCCTCGGACCTGGCCCTCGATCCTGGCGAGCCGATCCAAGAGCTGTTGCTTCGTCGCCGTGTACCCGCGCGCCTGCGTCTGCACCGTTCGTCTCCTCGTCGTCGACCCACGCCTGTTGACGGAGGATACCCCCTCTCGGTATAGGTATCAAGGAAAGGAGCCGAGCCAGGCACGGGGGAACGGTGGACATGAGCGGAGCTGAGATCGCGGTCACGGTGGGCGGCGTCGGGTTGATCGCCGGGCTCGCATGGTTCTTCTTCGGGCCGAAGCAGGCCCGGCAGGCCGAGATGCGCGGCGGCGTCCAGGAGGTGGAGATCACCGTCAAGGGCGGCTACTCCCCCGATCTCATCCGGGTCCGGGAGGGGGTCCCCCTTCGACTCGTCTTCGATCGTCAGGAGAACATCGAATGCTCGTCGCGGGTCGTGTTCCCGGACTTCGGGGTGAACAAGCCGCTCGTCGCGTTCGGTCGGACCACGGTCGAGTTCGTCCCGACCACCGCCGGGGAGTTCGGCTTCGCCTGCGGCATGAACATGCTCCACGGGACGCTGCTCGTCGAGCCGGGCGACGGCGGTGGTGAACAGCGCGCGGGTAGCCCCGGGGCGCTCGCGAGCGATGATCCCGTCGCTGCTTCGATCCACACCCACGAGATGGCACGAACCGTGGGGATGCTTCACCCGCAGGAAGGGCGCGATCGGGCCCGGGTCGAGCTGGCGCTGCGAGCCGACGGCGTCGCCTGTCCCACATGCCTGACGACCATCGGGTCGGTGGTCGAACGACTGCCGGGCGTCGAGGGGGTCAGCACGGTTCCAGGCGCGGAGCGCGTCACGGTGGAGTTCGATCCCTCCAGGGTCGGGACGGACCAGATGCAGCGCGCGATCGCCTCGGCCGGATACCGGGTCGAGGAGCGACCCCGACCGGGGCTCCCGGAGACGGAGGACCAGGAGGCGATCGCGCGACGCGCCGAGATCCGCGACCTGTCTCGACGGGTCGTGGTTGGGGCCGTCCTCACGACACCCGTGCTGGTCGCCGTCATGGCCACAGAGGTCTTCGACGCCACCTGGGTCCCCGACGCCTTGCTCAACCGCTGGGTGCAGCTCGCACTGATCGCACCGGTCATGTTCTGGACGGGCTGGCCGATCCACCGCACGGGGTGGCTCACGCTGTCGCATCGCACCGCCGACATGAACTCGCTGATCACGCTGGGCACGTCGGCGGCGTTCGGCTACAGCCTGTTCGTCACGATCGCCCCGGGGGCAGTTCCGGCCGATCTCCGCGAGGTCTACTACGAGGCGGTCGGGGTGATCCTCACCTTGATCCTGTTGGGGCGGCTGCTGGAGGCGCGCGCGAAAGCGGGGACCGGCGAGGCGATCCGCACACTGATCGGACTCCAGCCCCGGACGGCGCGCGTCGTCCGAGGCACCCAGGAGCTGGAGATCCCGATCGAGGACGTCGAGGTCGGCGACATCATCGTCGTGCGGCCCGGCGAGAAGATCCCTGTCGACGGGGAGGTCCTCGAAGGACGCTCGGCGGTCGACGAGTCCATGGTGACCGGCGAGCCGATCCCGGTCTCGAAGGAAGCCGGCGACGTCGTCATCGGCGCGACGATCAACCAGACGGGGGCGTTCCGGTTCCGCGCCACGAAGGTCGGCCGCGACACGATGCTGGCGCAGATCATCGCCCTGGTCGAGGCCGCCCAAGCCTCGAAGGCGCCGATCCAGCGCCTCGCCGACCTGGTCGCGAGCTACTTCGTTCCCGCCGCGGTGTTCATCGCGATCGGCACGTTCGTCATCTGGTTCGACGTCGGGCCCTCGCCCGCCCTCACGTTCGCGCTGGTGAGCGCCGTCTCGGTGCTGATCATCGCGTGCCCGTGCGCGCTGGGGCTCGCGACGCCGCTGTCGATCATGGTGGGAACCGGCAAGGGCGCCGAGAGCGGGGTGCTGATCCGCTCCGCGGAGGCGCTGGAGACGGCCCAGGCGCTCGAGACGATCGTCCTCGACAAGACCGGCACGATCACGAAGGGCGCCCCGGCGCTCACCGACGTCGTCGCGGGCGACGGCTTCGACGAGGAGGCGCTCCTGCACCTGGTGGCGTCGGCCGAGCGCTCTTCGGAACACCCGCTGGCGTCGGCGATCGTCGCCGGCGCCCGGGCACGTGGGATCTCGTTCGCCGATGCGAGCGAGTTCGAGTCCGTCACCGGCCACGGGGTCCGGGCCGTGATCGACGGGCGCGGCGTCGTGGTTGGGCGTCGTGAGTTGCTCACCGATGCAGGAGCCGACCCGTCGAGTCTGGAGGCGGGCGCGGAGCAGCTGGCCTCTGAGGGCAAGACGCCGATCTACGCCGCCGTCGACGGGCGCGCCGCGGGCGTGCTCGCCGTCGCCGACACGATCAAGGACGGGTCGCCGGCTGCCGTCGAGGCGCTCCGAGACCTGGGGCTCGAGGTCGTCATGATCACGGGCGACAACGCTCGCACGGCCGAGGCCGTGGCACGAAGCGTCGGCATCGAACGGGTGCTGGCCGAGGTGCTGCCGCAGGACAAGGCGGCTGAGGTGCGGAGGTTGCAGAGCGAGGGCAAGCTCGTGGCCATGGTGGGCGACGGCATCAACGACGCTCCCGCGCTGGCTCAGGCGGACGTCGGGGTCGCGATCGGGACCGGCACCGACGTCGCGATCGAGGCGGCCGATGTCACGCTCATCTCCGGGGACCTGCGCGGGGTGGTCTCCGCCCTGGCGCTCAGCCGCGCGACGATGCGGAACATCCGCCAGAACCTGTTCTTCGCGTTCATCTACAACTCGATCGGGATCCCGATCGCCGCCGGCATCCTCTATCCGTTCATCGGGGTCGTGCTGAACCCGATGATCGCCGCCGCCGCGATGGCGGCCAGCTCGCTCTCCGTCGTGACGAATGCGAACCGGCTCCGCACGTTCTCCGCGCCGGTCATCGCTGGAGCAGGGACGCCGGTCGGGTCGGTGCAGGTCGAGGTCGGAGCACGGGGATCGGAGTCGAAGGAGGATGTCATGACGACCGTCCACGATCCCGTTTGTGGGATGGACATCGGGCCGACGGCGGCGGCTGCGACAGCGGAGCGCGAGGGCGTGACGTATCACTTCTGCTCCCAGGGCTGTCACGACCGCTTCGTCGAGGCTCCGGAGTCGTTCGTGGCCTGATCTTGGTCACGTCCGCCCGGTCGCAGGAGAGTCTTCCGTGACGCTGGACCCGATGCCGGGGAGGTGCAACCGCTTCAGCAACAGGGCGTTGACCGCCACCAGGAGGCTCGAGCCGGACATGGACAGGGCCGCGATCTCCGGTCGGAGGACCAGTCCGAAGGTGGGCTCGAACACACCCGCCGCGATCGGCAACGCGACCGAGTTGTAGCCGATCGCCCACCCGAGGTTCTGTCGCATCTTCCGCAGCGTCCCACGGCCGATCGTCAGGGCCACGGGGACGTCGAGCGGGTCCGAGCGCATCAGGACCACATCGGCCGTCTCGATCGCGACGTCCGTCCCTGCCCCGATCGCGATGCCGAGGTCTGCCTGAGCGAGGGCGGGAGCGTCGTTCACGCCATCCCCCACCATGGCGACGCGTTTGCCGGCGCGCTGGAGCTCGGCGACCTTGCCCGCCTTCTCACCCGGCAAGACCTCGGCGATCACGGTTCGCACACCGAGCCGTTCCGCGATCTGGCGGGCGGTCGCCTCGTTGTCACCGGTCAGCATGACGACCTCGACGCCCGCTTCGCGCAGATCGGCGACCGCCGCCGCCGATGTGTCGCGCGGCGCGTCGGCGATCCCGATCAACGCGGCCACCTCCCCGTCGACCGCCACGCAGACGACGGTGCGTCCGGACGAGGCCAGCTCCTCACGGCGAGCCTTCAGCGCCCCGAGCGCCACGCCCTCGCGGTCCATCAGGCGAACGTTCCCCACCGCGACTCGGTGACCGTCGACGATCGCGACGGCGCCGAGCCCGGGCATGTTCTCGAACCCCTCGGCCCGGAGGCTCGGGATGCCTCGAGCGTCGGCATGCTTCACGACCGCCTCGGCGAGCGGGTGCTCGGATTCACGTTCCACGGTCGCGGCGAGCCGCAGGACCGCGTCCTCGCTCACCCCGTCGACGACGACGTCGGTCACTTCCGGCTCGCCCTTGGTGAGCGTCCCGGTCTTGTCCATCACCACGGCGTCGATCCGGGCGGAGGTCTCCAGCGCGATCGCGTTCTTGAACAGGATCCCGCGCTTCGCACCCAGGCCCGTGCCGACCATGACCGCGGTCGGCGTGGCCAGGCCCAGCGCGTCCGGGCACGTGATCACGACCACGGTGATCGCGAACAACATGGCGTTCGCGAACGATTCGCCCGCCGCGAGCCACGCGATCAGGGTCGCCGCGCCGCCGACGAGCGCCACGAAGACGAGCCAGAACGCGGCACGGTCCGCCAGTCGCTGACCGGGCGCCTTCGAGTTCTGCGCCTCCTGG
>Ga0081455_10006506_pt1 | contig 12511 bp, 14 predicted proteins | sample TabmetS3T2R1_FD_70207 | JGI IMG/M metagenome (GOLD analysis project Ga0081455, IMG submission 70207) | Tabebuia heterophylla rhizosphere microbial communities from the University of Puerto Rico - S3T2R1 | ecosystem: Host-associated > Plants > Roots > Rhizosphere ... | reverse complement strand
CCCGCACGACTTCCGCCTCGCCCGGCCCAACGCCCAGGCCCACATCGCGTTCGGACGCGGCATCCACTCCTGCCCCGGCGGCCCGCTCGCACGCGCCGAGGCGAAGGTGAGCCTCGACCGCATCCTCGACCGGATGCGCGACATCCGGCTGTCCGACGAGCGCCACGGCCCGCTCGGTGCTCGCCGCTTCCGCTACGAGCCGACGTGGGTTCTCCGCGGCCTGAGCGAGCTGCACCTCGAGTTCGAGCCCACTTAGGCAGGACCGGACACCGCGGTCGCGGGCTGGGTAAATCCCGCGACGGGCACCCGAAAGATGACGAGGTGGCGCACCTGGGACGCCTCGGGCGCCGGGTCCAACCTGGGCACCCGGACGCGGCCACGTCCCGGGAGCTCCGGCGCCGGGACGTTCCTCGCCGCCGCGGTGAGCGCCTCGTCCTGGGTGCCTGGGCCGGTCATGCCCTCACCGTAAGGAGATGGCGGCTCCCTGCCGATGGCGCCTGCCGGCGTCTTCGGGTGGGGTTGTCCCCACCGTCACGCGTCGTCTTCCGCGATCAGGCCGATCTGCTCGAAGGCTGCGAGCTCGTCCCAGTACTGGCGAAGCGAGCAGATGCGGTCGCCGCGGAACTCGGCGACGGTTGCGCCGTTCAGGGTGATGCGGGTCCCGGTCGGCTCCGCGATCTCGCCACCGGCGAACACGAGCGGCCCGGTGTGCGTCATCGACACGGACCACTCGGCGCAGGCGTAGTCGCCGCCCACGTCGAGCGGGGCGACCTCCAGGTCGATGTCGGAGAACGCGTGGTCGCGGCGCTCGAGCTCGGCCGCGAGCTCGGTGAACGAGCCGGCGGACAGGGCCGGCGTCCAAGCCTTCACGTCCTCAGTGCAGAGGTCGCGGATCGTGCTGGTGTCACCGTCGATCCCGGCGCGCAACGCCCGCATCAGCGTCGTGGCACGCTCCGCGTTGGACGTCATGTCGTGCTTTCGCCGAGCCCCAGGATCTTGGCCTTGGCGGCCGCGAACTCGGCATCGCTCAGCGCGCCGTCGTCGTGGAGCCGCGCGAGCTCGCGCAGCCGGGCCACGGGGTCCTCGGGTCCGGCGGCGCCGGAGGCTGCCGGCCTGTACGGCGCAACCTGGTGGGTCGCCGAATACGCCCGCTGCATCCGCAGGTTGTACCCGTCCTGGTCGGTGCGGAGCCTAGGTGGACGGAAGGGCATCCATGTCTGACGGGGCCGGTAGAGGAACAGCATCGCCCTTGCCCCGCAGCATCACGACGCGAGGATCTTGGCCTTCTGGGCCTCGAACTCGGCGTCGGTGAGGATGCCCTGCGCCTTGAGATCCGCAAGCTCCTTGAGCTGCGTGACCGTGTCGGTCGCGGGTGCCGCAGCCGGTGGTGGCGGCGCGTACTGCTGTTGCTGCTGGGCGTATTGCTGTTGCTCGTACTGCTGTTGCTGGTATTGCTGCTCCTCTTGTGCGGACCAGCGATTCGCCTGCCGGCGGGAGACCCGATTCGACACGGCGGTTGCCGTCCCCGCGACCACGGCGGTTCGAGTGGCCATTCGTAGGAGTCCCGGCATTGTCCTGTCCTTTCTCTTGGGTCAGTCGCCGGCTGCTTCGGCGGCGTCGAGCGACGCCGCAAGGGCGTCCAGGGGGATGTAGCCGGCGGCCACCAACTCTGCCCCGCCGCGGCGCAGCGCCTGAGTGAACGAGCGTGCCCACCGGTTCTCGAAGAGGAGGATCGCCGCAGACGACCCCGGCTCGATCACCGACGCCGCATCCGCCAGGTCGCTCTCGTCGAGCAGGCCCGAGGACGCGCCATCGAAGATGGCCACGTCGATCTCACCGTCGGGCTCCAGGTCCTGGAGCTCAACCGTGCCCAACGACCCATCTTCGCCCCGCGTGACGAACAGGAGATCGAGAATGCGAATCAGGCCCTGGTCGACCAGGTCGACGAGGATCGGCAGGCCCTCGCCAGTCATCTTGTTGCCCGGGAACTCCACGATCAGGTAGCTGATCGGTCCCAGGGCGTCTTCGTCGGCCATCACCGGCCTCCCTTCGAGCTTCCCGCGGGGAAGCATCGCGCGCTCGTGAACCCGCGGTGGATGTGCATCACCACCGCACTTTCGGCCAGATCGCTCACTCTGTCCTCATCCGAAGCGGGTGATCTCACCCATCCGACGCCGCCGGACGGTCAACGCGTTCGCGCGAACCGTGCGACGGCCAGGCCGCTGAACACGGCGATGATGCCGAGGCACCACGCGAGGCTGAGGGCCACCCAGTAGCCGGTGCTGTGGCCGACCCCGGCGGCGTCCGTTCCGCCCAGCATCAGGCTGCGCACGGCGTTGATGATCACGGACACGGGCTGGTTGGCGGCGAAGTCCTGGAGCCAGCCGGGCATCGAGTCGATCGGCACGAACGCGTTGGACACGAACGTCGGGGGCACGACGATGAGCGTGGCCATGGCCTGGGCGGCCTGCGCATTGCGGGCCACCAGGCCGAGGCTGATGAACACCCAGGTGAAGGCGTAGATCGCCGCGAGTATCAGCGCGAACGCCACGACGATCGACGCGGGGTCGGCGTGGGTGCGGAAGCCCACGGCGACGCCGAGGATCGCCGTGACGGCGATCGCCCAGGAGTTGAGCGCCGTGTCGGCGAGGGAACGCCCGGCCATCACGGCGGCTCGGGGGATCGGCAGGGACCGGAGGCGGTCGTAGACGCCGGAGGCGGCGTCCTCGGCCACCCCGGCAGGGATGTTCATCGCCGTCCACAGGACCGTCTGGACCAGGAAGCCGGACACGAGGAAGTCCACGTAGTCGATGTCGGTGCCCGTGGAGATGGCGCCGCCGAAGATGTAGCGGAAGATGAACAGGAAGAGCGCACCCAGGATCGGCGGCATCAGCAGCAGCTGCGGCGTGCGGAGGTACTGCAGCGCCGTCCGACGGGCCGTCTGCCCGGTCGCCGTGAGGAAGCCGGCGCCGGCGTCGCGGGCCGCCAGCGGCATGACGGTGTCGGCAGTGGTCGAGGTGAGCGTGGTCATGGAGGCTCCAATCGTCAGGCGGCGTCGGACGTGGGGTCGGCGTGGTCCGCGGTGGAGGGCGCCGCCCCCCGCCCGGTGAGTGTCAGGAACACCTCGTCGAGCGACGGCCGCCGCACGCCGACGTCGTCGACGGCGATGCCGCGCTCGTCGAGGAGGCGGACGACGACGGTGAGCTGGTCGGCCCCGCCATCGGCCGCAACGGAGACCCGCGACGTGTCGAGATCGCAGCGTGGGGCCTCGGCGGCCACCGCCGTGAGGATGCCCTCGACGGCCGGGAGGTCCCCGGCCGCTCGCGGCCGGACCTCGATCACGTCGCGTCCGGCGCGGTCCTTGAGCTCGTCGGGCGTGCCGGCCGCGATCACCCGACCGCGGTCGATGATGACCACGTCGCGGGCGAGTTGGTCGGCCTCCTCGAGGTACTGGGTGGTCAGCAGGACGTCGGTACCGTCGGCCACCAGGTTGCGGATCGCGTCCCAGAGCTCGATGCGGCTGCGCGGGTCGAGGCCCGAGGTCGGCTCGTCGAGCAGCAGCAGCTGGGGGCGCCCGACCAGGCTGGCGCCGAGGTCGAGGCGCCGGCGCATCCCGCCCGAGTACGTGCGCACCAGGCGGTTCGCGTCGTCGGTCAGGCCGATCCGATCCAGCACGGCGGCGGCGGCCGACCGAGCTCCGCGGCGGTCCAGTCCGAACAGCCGGCCGACGAACTCGAGGTTCTCTCGACCCGTCATCGCCGGCTCCACGGAGGCGAACTGACCCGCCAGGCCGATGACCCGGCGGACGCGCTGCGGCTCGGACGTGACGTCGATGCCGGCGACCCGGAGCTCACCCCCGTCGGGCCGGAGCAGCGTCGCGACCGCGCTGATGAAGGTCGTCTTTCCGGCCCCGTTCGGGCCGAGGAGAGCGGTGACGTGACCGGACTCTGCGGTGAGGTCCAGGCCCGCGAGGGCCTCGACCGTGCCGAAGCGCTTGGTGAGGCCTCGGGCCTCGACGATGGGGGTCATGGGGCGGCTCCAGGGGGGACGCTGGCGCGGCCGGGTCCGTAGATGTCCCGGTGTCACACCGGCTGGATTTCGTTCGTCACCCGCATGACGAACGGCAGCGAAGGAATGTGACCGTGAATCGGCCCAGACTGGCCGACTCGGTCGGGCCCTCCCGAGGCCGCTAGGGCGGCGTCGGCGGCCGGGCGGGGAGCTCCACCACGAAGCGGGCCCCGCCGAGGGGGCTGTCCTCGATGCGGATCCGGCCGTGGTGGCGGGAGACGATGGCCCCGACGACCGCGAGCCCGAGGCCGCTGCCGCCCTGGGCTCGGGCGCGGCTGTCGTCGAGGCGGGTGAATCGCTCGAAGACCCGTTCGCGGTCGGCGGGGGCGATGCCCGGGCCGTCGTCGTCCACGACCATGCGCACGGTGTCGTCGAAGCACGAGAGGGTGATCTGCACGGCCGAGGAGGCGTAGCGGGCGGCGTTGTCCACCAGGTTGCTGACGGCGTGGGCGAGCTGGTCCTCCAGCGCGGCGATCTCGAGCGGTTCGCCGTCGGCCGGCCAATGGACCACCTCGACCGGAACCCGTCGCGGCCGCCGGGCCTCGATGGTGGCGAGGGCCGTCAGGTTGACCGGTTTCGGGCGGATGGGGCCTGAGCCGTTCTCGTCGTGAGCGGCGAGCAGCAACAGGTCGTCGAGAAGAGCCTCGAGGCGGGCTTCCTCGGCGAGCGCAGTGTCGGCGACCGCCGCCCAGTCGGCGCGGTCGGGCCTGCGGCGTGCGACTTCGAGGCTGGTGCGGATGGCGGCGACGGGGCTGCGCAGCTCGTGCGAGGCGTCGGAGACGAATCGCCGCTGTTGGGTCGCGCTCGCGTCCAGGCGGCTGAGCATGGCGTTCATCGTTCGTGCGAGGCGGCCGATCTCGTCGCTGGTCGCCGGTTCGGGGACCCTGCGATGCATGGTCGATCCCGTGATCTCGTCGACCTCGGCCCGCATCGCGTCGACCGGCCGTAGCGCGCGGCCGACCAGCACCCAGGCCACGGCGGCGACCAGCGCGATGAGCGCCGGGAGGCCGATCCACAGCCTCCCGCGCAGGGCGTCCACGCTGCGGGCCACCTGGTCGACGGGTGCTGCGGCGGTGACGGTGAGTCGGCCGCCCGGGGTGTCGACGGCGCGCGTGATCCGCTCGAGCGAGCCGGCCACCACGCCGTTGGCGCCGACCAGCGCCCCGGACTCGTCCGCGCCGTCGGGGGGCGCGAGCGGCGGCCCGCCGTCGGCAACGTCGGTCTGGGGTTGCCCGGCCACGTCGGTCCCGGCCGGTGGCCCGTGGTCCGACAGCTCCAGGACGAATGCCCGGCCACCCTGGACGAAGGACTGTGCCACGACCTCACCGTGCTCGTCGGTCACCTGCAGCAGGCCGAATCCTGCGGGTGACGCGTTGTCGACGGCGTCCTGAGCATCGGCTCCGCCCTCGAGCCGGGTGACCACCTCGTCGAGGTTGGCGTTGATGTCGCGGCGGACCTCGCCGAGCTGGGTGTCCTCCACCGAGCGGACGAGCAACCAGCCCGCGGTGCCGACCGCGACCGCGGTCACGAGCACGGCCGCCAGCGTGATCCGGACCCGCACCGACTGGAGGGGGTGGAGCCAGCGGCGCCAGCCACCCGGAATGGAGCGGGCGTCGCTAGCCATCGGCGACCAGCCGGTAGCCGCCGACGCTCCGCACGGTCTGGAGCGAACGCCGCCCGAACGGCGCGTCGATCTTGCGACGCAGGTAGCCGACGTACACCTCGACGACGTTGTCGTCCCCGGTGAAGTCCTCACCCCACACCTCGCGCAGCAGCTGGACCTTTGTCGCGCCCTCGTCTCCGTGACGGAGCAGCGCCTCGAGCAGGGTGTGCTCGCGGCGCGTCAGCTCGATCGGGACCTCGCCACGCCGGCAGCGACGGGCGACCGGGTCCAGCGCCAGGTCGCCGGCCATGAGCTCACGCGGCCGGGGCGTCGCGCCTCGGCGCAGGAGCGCCCGGAGCCGGGCGACCAGGACCACGAACGAGAACGGCTTGGACAGGAAGTCGTCGGCTCCGGTGTCGAGGGCCTCGGCCTCGTCGTACGTGCCGCTCTTGGCTGTGAGCATCAGGATCGGCGTCCAGTTGCCCTCCTGACGCAGCGTGCGGCACACCTTGTAGCCATTCATGCCCGGCAGCAGGATGTCGAGCACGATCGCGCCGTAGCTCCGCTCGCGGGCCCGCCACAGCCCGTCGAGGCCGTCGTGGCTCAGCTCGACGTCGAATCCCTCCGCGGAGAGGCCGTCGGCGATGGCCTGGGCGAGGTGCACCTCGTCTTCGACCACGAGTACGCGCACACCCCGGATTCTGACCCCCCGGCCGCTCGAGGGCATCCCCGGGCGCTGAGAGAAGTTCTCAGCGGCGGGGTGGTCTCAGCGGTCTCTCAGCGGCGCCTGGTCATGGTGTCGCCCATGTTGATCAAGCGAATCACGGGCATGGTGACGGTGTTGGTGGTGGCCGGGCTGTTGGCGGCGTGCGGCGGCGACGGCTCCGACGACGGCTCCGCGGACGGCGACGACGTGGCGAGCCTGTCGGACGACAACGGGGACGAGCAGGCCCAGGGCAACGAGGACGATGCCGACGCCGAGCAGGAGCTCCTCGACTGGGTGGAGTGCATGCGGGACGAGGGGATCGACATCCCCGACCCGACGCGCGACTCGGACGGGAACCTGGTGATCGAGGGGCCGGGGATCCGGTTCGGGGCCGGCGACTCGGAGGGGTCGACGTCCAGCGACGACTCCGATGACGACGGCGACGAGCGCAGCATCGACCCCGAGAAGATGGACGCCGCCATGGAGGAGTGCGGCGAACCGCCGGCGCTAGGGCCCAATGACATCAGCGAAGAGGACCGGCAGGCCATGGAGGAGGACGCCCTGGAGTTCGCCGAGTGCATGCGGGACGAGGGCATCGAGGACTTCCCGGACCCCGACTTCTCCAACATCGGGCCGGGTGACGAGCCCCAGCGACGGCGTTCCGATGACGACGGCGCCGATGACGACGGGGGCCCGCGGGTCTTCCTGGGGCCCTTCGGCGAGATCGACATGGACGACCCCGAGGTCGCGGCTGCGTTCGAGGCCTGCCAAGACCTGCTCGGCGGGCCCGAACTGCCCGGCGGCCCCGCCCGGCCCGAGTCGGACCAGAGCTCAGCGGCGTGAGCCTGGACCAGACGACGGGGACCCCGGCGCCGGGCGCCGGGACGCCCCGAAGCAACGGCGGCCGCAACGACCACGCCGGTCGCGCTCGCCGTCGCCGGACGCGGCGCCGTCAAGCCCTGGCCGGTGCGAGCGTGCTGGCCGGCCTGGTCACCGTCGTCGTCGTCGCCAGAGGCGACGGCGGCGGCGAGGGGGGCGGCAGCGCGGCGGCGACCACCACCGTCCCGGTCGAGGTGCGTGACCTGGTGCTCACGGACGAGTACGAGGGCGAACTGGGCTACGGCGAGGCCAACGCCGTCACGGCCGGGCGCAGCGGCGTCGTCACCGGCGCCACCCCGGTCGCGACGATCGTGGGCCAGGGCGACGCCCTGTTCGACCTCGACCTGCAGCCCACGGTCCTGCTCCACGGTGAGGTCCCGGCGTTCCGTGACCTGAGCGTCGACGCCGACCCGGGCGCCGACATCACCCAGCTCGAGCAGGCACTGGTCGAGCTCGGCTACGGCGAGGGCGTCACCGTGGATGACGAGTTCACCCAAGCCACCGCCGACGCCGTGGAACTGTGGGAGGGGGCGCTGGGCCGTTCGGACCCCGACGGCGTGGTGTCCCTCGGCGACGTCGTGTTCGCCCCCACCGACCTGCGCGTCGCCGAGGTGACGGCCGACCGGGGCACGCAGGTCCAGTCCGGTGCCGAGGTCGTGCAGGTCACCGCAACCACCAAGGTCGTGACGCTGGGCCTCACGGTCGACCAGGTCGCCAACGTGGAAGCCGGCACGCCGGTCACCGTCACGCTGCCCGATGGCACGGAGGCCACAGGCAAGATCTCTGACGTCTCCAGCGAACCGAGCACCGGTGGCGACGACGGCAGCGCCGGCGGCGATGGGGGCGGTGGCGGCGGCGACGAGGAGACCTACCCCGTGACGGTCGCGCTCGACGACCCGGCCGCGGCCGGCGCGTTCGAGAGTGGGAGCGTCGACGCCAGCGTCGAACGCAGCCGCACCGGGGACGCGACGGCGGTGCCGGTGATCGCACTGCTCGCCCTGCGCGAGGGCGGCTACGCCGTCCAGGTCGTCGACGACACGCAGCCCGGAGGCCACGCGCTTGTCCCCGTCGAAGTCGGCACCATCGCCGACGAGTGGGCGCAGGTCAGCGGCGAGGGCATCGAGGCCGGCGTCGAGGTGGTGGTGCCCGCATGAACGCGACCGACGGTGGGGGAGCGGCACCGACTGCCCCTTTGCCCTGCGACGGAGTCATCCTGCTCCGTGACGTCGTCAAGGAGTACCCGGGTGACCCGCCCACCCGGGTACTCCACGGCGTGGACCTCGTCGTCCGGCGGGGGGAGCTGCTCGCCATCGTGGGCCCCAGCGGCTCGGGCAAGTCGACACTCCTGCACATCATGGGGACCCTCGACCTGCCCACCTCCGGCGACGTCCAGATCGCCGGGCACGACGTCGCCAGGCTCGCCGACAGGCAGCTCTCGGCCCTCCGCTCCAGGGAGATCGGCTTCGTGTTCCAGCAGTTCTTCCTGCTGCCGGGCATGAGCGCCGCCGACAACGTGGCCGATGGCCTGCTCTACAGCGGTCGGCGGCTGCGCGACCGGCGATCCCGGGCGCGGGACGCTCTGGAGCGGGTCGGCCTCGGGCATCGCCTCGACTACAACACCGAGAAGCTATCGGGCGGCGAGCGCCAGCGCGTCGCCATCGCCCGCGCACTGGTGGGGGAACCGTCGGTCGTGCTGGCCGACGAGCCCACGGGCAATCTCGACACGCGTTCGGGAGCGGCCCTCGTGGAACTGCTCCACGAGCTCAACGGCGACGGCTCGACGATCGTCGTCATCACTCACGACCATGACGTCGCCGCCAGCCTGCGCCGTCAAGTGGTGTTGCGAGACGGCCTGATCGAGGCCGACTCCGACCACCCGGCGCAGGGCGTCGGTGACCCGGGTGGGGCGTTGCCGGAGGTCGCACGATGAGCGCGACGCCGGCGGCACCTGCACTCCCGAGCCGACCGACCGGCGACGGTGCGGTGCCGAGCGTCGCCGCCCGTCTGGCCCCCAGTGCGCTGCATCCGGGCGACCTCCTGCGGGTCGCCTCCATCGGCCTGCGGAGCCGCCGCCTGCGCGCCTCGCTGTCGGCGCTCGGCATCGCCATCGGCATCGCCGCCATGGTGGCGGTGCTCGGCATCTCCGAATCGTCCAAGGCCAACCTCCTGCAGGCGCTGGACCGGCTGGGAACGAACCTTCTCGTGGTCGAGGCCGGCGGGGGCTTCATCGGGAACGAGGACGCAGCCCTGCCGACCACGGCCGAGACCATGCTGCGCCGCATCGGTCCGGTCGACGGGGTGTCGTCGGTGACCTCCGTCGACGCCACGGTGCTCCGCACCGATCTCGCACCGAGCGACCAGACCGGCGGCATCACCGTCAAGGCCGCCGACACCGAGCTCCTCGAGACTCTGGTGGGCGAGATGGCCGACGGTGAGTGGATCGACGAGGCCCGCGCCGGGCTTCCCGTGGTCGTGCTGGGGTCGGTCACCGCCGAGCGCCTGGGCATCACCGACGTCGCCGACGGCGTGCAGGTGTGGCTCGGCGACCGCTGGTTCACGGTGATCGGGATCATGGAACCGCTGGAGCTGGCGCCCGACCTCGACACGTCGGCCGTGATCGGCCGCGACATCGCGATCGCCGAGCTCGGCGCCGCCGAGGCGCCCGGCACCGTCTACCTCCGCACCGACCCCGACGAGGTCGACGACGTCCAGGCGGTCACCGCCCCGACCGCCAACCCCGAGAATCCCGACCAGGTCGAGGTGTCACGCCCGTCGGACGCCATCGAGGCCCGGGCCGCCGCCAGCAACGCGTTCACCGCACTGTTCCTGGGACTCGGCGCGGTTGCCCTGCTGGTGGGCGGCGTCGGCATCGCCAACGTCATGGTGATCTCGGTGCTGGAGCGCCGCTCCGAGATCGGCCTGCGGCGGGCCCTCGGTGCCACGCGGCGACACGTGAGCGTGCAGTTCCTGTCGGAGGCGCTGCTGCTCTCGGCCGCCGGCGGCCTTGCCGGCGTGATGCTCGGCGCGGCCGTCACCGCGGTCTACGACACGGCACGCGGCTGGGAGGTCGTCGTTCCGACGGTCGGCCTCGGCGGCGGTGTCGCCGCCGCCCTCGTCATCGGCGCCGTCGCCGGCCTCTACCCGGCGATGCGCGCGGCCCGCCTCGCCCCCACCGACGCCCTGAGGACGGTCTGATGGCCAGCTTCGACCCCACCCGACGCGCCCGCCGCCAGCTCGGGCGCCGACGGACCCTGTTGCTGATCGGCACGCCCCTCGTGGCCGGCGCGGTCGTGCTCGCCGTCGTCACGCGCGGGAACGGCGCCGCCGACGGCGGCGCGCTCGGCCCCACCGTGGCCGCCGCGCCGCGGGACCTCGCCACCACGCTCGAGGCATCCGGCTCCCTCCAGCGGTCCGACGAGCAGACGGTGGCCCATGCCGCGGCACTGCCATCGGACGGCGGCGACGCGCCCTCGGGCGGGGAGGGCGACGACACGGGCGGCGGCGACATGGATGGCGGCGACGTCCAGCCGGCGTCGTTCCTGACGCCCAGCAGCACCAGCTCGTCGAGCACCACATCGAGTACGACGCCGACCACCAGTCCGTGCTCGCCGACGAGCACGTCGTCGACCTCGACCTCGTGGTCGAGCACCACCTCGACCACACCATGCCCCACGACGACGTCGACGACGTCGACCACGACGCCCACGTCCACGACGCGCCCGATGTCGACCACCCCCACGACGCCGACGCCGAGCACGAGCCCGTCGAGCGCGGCCCCGGCCTCGCCGTCACCATCCCGCGGCGGCACGTCCTCGCCGCCGTCGGGCGGTCCCGCGCCAACCGGCGGGGCGGACGGCGGGGACGGTGGCTCGGGCGGGTCCGGTGGCGACGGGGGTGGCGACGTGCCGTCGGCGATCCTGACCGACATGCTCGACGTGGGCGCCACGGCCGACCGCGGCACGGTGCTCTACACCGCCGACAACCAGCCGGTGGTCGCCCTGATCGGCGACCTGCCGGCATGGCGGACGCTGGACCGGGGCGTGGTCGACGGCGCCGACGTCCGACAGCTGGAGGAGAACCTCGCCGCGTTGGGTTACGGCGACGAGCTCGAGGTCGACGAGTCGTTCACCGCCGACACGGCCGCGGCGGTCGAGGCGTGGGAGACCGACCTCGGCCGCGTCAGCCCCGATGGCATCGTGACGATCGGCGAGATCGTGTTCCTCACCGGCCCCGGTGACGTCGTCGGCCACGAGGCCGCGGTCGGTGACACGCTCGAGGCCGGGTCGCCGGTCATGACGATCGGATCGGAGCAGCGCAGGGTCGTGGCCGACATCGACGCCACCGAGGCCGCCGGTTGGACCCCCGGATCCACCGTCGAGCTCGAGTGGGCGGACGGGACGACGAGCCAGGGAACGGTGGTCGGCACCGGCCGCGAGGTGACGGACGGCGAGGTGGAGCTGACCGTCGCGATCGGCGTCGAGGACGCGGGCGCGGACCAACGGCGCAGCGGTGCCGCGGCCACGGTCACGCTCGTGGACGCCCGCCGTGACGGCGTGCTCGCGGTGCCCGTCGCCGCCATCATCGTCGACGACCGGGGTACCCCCGCGGTGCGCGTGGCATCGGCCGACGGTCCCGACCGGGTGGTCCCGGTCCAGACCGGGCTGGTCGCTGACGGCTGGATCGAGATCACAGCCGGCCTCGACGGCGGCGAGGACGTCCGGCTCCCCGGGTAGCGCCGTGAGGGCGTCGCGCGGGGCCGCCTCCCAAGAGAGGCAATAGCGAACGATCAGCCGGGCACGAGGAAATGGCTAACGGGTTTCGTAAGCCATCGCCTCGAGCTCGTCGCGGCGTTCGTCATTGCCTCCCCGAGCGCGGTGATCTCCGGTTTGTCCGCGCGGCTCACGCCGGCGTGCCGGCGGCGATCCAGCGCTCGAAGACTTCGATCCGGTCCTGGGGCCACGCGCCGTCGCAGGGCATGGTGCCGGCGGTGAGTCGGCGGAGGATGGCGTCGGCGTGCTGGCTCACGTCCTGGTAGGACCAGAGGTCGAAGGCGAAGCGCATCGCCTCGCGGTCCTTTGTCCGGAACAGCGGCTTGATCTGGGCGGCGAAGCTCGGGTCCTCGTCGGGGTCGGGCGGCGGCATGGCTGCTTGATCGTCGCCCGGTTCGCGGTCGGGCGCAAGCGGAAGCTCGAGGGATTCCGGCCGGGGGCGCCCCGCTGTCACAGGCGGGCGTGCAGTCTCGTCTCAGAGGGTGA
>Ga0081455_10006504_pt1 | contig 12513 bp, 13 predicted proteins | sample TabmetS3T2R1_FD_70207 | JGI IMG/M metagenome (GOLD analysis project Ga0081455, IMG submission 70207) | Tabebuia heterophylla rhizosphere microbial communities from the University of Puerto Rico - S3T2R1 | ecosystem: Host-associated > Plants > Roots > Rhizosphere ... | reverse complement strand
CCCGCCTCATCACAGCCGCTTCGACAACGAGCGAGCAGCGCGATTTGTCCTAAGAGGACCGAAAGGAACCAAGATGGCTGACGATCTCCAGGTGGTGAACCGCCGGCTCGACGCAAGCGAGAACGAGGCGCTGATCGGCATGGCCCGGATGGGCGCGGACGCGTTCGGGTACAGGGCGGACCTGCGGATCGACCGCCAGCTTGCGGAGCTCCTGCGCCTGCGAGTTTCGCAGCTCAACAACTGCACCTACTGCCTCAACCTGCACTACGAGGCGGCGAGGGAGGCGGGAATCCCCCGCCCCAAGATCGACACTCTGACCGCGTGGTGGGAGACGGAGCTTCACTCCGAGGCCGAGCAGGCGGCGCTCCGGTACACCGAGGTGCTCACCCGCGCCGCCGACACAGACCGGGACGGGTCGTTCCAGCGCTTCCACGACGCGCTCGCCGAGCACTTCAGCCCGGCGGAGATCCTCGAGATCGTCGCCGTTGTCGTCAACATGAACGTCTGGACCCGAATCAAGCTTGCCGAGGGGGCGATGCCGACTTCGGCCTGAGCGCTCCCGCGACCACGGATCAGGGGAGCAGACCGGGGAACGCGACCAGGGCGTTCACGGGGCGACGCACAAACGAGACGAGGCGGTAGATCAAGGCCGTGCCATTCCGGGTTCCGATGACCAGGCCGCGACCCTGCTCGACTTCCTGTGGAGCGCCTACTAGGCTGGCGCCACGCTCGCCGGCTGGGATCGCGACGCGCTGCGCTCCGACCTGGTGGCCGACGCCGACCGTCAAGGACAATTTCCTAGAAGGAGGTGCTTGAGATGGACGATCCCCAGATCCACGGAACGATCGAGAATCTCGTAGCCGAAGAGCACGAGCTGTGGAAGCGGGAATCGACGGGGGCAGCAAGCGAGGACGACCGCCGGAGGCTCGAAGAGATCAAGGTCTCCCTCGACCAGTGCTGGGACCTTCTGCGCCAGCGCCGCGCGCGGCGCGACGCTGGACAGGACCCCGACACCGCCGCGGCGCGACCACCTGAGGTCGTCGAGCGCTACCAGCAGTAAAGCCAGGATGTCGCGGACGCTCAGGATCGTAGGCCTGGGCGGCTCGCTCGCACGGAGGTCGAGAAGCCGGGCGGCTCTCGAGGTGGCGCTCGAGGGAGCAGCGAGCGCCGGAGCCGAGACGTTGCTGCTCGACCTGCGTGAACTCAACCTGCCGATGTACGAGCCGGACGACGACGAGCCGACCCCGGCCGCGGCGCACCTGATCGAGTCCTGCTACGGCGCCGACGGCATGCTCTGGAGCAGCCCCCTATATCAGGGCACGATCTCCGGCGCGCTCAAGAACGCGCTCGACTGGCTGCATCTGCTTGGTGAGCGCGAGCCGGCCTTCCTCCACGACAAAGTGGTCGGACTGATCAGTGCGGCCGGCGGCACGCAGGGTCTGCAGGCGATCAACACGATGGAGTTCGCAACGCGCGCTCTGCGAGCGTGGGCTGTCCCCTACGTCGTTCCTGTCGCGCTTGCGGCCAGAGTCTTCGACGCGGACGGCCGCGTCCACGACGCCAGGGTCGAGACGCAGCTGAAGACCCTCGGCGGCGAGGTCGTGCGCGTGGCCGAGCGATTCGCCGGCGACCGCTCTCTTCATCGCCAGCACGAGTGCATGCTGGCGGCCGGACGAGTCGCCGCCGCAGGCTAGGTTGGCAGGGGCCTGACAGACTGACAGCGCGCCGCCCCGGTGCGACTCAGCCGTCCCTCGCTACCGACGGGCCCGAGTCGGAAATCTCCTGGCGCTCGGCGTGGACCAAACATCCCGATGGGCAATCGGGAGCGGCCGGGTCGAGGCGAACACGGCGAACAGCCGCTGCTTCGGCTTCCTCTTTCGCCAGCCCGTCAGGCCGGCGTGAGTAGCCGAAGGCTGCCGCCGACCCGGCCGCGGCAAGCGCTGCCGCGACGATCATGGCGGCTCGGAAGGCGTCGGTCGAGCCGCTCACGAACTCGCGGCTGTCCTCGCCGAGGGTGAGCGGCACGAGGTCGGGATCGTCGGTCCGAGCGGCGAAGACAAGCGATATCACGAGGCCAAGCACGGCGATCGCAAAGAGGCTGCCGAGCCGGGAGAAGGTCGAGTTGACGCCGGCCGCCACACCCGCGTAGCGCTCGGAAGCGCTCAGCATGGCCGCCGCGGTGATCGGGGCCACGATCATCGAGAGACCGAGGCCGTAAAGCAGGAGCCCGGGAAGAAGACCGTCCCAGAGCGTGCGATCGTCCACGCGGAGCCAAAGCAGCATGCCCGCGGCCATGACCAGGGGCCCTGCGACGAGGAAGGGGCGTGCGCCCAGCCTGTCCGCGAGACGGCCGAAGCGAGGGGCGAGAGCGAGCATGACGACGGTCGAGGGAAGGAGGAGTACGCCGGCCTCGAAGGGCGTGTAGCCGACGACGGACTGGAGGAAGAGAACGAGGAAGAAGGTCGAGCCGGCGAGCGCGCTGTAGATGAGCAGGGTCGCGACGTTGACGAGGGTGAAGTCCTGATTGCGAAAGAGGAAGAGCGGAAGAAGCGGGTCCCGAGCTCTGAGCTCCCGCGCGACGAAGGCCGCGAGGGCGACTCCTCCCAACGCGAAACCCCAGGCGGTCGCGGCGAAGCCCTGCTCGCCTGCCTGCACGATCCCGTAGGTCACGAAGCCGAGCCCGAAGGCGACGAGCGCAGCTCCGAGCACGTCGAGCCTTGCGGGGGTCGCCTCCCGGCGCGTGCTCGCTCCTCGCCCCAGCCAGGCGAGGTAGACGGCGCCCAGAGCGAGGGGGAGGTTGAGGTAGAAGATCCAGCGCCACGAGGCCCACTCGACTAGCGCTCCCCCAAGCGGAGGGCCGGCGAGACTGACGGCCCCGGTCGCCGCCGTCCAGATGCCGATCGCGCGGCCGCTCTCCTCGGCGAACGTAGAGCGCAAGAGGGAGAGGCTTCCCGTCGTGAGCAGAGCGCCCGCAGCCCCCTGGAGGACACGGGCAACGATCAGCACCGCGGCGCTCGGAGCGAGGCCGCCCAGGGCAGAGGCGGATGCGAAGGCCGCCGCGCCGACCATGAACATCCTCCGACGCCCGAGCCGATCGCCGAGCGCCCCCGCGACGAGATAGAGGGAGGCCAACGCCAGCGAGTAGGAGAGCATGACCCACTGCTGGCCGCCGAGACCAATGTCCAGATCCGCGCCGATGGCCGGGACCGCGACGTTGATCGCGGTCACGTAGGCCATCGACGAGCCGAGAACGGTGGCGGCGAGCGTGAGTCGGCGACAGGTCTCCTCACTGAGCCCGTCGCCACGCGTGAGGGCGAGGCGCGGCTTCAAACTGCTGCATGGTAGGCGGAGACGAGTTGTCCGAAGCGCAAACGGGGACGGCTTCCGTCGAGTCCCGCGCAGCCAGTCCGGAAGCTCGCGGCTCCGCGTCATGCCCGCAGCCCCGCGCCGCGGCGGCTACACAGCAAGGCCTTCGAGCAGGCAGGGCCCGTTGTCGATGCGCACGGAGTCTGTCGGCAGTTCGTGGGCGCGGCAGTCTCGCTCTTCTTCCTTTCCGGCCGACGACCGGAACGGACGAGAGGCAGGCGTCCGCCGGCGCGCAGGATCGCCCCCACGTCGCGCGTGCGGTCGGTTCTCGTCCTGCTCAACGGCAAGGAACCGGGCTGTGATGCACTCGCTCATCGCCAGGTCGGGTGATTGCGATCCGGCTCCGCCGCCTTTGCAGTGCACGAAGGTCCACCAACGCCCACGGAGCTGGAGCACTTCACATGGTGACCGAGCGCACGAGAGGCCGGATGCCAGACGCCAGACCCGGTCGCCAGCGCGTCTCGGACTGGAAGTGACTCGTGGTGACTCCAGGCGACTGGAGGTGACAAGCGGACGACCGACGACGATCAGAGTCCGCGGCGCATTCCGACTCCGCGTAGACGTCTGGTAAACGTCGGACCGTCCGACTGAGTCCGGCGTTTCATTAGAAATCCCTGCAAATCCTGAGAGCCGACGCCCGGACTCGAACCGGGGACCCCTTCATTACGAGTGAAGTGCTCTACCAGCTGAGCTACGTCGGCCCGGCCTGACGACCGGAGTCCCAGTATAGCCCTGGGCCTCCGCTCCGCTCGGCGCGGCGCGGGGCGGAATACCTCGGACCCTGCGAGCGTTTTTCACCGTGTAGGCGCCGCCGGAGCACGCGTGTGCCGCCGGCCAGGCCGCCCGATCACACGACACGAAAGGACTGCCATCACCACTCTGCTGCACCCCGACTACGAACTCTCCTTCGACGAGCCGGAGCTCACGGACGAGGACCTCGACCTCACCCCCGAGGGGGCCGAGCTCTCGACCGACTCGCTCCAGCTGTTCCTGGGCGAGATCGGCCGCTACCCGCTGCTGACCGCTGCGGAGGAGGTCGCGCTCGCCAAGCGGGTCGAGCGGGGCGACGCCGAGGCGAAGGAGCGCATGATCAACTCCAACCTGCGACTCGTCGTCTCGATCGCCAAGAAGTACCGCGGTCACGGCGTGCCGTTCGGAGACCTGATCCAGGACGGAGTCATCGGGCTGAACCGCGCCGTCGAGAAGTTCGACTGGCGCAAGGGATTCAAGTTCTCCACGTACGCGACCTGGTGGATCCGCCAGGCCGTGCAGCGCTCCGTGGCCGGGCAGGGACGCACGATCCGCGTCCCGACGCACGTGCACGAGCGGCGGCAGAAGCTCACCCGCGCGGCGGACAAGCTCGAGCGCGAGCTCGGGCGCCGGGCCAGCCATGAGGAGCTCGCCGCCGAAACGGGACTCGCCCTCCAGCACGTCGACGAGGCGCTCGACGTGGTCGAGGCCCGCATCTCGCTGAACCAGAACGTCGGGAACGACGAGGACGCCGAGCTCGGTGACCTCTTCGCCGACGACAACGCGGACGATCCCGATGAGGCCGCGGGCGAGATGCTGCGCCGCCGCGCCGTGCGTGACGCGCTGACGGAGCTTCCCGAGCGGCAGCGGCGCATCGTCGAGCTCCGCTTCGGCATCGGCTGCGAGCCGCACTCGCTCGAGGCGATCGCCGGTGAGCTCTCGATCTCGCGGGAGCGCATCCGCCAGCTCGAGAGCGACGCCCTCGCCAAGCTCGCCGCGAGCCTGGGCGAGCTCGCCCTCGCGGCGTAGCGCTAGCTCTCGGGCTCTTCGGCCGGCTTCGAGGCCCCCGGCGGCGACGACTCGCCGTCCGCCGCCAATTCCGGCGGCCCAGGAGGGCTCTTCTTTGCCTGAGGCGCCGCCGCCTTCTCGGCCTGGGCAACACCATTCTGGGCCTGAGGCGGCGGCGCCGTGTTTCCCTGAGGTGCCGGCCCGCCGTTGGCCTTCTTCGCCTGTCCTGGGGCCTGCGCCTTGCCCTGCGGCTCGTCTGCCTGCTCCGCCGGAGCGTCCAGCGGAGAGCCCGCCTGGCCGGGCGCCGTGCCCCACAGGCCGGTGGTGCTCGTCGCCTCGCCGCCGCTCACAGGACTCTCCGTCTTACTCGCCGTCTCAGTTTTGCTCGCTGTCTCCGTCTTGCTCGCTGTCGGCTGCGCGACCGCACGGCCTTCTTTCGTGCGGACCGGCCGGTCCAGACGTGCCGACGCCGCTCGGATGTGGAGGAGGGGGTCGAAGGGGCCGAAGCGCTCGACGCGGGACCGCGACACGTGGGCATCCGGCTCGGCAAGTGTGGCGACGGCTGCCGGCGGCGCCTTCGCCACAGCGGAGGGCACCGCCGGCTGCGGCGTCTCGGCGCGCACTCCCACGTGCCAGCCGACCGGGTCGGCGACCATCACCGTCGCCGTCGTGGCGACCGCCACCGTCGCGGCGAGCTTGACCCCGACGGCCGCACCGCCGTCCAGAAGGAACGACTTCGCACTCGCCAGCAGGCCGGGAAGCCCGAGACCGTGCAGCAGGCGGGGGCGGCGCGGCTCGGGGCTCTCGAGCGCAGCGGCGAGCGAGCGGCGGGCCCGGAAGATGAGCGTCTCGACGGCCGACTGGCTCAGCCCGAGCTCGTCGGCCACCTCACGGTAGGAGAGCCCCCGCCACTCGCGGAGGAGGATCGCCCGCCGCTGCTCTCGAGTGAGCGAGGCCAGTGCGTCGGGGAGGCCGATCAGGTCGTCCAGAGGTCGGTGCGGAGCCGCGACGGCATCCTCGAGGACCGCGACGTCCTGCAACTCTTCGAGCCGGGCTCGGCGACCCGACGAGCGCAGGCGGCTCAGGCAGACGTTCTGCGCGACCTTGAAGAGCCAGGCGGAGTCGGCCTGCGGCTCGAACCCCTGCTTGAGGCTGCGGCAGGCGTTCAGATACGTGGCCTGGAGCGCGTCCTCCGCCTCGTCGTGCGAGCGCAGCTGGCGCAAGCAGTAGCCGTAGATCCAACCTGAGTGCTGGCGAAAGAGGCGAGCGGCGCGGTCGTCGACCGCCGGCTCCGGACGGACGGCTCTGCTCGCTTCGGGCGCCACAGCCATGCTCATAGTTTCTGCTCCCTCGGCATCATCCTCAAGCCCAGAGAGGGGATCAGGCTACCTCGCGGCATTCGTCGACGGGCAGGTCGACGGAAGCTTCCTCGTCGCCGAGCTCGACAGTGCACATGTCCTCGAGCACCTTGTACCCCGTCACCACCCCGACCCCGCGAGGCGTCTTCACGTTGCGGCCGACACGGGGAGCGCGGTCACGGAAGCTCCGGTACAGCGGATGCTCGAAGGCCAGGCAGCAGCGGAGCCGGCCGCAGAGGCCCGTGATGCGGCCCGAGCTCATCGGCAGCTCCTGATCCTTCGCCATCTTGAGCGTGATCGGCTGCTCGTGCGAGGGGAAGCGGCGGCAGCAGTGCTCGCCGCCGCACAGGCCGTGGTCGCCGCACAGGCGGGCGCACTCGCGCGGGCCGACGGAGCGCAGCTCGACTCGTCGGTGCAGCCGCCGCTTGAGCTCCGCCTGCAGGCGGCCCGTGTCGGGACGCTCGCGAGCCTCGTAGGCGAAGACGAAGCGCGAGCCGTCGAAGACGAGCTCTGCGGAGACGGGCTTCACGTCCGCGGCCTGTTCGCGCACGACCTCGCGGAACACGAGCATGGCCCGGCGCGCCTCCACCCTGTTCTCCTCCCACAGCTCGTGGTCGACGTCCGTGGCGCGGCGCACCACCTTCTTGAGCTTGCCCGAAGGCTCCTCGAGGAGCTCGTGGTTCGCCTTCACCACGCGCCCGAGCTCCTGCCCGCGGGAGGTCTGGCAGATCACCCGCTCGTTCCACCCGAGCTCGAGCCCGACCGGATCGAACGAGTACACCTTCCCACCCGGGGAGAAGACGATGCCGACGGCGACCGTCATGCGGGAAGTGTGCCTCCCAGCTCGCGCCGGAGACGCACGAAGAGCGCTTCGAGGGCGAGCCCAGTCTGCACCTGGAACTCGAACGACCGCCAGACGTCGCGCACCGTCTCGACGGCGCGCTCCGCGGCGGTGGAGCGGTCGGGAAGGCCGTCGGCCCCGAGCTCGGGGAGCCGGTCGCAGTTCAACACCGCGCCCTCCGCACCCGAGGCGACGACGAGAACGTCTCGGTACCAGCCGGCAAAAACGTCGAGGGCTTCGAGGATCTCCTCCCGCTCCGCGCCCCGTCCGGCGCGGCGGATTCGCTGCTCGCGCTCGCGCGCGGTCTCCTGCTCGTCCTGCTCCTCGGCCCGAGCGCGCGCCTTAGCCGCACGCTCCTGGGCAAGCTCGGTGACCCGCTTCGCAGCCTGCGCAGGGTCGAAACCGGGATCGAGGTACACGGAACGGGCGAGCTCGATCAGACGCCCGCGGCGCTCGCCCGCCTCCGGGTCGAGCAGCCGCTCCGCCCGGTCGAGCCGCCCTGCGGCGACGCGGGCAAGCGCCTCGAGCCGCTCGCCCTCGAGCCCACGCCGGGCAAGGAATGCCTTGACTGCGCGCTGGGACAGGCGCCGGAATGGGACGTGCTGGCAGCGCGAGCGGATCGTGGGCGAGAGCGGGCCGAGCTCGTCAGCCACCAGCACGATCACGGCGTAGGGCGGCGGCTCCTCGAGGTCCTTGAGCAGCGCGTCGGCCGCGTCCTCGTTCATGAGCTGGGCCCGTGCGACGACGTACACGCGCCGGTCGGCCTCGAAGGGGCGCATGTGCAGGTCGCGGCGCAGCTCGCGGATGGGGTCGATGCGGATCTGGTCTCCGAGCGGCTCGAGCACGTACAGATCGGGGTGAACGCGGCGGGCCACCCGCTCCGGGTCACCCAGGAGCTCTCCCGCGAAGGCGAAGGCGGCACGCCGCTTGCCCACGCCGCGCGGCCCGTGAAAGAGGTAGGCGTGGGCCGGCCCGTCGGCGAGCGCGGCGCGAAGGAGGCGCTTGGCCTCCTCCTGCTCAGGCAAGGTCTCGAAGCTGTCCACGGATCTCCTGGGCGATATCTTCGGGGTTCTGCCCGCCGTCGACCACGACGACCCGCTCCGGGAACAGGCGGGCCACCTCACGGTAGGCGCGGTCGACCTCCTCCGCGAAGACGCGGCCCTCGCGCTCGAAGCGGTCTGAATCCTCCCCTCGTCGCCCGGCCGCCTCGTCGAGCGGGACCGCGATGAGGAAGGTGCGGTCGGGCAGGAGGCCGCCGGTTGCAAGGCGGTTGAGCTCGAGGACGCGCTCGACCCCGAGGCCGCGCGCCAGCCCCTGGTAGGCGAGCGAGGAGTCCAGGAAGCGGTCGCAGACGACATCGCGACCTCGCTCGAGAGCCGGCCGGATGATCTCGTTGACGAGCTGGGCCCGCGCGGCGGCGAAGAGGGCCGCCTCGGCCCAGGGAGCCATGTCCGGCCCGTGGAGGAGGAGCTCGCGGACGTGCTCCCCGAGGCGAGTGCCGCCTGGCTCCCGCGTGCGGACGACGTCCCGGCCCTCGGCCTCGAGCTTCTCCGCGAGAAGACGCGCCTGCGTCGACTTCCCGGAGCCGTCGACTCCTTCGAACGTGACGAACATCGGCGCGGCCGTAGGATACGCGCGGGTGCGGGCCATCGTTACCGGAGGGGCGGGCTTTATCGGCTCGCACGTCGTCGACGCTCTCGTCGCCCGAGGCGACGACGTCCTCGTCCTCGACGACCTCTCGCACGGCAAGAGAGAGAACGTGAACCCGAGCGCGCGGTTGCTCGTGCTGGACATACGCGATCGCGGCGGCGTCGACGACGCTTTTGGCGAGCACCGGCCGGAAGCGTGCTTCCATCTCGCAGCGCAGGCGGACGTCCGAGTCTCCGTCGAGCGTCCCGATCACGACTGCGAGGTGAACGTGCTCGGGACGATCCACCTGCTCGAGGCCGCCAGGACCCACGGGACGCGCATCGTCTTCTCGTCCACCGGAGGCGCGATCTACGGCGAATGCGCCGAGCCGGCCTCCGAGACGGCGGCGCGGGAGCCGCTGGCGCCCTATGGAACGGCCAAGCTCGCCGCGGAGGAGTATCTCGCCACGTACAACCGCCTGTACGGGAGCGACCACACGGCCCTGCGGTACGGGAACGTCTACGGACCGCGGCAGGATCCCCACGGCGAGGCCGGCGTCGTCGCCATCTTCCTCGGCCGCCTAGGCCGTGGGGAGGCGCCGCACGTGTACGGCGACGGGCGTCAGGAGCGAGACTACGTCTACGTCGGCGACGTGGCGCAGGTCTCGATCACGGCGCTCGACCGGCCGGCGGGCGTCTTCAACGTCGGCACCGGCGTTCCGAGCTCGGTACTCCGGCTGCTCGAGGGATGCCTGCTCGTCACGGGCGTGGAGGTCGAGCCGGTCTTCGACCCGCCGCGACTCGGCGAGCTCCAGCGAAGCGTGCTCGATCCCGGGCTTGCAGAACGCGAGCTCGGCTTCCGGGCACAGACCGGGTTGGACGCCGGGCTGGCGGCCACCTGGGACTGGTTCAGGGCGGAAGGAGATCGGAGCGCGGGCGCGAACTAGGAGCGCCCGTGCACGACCACGCCGCCCAGCTGCCCTCCCCTCAGCCCTGGCGCCAGGCGGCGCTCATCGCGACGTCGGTCGCCACGGTCGAGCTCTGCATCCTCCTCGTCGTCGGGTTCGTCTTCTTCGGCAAGTTCTTCACGGGCCAGGTCGAGCGGGCCAACGACCCCGTCGAGGTGGCGAAGGCGGCCGTCGCCAGGGACAAGGCCGCTGCGGCGAAGAAGCCGGACGCTGCTCCGGTCAAGCCGATCCGAGCGCGCAACGAGACATCCATTGTCGTCCTGAACGGCAACGGGGTGGCCGGCGCCGCGGGCACGATCGCCGATCAGGTGCGCGGACGCGGCTATCTCATCGCGGCAACGGACAACGCGCCGCGGACGGACTTCTCGCGCTCGGTCGTCATGTACCGGCCCGGCTTCAGGCGCGAGGCGAAACGGCTTGCCCGCGACTTCCGCATCCGCACGGTGACGCCGCTCGACGGCCTCCGGATGCGGGATCTGCAGGGCGCCCACGTCGCGTTGATCGTCGGCGGATAGTCGCCCGCACGCTGGCTAGTCTAGGGGCGTGGCCGAGCCTCTCCTCACGCGCGCCTGCCGACGCGAGCCGGTCGAGCGCACGCCTGTCTGGTTCATGCGCCAGGCCGGGCGCTCCCTGCCCGAGTACCGCGAGATCCGCAAGCGTCACACCCTCTTCGAGGTGTGCCGCCAGCCGGAGCTCTGCGCCGAGGTGACCCTCCAGCCCGTGCGCGCCCACGGGGTGGACGCGGCGGTCATGTTCGCAGACATCATGCTTCCCGTCATCGGGATGGGGGTCGATCTCGACCTCGTCGAGAACGTCGGCCCCGTCATCGAGAGGCCGATCGCGGGCCTGGCCGATGTCGAGCGCCTGCGTGTCCCGGATCCGGAGGAGGCGGTGCCGTTCATCCTCGAGGCGGTCCGGCTCGTCCGCGACGAGCTCGCGCCCGAGCAGGGCCTCGTGGGCTTCGCCGGGGGGCCGTTCACCGTCGCCGGCTACCTCATCGAGGGCAAGCCGACGCGCGATTTCCTGAAGACGAAGGCCTGCATGTACGGGTCGCCGAACGTCTGGCACGCCCTCATGGAAAAGCTCACCGACACGTTCGCGCGCTACCTGCGCGCCAAGGTGCGCGCCGGTGCGGACGTCGTGCAGCTCTTCGATTCGTGGGTCGGCGCGTTGTCGGTCGACGACTACCGCGAGTTCGTGGCCCCGTACTCCGCGCGGATCCTCGCCTCGCTGGACGTGCCGACGATTCACTTCGGCACGGGAGCCGCGCACCTCCTGGAGGATCTCGCGGAAACCGGAGGCGACGTCATCGGACTCGACTGGCGGATCCCGATCCAGCGGGGCTGGGAGGTCGTCGGCGAGGAGCGCGGCGTGCAGGGGAACCTCGATCCCGCCCTGCTGCTCGGCCCCTGGGAGCGAACGGAGGCGGCGACCCTGCGGATCCTCGACGGGGTCGGGGGACGCCCCGGCCACGTGTTCAACCTCGGACACGGGGTGCTCCCCCAGACCGACCCGGCCGATCTGCGGCGGCTGGTGGAGGTCGTGCACGAGCGCACGGCCGTCGAGGTGCCCGTATGAGCGCCCGACCCGCGGGGGCCGCCGCGGGCCTCCCTCCGGTTCCAGCCTATCGAGGAAAGCTGCGCGTGAGTGTGACGGCGTGCGCCAGAATGGCCGACGGAGAGCCACGAATCAGCCAAACGACCTTCCGAGCAGAGAGCACACCGTGCAGGGATCGCCGATCGCCGACCTGGCCTCGTTGAGCGCCGCTGTGCGGCCGGCCCGCACCGTCAACCCGGGCCGGGCGCACATCGCCGACCTCGCCTACGACGCTCGCGCCGTCACCCCGGGCGCGCTCTTCGTCTGCGTGCCGGGGCTCAGGGCGGACGGGCACGACTTCGCCCCCGATGCGGTCGCCCGGGGAGCCGTCGCCCTCCTGGTCGAGCGGCCACTCGACCTGGCCGTCCCGCAGCTCGTCGTCGACGACGCCCGCACAGCCATGGCGCTCGCGGCAGACGCCTTCTACGGCCGCCCCACGCGCGAGCTCGAGGTGGCCGGCGTGACGGGCACGAACGGGAAGACGACGACCGCGTTCCTGCTCTACTCGGTGCTCGCCGCCGCCGGACGTCGCCCGGGGCTCCTGGGAACGGTTGAGATGCGCATCGGCGGAGAGCGCCGCGCCGTGACGCGGACGACTCCGGAGGCGATCGACCTGCAGCGCACCTTCCGCGAGATGCTCGACGCCGGGGACCGGAGCTGCGCGATGGAGGCGTCCTCGCACGCGTCCGAGCTCAAGCGCCTGCTCGGCACGCGCTTTCGTGCGCTCGTCTTCACGAACCTCTCCCAGGACCACCTCGACTTTCACGGGACGCTCGACGCCTACTTCGACGCGAAGCGGCGCCTCTTCACGGAGCCCGATGTCGACGGCGAGCGGCCGCCTGCCGCGGTGAACGTCGGCGACGCCTACGGTCGCCTGCTCGCGGACGAGCTGCGCGGCGCCGGCTCGCGGCTCGTCACCTTCGGCCTCGCCGACGAGGCGGACGTTCGCCCGGACGGACTCGAGCTGACTCCCGCGAGCACCCGCTTCCGGGCCGCCG
>Ga0081455_10006503_pt1 | contig 12516 bp, 1 predicted proteins | sample TabmetS3T2R1_FD_70207 | JGI IMG/M metagenome (GOLD analysis project Ga0081455, IMG submission 70207) | Tabebuia heterophylla rhizosphere microbial communities from the University of Puerto Rico - S3T2R1 | ecosystem: Host-associated > Plants > Roots > Rhizosphere ... | reverse complement strand
CAGAACCACTAGCCATGAACGCGCTGCAGCGCATGGATTCCTGGCCGCGCACGCGGCGTCCGCTGCCGTGGATCTTCGCCCTCTTCCTGGCCTCGATCTTCCTGCTGCCGATCGACGCGACCCAGCTCAAGGTCCACCTGCCGTTCAGCTCCGAGTCGGACCGCTTCTTCGCCGCCTTCGTGATCGCCGCCTGGGCGATCACCGCGTTGATGGCGAAGCGGAGCGGCCGGCTGCGGCTGCGTCCGCGCGGCTGGGCGACTGCGTTCCTCGCCTTCTTCGCGATCGCGATGGTCAGCCTCATCCTCAACTTCGACCGCATCACCAACCTTGGCGAATGGGAAACGGCCGAGAAAAAATTGGTGCTGCTGATCACTTTGATCGGCCTGTTCGCGGTCTTTTCGGTGTCGCTGCGGGTGACCGAGCTGCGCGCCTTCGGCGTCCTGATCGTGGTCCTCGCCTCGATCACCGCGCTGGGCACGATCTACGAGGAGAAGGCCCACGACAACCTCTTCTACTCGACCGCGACCACCCTGCTCTCACCGATCGCCGAAGTCGAACCGGCGCCGACCGAAGCGGGCGCCAACCCCGACGATCCGGGCCGGCCGATGATCTCCGGGCCGACCAGGCACGCGCTCTCGGTCGCCACGATCCTCGGCATGGCGGTGCCGTTCGCGATCGTCTGACGCAGCTCACCGCCGCTGACGCTGAACGCGCTCGCACCCGAGGCAACGCTGCCGTCACCCGCCTGCCAGCGCGTGTCGAGCGCGGCGGAGAAGTCGTCGCCAAACAGCATCGTGGAAGTGATGCTGCTCGCCGCACTCAGGCTCGCATCGCCGTAGTGGATGCCGAGCGTGGTCTTGGTGTTCGCCGGGATCACGGGTACGCGTACCCAGTACGTGGCGCTGCGCGCGCTGGTGTCGTGCTTCTCGATCCAGAACGGCAGTTCGGTGCCGGAAGCGTCGCGGAAGCGCAGGTCGTGACCGTCGCTCGTGGTGCGGTTCCAGAAGTCGTAGTTGTTGGACGCGACATCGACGCGCAACTGGAAGTCGGTCAGCGCCGTGCTGCCGCGCGAGTCGATCTGCACCGTCTGCACGTAGCCGCTCTTTTGCGTGCCTGCGGAGGCGCGGGTGTCGTTCTGTGCGAACTCGGTGCCACTCGGATTCGGCAAATCCTGCGTGGCGTTCCACAACGACAAGGTGTGGTTGAAGCCGGTGCCCTGGCTGCTGATCGACACGTCGGTCGTGCTCGCCAACGTGAAGCTGTACACGGCGTCTTTGCCGCTGGCATCGGCCGAGCAGGTCGCACCACCGTAGATGGCGGCTTGGTCGTACGTGCTCGCGCTCACCTGATCGAGCGCGTCGATGTCGTCGCTCAGGTCGCCGGTGACAGTCTGGCTGGCGATCGCGCCCTCGCACACGTACGGCAAGACCGAGCTGGCGATGACATCACTCCACTGACCGCTCGGGCCGTTCATGACCACGTTGTCTTCGCCCGCACCGCCGTTGTCCGGCTGGCCACCGGCCCAGTTCGTGTACGAAGTGGCCGTGCCGTCGCTCCACACGAAGCTACCTTCGCGCGCGGCGTCGTTGTAACCGATCCAGTAGTTGGCAGCCGCCAAACGCGCCAGGATGAACGCGTTCTCAGTCCCGCTGCCGATGGCGGCGAGGTCCATGCCCACGCTCTGACAGTTGCTGCGCGCGGCATCGTACGTGCGCGACTGGTTGCAGACGTAGTAGCTCTTGCCGCTGGACAGATAGTACGAACAGCCGGTGTCGGGCGGCGTGGTCTGCAGATCGAGCGTGACGCTGCTGGGATCGCTCAGCGCGTACGGTAGCGCTGCTTCGCACATGTAGCGCGAAGCCGTGCTGCAAGTCGCGTTGTTCCAGGTCGCATCCGAGCGCAGCTCGACGCAAGCATCGGTACCGGCGCTGGGTTCGCCGGCGCCCCAGTTGGTGTAGCTGCCGGAGACCGCGAACCCGCCGCTGGTAGCTGCGAGGCCTTGCCACAACTGCGCGCCGCCGTCGACGCTGTTGTTCTGCGCCCAGTGCCACTCGCCGAACAAGGCTGCAGAGTTGGCGCCAAACCAAGCGTTGGTCGCACCTTTCGCCGCTTGCAAGAAGGCGTTCTCGGCAGGGGTATCGATGCGGGCCAGGTACATGCCCGCGTTCTCACACTGCTGGCGCGCGGCCGCCCAGGTGCGAGCGTCGCTGCAGTAGTAGTAAACGTGCGAGCCGTATGCGAGCAGCGCGCCGCAAGTGCCGCCCGCTGGCGCCGTGATGTCGCGACTGCTGGTGGAGGTTGCGGCTTCGCGCGCGGTCAGCGGCAAACCGTTGCTGCCGTCGAACACCGCGACGATCGGCGAGAAGCCCGGCGTGGGATTGTCGGCTTCGAAGCGCAAGGTGCTGGACTGGCCCGCGGCGAGGCTGACCTTGTAGATGCTGTCTTCGGCGCTCGCCGAACCACCGCACATTTGTGCGTACGTGGCGGCGGCGCCACCCAACGGCAACTCACAGATGTAATCCTGGACTGCGGTGCACGCCGCATCCGACCACTGGCCGCTGACATTGCTGAGCGAGGCACAGTCTTCGCCGGGCGCGCCGCCGACCGTACTCGGCTCAGCGCTCGCCCAGTTCGCGTAGCGCAAAGCCGTCGGACCGCCGCCGCTCGCTGCGGAGTAACCACGCCACATCTCGTTGCCGCGGCTGTCGGTGCCGTCTTGCACCCAGTGGAACTGACCGTCGACGCTGATGTCGTTGGCACCGATCCAGGTAGCCGCCACCAAGGCCAGGTTGGCGCTGACGAACGACGCTTCGGCGGCATCGTCGATGCTGATCAGATCGCCACCCAGCGTGCGGCACTGTGCTTCCGCGGAGCTCCACGAACGGTCATCGGTGCACGCGTAGTAGCCGTGACCGTTGTACGTCTTGAGCGCGCCGCAGGTGCTGCCGCTCGGTGCCGTGATGCCAGTCGTGACGGGCGTGGTGTTGCCGCCCGTCGCGACAAACTGGCGCTGATACGCACTGCCGAGATTGGTGACCGCTTCGCTGTCCGCAGCCACCGACGGCACGCGCGTGAGCTCGCTCACGCTCAGCTTCGACATGTCGGTGGTGCGAATCACCCAGTCGCCGTCGATCGCGCCGATGGCGTTTTCGTACGGCAGCGGGCTGCCGTTGAGGCGCGCGACCGGATCCACATCGGCGTAGCGGCGCACGAGCACCCAATCCCAGCGTGCGTCGGCAGCTTGGTTGTTGTTGGCGTCGTCGAAACGCAGACCGAGCGTGACGCGCTGGTTGGACGTGGTGTTGGCCGCACCCGTGAGATGCACGTTGGCGCCGGTGGTCGCGTTGCGCACCAAAAGGTCCGCGCGACCTGCGTGCGAGCGCAAGGTCGCACGATAGTCGACGCCGTCGCTGCTACCCGCGCTCAGCGCGCTGAAACCATTCGAGTACAGCTGGTCGGTGCCCGGAGCCACCAACCAACCGGCACCCGTACCCGCAGCAGCAAAGAAGCCGAGCGCCTGCACGCCGTTGGTCGGGCGCGTGACACTGCGGAATTTCACTTCCTGCACGATGTCCTGGCTGAACGTGGACTCGGACTGCAAACGGCCGGTGGTCGTCGTGCCCGTGGAGTTGGAGCGCAGCTCACCAGCGCTCACGCTGAACGCACTCGCGCTGCTGGCGGTGGCGCTGGTGCCCGAGCGCCAGCGCGCATCGTCGAGGCTGGCGGCGCTGAAGTCGTCGCCGAACAGCATCGTGGTCTGGATGTTGCTCTTCGCGGCCAGACTGTTGTTGCCGTAGTACAAGGTCAGGATCTGGCGCGAGTTCGCGGGGATGCTCGCGACGCGCGCCCAGATCACCGCTTGCTTGGCGGTGGTGTCGAACGCTTCGATCCAGTACTCGAGGTCGCGCCCGTCCTGGTCGTACACGCGCAGACTGTTCTGCGCGCCGTAGTTGGTCCAGAAGTGCGTGTCACTGGCACTGATGTCCAAGCGCACTTGGTAGTCGCTGAGTGCGACGGCGCCCTGATATTCGATGGTCGCACTCTGTACGTAACCACCGCCGCCGCTGGAAGCTGCGGACGCGCGCGTGTTGTTGGCCGAGGACTGTTGCTCGTTGATGCTGACCGGCATCGGCGGACGCGCCGCATACACGGCCAGCGTGGTGTCGAACGACGAGCCGAGCGTATCCAGCTGTACGTTCACCGGTTGCGTGCCGAGCGGGTTCGGGCCGGCCGCGTAGTTGGCCGAGATCTGCGCCGCGCTCAACGCCTGACTGTAGATGCGGAACTCGTGCAGAGCGCCGTTGAGCTCTTCGTCGGCGCTGTTCTGCGACTTGCCCAGCCAGTTGTTCACGTCGTTGATCGCCGACAGGCTCTCGCTCACCGCGACCGTGCCGATCGCCGAACCATTCAGGTACAGGCGCAGCGCATCCGCGCTGTCATCGAACACCACCACGACGTGCTGCATGGCGTTCAAGCTCAGCGCCGGGCCATCCACGCCGACTTCCGCACCCGCGCCGCGGAACGCCGCGCGCAAGTTGCCGGACGAGTTCTTCGCGGCCAAGTACAGGTAGGTCGTGCCACTGCCTTGCGCGTTTTCGCCGGCGCTGTTGGTGCCGAAGTCGAAGATGCGCTGGCCGTTGCCGCCGCCGTACAACGTCACCCAAGCTTCGAGCGTGGCGTTCGGCAAGCCCGAGATCAGACTGTTCGGAAGGTTCACGAACGCGTCGCTGGTGCCGCCGGTCAAGGTCAGGTTGCCATCGCCGTCGAGCCGGTCGTTCACGATCGTGCCGTGACGGCCGCGCACGAGATCGAACGCGTGCGTGCCGGCACCTTCGAAGCTGTAACGCTGGTACAGGCCGGCTTGGAACGCGTCGGCGCCTTGCACCGTGAAGCTGTAGAACGCGTCGGCCGCTGAGGGCGCCGCGCTGCAAGCCTGGCCGCCGTTGATCGTCGCCTGGTTGTAGTAGCTGCTGGCGAGATCGTTGGCCCAGCTCGCGGTAGAGCCGGTGAAGCTGAGCGGCGAGCCCACGGACAAGCGCTGCGCAGTGTCGCGACGCTCGGGCAGCGGGCCTTCGCACGCAAAGCGCAACAGCGTGGTGCAGTCGGAGTCGTCCCAGCCCGCGGCTGCACTCTCCCACTGCATGCAGTCGTTGTCGCCGGTCTTGTCTTCGAAGCTGTCGTGGTAGTAACCACCCGTAGCGAGGCCGCCGCTGCTGGCTGCCTGGCCGCGCCAGTACTGATCGCCGTTGTCCGACCAGACCCAGGTGCCGCTGTTGCGCGCGGGGATCTCATGGCCGCCCAGCCAGGCCTTGTTGCCGCCCAGGCCGCCGGATGCGATCGCCGAGACGATCTTCGCCTCGACCCATGCCGCCTCGGTCGCGTCGTTCGGGCGCACCAAGTGCCAGCCAGCGCCTACGCCCATGCACGCACTTTCGGCAGCCGCCCAAGTACGCGTGTCGTCGCAGAAGTAGTAGCCGTGACCGTTGTTGACCTGCAGCGTGCCGCACTTCGCCGCTGGCGGCTGCACGGCCACGCTGGTGTCGATCGGCAGCGCGTACTCACACACGTACGCGCGCGCCAGGGTGCAGTTGGCGCTATTCCACTGGCCGCTGGCCAGCATCTCCACGCACGCCTCGCTGCCGGTATTCGGTTCGCCCGAGGTCCAGTTCGCGTACAGACCGCCCACGCTGCTGCCGGGGGCGACGCCGTTCCAGAACTGCGAGCCGCCGCTGTTGTTGCCGTTCGCAGCCCAGCGCCAGTTGCCGGCCATCACCTGCGCGTTGCCGCCGGTCCAGGTGCTGCTGATCTTGCCGTTGATGAGGCTGTTTTCGCCGGCATCATCGATGTGCACCAGCTCCATGCCGACCGTGCGACAATCCGCAGCCGCGGTGTCCCACGTGGCGGTGTTGGTGCACACGTAGTACGCGCTCACGTTCGCCGAGGAATCGGTGTACGTGAACATGCCGGTGTTGGTGCAACCGGCCGGCGCACGCGGCGGCACGATCGCGGTGTTGGGCGGATTGCCCTGCGACGACAGATTCGGCGGCAGCCCGCTCGAGCCGTCGAAGATCGATACACTGGGCCGGAAGCCGGGCGTGGGATTGTTCACGGCGACGCGCACCGTCGTGTTCTGTGAAGGCGTGAAGCGATAGATGGCGTCGCGACCCGCGTCGTCCACACCGCACTGGATCGAGGCCGTGCCGAAGTCGGCGCTCAGGCCGCTGTTGTTGCCGCTCACCAGCACGCGCTTCTGGTACAGGTCGCCGAGATCCTGCACGGAGTCGTTGTTCGCAGAGCTCACGGTCTGCGTGGTGACGCCGTCGGGGCCGAACGTGCTGGTCATGTTCGACGACACGACGCGCCAGTTGCCGTCGACCATGCCCAGACTTCCGCCGCTGGCGGCTGCACGCGTGTCGTAGCTGCTCACGGGTGCCGCACCCGGCCGGCTCGGAGGCACGCTGTTGAACAGGGCCAAGGTGTGGTCGTAACTGCTACCGGACGCGCTCAGCACCACGCTGGTCGGCGACGCGAGCGTGAACTTGAAGAAGCTGTCGGGGCCAGTCACGTCGGGCAAACAGGCGCCACCGCCCACGTCGAAGTAACTGCCAGTGACGTCGCTGCTCATGCCCGTGCTCGGGCCGGTGAACGTCTGCTGTAAGCCGATCGGCACCGAGGTCGCGTTGGCAAAAGCCTCGTTCGTGGGCACGCACGCGGAGACGTGCGTGTAGATCCGACCGTAGCCACCGCCGCCGGCGCCGCCACCGGCGCTGCTCTCGTTCGAGGCGCTGCCGCCCGAGCTCGCAGCGTCCGTCGAGCCATTGCCGCCGGCGGTACCGCCGAGACCCGGGCCGCCGCTGCCGCCATCAGCGGCAAGGATCGCGCCCGTGGTCACGACCGAGCGGCCCTCGAGCAAGACCGCACCGCCGCTGCCGCCGCCAGTGCCGCCGCCGCGAGCTGCACAACCCGTGTTACCGATGCCGCCATTGGCGCGTACGGTGCCGGTCACGACCAGATCGCCCGCGACCGAGAATTGCACCGCACCGCCGCCAGCACCGGCAGCCGTCGCCGCGCACCCGCCACCCTTACCGCCGCCGCAGCCGCCGATCAGCGGGATCAAGGTGGAGTTACCGCGGATCACGCCGCCCGCACCCTGATTGCCCGCCATGCCCGCGCCGTAGCCACCATCGCCGCCGCGCGTGCCGAATGCACCGCCGCCGCCACCGCCGCTGCCCACGGCGCTGGTACCCGTACCATCTACGCCAGCGCTGCTACCGCACGACCAGTCGCCACCGGGACCCGCCGTCGAACCCGACGCGCTCGCGTCCACGATGCCGGCGATCGTCGCGTTGCCCTCGACCACGAACACCGCCGGCCGATTGCCGATGACGCGCACGGTCGCCGCGCTGGCGATCGTCAAACTCTGGAACGGCAACACCACGACATCCGGGCCGCTGCTCTGCGTCTGCACGATCGGCGTAGGTTGCGTCTGTCCCGCGCACCAGCCCGTGAACGTCACCGGGGCGGTGGTGTCGATCGTGATCGGCCCAGCACAGCCGAGGTTCACTGCCGGCGCGCTCGTGAAGTTGATGCCGCTCACGACTACGTTGCTGGGCGTGTAGTGGAAGCCCACACCGCACAGGTTCGTGGTGACGGGTGAACCGGTCTCCGTAGCCTTGGCAGGATCGCCATTGGTGCCGTCGAACAGCGCCACAATCGGCGCGAACGACGGATTGGGATTGTTCACCGCCACGCGCACGGTGGTGTTCTGCGTGGGACGCAGCTTGTAGATGATGTCGCCGGGCGCATCGCTGCTGCCGCACTGCAGCGTGCTCACAGCGTAGTCGGCGCCGACGGCAGCAGCGCTCGTATCGCCGCTGACCTTGATGCGCTTGCCGATCGGATTGCCGAGGTCCTGCAACGTGTCGTTGTTGGCGACGCTGGGCGCAGGCGACGGCGCCGTCAGCGCGCCTGGGAACAAGCCGGTCATGGTCGCGGTCTTCACGACCCAGTCGTCGTCCAGCGTACCCATCGGCGCCGCGTTGGCAGCTGCGCGCGTGTCGTTGCTCATCGCGGTCACGGCGGGCTGTGTGACGGGCGTGCTGTCCCAGAGTGCGATGGTGTGATCGAACGACGCTTCCACCGACGAGATCTCGACGGTGACCGGCGGATCCACGCCCTTGGTGCCGGGCACGGTCAGCATCATCAACGCGTCGCGACCGTTCGGATCCGGCATGCACGTGTTGCTGCCGTAAGCGGCACCCTGGGTGAACACACTGCCGGCGAAGTCGTTGTTCATGCCGGCGGTGCTGCCCGAATACGTGTGCGGGCCACCCACCGTCATGATGTCGAACGCCGTGCTGCGATCTTCGTTCATCGTGCCCACGGCCGTGTCCGGCGGTGTGACGGCAGCTGCAGAATCGGGCGCACCCTTGAAGAGCGCGACGCTGGGCGGGAATGCTGGGTTCGGATTGTTCACCGAGATCCGCACACGGCCACCGCTGCTGTGAGTGAACGAAAACGCCGCATCGCGCGCGCTATCCGAGGTGGCGCCGCACTGCAGGGTCGAAGCGAGGTAATCCGCGGCCAAGCCCGTGGTGCTGGCGTTGACGGTGACGAGTTGACGGCCTTTCAGATCGCCGAGGGCGTGGATGCTGTCATCGTGCGGATACGTAATGCCTTCGGTGACCGGCGTGACACCGAGCGCGGGTGTCATGTTGCCGGTATCGCCGCGCATGACGACCCAGTCGTCGTCGATGTTGTCGCCGGTGCCGAGCCGGTTCATGTCCGCGATCAACTTCGAGTCGTATTCGCCAGTCACGCCCGCAGGCCGCGCAAACGCCTTGTCATCCCAGAGCGAGACGGTGTGCCCGATCAGCGAACCGTTCGAGGTGACCTCGACGGTCTTGGCGGGACCGGGCGGAATCGTGAACTTGAAGAATGCGTCGTGACCGTTGGGGTCGGCGCTGCACGTCAGCGGCGTGGCACCCGAACGCTGATTGTAGGCTTGATTGAACGCCGCAGCTTCAACGTCGCCGGTCATGGTCGTCAGGTTGCCGATGAACGCTTGGGCGTCGCCGATCGTCGCCGGTTGCGCGCTGTCACGCGTCTCGTTCGCGTAGCCTGGAGCGAGGTTGATCGGCGGCGACGGCTGCTGCGCCGACGTCAACGGCGCGCCGCTGCTGCCGTCGTACATGGCGATGTGCCCGCTCCAGCCGGACGCGTTCAAGCGCACTTGCACGTTGCCCGTGGTCGTGGGCGTGAAGCTGTAGATCGCATCCGTACCGGAAGCCGACGGATTGCAGCTACCGCCGGGGTAGTTCGCCGTCAGATCGCCGGTGCTCGCATTGGTGACGATGGTCTGATACCCGGAGATCGGATCGAGCGGTTGCGCGTTGACGTCGTTGACGTCGGTAGCCGGACCCATGTCCACCGCACGCAGTGCGCCGATGGTCGGCGTCAGGTACGCCATGTTCGCAGTGCGCACGCGCCACTGACCGTCGATGACGCCGAGCGGATTCGACACAGCGGCGGACAGCGTATCGTTCTCCATCCGGAACGCCGCGGGATCGCTCGATTGCGCATCGAACAGAATCCGGTACGCGCCGGACGCGCCGGCCTGGCCCGTCAACACCACGAAGTAGTTGCCGGGCTGCAAAGTCGCCGACAGCTGCGGCGCCGTAGCCGAGAGTTGTGCACAGCGCCCGCCGGCATCGCTGTAACCCTGAGCGCTGATCACGTCGCGGAACAAGCCCAGCACGGCACCGTTGAACGAGCCGGTAATGTCGACGCGCAGATTCGTGACGAACTTGATGTTCAGGCTGAACACCGCGTCGGGCTCGCCGCCATCTGCACCACAGTTGATGAAGCTGCCCACCGTGTTCGGCGTGCTTTCGGTGCTGCCCGTGAACGCGCGTTGCGCGGCGAACACGTCGACGGCAACCGGTGCGCCCGCTGTGGGCGGCGCCGGCACGGCCGGCGGCGTGAAGTCTTCGCAGACATACGGGAACGTCTGCCAGGTGAACGGCACGTCGACCCACATGCCGTCCTCGACGCGCATGCGCGAACCGGGGCTGTCCGAGATCTGATTGGGTTCATTGGCGAACCAATTGCGGAACGCATTCACCAACCAGAACTGCGAGCCGTCACCCCACAACCATTGACCTTCGGACGTGGCATCGCTGCCACCCAACCACGCATCCGTGGGTACGATCGACTTGATGAAATCGTTCTCGGCCTGACTGTCGACACGCGCCAGATCCATGCCGGCCGACACACACTGCGCACGCGCACTGTTCCAGTCGCGATCGTCGGTACACACCAGATACCTGTGACCGCTGTACGTGGCCAACGGGGCACAAGTGCTGCCCAGCGGCGGCGTGGCCGGGCCCGCGCCATTCGGCTGCTCGCAGACCCAATCGCGCACGGTCGCGCAGTCTTCGTCGGTCCAGGTTCCGGTTGGATCGAGGCGCGCACAGTTGCCGGAAGCGTTCGGTTCCGAAGTCGCCCAGCGCGTAAATAATCCGCCCACGGGTGCGCCAGTGGTCCCGCCGCTGCCGCTGCTCCACACGCCCCAGCTGTTCGTGTAAGGCACGGCTTCTTGCAAGCCGATCAAATGCGACTTACCCGAGGACTGTAGTTGGTTGAACAGCTCGGTGTTCTCGAACTGATCGTCGATCGTGACCAGGTGCAGACCAACCGCCTGACACAAGCCCTCGGCTTGCGACCACGGATGCTCGTTCGCGCAGAACCAGTAGCGGTGCGAGTTCCAATCGTAGCCGCGGCAGTTCAGTTCCGGCGAACCCGGCAGACTGCGCACGTCGTACAGCCGGCGTTCGACCGCGGGCAACGACGTGAGCGACGTAGTCGACGGCCGCATGAACGGACTGTCGAACAGTGCGATCGATGTGTTGTACGACGAGCCCAGCGTGGAGATATCGACGCTGGTCGGCTTGTCCAGCGAGAAGCTGAACACGGCGTCCTTGGAGTTCACCTGCGGCGGACCACAGCTGAACAGCGTGCCGTCGACGTCGTTGGTCATGCCCGAGGTATTGCCGCGATACTCGTAGGCCTGACCGGTCTTGATCGGCACCGCGACTGCGCTGTCTGCGCGCTCGTTGGCGTTGCCCTGCGCATTCAGATCGACGGCGTTTACGACTTGCTGCGAAATCGGCAGCGGTGCGCCGCTATCGTACGTGTAGTCGACGGATACGGTTTGCCCGTTCGCGATCGCGCTGCTGCTGCTGGCGCGCACCAAGCCTGACGGGATGTTCCCGCTGTGCGGAACGATCGCGTAGTCGGGAGTCGGGCTACCCGGCCCGTTATACAGAATCGTGCGCGCCAGGTTGTAGACCTTGAGCGATGTGACATCGAGGTTCGGCTGCGCCAGGTGCGTGTCGCTGGGACCAGCCAACACCAAGCGCTCGTCGATCACGGAATGTGCACCGCGGTACAGCGCGATGACCGGGTCGAATCCAGTCTGCGGATAGTTGGCCGAGATCCGCACCTGACCACTCTGCGAGGGCACGAAGCGATAGATCGCGTCCTTCGCGGGATCGGCGCTGGGCATGCTGCACGACGGCGCCAGATAGTCGGCCGTCATACCGGCGGTGTTCGCATTCAGCACGGTCACGCGCCGGTTGATCGGATCCGGCACGTCGGTGGGCACGATCTCGTTGGCGTTGGACTGATTGTCGAGCGACAGCTGCGGCTGCGTGGCGGTCGTCAAGTTCGCCAGATCACCCGAGTACGCGATCCAGTTGCTGCTCACGCTCGGCGTAGGCGACGGACTCGCGTCGGCATCGCTGCGACTGTCGTTCTCGAGCGGAGTCGGGATCGGCGCCTGACCCAGGCTGCCCGCCGCGTACAAACCGAGCACGGTGTTGGCCGGACTGTTACGCGCGTCGATCTCGACGGTCGCGGGCTGGCTGAGCGTAAACGCGTACACCGCGTCGGGTGAATCGGACGGCGTGCCGCACATGCCGCCGTGTTCGGCCATCATGCTGGTCGTGTTGCCGCGCTCGATGTACTGACGCCCGTTGTTGTCGAGCATGATCGGCCAGGCGGAACTCGCATCCTCGTTGGTGTCGGTCGTGCAAGGCGCAAAGGACACGGCACTGCCACTGAGCACCAGGATCCGGCCGTAACCGCCGCCACCAGCGCCGCCGCCATGTAGCGCGAGCGCTCGCCCGGCGTCGCCGCGCTCACCGCCTTGGCGTACTGGTTCAGGAACTGCTCGAGGTTGAACGGGTTGGTCTTGTCGATCAGCCAGTCGGGCGCAGGCACGCCCTTGTCGGGCAGCGCGCCGAGGCTGCCCGCGCCGCTCAGCTTGTCGGACAGCCCGCCGAACAGCCCGCGATCGGGCATCATCCAGCCCTTGCCGGTCGCCGGATCGAAGAAGTGATTGGCGCCCTGGCTCGCCGGGACATCGGCGAGCGCAGCGCCGGCGGTCAGCCAGGCCAGCGCCGCCTGGCGGCCACGCGCGTCGGGGACCGAGCCGTGCGTCGGCGAGAGCAGCTT
>Ga0081455_10006502_pt1 | contig 12518 bp, 10 predicted proteins | sample TabmetS3T2R1_FD_70207 | JGI IMG/M metagenome (GOLD analysis project Ga0081455, IMG submission 70207) | Tabebuia heterophylla rhizosphere microbial communities from the University of Puerto Rico - S3T2R1 | ecosystem: Host-associated > Plants > Roots > Rhizosphere ... | reverse complement strand
TCGCTCCTCATAACGCACCGTAAAGTCATTCCGGCTGCGGTAGTCGAAGTTGCGCACACCGGTGATGCGCACGCGGTCACCGTCGATGATCGCCCGCGGCATCACCGCGGCTTCCGGTCGCCAGTCACGGTCGTGTGAGGGAGCGATCGAAATCCACCAGACGACAACGGCAAAAAATAAAACGAGAAAGACCGCGGTCATTCCCCGTCGAGCCGATACCCAGCAGGTCCAGACGCCGAACGCTGCAAAGGCCGCCGCTAACGCCAACCGCAGCTCGGCCCAGGGGAGATTCGAATAGTAGATAGCCAGCGTGCCCCAGGCGATGAGCGCGGTTTGGCAAACAAGCCAGATACCGCCGATCAGCCAGCCGAGAAATCTAGAGCGGAAGCTGCGATCCGAACTCAGCGGTTCCTCCTGGATGTGTTTGCATCTCCTGGACCACACATTGCGTGCGCATCGTCTCGAATTTCATGGGGCGGTGATGAGAATGTGACCCCGACCATCCTCCTAACACACGGGTACCGGAGCATGTCGCAAAATAAACCTGACGGTGCTTGGGGGCTGCGTCAATCCAGTCGGTGCGGCTTGAGTCAGGTTCGACATTGGAGCCGTTCTGAGCCACACTCCGGCATCGAATCCGGGCCGAACGGTCTGCACGGTGTCATTTCAGTTTCGCTGGGTGATGCCACTAAGGACGCAGCGTGCGCGGGCGATCGCCCAGCGCAGAGAAGACCGAGAGGGAGGCCGCACCGATGAAGAAGCTGATTCTACCAGCATTGGCTCTCACGATGATGCAAAACGCTGCGTTCGCTGCGCCGGGCACCGCCACCGGGCCGGCCGCATTGGCGTTGGCCGCGGTGATGGCGCAACATTCGCCCGCAGTGCGCGCTTTCGACAAGCGAGTCATTGCGCGCCTGTTCCGTGGCAACACGTCATTCGGGTTTACGCCCAACACGAAGATTTCTGTCGACGCGGATTCCGTGGTTTGCCACGTAAGCAATGTCGATATCACTTCGCGCAGCTGCGATCTCAGCTTCGGGTCGCGTAAACGCAAGCTGACCGGACGCCAAGCCAACGAACTCGGCGCGACGGCGGCGGCTGCCGGCGTTCCCTCTGAGGGAGCCGCAGGCTCGAGCATCGAAAGCATCTCCAAGTTGCGGTGCACGATCGACCCGAACGAGATCATGCAGAAGGCGGGCGGAGGCGCGGATTGCACGTTCGAGACGGGGCAGTAGATGTCTTCGCGCATTTTGAGGCGCGTGGCGACGATGGGCGCTCGACAACCTATCGGGAAGCAGCGGTTCCTCGGCATCGAGGCCGGCGCGGAATCAAATCGCTCCAGAAATGATCCGACCGCACCTAATACCTATTTTCGACGAATCGCCTCCCCTCGAGCACTGTTTGATCGTCGTAGGCGCCCTTCATCAAACGCTCGGGGAGTTTCACCTTTTTCCGCCGCGGCTTCGTGTAAGGGATCAGCCCGAGCAGGTGACTGATGCAATTGAGACGCGCGCGCCGCTTGTCATCCGAAGGCACGATGCACCAAGGCGCAAATTCGGTATCCGTTGCCTCGAGCATGATGTCGCGCGCTCGCGAGTACTCGAACCATTTACTGCGCGAGCACAGGTCCATCGGGCTCAGCTTCCACTGGCGCAGCGGATCCGCGATGCGGGCGCCGAAGCGGCGTTTCTGTTGCGCGTCGCTCACCTCCAGCCAGTACTTGACCAGTAGGATGCCGTCGTCAACAACGTATCTCTCGAACTCGGGACAAACCTCAAGGAAGCGCTGGTGTTGCGCTTTCGAACAGAAGCCCATCACGTATTCGACGCCTGCTCGATTGTACCAGCTGCGATCGAAGAGCACGATTTCGCCCGCCGCCGGAAAGTGTTGAACGTAGCGCTGCATGTAAAGCTGCGACCTCTCGCGATCGGACGGCGCCGGCAACGCGACCACGCGGAAGACGCGCGGGCTGACGCGCTCCGTGATTGCCTTGATGGTGCCGCCCTTGCCGGCAGCGTCGCGGCCCTCGAAGACCACGACCACGCGCGCACCCTGTTCCTTGATCCAATCCTGCAGCGCGCACAGCTCGACCTGCAAAGTGCGCAACGCCTTCTCGTATTCCTTGCGATTCATTGGCTTGTCGGGTGCACTCATCGGTTTCCTCCGCTCTTCGCGTTGGCTTGGGATCGCGATACGTGGTCCAGATTGTCAACGAGGGGTAGCGACCAGAGAAGGCCGTGCATCGGTTTCTAGCGTCGGCGCCTTTGGCATGCCATGTGCGGAGTGACTTCTCGCGATCGTACTCTTGCGCTCACGCCCCAGCCTCGACCGCGGTAACGGCGCTCCGCAAAGAGCCCGACGATCGAATGATGAGCTTCTCCGCCTCCACGACGAGAAAGAACGCCAGGCCGGCCAGGACGAGCCACGGCCAGACCCAAAGCGGGAGGGCTTCGTTGTCAAACAGCCGTTGCAGCGGCGGCGCGTAAGTAAAGAGCAGCTGCAGGACCACGACCGCGCCGATGCCGAGCGGCAGATACCTATTGCCGAGGTGGGCCCTCAGCGAGAGCGACGAGTCCAGCAGGTAGCGGCTGTTCAAGAGATAGAAAACCTGGCCGATCGTGATCATGTTCACTGCGGCGGTGCGGGCGAGCTGATCAGAAGCGCCCTGGGACTTCATCCAGAAGAATGCCCACAGCGTAACTGCAAGCAGGGCCAAGCCGACAAAGATGACGCGCCAGATCCCGAAACCGGTCAGGATCGGCCGGTCGACTGCGCGCGGCGGCCGGTTCATCACGTCGAGCTCGTGCGGCTCGAACGAGATCACCAGGCCGAGCGCCACCGAGGTGACCATGTTGACCCAGAGCACCTGAGGCGCGGTGATCGGCATAGTGAAGCCGAGGAAGATCGCCACCATGATAACCAGCGCCTGGGCGACGTTGGTCGGCAGCATGAAGAGGATGGCTTTTTCGATGTTGTTGTAGACCGTGCGTCCTTCCATCACCGCCGCCGTGATCGAGGCGAAATTGTCATCCGCAAGCACCATCCCGGCCGCTTCCTTGGTGACCTCGGTTCCTTTGATGCCCATGGCCACGCCGATGTCGGCCTTCTTGAGCGCCGGCGCGTCGTTCACGCCGTCGCCCGTCATCGCCACGATCTGTTTATCGGTCTGGATCGCTTTCACCAGACGGAGCTTGTGCTCGGGGCTCGCGCGCGCGAACACATCGACGCCACGCACCTTCTCCAGCAGCGCTGCCTCGTTCATCTCCTCGATCTCGGCGCCGGTAATCGCCGTTTTTCCATCGCCAATACCGAGCATCTTGGCGATCACCGCCGCGGTAATCTTGTGATCGCCTGTGATCATGGTAACGCGAATGCCGCCACCATGGCATTCGTGCACAGCCTCGACCGCCTCTTTGCGCGGTGGGTCGAGCAGGCCGATGAGGCCGAGCAGGACCAGGTTTTTCGGCAGGTCGGCGGGAGTGAGGCTGCCCGGTTTAAGGCCGGGACTCTCGAGCCAGGCGAGCGCCAGTACGCGTTCGCCCTTGCCGGCCAGCTCGTCCGAGGCACTCATAAAGTGCGCGCGATCAATGGGGCTCGGCTGGTCACCTGCGGTCTGCTGTCGGTCGCAGTGCTCGAGGATGACCTCGGGCGCGCCCTTGACGAAGAGCAGTTCCTTGCCGTCCGCCGCCTTGTGCAGCGTCGCCATGAACTTGTGCTCTGACTCGAACGGAATGGCATCGATCCGCGGATAAGCGATTTGCTCGGCCTGCCGGTCTATGCCGAGCTTAGTCGCGAATGGATAGAGGGCCCCCTCGGTGGGATCGCCTTCCAGCTTCCAGGCGCCATCCTCTTCGAATAGCTCAGCGTCGTTGCAGAGCATGGAGACGCGCCCCATGAGGTCGAGCACCGGTTCCTTTCCCGCGGACTTTCCGTTCTTCTTGACGTCGCCATCCGGTGCATAGCCGTTGCCGGTGACCTTAAAGGCCGACTGGGCGGTGACGGCGGAGACCACCATCATCTCCATGAGGGTGAGCGTGCCAGTCTTGTCGGAGCAAATCCGCGAAACCGAGCCGAGCGTCTCGACCGCCGGCAGCCGCCGGATGATTGCATTGCGCTGGGCCATCCGCTGCACCCCAATCGCGAGCGTAATGGTGATGATCGCTGGCAAGCCCTCCGGGATCACCGACACCGCGATGCCGACCACGGCCTGGAACAGCTCCACGAAATCCATGCCTTTCACCCACTTGCCGTAGGCGAACACTAGAGCACCAACGACGGCGATGACGGCGGTGATGGCGTAACCGAACGTCTTGATCTGGCGCAGCAGCGGAGTCTCCAGGGCACTCACGCCAGCGAGCAGCGCATTGATGCGGCCAAGCTCCGTCTCGCTGCCGGTTGCAACGACGGCGCCCATGGCGCGACCGGATACGACCATAGTTCCGGAGAACGCCATGCACTCTCGATCTCCGACCGTCGCGTTCGCTGAAACCGCCATTGTGTTCTTGTCGGCCGGGACCGATTCGCCGGTCAGCGCTGCCTCTTCGGTGCGAAAGTTCTTCGCATCGATGAGGCGGAGGTCTGCGGGAATCTTGTCCCCCGATTCCAACAGCACGATGTCCCCCGGCACAAGCTGCTCCGCGGCTATCATGCGAGTATCCCCGCCCCGCAGCGTGCGCGCCTCCGCAGATAGCATGTTGCGGATCGACTCCAGAGCCTTCTCGGCCTTGCCCTCCTGAATGAATCCGAGCAGCGCGTTGAGAATGATCACGCCGAAGATGATGGCCGCATCAACCCACAAGTTGAGCATCAGCTTAGTGAAGCCGGCACCGAGCAACACATAGACCAAAATGTTGTTGAACTGGGACAGGAACCGCATGAACGGTCCCCGCTTCTTGCCTTCCGGTAGGCGGTTGCGACCGTACTTTTGCAGGCGCTTCGCCGCATCGGCCGCCTCTAGGCCCGTTTCGCTGTCGGTCCCTAGACGCTTCGACGCTTCATCAACGGACATCGCATGCCAGGCGACTCCGTTAGCCGTGTTTGTATTCGCCGCTGCGCTCATGCTTGTCCCCCCGTCCTTGGCGAGGATCGTAGCTGACGTTACCTCAGTACGGGTAACTCGGCGCGCAGATGATGATAGGATTGCACGCACTGTCGGCGCAATAATGGGGAATAATGATGTCCATACCCTGCAAATTCGAACGCAGCGTTCTCAGTTTCGATGAGCATGAGATCATCCTGCGCAGTCACCATCCCGAAATCTATGATGTCGGGCTTGATGACCTTAAGGCGTTGCGCCAACGGCTGCGCGATATGCGCAACAAGGAAAGGACTCTGGCGCGCGAGAAGCGCCGCGAAGCGCGCGGCAAAGGGACGCCGAGAGGCCAAAGCTTTCCGGGCACAGTCGAACATCCCTTGCAGCGCAAGCAGGTGTTCGCCGCTGCGTTGAAACGCGTCAACAGGGAGATCGATCGCATGCACAAGCTGGAGGCGCGGGCCGCGCACGTCGAAGCGGCACGTCGTGCTCTCGCCATGCGCCGTGCGGCTCAATTTCCTGCGCGTCCCCCGAGCGGCGACACAGCAAACGACGGGATGCGTGCGCTGCCGAGTCGACGGCGCCGTACACGAGTCCCTCCGGCAAGGATCGGAAGCGTATCGCAAGCAACAAAAAATGCACAAGCCGCCCGCGACGCCCGCAACAGGTCTGTCGAGTGAACAAGGAGAATCGCAATGCTCTTCTTTGAAGAAGGCTTCACTTTCCGCAATTTCGTAACCGACCTCTTCGCGGTGTTTTTGTTCGTCATCTGGTTTTGGCTACTCATCATAGTCATAAGCGATCTGTTTCGGCGTCATGACATATCCGGCTGGGTCAAGGCGATCTGGGTAATTGCCTTGATCGTATTCCCCTATCTCGGCGTATTCGCGTACCTGATCACCCAGTCGAGAGGCATGGCTGAACGAAGCGGCCAGCAGGCCCAACAGGCGCGCGATGAGTTGCGGCGCGTGGTTGGCTTTAGTGTTGCCGACGAAATAGAGAAGCTTGATCGGCTTAAGAAGTCAGGAGCAATCACGGATCAGGAGTTCGCGCGGCTACGCGCGAAACTCGTTCAGTAACCCAGGTCAAGCAACGAGGCTTTCCGAGGGGCAAAAATGAGGCTGCCCCGAGCCAGCGTCGTCGGTGCGTAGATACCCGCGACAAGGAGAGAGACGGCCGAGAGGACGACTGAAGCGAAGCCCGCCGTCAGGTGGCCTTCGGAGCATCGACACATTCAAATGGACGAGGAGATTCCCCATGAGGGCCGCCGATGTCATGACTCCTGATCCGGTTTGCATTTCCCCCGATGCTTCGATCAACGACGCCATCGGGCTTATGCTGGAGCGCAGGTTCAGCGGCTTGCCGGTCGTCGACGCGCGCGGTTCCCTTGTCGGCATCGTGACCGAGGGCGATCTGCTACGCCGGACCGAAACTGGGACCCAACGCAAGCGGTCGCGTTGGATCGAATTTCTGATGGGTCCGGGGCGCCTTGCGACCGAGTATGTGCAGACGACCGGACGCAAGGTCAACGATGTGATGACTCCGGAGGTGCAAACGGTGACCGAGGAGGCGCCGCTCGATTCGATCGTCCATCTCATGGAGCGTCACCAGATTAACCGTGTGCTCGTGGTCCGCGACACCAAGCTCGTCGGCATCGTGACCCGCGCCAATCTATTGCACGCGCTGGCGAGCGTTGCCGCCGAGACGAAGCCCGGCCCGGCCAGTGACACATCCATTCGCGAGCGGCTCTATGCGGAGCTCAAGAGCCAGTCGTGGGCTCCAGTCGGCCTCATTAACGTCGTGGTGCGCAACGGAGTCGTGCACCTTTCGGGCACGCTGCTCGATGAGCGGCACCGCGCGGCGATCCATGTGGCCGCAGAACGGATTCCCGGGGTCAAGGCCATCGAAGATCACCTTGTGTGGATCGACCCCATTTCCGGTGTGGTCGTGCCGACATTCGAGGAAGTCACCACGCCGAAGGGGAAAGCCCCCTGACGCTTCACTAGCCTCCGAGCTCAAGCCGAGCAACCGCGCCTGGTCCTGATCGATTCGGGCGCGAGTTTTTCTGGCTGGCTCGATCGAAATTGACCCGCCTGGCGCGGGCATCCGCGGCGACCACCTCGGCAAGGCGAAAGGCGATATCCCGCACTTCGTTCACATTCACTGCGTCGCAATTTCGCGCTATCAGCGCAGCATCACCCTCATGTACATTTCCCGCCACTCTTGGCGGGTGTGATAAACCGCAATCCCCGCGGCGATGAGGGCCGAGAACAAAAGCAGCGTAATGCCGTGCTTAGCCCAACGCTGCGCGCGGGACGCGGGCTTGTTCTGATTGCCTGAATTTGACTTGCTCATCCAGTCTTGATGCTCGTTTCTGTCCTTGTGCTGCTGGTCGCTTGACCCCTAGCCCATCTGTCGCGCGGTTGCAAAGATGAAGCAGAAAGCGAGGATGGCGGCGAGCAGTCGAGATGTTGCCGGTAAGGAAACGCGCACATGAGGTCCTGCTGGCAGCGGCGCTGATCGCGAGTCAAGGCTACGTCGACAGTGAGGAAACATGCCCCGGAAGCCGATGATTCGACCTGACGTCTTGCTGGCGGCACTACTCGCCGCCCAGGCCGTGTCCGCCTTCGCACAGGATTATCCCAGCCGCCCCATCACCCTCATCGTCCCATACGCTGCCGGCGGCGGCAACGACTTGATGGCGCGGACCACGGCCGAGAAGATGAGCAAGACGCTTGGCCAGCAAATCGTGGTCGAGAATCGCGGCGGTGCGGGCGGCAGCATCGCCACCCGCCAGATCGCCAAGGCAGCGCCCGACGGCTACACGCTCGGGCTCGGCGGTACCGGCACGCTCGCGATCAATCCGACGCTCTATGGCAGTGTCGGCTACGACCCGCGCAGGGACTTCGCGCCGATCGGCCTCATCGCCACCAGTGCGCTGGTCGTGTGCGTGCACCCGTCGCTCCCGGTCCGTTCCATTGGCGAACTGATCGCGCTCGCGAAGCGGGAGGCGGGCAAGCTCAATTACGCCTCCGCCGGCACCGGCAGCGGTATCCACCTCGGCACCGAATATTTCGCGACCATGGCCGGCATCAAGCTCACGCATATTCCCTACAAGGGCAGCGGGCCGGCGCTCGCCGATCTCGTCGGCGGCCACGTTGCGATCTATTTCAGCTCGCTGCCGCCGGCGCTCGCCCTGGTGAAAGAAGGCAAGGTGCGCGCGCTGGCGGTGACGGGCGCTAAACGTTCGCCGATTTTTCTCGACCTACCGACGGTGGCGGAAGCAGCGCTGCCGGGCTATGAGGCGGTGCTGCACTATGGGATTGTCGCGCCTGCCGGCACCGCGCGGCCGATCATTGACAAGCTCAGCGCCGCATTGCGCGCCGCGGTGATGTCGGAGGATCTCAAGGCGCGGCTGGCAAATGACGGCGCCGAGCCGCTGGCGTCGACACCCGAGGAATACGCCGCCGACATCGATCGCGAGGAGCGCAAATGGTCGGCGATCGTCAAGGCGTCGGGCGCAAAGGCGGAGTGATGCAGCTTCTGCCCCGGAGCAAGCAATCACGTCAGGAAGCAGCGCGACGAAAAGGTCTGCATACGGCTGGAGCGTGAGGAAATCCGGAATGCAGTTCAACTTCACCGAAGAGCAGCAGGCCTTCGCCGACTCGGTTCGCCGCTTCGCGCTCAGCCACCTCGAAAAGGACGCGCTCAGGCGCGCGCACGATCCGCGCTATCCGTTCGATGTCGCCAAACTCATGGCCGCGCAGGGATTGATGGGCATCACCCTTCCCGAGGCCGATGGCGGGCAAGGCGGCACGCTGACGGACGCGGTGATCGCCATCGAGCAGGTCGCCGCCGTATGCCCGCGCTCCGCCGACGTCGTGCAGTTCGGCAATTTCGGCCCGATGCGCACCTTCGCGGAATACGCAACGCCGCAACAAAAGGCGCGCTGGCTGCCCGACCTGTTGCAGGGACGCATGGTGATGAGCCTCGGCATCACCGAGCCGGATGCCGGCTCCGCCGCCACCGAGCTCAAGACCAGCGCGAAGGCCGACGGCCCCCATTACATCGTCAACGGCAGCAAGCTGTTTTCCACCTTCAGTCCGGACGCGGCGATTTTCCTCATCTACGTGCGTTACGCGCCGGGGCTCGGCGGCATCGGCTCGCTCATCGTCGAGCGCAGCACGCCGGGGTTTAGCATCGGCCGAGCCTCGCGCTTCATGAGCGGCGAGGAGTGGTGCGAGCTCAATTTCGACAATTGCCGCATTCCGGCGGAGAACGTCCTGCTCGGACCCGGCGGTTTCAAGAAGCAGATGGCGGGCTTCAACATCGAGCGCCTCGGCAATGCTGCGCGCTCGCTCGCATTCGGCCGCTATGCATTCAACAAAGCGCGCGAATATGCCTCAACCCGCCAGCAATTCGGACGGCCGCTGTGCGAGTTCCAGGGCCTGCAATGGAAATTCGCCGACATGGCGATCAAGCTCGAGGGCGCGCAGCTTCTGCTCTACCGCGCGGCGAGCAATGCCGATCGCGGGCTCCCGTCCGCCTATGAAACCGCGATTGCTAAGACGGCTTGCAACCAAGCCGGATTCGAAGCGGCGAACGAAGCGATCCAGATCATGGGCGCGACCGGCTACAGCCAGGAGAGCTTGGTGGAATGGTGCATGCGGCGTTGCCGCGGATGGATGATCGCCGGCGGCTCGATCGAGATCCTCAAGAACCGCATCGCCGAGCACCTGTTCGAGCGCCGGTTCGACCAGCGCCGGCCGAAACCGGCCGAGGCGGCGGAGTAGCTCGCGCATGCAGCCGACGGCGAATGATGTTCTTCGCCAATCCTTGTTCTCTCCCCGCTCCGTTGCGATCATCGGACAGTCGGACGATGCGGCCAAGGCTGCAGGCCGGCCGCTGAAATTTCTGCGTCGGATGGGCTATGGCGGCCGCGTCTATCCGGTCAATCCGCGCCGCGAAACCGTGCTCGGCGAGCGCGCCTGGCCGGCGCTCGCGGCGTTGCCCGAGCCGCCCGAGCACGCCTATATCGTGACGCCGACGGAAGCTGCCGTTGCGGCGGTCGAGGAGTGCGGCCGTCTCGGCGTCAAGGTCGCAACCGTGCTGGCCGACGGTTTCGCGGAAGCGGGCGCCGAAGGCGCGGCGCGCGAGGCGCGGCTGCGCGAGGCTTGCGCGCGCACAGGCATTCGCATCGTCGGACCGTCGAGCCTCGGCGTCGTCGACCTGCGCACCCGCACCATGCTGACGGCGAACGCCGCCTTCGACGAGCAGGACGTGCCGGCGGGGCGCATCTTCGCCGGCTCGCACAGCGGCAATCTCATCGGCACGCTGATGTCGCGGGGCAAGGCGCGCGGCATAGCCTTTGCGGGCCTCGTGTCCGTCGGCAACGAGGTCGATCTCTCGCTCGGCGAGATTTGCGCGGCAACACTCGATGATCCCGGCATCGACGGCTACATGCTGTTTCTCGAGACCATGCGCCGCGCCGATGACCTGCGCCGCTTCGCGGTTGCGGCGGCGGCGCGCGGCAAGCCGATCATCGCCTATAAGCTCGGCCGCTCGGCCGCCGCGCGCGAGCTTGCGGTCACGCACACCGGCGCGCTCGCCGGCGAAGACGACGTCGCCGACATGTTTCTAAAAGCCTGCGGAATCGCCAGGGTCGATACGCTCGAAGGACTGATCGAAGGATTGCCCCTGCTCTTGCGCGTGCCGATCACGGCGGCGAGCCGCCGCAAACGCGTCGGCGTCGTGACGACCACGGCGGGTGGCGCGACCATGGTCGTTGATCCGCTCGCCAGCCGCGGCGTGACCATCGAGCCGGCGAGCGCGGAGACTGTGGCGCGTCTCGCCGCCGCCGGCATCGAGGTCAAGCCCGCGGCGCTGATCGATCTTACCATTGCCGGCGCACGCTACGAGATGGTGAAAAGCGCGCTCGATATTCTCACGACGGCGCCGGAATTCGACCTCGTGCTTGCGGTGATCGGCTCCTCCGCGCGGTCACAACCCGAGGCAACGGTGCGTCCGGTGATCGACAGCGCGGGCGCGCAAAAGCCGCTGGCGGCGTTCATCGTTCCCGAGGCGCCGGAGGCATTGGCGGCGCTCAGCCGTGCGGGCGTGCCGAATTTCCGCACGCCCGAGGCGTGCGCCGATGCCATTGCCGCGACGCTGGCGCGGCCGCCACCGCGGCCAATGCCCTCGCGCTCGGCAGCGCCGGTGGCGAGCAACGGGCCCGTTCTCGACGAACTCGCATCCGGCGCGCTGCTCGATCGCCTGGGCATTGCACGCGCGCCCTCGGTTGCGCTCGACGTCGACATCGATCAGGCACCGCCTCTGCTTTTCCCCTATCCGGTGGCGGTGAAGGCGCTCGGCGCCGCGATCGCGCACAAGAGCGAGGTCGGGGGCGTCGAGCTCGGTGTCGGCGACGGCGATGCGCTCATTGCCGCAATCCGAAAAATCGCCGCGGCCGTCGGCACGCACAAGCCGCACGCGCGCCTTGCCCGCGTGCTGGTGCAGCCCATGGTGAGCGGCCTCGGCGAGGTGCTTTTGGGCTACCGCGTCGATCGCGACGTTGGCGCACTCATCATGGTTGCGGCTGGCGGCGTGCTTGCCGAGATCGCACGCGACCGCAGCTTGCGGCTCGCGCCCATCGACCTTGCCACCGCACTGGAGATGATCGCGGAGGTGCGCGGGCTCATTCCCCTCGCCGGCTATCGCGGCAGGCCCAAGGCCGATCTCGAGGCGCTCGCTCAGGCCATGGTCGCGCTGTCCCACCTTGCCGACGACCCGAGTGTTGCGGAGGCAGAAATCAACCCATTGATCGTCCGGCCGGCAGGACAGGGCGTCGTCGCGGTCGATGCCCTGGTGAAGCTTGCGGGGAACGCATAGGCTGCCTCCGCGCGCCCGCGGAGGACATCATGGCCCATGCCGAAGCGCTGCAGACGCTCGACCCGGTTGGCTCGACGACCGCGGCTCTCGTCGAGTTTGTCAGCGAGCTGCGCTACGCCGCCATTCCCGATGAGGCGCGCCATTACGCGCGCCGCCATCTCCTCGATACCGTCGGCGTGATGATCGCGGGCGCAGCGGGCGAGGTCGCAAGCCGCGCCGAAGCCGTGCTCGCGACGGTGCGGCCGGCCGGCCGCATCCCGGTACCCGGCCGCGCGCGGCGCGCCGATCTCCTCGATGCCGCCTTTCTCGGCGGCACCGCCGCCCACGGCATCGAGCTCGACGACGGCTTCCGCCAGGGCTCGGTGCATCCGGGTTGCGTCGTGGTGCCGACGGCGCTTGCGCTCGGCTGCGCCCGCCGCAGCGATGGACAAGCGCTGATGGAGGCGATCGTCGCCGGCTATGAGACGGTGATCGCGATCGGGCGCGCCTGCCATCCCGAGGCGCGCCAGCGCGGATTCCACCCGACCGCGGTGGTCGGCGTGTTCGGCTCGGCCGCGGCCGCCGGCAAGCTCGGCGCGCTTTCTGCGGACCGGCTCCC